>ENA-OWPP01001870-OWPP01001870.1-human-gut-metagenome-genome-assembly--contig:-NODE-1870-length-16018-cov-2.625384_pt1 | contig 16018 bp, 8 predicted proteins | sample MGYA00248265_ERZ651848 | MGnify/ENA primary metagenome ERZ651848 (study PRJEB26924, sample SAMEA4378233) | human gut metagenome | biome: human gut; feature: human-associated habitat; material: faeces...
CCATTTTTTCCGTGGCTCTCGCCCGCGAAAGCGGGAACTGGTCGATCAGGGCGTAGGCCCGGGGCGTGCTCATCCCCGCGGGGGGCTTGCACAGCACCAGCCAGCACTCTGGCAGCAGGGGCACCTTTTCCACCTGTTCCCCAATGCCCTGGCAGCGGCAGGCCCCGCCCACCACACAGAAGGGCACGTCGGCCCCCACCTTGGCCGCCAGCTCCAGCAGCTGAGAGAGCTCCAGCTTCTTGTCGAACATCTCGTTCAGGCCCAGCAGAACGGCGGCGGCGTCGGCGCTGCCGCCCCCCATTCCCGCCCGGCTGGGGATGTACTTGCGGATGTGGATGGAAAGGCCCTGCCCCGTGATGCCGCAGCGCTCGAAAAAGTACTGGGCCGCCCGAAAGGCGGTGTTCTTCGTATCTACGGGAAGGTACTCCCGGTTGCAGAACAGCCGGATGCCCGGCTTGTTGATCCTCTTGATCTCCACCTCGTCCCACACAGAGACACTGTGCATCACGGTGTCCAGGGTGTGGAAGCCGTCCTCCCGGCGCCCGGTGATATCTAAAGTCAAATTGATCTTGGCGTATGCCTTCCTCTTCATGGTCCGTCTCTCCTTGGCAGGGCCCTCCTCACAGCCGGAGCAGCCCCAGCCGCTTGATCTGCACCACGTGTTTGGGGCACATCTCGTGGCAGCAAAAACAGCGGATGCACCTGACCGTCCGCCGGATAGAGAAACCGCAGCGGGAAAGCGAATTCCCCTGCCGGGGTATCAAAGCGGACTTCGAGCGTCTCCTGCATGGCGTGTCCGGCGCAGGCGGGCATTGGCGGCGCCATTACCCGCGCGGATGCGGTGGACGGCGGCAGAAACGCGCCGTACTGCTCCCACGCGAGGATGTTCAGCAGTTCCCCCCGGCGCGCCTCCCACTGCGCGGATGACGTGACGGGCGTGCCGTCGGTCATGGTGAGCAAATCGGGCGTGTACATGCGGGTGTCCTCCCCGTTATAATTGTGGCACGATGGCATCCAAGAGCGTTTCCAGCAGCTGCTTCTGATTCCGGTTTTCCGCCGTGCAGGTGATGACTGCCTCCTGCGCCGGCAGAATGACGCTGTACTGCCCATACAGCCCGTCCGCGCGGTACGAATCGTACTTTCCGCGCCAGAACAGGTAGCCGTAGCCGTCTTCCTCGTTTTCGACCTGCTTGCGCCCGCTTTCGCGCACCCAATTGGGGTCAAGCAGCTGTTTTCCCTGCCATTGCCCGCCCTGCTGATAGAGCAGTCCCAGCTTGTGCAGCTCTGGCAGCGCCAGCAGCAGCCCCGCTGCGCCGAACGTCCGCCCCAGCGGATCAACCTCCCAGACCGTGCGCTGAATCCCCAGCGGCGCAAACAGCCGCGGCATCAGGTAATCCACAAGGTCGCACCCGGCGCGTTTCTGCACCGCCAGCCCCGCCAGATACGGCCCGACGTTGCTGTACACAAAGTGCGTCCCCGGCGCTTCGTCGAACGGCAGCGCCAGCACTGCTTTCGCCCAGTCTTCTTCCGCCATGCCGACGCGCTGTGCGCCCATCAAGTACCCGCGCGACTGCCCGATGCACATCGTCAGCGCATCGCGAATCGTGGCGCGGCAAAGGTTCTCCGAGGGATTTTCCGGCGCTTCGTCCGGGAACAGTTCAATCAGGCGGTCGTCAAGGCGCAATAACCCCTCCTGAACCGCGAAACCGACTGCTGCCCCGGTGAAGCTCTTGCTGGCGGAGAACAGCAGGCGACGGCACGGGCTGTCCCAATTGTGCTGATAGATTGTTTCGCCGCGCTGGGCGACAATCAGCCCCAGCAGCCGCAGGTTTTCGGCATTCTGTTCGATGTTCATCAGGTTCATGAGATGTGACCTCCCTGTTCTGTTTCTGTCTGCGCCAGCACCATCGGCAGGTGCAGCGTGACGCGCGTTCCGCCCTCCGGGGGACAGACGATGTCCAGCCCGTAATTTGCGCCGTAGAGATTGCGCAGGCGGTTGTGGATGTTCACCAGCGCCAGACTGTTCCCCGCCGGGACGTTCAGCACGTTCTGCATACTCTTGTCGGACAGCTTCCGGTGAATTTCCGCCAGCCGCTCCGGGGGAATCCCCACGCCATCGTCCGTTACGCACAGCGCGCAGCCTCCCGTCTCCGTCGTGTGGCAGGAAATGGTCAGCGTCCCTTTCTCCAAGCGCGATTCCAGCCCGTGATAAATCGCGTTTTCCACCACGGGCTGGATGATGAAACGCGGAATCGCGAGATCTTCGAGCGCCGGATCTACGTCGAAAACGTAGTTGAAGCGGTTCGGGAAGCGGATGCGGATGATGTCCAGATAGTAGTTGACAATGGTCATTTCCTTGCGCAGTGCGACGATGTCCGCGCCCTTGATGCAGTAGCGCATGATGGAGGATAGGGCGTTAGTAATTGACACGATTTCGCTGCTGTTCAGCATGTACCCGTACCCGCGGATGCAGTCCAGCGTGTTGTAGAGGAAATGCGGGTTAATCTGGCTTTGCAGGGCGGACAGCTCCGCGCGCTTCTTCGCCAGATTCATCTCGTAGAGCCGCGTCTGATCTTGCAGCCGCTCCGCCGTCATTTCAGACACCTTGTCCAGCAGTGTGTTGATTTCCTGACAGAACAGCTCCATTTCGCTGCTGGTGCTGATGTGGATGCGGTTCTGCAGCTTGTCATCCAAGTCATTTTCGATGAAGGCGGTCAGCTGTTTCACCGGCGCCATGATGCTGCGCTGGATGTGCAGGTTCCACACACCGATGCAAATGGCGAACACGACGCAGATCAGCATCCCCAGCCAGAGCAGCGGCATCAGGTCTGCCGCGATTTCGTCCTCCGGCACGAGGCTGACCAGCCGCCAGCCCATTGATGAGAGCAGCAGCGAATCCGTCAGGTATGTCGTCTTGTTGAGCGTCAGACTGTGCTGCAAGCCGTCCGCCATGTCGCTGCAGAACGATTCGGGCAGCAGGGACAGCGTGTTCCCGTCTGCGTCGCAGCAGAGGATAATCTGCTCGTCCTGCTCGATGAGCATCAGCGCTGCACCGGGCGTCGGCAGGGCGCTGCGCAGCGTGGATTGCAGCAGGTCAAGGCGGGCGAAGATGACGCAGGTGCCTAATTTCTGCCGGAAGCGTGCGCCCTGCCGGGTATTGTAGACCGGCTGAACGTATGCGAAAAAGTTGATGTTCGTGAAGGTATCGAATGCTGGCCCGTAAAAACCGGAAGACAGATTGTCGCTTTCAAACAGGTGATACTTGGAATCCAGCGTGTCCAGCGCAATGATGTTCCGCTCCGTCGGGCTGAGGATACTCTGGTCGTTGTTGACGACGACGATGTGGCTGACCGTGGTGCTGTGGTTGAGCAGGCTGGAAGTAAAATCAATGAAACTTTTGCCGTACTGCATTCGTTGTATCGCTGTCGGCGCGTGATAATACTGCTGCAAGACCTCGTTGGAATGGAGGGCGCTGCCCAAGTAGGACATTTCGTTGCCGATGCGGTCAAGGCTGTCGCCCAGCTGCATGAGCATCGAATGCACGAACGTCGCTGCTTTCTTCTCAGACATCCGCTGGGCGCTGCTGTAAAACACCGTCGCCAGAATCACCACCGCCAGCACCGTGCCGGTCGTCAGCAGCGTCATCTGGCTGCGCAGAGAACTGAAATGCTTGCGCATATGTCAGCGCCCACTCCCTTCCTGATGCGCTGTGCGGTACGCGCCCGGCGTCTGCCCGAAATATGTTTTGAAGGTGGCGGAAAAGTGGTTATAGTTGCTGTACCCTGTCTGCCGCGCGATTTCGGAGATGCTCATGGGTGTCGTGATAATCAGCGTCCGCGCACGCTCCATGCGGTGACTGGATAGGTACTTAGTGAACGTCGCGCCCGTGATGGCGCGAAACAGCTCACTACAATAGGTGTAGTTCAGGTGGAACTGCGCCGAAAGCCTTTGGAGGGACAATTCGTCGCTCAAATGCTCATCGACGTAGTTCAGCATGTCGAAAAACGTCGGACTGCAGTCGTTGACGTAGATGGATACCGGCGCCTGACCGGGCTGCACCTCCGCCATCGTCTGCCGAAGCAGCTGCAATTGCCGAACGGGATTGAGGATGTCCTGCAATACAGGTACAGTATAGCACACACGCACGTCAGGCGACTTTGGCAGGGTAGATAACAGCGACTGTTCTGTCATTGGCGTGAACAGCAGGACTTCGTTCGCATCCGCCCAGAAGGACAGAGACGCCTGAAACCCGTTCAGCAGCGGCGGAAGCGTCTCTGGCTTCTCCGCGGACAACAGCACCATGGACAACATCCCTTCCGGCACGGGCAGTCCGCGCTGCGTAAAAAGCGGTTTGAGTGGCGCCGTGCTGCTCAGCGTCGCCAGAAACGCCGGGTCGCTCCCCACACGAATGTCGTGGATGCGGCCCGACAAGCGTTCCAGCGCCGCCTGCGCCGCGTCGGGCAAAATCGGTTTCAGGCAGTAGTCGAATGCGGACAGCCGCAGCGCTGTCTGCACATAGCTGAAATCGGAATACCCGCTCAGAACGATGAACACCGTCTGCAAGCCCGCTTCCCCGGACAGGCGAATCAGGTCAATGCCCGTCATCTGCGGCATCCGAATGTCCACAATCGCGGCGTCGAAGCGTTCCGTGCGCAGCTTGTCCAGCGCGGCGGGCGCTTCCGTCATCAGCACGGGCGGATCAAAGCCCCAGTCCGCCCACGGAAAGGCGTGTGCGGTGGAATACAGCGCCATCGGCTCGTCATCAACAATCAGAATGCGGTACATCCTCGTCCTCCTTCCTCCCGAACGGCGTTATCGGGAGTACATCCAGAAACTTATGAAAGCAACCCTTTTTAGCAGGAAGATGTTCTTATTATAGCAGGGAAGTTTTCGCTTGTCCACTGCTGAAAATGTATAATCTGGTCTAAATGTAGCCAAACCGAAAATATTGAGGGTGCAAACCGAAAACAGTGCATTCCTTTTCGGGCAAAAAACGATAAAATAAAGCCATGAACAAAAACGAGAAAGCGGGTGGCTGATGGCATGGCGAAAGAACATGCGATGATTGAATCAGGGCGTCGGCAGTCCCTGGGCAAACGGATCTGGAAAAACCGCTGGGTGTATCTCTTCCTGCTGCCGGGCATTGCGTTCGTCCTGCTGTTCTGCTACGGCCCGATGTATGGTCTGGTGGTCGCCTTCAAGGACTACAAGATCAGCAAGGGCATTCTGGGCAGTCCGTGGGCGAATCCGTGGTATAATAACTTCGCGATGATGTTCAAGGACAAGAAGTTCAACGCGGCGTTCTTCAACACCATCCGCATGGGTCTGGCGTACATCATTACCGGCTTCCCCGGCCCGATCATTCTGGCGCTGCTGCTCAACGAACTGCGGAGTCGGCACTACAAGAATACCTTGCAGGTGATTTACACCTTCCCGAACTTCCTAAGTTGGGTTATCGTCGGTGGCTTGATGACGACGATTTTCGCAGGCGAGGGCGTCATCAACAGCCTGATTCGCGCATCCGGAGGACAGACATACGGCTTCTTGACAGACAAGGGTTTGATTCGTCCTCTGCTGTATGCGACAAGCATCTGGAAGGGAACTGGCTGGTCAGCCATCCTGTATCTGGCGGGCATCGCGGGCATCAGCCCGGAACTCTACGAAGCTGCCGAGGTGGACGGCGCAAACCGCTTCCACAAGATGTGGTACATCACATGGCCGGAAATCCGCTCGACGGCGGTGATTCTGCTCATTCTGGCGTTCGGCGGCATCATGAGCAAGGGCTATGACCAAATCCTGAACATGACCAATGCGGTTGTGCGCGACGCGGCGGAGACGATTGACACCTACATCTACCGCATCACCTTCCAGGAAAAACCGAAATACGGCTTCTCCACCGCGATCGGCTTGTCGAAATCCGTCATCAACTTCGCTTTCCTGCTGCTGGCAAACAAGCTGGCGAAAGCACTTGGGGAAGGAGGCATCATGTAATGACAGCAATTTCCTCGAATAGAGCCGATAAAAAGGCAGAAAAGCTGCTTGAACGGGAAATCGCGCGGAAGAAACGCAAGCTCCAAAAAACGACGGCGTTCGATGTCTTCAACATCATCTTCCTGCTGATTCTGGCGTTCATCGTCATCGTCCCCTTCTACTACACCATCGTCCGTTCCTTCCTCACACAGCAGGAATTCATCATGAACGGCACGACGCTCTGGCCGCAGAGCCCGACTATAGGCAACTACCGCGACATCTTCGTCGGCACGGGCCTGCTGCGCTCGTTCTTCAACTCCGTGCTGTACACGGTGACAGGTACGATTTTCAGCATGTTCCTCGCCACAACCTTGGCGTATGGGCTGAGCAAGAAGAACTACCCCGGACGCGCGCTGTTCCAGAACATGATTGTCTTCACCATGTACTTCGGCGGCGGCGTTGTCCCCTTCTTCCTGCTGGTTAAGGACTTGGGGCTGTACGGCAACCGCTTCGCCGTGGTCATTGCGCTGGCGTTCAATGCGTTCAACATGATTATCCTGCGCAACTTCTTCGAGTCTCTGCCGCCGGATTTGGAAGAAGCGGCAATGCTCGACGGTGCAAGTCCCTTCCGCATCTTCTGGCAGATTGACCTGCCGCTGATGAAGCCCGCACTGGCGACGGTGACGCTGTACTTCATCGTTGACCGCTGGAACGAATGGTTCTGGAGCAACCTGCTGTTCCTCGACAGCAAGATGTGGCCGATGCAGCTGGAACTGCGGCAGATTCTGTGGACAAGCAGTGCGCTGGCGGCGGATGTTCCGGCGGAGCTGGGGCGCCGCACCTACGCCGACGGCATGAAGGCGGCGGCGGTGATTGTGACGATGCTGCCCATCATGTGCGTGTATCCTTTCCTGCAAAAGTATTTTGCAAAGGGCGTTATGATTGGGGCGATTAAGTCTTAAGGCTTAGCTTCTCTTTCCGTTGATTTCTATTCATCCGGCAAAGGATGATAGAACATAAAAAAGGAGGTATTCCTACATGAAACGGTTTCTATCTCTGGTTCTGTCTCTGGCAATGATTCTCCCCATCATGCTGGCTGCAACGCCCGCATTGGCGGAAGAGAATCCCTACGCCGAACACCTGACCTTCAAGGTCTTCACCATCGACGGCTCGGACGACATGTTCAACTGGCCGCTGGTGAAGCAGGCGATGGAGAAGTTCAACTTCGACTTTGAAATCCAGCTTGTCGCGTGGGATTCTTGGGATGAATCCACCCGCACGCTGGCATACACCCAGAGTCTGCCGGAAGTCATCGCGTGGTACAACCTGAATAAGGATGAGTACCTCGAATGGGTGGAAGAGGGCGTGTTCAAGGCGCTGCCGGACGACATGTCTGCGTACCCGAATCTGGAAAAGCTCATCAACAGCTACACCTGCTTCGACCAGTTCCGCGTCGATGGCAAGCTGTACACCTTCCCCAAGATTAAGAACAGCAACCCCGTCAACCTCTACACCACCTACATGTTCGCGTATCGCCGCGACTGGGCGAAGGCGATGGGCTATGCCTGGGCGCCTGTCCAGACCTTGACCTACGACGAATTCGTGGCATACCTGCGCGACGTGAAGGAAAAGGATCCGGGCCACATGGGCGATAAGCTCGTTCCGCTGGATCTGGACAACGGCGGCAAGCACTGGGCGATGCTGGCGCAGCTGTGGAATCAGCGCATCGGCTCCTTCGACATCGTGGATGGCAAGTATTACTGGAGCGCAGAAGACCCCTCCTCTCTGGAAGCCATCAAGCAGATTAAGACCCTCTACGACGACGGTCTGCTGGCGATGGACAGCTACAACGACTCCAACAACGCGGGTCGTGAACGCTTCCTCGCGGGCCGCTCTGCTGTCCTGTACGGCAACCTCGGCGCGACCATCCTGCAGACGACTGCCCGTACCCTCGCGACCAATGTCGAAGGCTTCACCGAAGAAGACCTCGGCATCATCTGCCTCGAAGCGCCCGACGGCACGTTCCATGTCAGCCAGATCGACGAGTGGTGGGCTGCGTTCGCCTTCTCTGCGAACTGCCGCGACGAAGTCATGGATCGCTGGCTGGCGGTCGGCAACTGGCTGCTCGAACAGGAACAGATTGAAACCTATGCTTACGGCGTGAAGGGTGAAGACTGGGACTACGACGCGGACGGCAACGTCGTTCTGAACTACACCGATGCAGACATCGCCGCCACCGGCAGCAAGTACTACATCGTGCAGGAGCGCGCCTTCCAGAAGTACTTCGTCCTCGAAGGCTTGGACGTCTACCTCCCCGGCAACCCCGCATACTCTTCCTACATCATCAATGACCTGTTCACCACGAACATGAAGACGTGGGAATCCAACGCAACATTCGCTCCGACGGACTATAACCTGACCAACACCAAGAACGAAGCGTATTACTCCTTCCGTTCTGCCGTCATCAACAACATCCGCGATATCATCATTCAGGCGGTCATCTCTGACGATCCGGAAACGGTTTGGAACGACTTCGTGAATGAACATCGCGAAGAAGGCGACAAGCTGGCTGCGGAACTGACGGAAGAATTCCTGAAGTAATCCATCCACGGGTCAGTGCTTGACCCGCAATCACCCGTCTGCATTTTCAGGCAGCAGGGAGCTTTCTGAGAATGGAAGCTCCCTGCTTTTCGATTTTAGCGTACGCCAAATCTAAAAGGCTACAGCAAAAACAAGCTGCTTATTTTCCGCAAATACCGCGCACTTCTGCGAATGCTTCCGTCCAGCACCGGATGTTCCTTCCGACGCTGCACCAAGGCATTCCCAACCCCATCAACGGGAGGCAAAACACATGATTCACCCCCTCGCCATCACCATGTGGGATTTTTCATGGATTGAACGCCGCTGGGACGGCGCAGGAGGACTGGAACGCTGTCCTCGACGGCGTCAAAGAACGCGGCTATGATGCCGTCCGCATCGACGCATTCCCCCACCTGCTGTCCCAAGCCCCTGAAAAAGAATGGCTGCTCCTGCCTGTCTGGTATTCCAATGACTGGGGCAGCCCCTATAAAGTCCGCGTTCGGCTCTTTCCTGCACTCATCGACTTCCTGAAAGCCTGCCGCGCGCGCCGCATCAAGGTTGCCCTCAGCAGCTGGTTCCGCGAAGACGCCGATAACGTCCGCATGGCGCTCAGCACCCCGCAGGCGATGGCGAAATGCTGGATTGATACCCTTCGCCTGATTGCGAACGCCGGGCTGATGGACACCATCCTCTATGTTGACCTCTGCAATGAGTTCCCCGGCGACTTCTGGTCACCGTACTTCCGCAATGACCCGCCGTGGATGACGTGGAGCTGCTGGCATACCGACGCCGCGATGGACTATATGCGCACGGCGATTGCGCTCGTCCGTCAAGAATACCCTGATTTGCCGTACTGCTTCTCCTTCGACGGCGAGAATACGCACTTCTACCGCGAACGCGACCTCTCCTTCTTCGATTTGGCGGAGCACCATATCTGGATGACGAAGCTGAACAAGCAGCAGTTCTATCACGAGGTCGGTCAGGCAAAGGACGGGCGATTCACCGAGGAAGGATATCACCTGCTGGCTGACCACGCGCTGGATGTGTACCACGGCAAGGAAGATTATTGGAAGCAGCTGCTTGTCAGCGGTATTCAGACGCTCGCGGCGGACGCGAAAGCCGCCGGTCTGCCGCTGGCGACGACCGAGTGCTGGGGCATCACGGACTACAAGGATTTCCCGATGCTCCCGTGGGGCTGGGTGAAAGACCTGTGCGCGCTGGGCGTAGAGACGGCGTGTCAGACAGGACAGTGGGCGCTGATGGCGACGAGCAACTTCGCCGCGCCGCAGTTCTGCGGCATGTGGCGGGATATCGCGTGGCATCAGCGTTTGACGACGATGATTCACGAAGCGCCCCTGCCGCCGGAAGCGGAAAAGACCGCGCTTGGGCGCACGATGCGGTGGGAATGAAATATCACTTCCAAATAAGTCGAGCTGCGGTATAAGCAGATATTTCTGGCGTTAACCGATGGGGGGAAACCCTAAAAGTGGCGGTGCCTCCGCAGAGGCGAAATCTCTGTGTATCAATTCTGGATAATCAGGTAAGACGGGAAAAAGGAGAACGAACACATGCGTGAGCAGATTTCCCTAAACGGCACTTGGCAGCTCAAAGGCACAGCATCCTATGTGCCGCTGCGCGATAAGAGCATGGAAACCGGCAAGCCGCTGGAAGGCGTGACCGGCTGGATGGACGCGCAGGTTCCCGGCGGCGTGGCGCGCGCGCTGTATCAGGCAGGCTATATCGACCACCCTTATGTGGACATGAACAGCTTGAAGTGCGAGTGGATAGAAAACCGCTGGTGGATTTACCGCCGCGAGTTCGACCGCCGGGACATCCCCGCGCACCGTAAGACCCTCCTGCACTTCGAGGGTGTCGATTATGCCTGCATGATCTACCTGAACGGGCATCTGCTGGGCGAACACGAGGGCATGTATGAGGATTTCGCCTTTGACGTGACCGACCTTCTGCAGACGGCGGAGCATTTCGTGCTGGATGTGCTGATCCTCCATGCGCCGGACGAAATGGGGCAGATTGGGCGCACAAGCCAGACTTCGACACAGAAGAGCCGCTTCGGGTATAAGTGGGATTTCAGCACCCGGCTGGTCAATCTGGGCATCTGGCAGAATGTATCGCTGATTTTGGAGGACGAAGCCGCGCTGGACGACCTTTATGTGCATTCGGACGCAGCGGACGGCATGGGGCTGCTGCATATTTCCGGCACGACCCATGCGGATGGCAATCTGCCGCTGGCGGTGGCGGTACGCTGCGCAAAAGACGGCGCGGAGAAAGCCGCTGCGACACTGCCTGTGCAGGACGGCGCATTCGCTGGAACGCTGACCATCCCGGCACCGGAACTGTGGTATCCCAACGGGCTGGGCGAACAGCCGCTCTATGACGTGACGCTGACGCTCCGGAGCTGCGAAACCGTGCTGGACGAGCGGACGATGCGCCAAGGCATCCGCCACTTCGAGATGATTCAGAATGAGGACGCCCCGACGGGTGCGCTCCCCTATACCATTATCATGAACGGCGAGCGCGTCTATATGAAGGGCGTCAATATCACGCCGATGGATCATATCTACGGCGATATTCCAGCGGAACAGGTGTCATATCAACTGCATCAAGCGAAGCGGCTGAATGTGAACATCGTGCGCGTCTGGGGCGGGGGCGTGATTGAGACGGAAACGTTCTACCGCCTCTGCGACGAGCTGGGTCTGCTGGTCTGGCAGGAATTCATTCAGTCCTCCTCCGGCGTGGACAACATTCCGTCGGAACTGCCGCATTTTCTCACACTCCTGCGGCAGTCAGCGGTTCACGCGCTGAAAGTCAAGCGCAATCACACATCGCTGGTCATTTGGAGCGGCGGCAATGAGCTGATGGACGAGAACCGCAAGCCCGTGACGCTGGAAAACAAGAACATCGCGATGTTGGCAGACTTGGTTAGGACGCTTGACCCGGCGCGGATGTTCGTGCCGACGTCGCCCTCCGGCCCGGAGGCGCACATTTCTCGCACACCGGGCAGAAGCCATGATGTGCACGGCTGGTGGCAGTATCAGGGCAACGGGCGACAGTACAGCTATTTCGGCGATACGGACAGTCTGCTGCACAGCGAATTCGGCTGCGACGGCATGAGCAGTATGCAAGCCGTTGCGCGGACGCTGTCAAAATGCCCGACGAAGCCGGAGCGCATGAAGGATAACGACCTCTGGCGCTTCCACGGCGACTGGTGGTGCACCTACGACCGCGAGGAAACCATGTTCGGGCATGTGGAGGACATCCGGCGCTATATCCGCCTCAGCCAATGGATGCAGGCGGAGGGGCTGCGCTTCATTCTGGAGAGCAACCAGCGCCGCAAATGGCATAACAGCGGCAGCATCATCTGGCAGCTCAGCGAGCCGTGGCCGAATCTCTCCTGCACGTCCATTGTCGATTATTACGGGCATGAGAAACAGGCGTATTACTGGACGAAGGACGCCTTTGCGCCCCTGCATCCAACGCTGGATTACCGCCGCTTGGACTACGCAGCAGGAACGGCGGTGGAGCTTCCCCTGACAGTGCTGACGGACAGCGGCATTGCGGGCGACGCGGAAGTCGCGTGGTCTGTGCGTGGTCTGGATGGCGCGACCTATGCCGAGGAAACCCGCACAGCGCACTTGGCGGCTGCTGCGGTCAACCGCGTGGGCGACGTCGCGTTCGTCATGCCGCAGACGGCGGATGAACTGGTGCTGGTGCGCCTGACAGTGCGGTTGGGCGAAAGAACCGCCGTCAATGAATACTACTTCTCCTGCGAGAACAATCGCCCCTACCGCGCGGCGGCATCCCTGCATGGCGGACACCTGACCGCGCGGGCGCTGGAAACATCCCCGGACAGCGCCGTCATTGAGGTGCGCAACACGGGCGACACGGCCGTGCTGTTTGCGGACATCACGGATGCGTCGGACGAATGGAATCTGGTGCGCGACGACAACTTCCGCACGCTCCTCCCCGGCGAGCGCTGGCAGACGCGGGTACAGTGGTCTCGCCGCTTCCGCATCGGCTTCGACGACTTCACCGTGCACACGACCGAGCGCCCGATTTTGACCGTGGACGGCATTGGGCTGGATGCGCCGGTATTGATTTAAGGCACCTTGCCGCCTCCGCAGAGGCGAAATTCCCTGCTGCGGAAAGAATCAATAAACATAGATGTGCATCCGAAGCAGTCCAGAGGGCGATCGGAAAGCCCTCTGGTCGCCTCCGCAGAGGCGAAACCCTCTGCATGACAACGCAATACTATGCAGAAACAGTACAAACAAAGGAGAAAAAGCTCACCATGAACAGAACGATGGTTGACCTGCTCAGTGGCTACCTGAGCGGTGACAATATCAGCGAATCCAAACGTACACTCGGCGACCTCAAAAACGTATTTCAGAACGAAGCCGCCCGCGCCCAAATGAACCCTGCGACCATCGTCTATGAAGTTCAGGGCCATATGGCGGTCAAAGACGGCACGCCCGGCGGTCTGTTCTTCGGCACGAGCAACGTCATGCCCGGTCAGGTCGGCGGCGAATACTTCATGACCAAGGGACATTATCACGCGCGGCGGGAATGCGGCGAATATTACTGGTGCATTCAGGGCACGGGCGCGCTCATCCTCATGGATGAAAGCGGCAAGTGCTGGTTCGAGCCGATGCAGCCCGGCAGCCTCCACTATATCCCCGGCTACATCGCGCACCGCCTCGCCAATACGGGCGATACGCCCCTGCGCGTCGGCGCGTGCTGGCCGTCCGACGCGGGACATGACTATGCGTCCATCGCCGAACATGGCTTCACCGCGCGGCTGATGAACGTCGGCGGCGTCCCGACGCTGGTTCAGGAGGGGTAGGCATGAGAAAAAGCAATTACGATAAGCGCCCTGTCCTTCATGTGCGGACAAAGGGCGTCAGCGCATGGCAGGGCTGGGAAGCTATCGGCGCACAGCTGCGCAAAGCCATTGCGGGCAAGCCCGACGCCGTCGTTTGTGTGGACTGTTATCACGGCGTGTGGGAATCGGACGTGCTGAGCGCGCTGACAGAGCAGCTGAACCCGTCGCGCGTCTTCTGCACGGCACAGGCGACGCTCCCCAAAGAGCAGGTCAATGCCATGCTGAAAGACCACCTGACCGATGACCGTGTGTTCGGCATCATGGCGCACTACCGCATCGAGCAGTTCTTCGACATGGAACGGGTGGCGGCGCTTCGGCAGGAAATCGCATTGGCGCATGGTGTCCGGCTGGTGTTCGGCGTCGGCGCGGCGTTGCTGTGCGAGCATCCCGATGTACTGGTGTATGCGGACATGGCGCGCTGGGAAATCCAGCTGCGCTTCCGCTCCGGCAAACTGGCAAACTGGCTCAATGGCAACTACGGCGAAGACCCGCTGCGCAAATATAAGCGCGGCTACTTCATCGAATGGCGCGTCCTCGACCGCCATAAGCGGACGCTTTACCCGCATATTGACTACCTGCTGGACACCAACGACGCCGAGACGCCCCGCATGATGACCGGCGACTGCTACCGCGATGCGCTCAAACAGGCGGTCACGCAGCCCTTCCGCGTTGCGCCGTATTTCGACCCCGGCGTCTGGGGCGGGCAGTGGATGAAGTCCGTCTGCGGGCTTGACCCGGAAAAGCCCAATTACGCATGGAGCTTCGATGGCGTGCCGGAGGAAAACAGCCTCCTGCTGGATGTGGACGGCATCGTCGTGGAAACACCCGCCATCAATCTGGTGCATGAGGAAGCTAAAGCGCTCTTGGGTGACAAGGTTCACGCGCGCTTCGGCACGGAATTCCCGATTCGCTTTGACTTTCTGGACACCATCGGCGGCGGAAACCTGAGCTTGCAGGTGCATCCGCTGACCGAGTACATTCAGGACACGTTCGGGATGCACTACACGCAGGACGAAAGCTACTACATCCTCGACGCGGCGGAAAACGCCGACGCGCATGTCTATCTGGGCTGCAAGACGGGCATTCAGCCGGAAGAATTCCAGAAAGCGCTGGAAGACAGTCAGCAGACCGGGCAGTTCGACGCGGAACGCTTCGTCAACGTTATTCCGGCGAAAAAGCACGACCACTTCCTGATTCCCGCCGGAACAATACACTGCTCCGGCAAGGACTGCATGGTGCTGGAAATCAGCGCGACGCCCTATATCTTCACCTTCAAGCTCTGGGATTGGGGGCGCCTTGGGCTGGATGGACGCCCGCGCCCGATTCACCTTGCGCATGGCATGAAGAACATTCAGTTCGACCGCGATACAGACTGGGTGCAGAAGAATCTTGTCAACCGCGTGGAGGTGATTCACGAGGAAGACGGCATCCGCGAGGAACGCACCGGGCTGCACGAACGGGAGTTCATTGAGACGCGGCGGCACTGGTTTGACCGGAAGGTGGAGCATGAGACGGGCGGAAGCGTGAATGTGCTGAATCTGGTGGAAGGTGAAGAAGCGGTGGTAGAGAGTCCGGAGGGGAAATTTGCGCCGTTTGTGGTGCACTATGCGGAGACGTTTATTGTTCCGGCGGCGGTGGGAAGGTATACGGTTGCACCGTATGGGAAGAGTATCGGAAAGAACCTGGCGACGGTGAAAGCATTTGTGAGGGTGTAACGATCGGGAAGCCCTCTGGAACTATGCCAAAGACCACTTTGAAAAAAGGAAAAACAACTACATTTATCAAGCAGGGGATTTCGCGCCTGCAGAGGCGACAAGGGGCCAATGAAAACAAACGAAGTTTGCGATTGCCCCCTTGCCCCCCTCGCAGCGGACACTGCCATGCTGCTTGGTTTTCGCCGCGAGTAAGGATTCTGTGTCCAATATGACACACACACTCATCATCAGAAGAGGAAAAACACCATGAAACTTGATTTTGACCCCGGATTCGATATTACGCCGCTGTCGGTGGATGAGGGCTTCCGGCTGGGGGCTGACTGCTTTGATAAAGGCACGGAGTTCCGCAAGCTCGACAGCGTCCGCAAGAGCCTTCGCGGCCCGAATTGCGATGGGCCGGAAAACGTCTATGCCATCATGATGGACGTCGGGCACAAGAAGGACTTGCCCGCCATGCAGCAGCGGATGCTCCTCTATGGCGTCGTGACGTATGCCGCCGGGCAGTTGGGCGATGAACCTATCCGCAGTCAGGGGCATATTCATAAGGTTTCCGCACATTGCGGGTGGTCTACGCCTGAGGTCTATGAGATTTGGACGGGCAAAGCTGTGATTTATATGCAGGAATCGGGGCAGGATGACCCCGGACGGTGCTTCGCGGTTGAGGCAGGCGCGGGCGATGTGGTGATTGTGCCGCCGGGGTGGGTTCATGCCACCATCAGCGCTGACCCCAAGCAGCCGCTGACTTTCGGCGCATGGTGCGACCGCGATTATGGCTTTGCGTACGCCGACGTCCGCCGTCATGGGGGCATTGCGTGGTTTCCGCTGCTGACGGCGGAGGGCAAACTTCGCTGGG
>ENA-OWPP01001880-OWPP01001880.1-human-gut-metagenome-genome-assembly--contig:-NODE-1880-length-15978-cov-7.916599_pt1 | contig 15978 bp, 14 predicted proteins | sample MGYA00248265_ERZ651848 | MGnify/ENA primary metagenome ERZ651848 (study PRJEB26924, sample SAMEA4378233) | human gut metagenome | biome: human gut; feature: human-associated habitat; material: faeces...
CTCTTTGGAGTCTGAGGGGTTTCTTTTTGTCGCCACAAAAAGAAATCCCTCAGGAGTCCCGCGGGGGGTTCCGCCCCCGCACCCCGATTGTGGACGCCGGGATTTTCGTCCCCAAAAAATACATCAAACATCCAGATTCACGACATACTTGGCGTTTTGCTCGATGAACTCCTTCCTGGGTTCGACCTTTTCGCCCATGAGTATGGTGAATATCTCGTCGGCCTTGACGGCGTCGTCGAGTTCTATGCGTTTGAGGGTGCGGGTCTCGGGGTTCATGGTGGTGTCCCACAGCTCGTGGGCGTCCATCTCGCCGAGACCCTTGAAGCGGCTTATATCTATCTTCGCGTTGGGGTTGCCGGCGCGCATCTCGGCGCTGACCTGGTCGCGCTCGGCGTCGGAGTAGGCCACACGGCTCTGCTTGCCGCGGGTGAGCTTGTAGAGCGGCGGCACGGCGGCGTAGACATAGCCGTGCTCGACCAGCGGACGCATATAGCGGAAGAAGAAGGTCAGCAGCAGCGTGCGTATGTGGCTGCCATCAACGTCGGCATCAGCCATAATTATGACCTTGTGGTAGCGCAGCTTGGCTATATCGAACTCGTCGCCGAGTCCGGCGCCCAGCGCCGTAATGACGGGGTTGAGCTTGTCGTTGTTATAGACCTTCTCCTCGCGCACCTTCTCGACGTTGAGCATCTTGCCCCAGAGCGGGAGTATGGCCTGGAAGCGGCTGTCGCGCCCGTTCTTGGCGCTGCCGCCGGCACTGTCGCCCTCGACGATGTACAGCTCGGTGAGCGCCGGGTCGCGCTCGTTGCAGTCGCTGAGCTTGCCGGGGAGGGTGGCTCCCTCCAGCGCGTTCTTGCGCCGGACGTTCTCGCGCGCCTTGCGCGCGGCCGCGCGGGCCTTGTTGGCGGTGAGCGCCTTCTCGACTATCGTGCGCCCCACGGCGGGGTTCTCCTCAAGGAACTGCTCCAGTCTGTCGCTCACCACGCTGTCCACCAGGGTGCGCATGTCGCTGTTGCCCAGCTTGGCCTTGGTCTGACCCTCGAACTGGGGGTTGGTCAGCTTGACGGATATGACGGCAGTCAGACCCTCGCGGCAGTCCTCGCCGGAGAGGCTCTCCACGTCTTTGAGCAGGTTCGCCTTCTTGGCGTAGGCGTTCAGCACGCGGGTGAGCGCGGCCTTGAAGCCCGTCTCGTGCATGCCGCCCTCCGGCGTGTGTATGTTGTTGGCGAAGGAGACGAGTATCTCGTTATAGCCGTCGTTGTACTGCATGGCTATCTCGCACTCGGAGTCCTCGCGCTCGCCGGCCATGTATATCACGTTCTCGTGCAGTGCGGTCTTGTTCCTGTTTATATAGGTGACGAACTCACGTATGCCGCCGGCGTAGTGCATCGTGTCCTTCTGCTCCAGCCCGGGGCGCTTGTCCTCCGTGGTGATGCGCAGACCCGCGTTCAAAAACGCCTGCTCGCGCATACGGGTGTGCAGGGTGTCATAGTCGAATTCCGTGACCTCGAACATCTCCGGGTCGGGGTGGAAGTGCACCACGGTGCCGGTGCGCTCGGTGCTGCCGACTACCGTCATGCCCTGGGTTATCTCGCCGCGGGAGAACTTCATCTGATAGATCTTCCCGTTCTTGTGAACGCTGACCTCCAGCCAGTCGGAGAGCGCGTTGACCACGCTGGCGCCGACGCCGTGCAGTCCGCCGGAGACCTTGTATCCGCCGCCGCCGAACTTGCCGCCGGCGTGGAGCACGGTGTACACGACCTCCAGAGCCGGCTTGCCGGTCTGCTCCTGTATGTCGACGGGTATGCCTCGGCCGTTGTCGGAGACGCAGATGACGTCGCCCGGCTCGATGGTGACCTCTATGTGCGTGCAGTACCCGGCCAGAGCCTCGTCTATGGCGTTGTCGACTATCTCGTACACCAGGTGGTGGAGGCCCGATGCGCTGGTGGAGCCGATGTACATGCCGGGACGCATGCGCACGGCCTCAAGCCCCTCCAGGACCTGTATTTTACTTGCGTCGTATTCCTGGGTTATCTTCTCGTTAATATCAGACATTCGTTCGCATCCTTTACAAATTTCAACGTCCAATCCTGCGGGCAAGCGCCGCGCTGGAGAGCTGGGAGAGGTAGGTCTTGCTCACGCCGCCGTCCTCGCAGATTATGAAGGAGCGCGGCAGGTCTTCGGCCGCGTTTATCACCTCTCCGCGTTTTTCCGCCGCCGAGAGCGCGTCGCGCGTTATGCGCGAGTACGTGGCGTTGTCCATGTCAAACACGGCGATTATATCCTCGTCCCTCACGGCAAAGCCGCCGCCTATGCTCACATACATCACAAAACCGCCTTTCCGCCGCTGACCGTGATGACCTTCGCCCCGGTGCGGCGGGCTATTCCGTCGTCCTCGCAGCAGGTTATCAGGGTCTGTCCGCCGCCGATGCGGTTCAATACAAACTCCTGCCTGCGCGCGTCCAGCTCGCTGAGCACATCGTCGAGCAGAAGCACGGGGTATTCGCCCGTCTCCTGCAAATGTATCTCCCTCTCTCCGAGCTTTATCGAGAGCGCCGCGGTGCGCTTTTGTCCCTGCGAGGCAAAGGTGCGCGCGCTCTTGCCGTTTATCTCTATCTCAAGGTCGTCCTTGTGCGCGCCGGTGAGGCACTGTCCGCTCTCCAGCTCGGCCTTGCGGTGAGCCTCCTGGTGGTCGCAGACGGCGTAATATATCTCCTTTTCCCCGGCGAAGGGGTTCTGAACCGTCGAGACCGTCTTGTAGGAGAGCCTCAGCTCGTCCGCGCCGCCGGAAAACTCCCGGTGTATGGGCGCGGCGGCCTCGTTCAGCCGGGCGGCGAAGGCCGCGCGGTAGCGGATGAGCCTCGCCGACAGCCGGCACATGCGCTCGGAAAAGTCGTCGAGCGTGTAGAGCAGGGAGGGCTTTTCTCGGTAGTCGCGCAGTATGGCGCTCTTCTGCTCGTAGAGCCGGTTGTACTCGGTCAGCGCCGCGGCGTAGCCGGGGCGGAGCTGGCTTATCGCGCTGTCCATCAGCCGGCGGCGGACCACCGCGCCGTCGCGCACGATGGCCAGGTCTTCGGGGCAGAACAGCACCGTGGTTATGGTGCCGGCCAGCTCGCCGGCCGTCTTTTTCACGGAGTTAACCGTTATCTGCTTGCGCCTGCCGGGGGCGAGTACTATGCGTATCGTCTGCTCCCTGCCGTGCGCCTCCACGTCGGCCAGGATCTCGGCGCTGGAAAAGCCGAAGCCCACCAGCTCGCGGTCAAACCTGCTGCGGAAGCTCCTGCCCATGGCCAGCATGTACACGGCCTCCAGCAGGTTGGTCTTGCCCTGGGCGTTCTGGCCGCGTATGACGTTCGTGTCCGGCGAGAACTCAAAGCTCTCAAAGTCGTAGTTGCGCCAGCCGTTCAGGGCGATGCGCCGCACGATCATGCCTGAGCTACCTCGTATATCTCTCCGTCAAGCTCCACGCGGTCGCCGCCGCGCAGCTTCTTGCCGCGCACGGTGCAGACCTCGCCGTTCACTTTGACCAGGCCGTCCTCGACGCAGAGCTTGGCCTCTCCGCCCGTCTCGCAGGCGCCGGAGAACTTGAGAAAGGCGTCCAGCTTGATAAATTCGGTGTTTATCTCTATTATTTCCATAATCTCACTTTGCCAGCCTGACGGGGAGCACCATATAAATGAACCCGTCGCTGCCGTCGGCCGGGACTATTACGCAGGGGGCGGAGCCGGTGTTGATGCACACGGTCAGCTCATCCGCCGGGGCAGCGCGCAGCGCGTCGCGCAGATAGCGGCCGTTGAAGCCTATCTCAGTGTCACCGCCGCTGCCGTTGCAGGCGCAGACGTCGCGCGCCGTGCCCAGCGCAGTGCCGCAGCGGAAGTCGATGGCGCCGTCGCCGAAGACCAGGCGGATGGGGCTCTTGACAGTCTCGTCCACGACGAGGGAGACGCGGTCGGTGGCGGAGAGCATCTCGCCGCGCTCCACGCCCAGCTTGTACTTGAAGTTCTCGGGTATGGTCTTGCGGTAGTTGAGGAACTCTCCCTCGAGCAGGCGCGAGATGACCACCGTGTCGCCTATGGTGAAGGAGACGTGGCGGTCGCCGAGGTTTATCATGACGGCGTCCTCGCTCTTGGAGCAGAGGCGGGCCACGTCCTGGAGAACCGTGCCGGGGACTATGAAGCTGGCGCTTTCCATCCTGCCGCTGACTTCGGCGCGGCGGAGAGCCAGACGGTAGCCGTCCACGGAGACCACGGTGAGCCTGTTGCCCTCCAGCTCAAAGAGGCTGCCCATGTACACCGGGCGGCTCTCGTTGGTGGAGACGGCAAAGATGGTCTGCTCAATAAGCTCGCTGAGCTGCTGCTGCTCCAGGCTTATGGCGTCGGAGTAGTCGCTGTCGGGCAGCTCGGGATAGTCGTCGGCGGGCAGGCTCATGAAGCTGTACTCGCTCTGGCCGCAGCGCACGGTGGTCTTGCCGCCGTCCGCGACCTCGAAGGTGACCATGCCGTCGGGCAGGACGCGCATCATCTCGCCTATGAGCTTGGCGGTCATGACCACGGCGCTGCCGGGCTCGGTCACGTCGGCCTCGAAGCTCTGATATATACCCTTGCGCAGGTCGTAGCCGGTCACGCGCACGTTGGCGCCGGCCTGGATCAGCAGACCCTCGAGCGCGGGGATGGAGCTGCGCGCGCTGGCCGCGCGCGAGGCGGCGTTGACCGCCGCCTGGAGTATGTGCTTTTCGCAGGTAAATTTCATTTTTCGTCCTCCTCAGTCAGAAAGAAAGGATATATTTTCGTAGTAGTAATAGTAGGCGGTGTTGAATGTTGAAAACCGCATAAACCCCTTGATTTTACTGGGCCTTTCGATGTCGAAAACCTGACGCCGTTTTCGTACGGAATCCACAGACAGAATAAGGCAAAAATTCTTTCGACAGCTTTCGACATCAAAGTTTTCAACTTTGAACATCCGCTGTTGAGAATCAGGACCTGGAGTTGATGTTGGACGAGATGTCGCGCACGGTGGCGGCTATCTCGGTGTCGGAGCGGATCATGTCCTCGACCTTGCGTATGGAGGCCAGGACGGTGGAGTGGTTGCGGCCCTCATACTGGTTGCCTATGTCCACCAGGGAGAGGTTGGTGAGGTTGCGCATGAGGTACATGGACACCTGCCGGGCCATGGCCGTGTTCTTGCTGCGGCGCTGGCCGCGCAGATCGGTCGGGGTGAGGGAGTAGTACCTCGCCGTCTCCTCAATGATGACCTCCGGCGTGGGTATGTACGTGCCCACGCGCGTGACGTCCTTGATGGCGCGCTTGACGGAGCTTATAGTGATGGTGTCGTTGAGTATCTCCTTGTAGGCCGTGAGGCGCTTGACCACGCCCTCTATCTGTCGGACGTTGCTGGTGATGCTCTCGGCTATGTAGTCCACAACGTCGTGGGGCAGCACCAGGCCGAGCTGAGCGGCCTTGTTGAGTATGATGGCCGTGCGCGTCTCTATGTCGGGCGGCTGCACGTCGGCCATGAGTCCGCCCTCTATGCGCGTGCGGAGGCGGTCGTCCAGCTGAGCCATGTCTATTGGCGGCCGGTCGGCGGTCAGAACTATCTGGTGCCCGGCCTCGTAGATGCTGTTGAAGGTGTGGAACGTCTCCTCCTGCGTGCTGCGCTTGCCTGCGATGAACTGTATGTCGTCCATCAGCAGCAGGTCTATGTTGCGGTACTTGTTGCGGAACTCCTCGCTGGTGCCGGTCATGACCGAGTGTATAAGCTCGTTGGTGAAGTCGTCGCCCTTCAGGTAGGCTATCTTGAAGTCCGGCCTGTCGCGGTGGATCTTCTCGCCTATGGCCAGCAGCAGATGCGTCTTGCCGAGGCCCGAGTTGCCGTAGATGAACAGGGGGTTATACACCTTGCCGGGGTTGTTGGCCACGGCGATGGCCGCGGCGTGGGCGAACTTGTTGGAAGGGCCGACGACAAAGCGGTCGAAGGTGTAGCCGTCCATCTCCGGGTAGGGCGAGGACTCGGCGCCGCCGGACTTGACGTAGTCCATCAGCTCGTCCCCCGCCAGCACCTCGAGGTCGAAGTCGCAGGAAAACAGGTCGTAGAGCGCCGCCCTTATGACGTCGCCGAAGCGGTTCACTATGATGCCGCGCTTGAAGTCCGTGCTGGTGTGCAGCACCAGCTTGCAGTCAGATAAATCCACGGCCGTACAGTCGGAAAACCAGGTGTTGAAGGCAGTGGGCGTGATGTCCTTAGCTATGATCTCAAGTATTTGTTTCCAGATTTCGTCCAGAGAGTCCATCCGTATCCTCCCCTCAATAAAAAACGCCCTCAGCTGTGAGGACGCACAGGTGATGATAGTACCTCTATTATAAACCATTCGGCCCGAATTGTCCATTGATATTTATATTAATAATAGTAGGCAGCCCGCGGAAAAACAGTCAAATATGCGGCGGAGCCTTCTGACCGGCTGTGATTGATTTCGAGTTAAAAAGCTGATATAATGCTTCACACTATGGCAGACACAGAAAAGCTTTTGGCCTTATCCATATTGTCAGACCCGGACGCCGCCGCCCTCCCCTCGCCGATGGAGAGCGGGCGGCTTCCTGCGCTTGTTTCGGGTCTGAGCGCGGTGCACAGGGCGCACCTGGCCGCTGCGCTGAGGGTGAAATACTCCCGCCCGCTCGTGATACTGTGCCCGGACGAGAACACGGCCTCGGCGATAGCCGGCGACGTCTCGGCGCTCACCGGCGAGACCTGCACCCTGCTCTCGGGCAGGGACTACGCGCTCTACAGCGCCGACGCGATGAGCCGCGGCGGTGAGCAGCGGCGCATCAACGCCCTGGCGGCGATGATGAACGGCGGCGGCATAACCGTCGCCACGGCGGAGGGACTGTTCCAGCGCACCATGCCGCCGGAGGTGTTCCGCCGCGCGGCGTTCGAGATAGACATGAGCGCTGCGCTCGCGCCCGAGGACGTGGAGGACGCGCTTTTGCGCTGCGGCTATTCGCGCGCGGAGCAGGTGGAAGGCCCGGGGCAGTTCTCGCGCCGGGGCGGGATACTCGACTTCTTCTCGCCCGCGTACAATCAGCCGGTGCGCGTAGAGTTCTGGGGCGACGAGATAGACTCCATGGGCTTCTTCGACACGGTCACCCAGCGCCGCACCGAGAGCACAGAGCGCTGCGCCGTCGTGCCCGCGGCGGAGGTCCTGCCCACGCTTGCAAAGGGCGGAGCCACCGCGCTCGCTGCCGAGCTGAACCGCCAGGCCGACCGCGCCGTGAAGCGCCGCGCCGGTGAGACCGGTCCCGTGCTGGCCGCCGTGCTGCGCGAGGACGCCGACCGCCTCTCCGGCGGCGCGGAGCTGCCCGCCGCCGACCGCTACGCCGCGCTCATATACGGCGAGACCACCACGGCGATAGACTACATACCCGGCGACGCGATAGTGGTCATGGATCAGCCGGCGCGCTTCAGCGAGAGCGCGCGCGGATTCATCAAGCGCGTCACAGACGACGTCACAAGCCTCTCACGCGCCGGTAAACTGATCTCAAAGCCCGACGACTACTTCATACCCTTCGACGCCGCAATGCGCCGTCTGAGCGCCCTGGCGCTCTACATGGCCGACTCCTTCACGGCGGGGCGCTATCCGGCCGAGCCGCGGAGCATGACCTCCGTGCACGCCAAGCAGCTGCCCAGCTACGCGGGCAGCTCCTCGCAGGCGGCGGAGGACATATCCGGGTATATAAGGGCCGGCGTGGCGGTGGTCGTGCTGGCCGGTGACATGCGCCGAGCCAAGCTCCTGGCGGAGTTCCTAAACGAGCACGGCGTAAAGTGCTCCCTCGCCGAGAAGCTGACGGCTCTGCCCAAGCCGGGCAGCTGCGTCATAACGACGGGCAGCCTCTCCGCAGGGCTGGAGTACCCGAACCTGCGCCTGGCCGTGCTGACGGACACGCAGATAGCCGGCAGCGGCTTCCGCAAGGCGAAGCGCAAGGCGCGCCGTAAGCTCTCGAACGCCGAGCGCATAACCTCGTACACCGACCTGGCCGTCGGCGACCTCGTGGTGCACGAGCACCACGGCATAGGCCGCTTCGCCGGAGTCGTGCGCATGCCCGTGGACGGAATCGAGAAGGACTACATCAAGATATCCTACGCCGGCAGCGACACGCTCTACGTCCCGGCGACGCAGCTCGACCTGGTCAGCAAGTACATAGGCGCGGGGGAGAACCACGCCGTCAAGCTGAGCAAGATGGGCGGCGCGGAGTGGCAGCGCACCAAGACCCGCGCCAAGGCCGCCGCCAAAAAGCTCGCCGGCGAGCTGATCAAGCTGTACGCCGAGCGCTCCCGCCGGCAGGGCTACGCCTTTTCCAAGGACTCCCCCTGGCAGACGGAGTTTGAGGAGCGCTTCCCCTACGAGGAGACCTCCGACCAGCTGCGCTGCATAGAGGAGATAAAGGCGGACATGGAGAAGCCCGTGCCCATGGACAGGCTGCTCTGCGGCGACGTGGGCTACGGCAAGACGGAGGTCGCCATGCGCGCGGTGATGAAGTGCATCCTGGACGGCAAGCAGGCGGCCATACTCGTGCCCACGACCGTTTTGGCGCAGCAGCATTACCAGACGGCGATGCAGCGTTTTTCGGGCTATCCGGTCGAAATCGGCGTGCTCAGCCGGTTCCGCACTACGAATCAGATGAAAAAGACGCTCGCCGACCTGGCCAACGGGCGCTGCGACCTGGTAATCGGCACGCACCGTTTGCTGCAAAAGGACGTAAAATTCAAAGACCTCGGACTGCTTGTCGTGGACGAGGAGCAGCGCTTCGGCGTCTCGCACAAGGAACATATAAAGGAGATGAGCCGTCAGGTGGACGTGCTCACGCTCTCCGCCACGCCGATACCGCGCACGCTGAACATGGCGCTGAGCGGAATACGCGACATGTCCACGATAGAGGAACCGCCGCAGGAGCGCCTGCCCGTGCAGACCTTTGTCATGGAGCACGACTGGGGCGTCCTGGCCGACGCCATGAGGCGCGAGCTTGACCGCGGCGGACAGGTCTACTACCTCCACAACCGCGTGGACAACATAGAGCGCACGGCGATGAAGATCTCCGAGCTGATGGACGGCGCCACAGTAGCCGTGGCTCACGGCAAGATGGACGCCGAGCAGATAGGCCGAGTCATGGAGGACATGGTCGAGGGCAGCGTGCAGATCCTGGTCTGCACCACGATAATCGAGACCGGCATCGACATACCAAACGTGAACACCCTTATAATAGAGGACGCAGACAAGCTCGGCCTGGCTCAGCTGCACCAGATACGCGGCCGCGTGGGACGCAGCACCAGGCGCGCCAGCGCCTACCTCACCTTCCGGCGCGACAAGGTGCTCAGCGAGATAGCCGAAAAGCGCCTGGAGGCGATACGCGAGTTTGCCGAGTTCAACTCCGGCTTCCGCATAGCGATGCGCGATCTGGAGATACGCGGCGCGGGCAGCCTGCTCGGCGCCGAGCAGAGCGGCCACCTCACCGACGTCGGCTACGACATGTACCTCAAGCTGTTGGAGGAGGCCGTGCTCGAGGAGAAGGGCGAGCAGGTGGAGCGCCGGGCCAGCACCACGGCGGACTTCGCCGTCTCCGCCAACATCCCCGAGAGCTATGTGGCCTCCAGCGAGCAGAGGATGGACCTCTACCGGCGCATAGCGCTGATACGCACGGAGGCGGACGCCGACGACGTGCTCGACGAGCTGATAGACCGCTTCGGCGAGCCGCCCGGCGCCGTCACCAGCCTGGTGCGGGTCGCGCTGGTGCGCGGCGAGGCCGGCAAGGCCGGGATAACCGACATCACGCAGAAGGGGAACATCCTGCGCTTCACGCTCGCCGAGTTCGACATGGAGCGCGTCAGCGCCATGTACGCCCAGAGCCGCTACAAGGGTCGGCTGAAGGTCGAGGCCTCGAAGAAGCCGGTGCTCGCGCTCCGCCTGCCCACCGGCGCGAGAGTGCTGGACGAAGCGGCGGACTTCATAAAGAACTGGGAAAGCACGGCAAAGGTTTTGAACAAAGAAGGAGAAAATTGATGAAAAGATTTGCAGTCTGCGCCCTGTGCGCGCTTATTCTGATAAGCTCCCTGGCCGCCTGCGGAACTCCGGCCGCGGAGCCGACCTCCTCGCCGGAGGCCAGCCCCGCCGCGAGCGAGGCTCCGCTGGTGGAGTACGACTGGGACGCCGCCTACGCCAGGTACGCTCCCGACACCGTGGTGATGACGGTGAACGGCGACGACGTAACCTGGGACGAGTACTTCTACTGGCTGTACATGGACTACGTCACCAACGCATACGGCAACGCCCTGGACGTCACCTCGTCCAACGGCGTGACGCTCGGCCGCCTGCTCGCGCTGGACGCGGAGGGCTACTGCATCCAGTACCACGTCATAGACCAGCAGGCCGAGGCCAACAACGTGGCGCTTAGCGAGGACGACCAGGCCGTGCTGGATGAACAGCTGCAGAGCGACATTGAGAGCAGCGTTGGCGAGGACGGCACGCAGGAGGAGTTCTACGAGTACCTCGCCGAGCGCTTCGTCACCCCGGAGCTCTACGACTTTGTCAACCGCATAGTGGTGCTCTACCCGCGCATCTTCATGTCCCTCTACGGTGAAAACGGCGAGAACGTGACCGACGGGGAGGCGCTGGCCTTCGCCGAGGAGTACAACTTCGTCACCGCCAAGCACATACTTTTCCGCACCTCCGACAACAGCGGCGAGGCGCTCTCCGACGAGGAGAAGGCGGCCAAGCGCTCCGAGGCTCAGGCCGTGCTCGACGAGCTGAACGCCGTGCCCGAGGCCGAGCGCGCCGCACTCTTTGACGAGCTGATGAAGGACAAGAGCGAGGATCCCGGACTCACCGTCTATCCCAACGGCTACTGCTATGAGGGCGGAGCGGGCGTCATGGTCTCCGAGTTCGACGACGCCGTGCTGTCGCTCCAGCCGGGCGAGATAAGCGGCATTGTCGAAAGCTCCTCCGGCTATCACATCATCATGCGCGAGGAGGTCACGCCCGAGGACTACGTCATGCTCGGCACCAGCCAGCCCTACACCCTGCGCTACGCCGCCGCCGTGGCCGACTTCGACAGCGTGTTCTCCGGCTGGCTCAGCAGCTCCGACGTGAGCTACGCCGAGGGCTTCGAGGAGTTCGACGCAAACAGCCTTTTTGAATAATGTGCAAAACGCACTGCTTTGAATAATGTGCAAAACGCTAACGCCCCGCCGGGTCAAGCCCGGCGGGGCGTTTTTTTGTTGTAAGGTAAATGTAAGCTCGCGGAAATTTGCACGCAAGGTCGGCGTGGTATGCTCTGACCATCAAGCAAAGGGAGCTGAAACGATGTACGCCATTGAGACGCGCGACCTCACCAAGCGCTATAACGGCTTCACCGCCGTGGACAACCTCACGATGCACGTGCGGCGCGGCACGGTTTACGGCTTTCTCGGCCCGAACGGCGCGGGGAAGTCGACCACGATGAAGCTCCTGCTCGGCATCATAAAGCCGGGCGGGGGCGAGCTGAGCGTGGACGGCAAGAGCTATCCCCGCGAGCGGATGGAGATACTGCGCCATGTTGGCTCGTTCATAGAGCAGCCGGCCTTTTACCCCAACCTCACCGGCGCGGAGAACCTGGACATACTCCGCCGCATCCTTGGACTGGGGCGCGAGAGCGTGGCGGAGGCGCTGGACACGGTCGGGCTGACGCAGTTTGCCTCCCGCCAGGCGAGAAAGTATTCGCTGGGCATGAAGCAGCGCCTCGGCCTTGCCGGCGCGCTGCTGGGCAGGCCGCCCATACTGATACTCGACGAGCCGACCAACGGCCTCGACCCCGTGGGCATACACGAGATACGCACGCTGATACGCTCGCTGCCGGAGCGCTACGACTGCACGGTGCTGGTAAGCTCGCACCTGCTGGGCGAGGTGCAGCTGATGGCCGACGACGTGGGCATACTCAACCACGGCCGGCTGCTGTACGAGGGCACGCCGGACGACCTCCGCCTGGCGGCAAAGGCCGCCGGACTGCCCTCGGACGACCTGGAGGAGACCTTCCTCTCCATAATCAGCGAGGACGACCGCCGTATGCGCTCCGGCGAGTACGGCATACCGCCCCTCGCCTCGGGAGGTGAGGCGCTGTGACGGCGGCGCTGGAAGTGAAAAAGCTGCGGCGCACGGGCTACTTTCCCGCCCTGCTCGGCTCCGCGCTGCTCTCCGCGGCGGCGCCCGCCGTGAACATGGCCGCGAGGGGTGAGACGTACCTGGCTCAGAGCGGCGGCGCGATAGAGATACTTTTGAACGCCAACTGGCAGATGATGGCCATGCTCAACGTGCTTGCGGGGCTGTGCGCCACGTGCCTGATGTTCCACGCCGAGTACGCTCAAAACGCCCTGGACAAGCTGGAAGTCCTGCCCGTGCGCGTTTTCTCCGTGTATCTGGGCAAGGCTGTTCTCGCCGTGTTCATGCTCGCCGTCATGACGGCCGTCGAGTTTGTCTCGCTGCATCTCTGCGCCCGGCACTGGTTCGGCGAGAGCGTGGATATTGCCCGGCTGCTGAGTCTGGCCGGGTACGCGCTCGCCGCCGGGATACCCACGCTGCTCGCCTCGCTGGCGGTGGCGGCCGCGTGCCGGAACATGTGGGTGTCCCTGGGCATAGGTCTTACGCTGGTGTTCACGCTGAGCGTCTTCCCGCAGGACAACGCCGTCATACGCCTGCTGCCCTACGCCACGCCCTACACCACGGCGCTGGAGGGTCAGATCACGACCGTGCTCATAGCCTGCGCGGCCGAGAGCGCGGTCTTGCTCTCGCTGGGACCTGCGATATTGAAGGCAAGGAGGCGGTTTGAATGAGCTTTCCCGCGCTTGTGGGCGTGGAGCTGAGGAAGCTGCGCAGGAGCAAAATACTGCTGATACTGCTCGCGCCCGTCGTGATAATGTGGCTGACGGCGGCGGTGAACGCGCGCATGAGCTTCGACACGCGCTCCGTGGACATCGCGCCGGACGCGAACTTCTTCATCCAGGGCTTCATGGGCATGGTGTGGTTCATGATACCGGCCAGCCTGGTGGTCTGCTGCGTGCTGGTGACGCAGCTGGAGCGCTCCAACGGCGGCATGGGGAAGATGCTCGCACTGCCGGTCTCGCCCGCCGCGCTGAGCATGGCCAAGTTCTGCTGCGTGGTGCTGCTGAACCTGGCTCAGCTTGTGATGTGCCTCGCCGGCTACGCCCTCGCGGCGCTCGCGGCCACGGCCTCCACGGGCTGCGACATGACGCTCAGCCCCATCTACGTCGTCTCCGTCGCCGCGAAGCTGTACCTGGCCGCCATACCGATGGCCGCGGCGTTCTGGCTGCTCGCCTCGGTGATAGACGCCACGGTGTTTTCCGTCGGCATCGGCCTCGCCACGATAGTGCCCAGCGTGCTGATGATAAACACTAAGCTCTGGGCGTTCTACCCCATGAGCTATCCGTTCTACCTGCTGATGATAGAGTACGGCCGCAGCGCCGAGGGGATATATGAGACGGAGCCGCAGCTGCTGCCCTGGCTGCCCGCCGCGGCGGTGATCACCGCCGTCTGTCTCGTGATTTCAGCAAAATACTTTGCCCGGAGCGAAAGGAGATAACCATGAAAAACAAGATATGCACCGCCGTGAGCACCCTGCTGCTCGCGCCGCCCTTCGTGCTGCTGTTCCTGCGCCGATACGACTGGGCGCTTGAAAGCCCCGTGTGCGAGATACTCATCTACTCCTGCGCGGCGCTGATGCTGTTTGAGGGCGTGTTCACTGCGCTGGCCTACCGCTCCGGCGTGAAAAACCGCTGGATGCAGCTCTGCCTGGTCGCGGCGCTGCTCTACGCCGCCGTGGCGGTGGCCGTAGTGGGGCTCGTGGTCGCGCAGCAGATAAGGCCGTAAAAAAACGCACCCGTCCAATTTGGGCGGGTGCGTCTGTATATTGCTTTACATTGCGGCGGCGATCTGCGCGGCGCATTTGGCGTTGTTGAGAGCCAGCTGGATGTTGCTGGCGAGGCTCTCTCCGCCGGTGAGGTCCTTGACCTTGGCCAGCAGGAAGGGGGTGATGTCCTTGCCGTGGACGCCGGCCTCGTCGGCCGCGGCCAGAGCCTGACGGATGATGCCCTCCATGTGGTCGAAGTCGAGCGCGTACTCCTCGGGGATGGGGTTGCCGATGAGCACGCCGCCCTTGAGACCCATGTCCCACTTGGCGTTGAGGATGGCGGCGGCCTCCTCCGGGCCGGAGACGGCGTAGTCGAGCTTGTGCCCGCTCTTGCGGCAGTAGAAGGCGGGGAACTCGTCGGTGCCCATGCCGAGGACGGGGACGCCCATAGTCTCGAGGTACTCGAGGGTGCGGCCGATGTCGAGGATCTGCTTGGCTCCGGCGCAGACGACGGCGACGGAGGTGTGGGCGAGCTCCTGCAGGTCGGCGCTGATGTCCATCGTCACCTCGCCGCCGCGGTGCACGCCGCCGATGCCGCCGGTGGCAAAGACGCGGATGCCGACCATCTCGGCCATGAGCATGGTGGTGGCGACGGTGGTCGCGCCGGTGTGGCCGTTCGCAATGTACACGGGCACGTCGCGGCGGGAGACCTTGCCGACGTTCTCGGCCTTGCACATGACGGCGAGGTCAGCCTCGTTCAGGCCGACCTTGAGCTTGCCGCCGATGATGGCCATGGTGGCGGGCACGGCGCCGTTGTCGCGGACGACCTGCTCCACCTTCGCGGCGAAGTCGAGGTTTTCGGGGTAGGGCATGCCGTGGCTGAGTATGGTGCTCTCCAGGGCGACAACGGGCTTGTGAGCGTCGAGAGCCGCCTTGATCTCGGGCTGAATGTCCAGATACTTTTCAAGATTCATGGTATGTAGCACTCTCCTTGAAGTATGTTATTCGCTGTACTCTTGTATTGCAAGGCGCAGATGCTCCGCGCTCATGTCCGGGTTGATGGTCAGATCGCTCTGCACCGCGAGCAGGCCGGCGGCCAGCGCGCAGTCCACGGCGCGCTCCGCGCCGAGCCTGTGGGCGAGGCCGTAGACCAGTCCGGCGAGGAAGGCGTCCCCGGCGCCGGTGGCGTTTTTCATCTCGCTCACGGGCCGAAGCGCGCGGTAGAAGCGCGCGCCCTCCGCGTCCGCGTAGTAGCAGCCGCGCTCGCCCAGGCTCACGGCCACGCAGCGTGCGCCGCGCCCGAGCAAAACGTCCACGGCGCGCTCCATATCGCCGTCGCTGTCGACAGGGGTGTCCGCGAGGATGGCCAGCTCCAGCCGGTTGGGCTTCAGACCGTAGAACCTCCCGGCCAGCGGCGCCGCGCGGTGGGCGTAAGCCGTGCTGACGGGGTCGAGGAACACCGGCACGTCCCCGGCTACGTCCAGTATGCGCTCCAGCGTTTCCGCCGGCAGGCAGGGGTCGCAGACCACGGCGGCCGCGCCGAGTATCACATCGCGCTTGGAGTCCACCACCTCGGGCGTTATGTGCTCCAGCACGCTCATGTCGGACATGGCCACCAGCATGTCGGCGCGCTCGTCGAGTATCGACACGTAGCAGCTTGAGGTTATCCCGGGGAGAGTGATGCACTCCGACATGTCCAGCCCGGCCAGTGCGCTCTCGCGGCGCACCAGGTCGCCGAACAGGTCGTCGCCCAGGGCGGACACCATGCGTGCGTCCACGCCCAGCCGGGCGAGGTTTTCCATGACGTTGCGCGTGACGCCGCCCGCGCTCGTGCGCAGATGGCCGGGGTTGGAGTCGCGCATCACAATCGCCGCGCGGCTCTCCCCATGGACGTCCACATTCGCCGCGCCGATGCCGAGTATGTACATAATCATCCCCTCCTCGGAAAAATTAATTATACAATACTAACTTTTATCTGTCAATAGAGGGGGGTGCATGAGCGGCCGCGCCCACGGGGCGGTGCGGGGGAGTGCCCCCCGCGGGACTCCTGGGAGGCTTTCTTTGGTCTTGGCCAAAGAAAGCCCCCCAGACCCCGAAA
>ENA-OWPP01001907-OWPP01001907.1-human-gut-metagenome-genome-assembly--contig:-NODE-1907-length-15791-cov-3.580834_pt1 | contig 15791 bp, 12 predicted proteins | sample MGYA00248265_ERZ651848 | MGnify/ENA primary metagenome ERZ651848 (study PRJEB26924, sample SAMEA4378233) | human gut metagenome | biome: human gut; feature: human-associated habitat; material: faeces...
CAGGAGCTGCCCGAGGGCTTCCAGCGGGCCGAGTATCTGGAGGAGCACGGCTTTGTGGACCAGATCGTCCCCCGCCGGGAAATGCGCCAGACCCTCTCCCAGCTGCTGGCCCTGCATCGAAAGGGGGTTCTCCACCGATGAGCAACTTAACTGCCGCCCAGCGGGTGAAGATTGCCCGTATGCCCGGCCGCCCCGGCACCATGGACTTTGTCCACAACCTGTTTACCGACGTGTTTGTCTGTCAGGGCGACCGTCTGTGCCGGGAGGACCCCAGCATCTATGGGGCCATCGCCCGCTTCCACGGAAAGCCGGTCACCGTCATCGGCCACCGGAAGGGGCGCAACTTTGAGGAAAACATGAACGCCTTTAAGGAAGGCTTTGCCCGGAACTATCGTTTGGCAAGTGAGAAGTTCTCAACGGCGATTGATGAGATTGACAAGACAATCGACCATTTACAGAAGACGAAAGCAGCACTTCTCTCCTCCGAAAACAATCTCCGTCTCGCAAACAACAAAGCGGAAGACCTTAGCATCAAAAAGTTGACAAAGAATGCTCCGTCTGTTAAAGCAATGTTTGATGAGTTGGGGAAAGAGAAAGCGTAATACACGCATAGTTAGGAGATAACGAGCATGAATAAAGGCGCAATTCAGAAGTTTGCGATCTGGGCGCGGAACGAGCTGATCGCTCAGGTTTCCCAGCGTGCCTATCAATATGGAATTGACGAGTCCGGCTTTGGTGACGCCTCTGCGGACACCCTGAATGGTCGGCTGCTGACGGCGGAGGAAAAGTTCCAGCGGCAGGAACTCATCAAGCAAATCAAGGAAAAGGGCTATCAGCAGGTCATGGAAGAGGTTGCCTACACTTGGTTCAACCGCTTTATCGCCCTGCGCTTTATGGAGGTCAACAACTATCTGCCCTCCCATATCCGCGTGTTCTCGGATGCTTCCGGCGCATTCAAGCCGGAGATTCTGAACGACGTGCTGCACCTTGATCTGCCGGGACTGGACAGCAGCAAGGTGGCGGAGTATATCGAGAGCAACGACACCGAATCCCTCTACCGCTATCTGCTGTTGACGCAGTGCAACGCCCTGAACAGTGCGCTTCCTGTCATGTTCGAGCGGATGGGCGGCTACACGGAAATGCTGCTGCCCAACAACATTCTCCGTCAGGACAGCGTTCTTGGTCACATGGTTTCCGACATTCCCGAAGAGGACTGGCAGGATGCCGTCCAGATCATCGGCTGGCTGTATCAGTATTACAACACCGAGCTGAAAGACGATACCTTCGCCCAGCTCAAGAAGAATGTCAAGATCACGAAAGAGCGCATCCCTGCCGCCACGCAGCTTTTCACGCCGGACTGGATCGTCCGCTATATGGTGGAAAACTCCCTCGGCAGACTTTGGCTGGAAGGTCACCCAAACGCCGAGCTGCACGACGGCTGGAAATACTATCTGGACGAAGCCCAGCAGGAGCCGGAGGTGGAAGCGCAGCTTGCAAAGCTCCGCGAGGAATACAAGACCATCAAGCCGGAAGAGATCAAGGTCATCGACCCCTGCATGGGCAGCGGTCATATCCTTGTCTATGCCTTCGACGTGCTGATGCAGATTTATACCTCCGCCGGTTGGGATCAGCGCGAGGCAGCACAGAGCATCCTCAAGAATAATCTCTACGGTCTCGACATTGATAACCGTGCGGCGCAGCTTGCCTATTTTGCGGTCATGATGAAGGCGCGGCAGTATGACCGGCGCTTGCTTACGCGCGGCATTCAACCCAATATCTACTCCATCCGCGAGAGCAACGGCATTCAGACAATGACCATCGAGTATTTCCACAAGAATGATCCGAAGCTGAAAGCTGACATTGAGAGCATCGTCACCGAGATGCGGGATGCCAAAGAATACGGCTCTATCCTGAACATCACGCCCGTAGACTTTGCCGGACTGTACGCCCGGTTTGACGAGATCCGCAACGACATCAACATGATGCAGATGTCGGCGTTGGATGAACTGCTGCCGCTGGTTAAGTGCGCTGAATTGCTGGCGCAGAAGTATGATGTGGTGGTGACAAATCCGCCGTATATGGGTGTTAGTATTGCTAAAGATAAGCTAAACAAATATGTAAAAGAGAATTACAATGACGCCAAAGAAGACTTGTACCTCGTTTTTATTAAAAAATGCAACACACTTTGTAATTTCCACGGATTTCAGGCGATGATTACCCAGCATTCATGGATGTTCCTCTCGCGTTCAGAGAAACTCCGTATCAAGATGCTAAATAATCTTATGGTTACGATGGCGCACCTTGGAGCAAGGGCATTTGAAGAAATTGGCGGCGAGGTTGTTCAGACCACTTCATTTGTGTTGCAGAAAGACCATGTAAAAAAATACATAGGTCGATACAAAAGATTGGTTTCACCTACGACACAAGACGGGAAAGAGCAGCTATTTTTTAGCGGCGGAAGTTACGACTTCATGCAGGATAATTTCAAAAAAATCCCTGGTAACCCGATTGCATATTGGATTAGCGATAACTTTATAAAGAATTTTTCCCAAGCATCTTTCGATGATGTGGTAAATAGCCGTGTAGGATTGGACACGGGAAACAATGATGAATTTTTAAGGCTGTGGTTCGAGGTTGACATCCAACGAATCGAATTTGCCGCTAAAGATGTTGAATATTTACATAGTATGCGTAACAAGCGGTTTGTTCCGCATACAAAAGGTGGAGAATATAGAAAGTGGTATGGAAACTATGAGTATATAATCAAGTTCAGTCCATCTGATTATTCTCTACTTATGGAATCTGGAAACCATTTGCCTTCACGACAATTCTACTTTTGCGAAGGGATGAATTGGACAAGAGTCTCAAGTAAATTTGCAGTCAGACTATCACCTTCGGGATCTGTTTTTAATTCGGCGTGTCCTACCGTTTTTGTTCGGGATGAATTAGAAAATTATACACTTGCTCTTCTCAATTCCACGGTTGCGAAGGTCTATTTGGACTTGCTTAGTCCAACCATCAATTTTCAAGCAGGAGATGTCGGCAAGATCCCCTACATCCGTAACGGAGCAAAATATGAGGACACTGAACGGCTAACAAGAAGTGCTATTGAGAGCAGTAAAGAGGACTGGGATTCCTATGAAACCTCATGGGATTTCAAACGGAATCCGCTGGTGTGAGGTGCGCTGTGGATGGAAAACATTATTGTCGAATGTTCGTGCCAGCAGAATAACCTTTGGACGATTATCACCACTATTGTACCAATATTGGTTGCCGTTGCCGTTCCATGCCTTATTGCGCGGAAACAGAACAAGATCACATTATATGAAAAAAGATTTGAGTGCTATCAACGTATCGAATCATTGAAGTCATTCTTCCTATATGTGAAGGAAATTACCTCTTTTGTTGCTTCCCCGGAACAACCAACAAATCCCATTTTTGTATGTCAGCAACGGTATTTCAGCGCACACGCATTACTGGATGATAAGGACTTCCAGAAGAACCGCTTTGATTATTTTCATCAGATTTCCTACGCTCGGTCTTGCCTTGAAGAAGATCGTAAGATGCTGTTGTCGTTAGGTCTTCTTGTGGGAATTAACAAGAAAGATCGGATGGATAAAGCACAAGACGCACTGGAAAGTTTTATCTCTGCTCTGTTTAACGAGGAAAAAAAGTTGAATGACGGCAAAGAAGCCACAGAATCATCTTATGAGAAAGAACTGCTGCAAAAGAAAGATACCTTTGTTTCTGAGTTTGAAACAATCCTTGGATATGAAAGCAGGCTTGAAAAGAAGATGAAAATTGAAGCGGGCTGCAAAGTCCGCCCTATTAAAAAGGAGAAGAATTCTGATGGAAATTCAGAAACTACGAATGATATGTGATAAAGTTCAGCAGATCTTTGACAAAAGCGAGGAAGTGTCCATTCAAATCTATGATCGCCCCTTTCTTGATGGAGATTTAGATACTTTCATTCTCAAAACAGAGTGCTATCGTAACCGAGAGGGCAGGTCGCTTGTTGACGAATATATCAAACGAGTTGAAGTACTCTTGGATAAGATGGGATATGATGTCGAGCAAAAGATGTATAGCAGCACGGACTCCGGTCCTATTGACGGAACCGTTGTTGCATTCCATCCCATTGAGAGAGAACTCAGTGTGGAGTGAGCGATCCTGATATAATAGTCCCAGCTCCAAAGAGTGAGAGATTGAACATCCTTGCAGTCAGCGCACACCAAATTGAAGGAGAAACGCCATGCCATATTTAGAAACTGTTCAAGGGCTTCTGGAAGCCAAAGAGGGCGAACACGTCCAATTCAAGGAAGCCAAAAATCGGTTTGACTTTGGAGAGGCGGCGAAGTGCTGCTGCGCTTTGGCGAACAATGGCGGCGGTAAGCTGGTGTTTGGCATCACGGACAAGAGACCCCGCAGCGTGGTCGGGAGCGCAGCTTTTGACCAGCCGGAGCGTACCCGCATGGGCTTGATCGAGAAACTGCGGATCAACATTGATTTTCAACTCTTCAACTATGAAGGAAAGCGGGTTCTGGTCTTCGACGTGAAAAGCCGTCCAATCGGCTTGCCGGTACAATATGATGGCGTAGCGTGGATTTACGAGGGCGATACCCTCAAGCCCATGCCGGAGGATATGCGCCGCAGCATCTATGAAGAGACCGGCGGCGATTTTTCCGGGACGGTCTGCGCCGGGGCAACGATCGATGATTTGGACGAGACCGCCATTGAAAACTTCCGCGCCAAGTGGATCGAAAAGAGCGGCAAGAAGCAGCTTGCCACGCTGTCAAAGCAGCAGCTTCTCCATGACTGCGGCGCAATCACGGATGAAGGCGTGACGTATGCAGCCCTGATCCTGTTCGGCAAGAACGCAGCGATCATCAAGTATCTGCCGCAGGCTGAGATCATTTTTGAGTATCGTTCCTCCGAAGCATCGGGTCCTGCCAATCAGAGAGAAGAGTTTAAGGTAGGTTTTTTCGCTTGCTATGACCGCGTGTGGGAGCTTGTCAATCTGCGGAATGACAAGCAGCACTATCAGGAAGGCTTTTTCGTGTTTGACATTGCGACCTTCAATGAGCGCGTTGTCCGAGAAGCAATTCTGAACGCGGTGAGCCACAGAAACTATCAGTTTGGCGGCAGCATCTTTGTCCGCCAGTTCCGCGACAGATTGGTTGTCGAAAGTCCCGGTGGACTTCCCTTCGGCATCACGCTCGACAACATACTGGATCGCCAGCTCCCGCGCAACCGCCGTATTGCAGAAATTCTTTCCCTCTGCGGCATGGTAGAGCGTTCCGGTCAGGGCATGAACCTGATGTTTGAGCTGAGTGTGCAGGAGGCAAAACCGCTTCCTGATTTCACAGGCACGGATGACTTTTTCGTCAGTGTTACGCTGAACGGACTGATCCTCGACAAGGCGATGCTTTCCGTTCTCAATCGGATCAGCGAAAGAGGTGCGGAGCTGCTGTCCACCGAGGATTTCCTTGTGATTGATGCTCTGTACCACGAAAGACCGCTGAACGAGAAGATGAAGTCTCGCTTGAACCGGCTGATCGAGATGGGCATTGTCGAGCATATCGGTCGCAAGAAGTACGTCCTCGCCAGAAGCCTCTATGCGGCAACGGGCAAAACCGGTGTGCATACAAGACACGTCGGTTTGGATCGAGATACCAACAAGGAGCTGCTGCTAAAGCACATCCGCCAGAACAATGAAGTTGGTACTCCGTTCAAAGAATTGCAGCAAGTTTTGCCGGGTCTCAATCGCAATCAGATTCAAGATTTGATGAAGGAATTGAAAAAGGACGGAAAGGTTTTTTGCGAAGGAAAGACAAGCGCTGCAAGGTGGTTTGCTATAAATTGATGGAAGTGGACTTGCGGAAAACTTGCGTGTAACTTGCGGGAAACTTGCGGGAATTACAACTCAACACGCAAGATCCGCGTTTAAGTTGGTGGAGGGATAATTGATATGGGAAAACTGATTTCCGAGAAATATGCTGCTTGGCAAGCCGAGTGCGAAGCCCGCTTCCAGCAGCTCAAAAAGAACGAAGAAGAACTCAACCGCATTTTCATTGACATTTACGGGTTGCAGGACGAATTGACGCCGGATGTGGCGGACAAGGACGTGACCGTGCATCGCGTGTTTGACAGCAAAGATGATGTGCCGGAGTCCATGAAGGGCAGCAACTACGTCCGCACCATGCGCGACGAGATCGTTTCCCTCATTTCCTACGCTGTGGGCTGTATGTTCGGGCGGTATTCTCTGGACGTGGAGGGACTTGCCTATGCGGGCGGCGAATGGGACGCCAGCAAGTACAAGACCATCATCCCGGACAGCGACAACATCATCCCCATCTGCGATGACGAGTATTTTGACGATGACATTACCGGGCGTTTCGTGGAGTTTGTCCGCAAGGTCTACGGCGATGATACGCTGGAAGAAAACCTCAAGTTTGTTGCCGACGCGCTCGGCGGCAAGGGTACGCCCCGCGAGGTGATCCGCAGCTACTTCCTGAATGACTTCTATGCCGACCATCTGAAAACCTATCAGAAGCGTCCGATCTACTGGCTCTTTGACAGCGGCAAGAAGAACGGCTTCAAGGCGCTGTGCTATATGCACCGCTATCAGCGCGATCTTCTCGCCCGTCTGCGCACCGACTATGTGCATGAGCAACAGGAGCGTTACCGCACCCAGCTTGCCCAGCTCGGTGACGCCATTGACCATGCCAGCGCATCCGAGCGCGTGAAGCTAACCAAGCAGCAGAAGAAGTTCCAAGATCAAGCAACCGAGCTGCAAAAGTACGAGGAAAAGGTTCACCACCTTGCCGATCAGAACATCGAGATCGACCTTGATGACGGTGTGAAACATAACTATGAACTGTTTGCCGATGTGCTGGCGAAAATCAAGTAAGGGAGATATACGCCATGTCGAACGAGCGCGTACAATTTAATCTGACGGAGCGTTTTGCAGCCCCCTTGCCGGAGTTCTATCGACGCAGGATCGTCTTCTGGAAGGACGAGGATCGGGAGTTTGAGAAGGACGTTGACGAGCTGAATTTGGAAGGCGTCAAGATTGTCAAGCTGACTGGCACAAACAATTTTGCCGTCAAGAAGCTGCTGCTTCACGATGATTTAGAGAGCGATTACCTCGTCTACTGCCCGATTACATATACCAGCGACGAAGACAACTGGCTTCAGGACATTGAATATTACAGCGAACCATTCCGCGCAGATTTTATCTCCATGCAGATGGACGAGCTGAATATCGCGCCGTCTGCCGCAATGCGGAAGACGGTCAAGCTCTATGCAAAGTTCTTCGACAGCAAAGAGCGTATTCAAAAGCTGCGTAGGATCGGGCGGGACTATCAGACGCCCCTCCAGCTCCACATCGACATTATGGCGGTTCTCGCCGGTTTGAGCGAAGGTTCCGCGCAGGATGTCATCATCGCCGTCCTTGCCGCGGGTCTCGATAAGGAGACAAACAGCGTCTTGCAGAACATCCGCAAGTTTGGCAGCATCGAAGCCTTCTGGCAACTTGCGCGGAAGTACACTGGCTACATGGAGGAGGAAGGCAAGCCTCTGGGCTATTTTGCAGCGCACGTTCTGCTGACCGCGCTCTCTCAGACGATGAATGCCTCTGTTCTGAAAGGCTTGGAGCGTTTCGTTTCCGAGACCAACAAGGCGTACTGTTACAGCATCGTCCATGAATGGCGTTCCCGCGAGGATAACGAGGACTTGTACGAACTGTGCCGCACCGTGGAGAACGAATTGCAGCTCCCGACGCGCTTTGACAAATTTGAGCCGGAAACGCTGATTACGGGAGACGTCTTCCCGTGCATCAACGAGAGCATCCTGAAACAGCTCTATGCTGAGATCAGCGACCATGTTGTGAAGGTCGATCTCATTAGGAAGGTCTGTGAAAACAGACGGACAGCCGGATGGTACAAGCGGTTTTCAAATTATTTTGACTGCCTCTTCTTCATCGGAAAGATGCAGACCTTCTATCAGGAACACGGCGGCGGATTCCATATCGTCGAGCCGAAGAAAATCTGGAAGCTCTATACGAGTGATCTCTACCGTATGGATGCCTACTATCGCCACTTCCATTATGCCTTCGGCAACTCTCTCAAGAATGCAAATGACATTCTGGAAGACGACTTGAAGCACTCGACGGAGTTTGTTGAGGCGCTGTATCAGAACTGGTTCCTGCGGGAATTGACCGCTTGCTGGACAAACGCGGCGGCAGAAGACCTCGCTGCTCTGGGCTACGTCTCGGAGATCGAGAAGCAGAGGGATTTCTATAAGAGATATGTCGCTCCCGCAAGCAGTAAGAACACCCGCGCATTCGTGATCATCTCGGACGCGCTTCGCTATGAGGTTGCCTCCGAGCTTTCCGAGCGCATTGTTCGCACCACAAAGGGTAGCGCCGAGTTGGAGTCGATGCAGGCGGTCTTCCCGTCCATCACGAAGTTTGGCATGGCAGCACTTCTTCCGGGAAAGAGCATTTCTGTGAACGACAGTATGGATGTTCTTGTTGACGGGAATCCCACCCGTTCCACCGTGGAGCGAAACGCGATCCTGAACGCGACGCCGAAAGCCAGCGTTGCCATCCAGTACAATGACCTTCTGAACATGAAGAAGGATGAACGGCGGGAGTTGGTTGCCGGAAAAGATGTGATCTACATCTATCACAACTCCATCGACGCCATCGGAGACAAAGCCCCTACGGAGTCCAAAGTCTTTGACGCCTGTGAGACAGCAATTCAGGAGATTTCCGGCATTCTGCGTATCATCGTGAACGAACTGAGCGGAACGAACATTTTCATCACGGCGGATCACGGCTTCCTCTATACCTATAAGCCTCTGAATGAGAGCGACAAAATTGACCGGAAAGCCTTCTCTGGCAACGTGTATGAGCTTGGAAGGCGTTATGCGCTGACTGCTCCTGACACAACTGCTGATTTCCTGCTTCCCGTCAATCTGGAACGGGAGCTGGATGGAACTCCTGTCAAGGGCTATGCCCCGCAGGACACTATCCGCATGAAGGTTCAGGGCGGCGGTGAAAACTATGTCCACGGCGGTATCAGCTTGCAGGAGCTTGTCGTGCCTGTGATCGCCTTCAAGAACCTCCGCACGAGCAACAAAAATTACGTCGGGGTTAAGAACGCGGAGCTGAAGCTCCTGAGCGAAAGCCGCAAGATTTCCAACCTGATCTTCTCGTTGGAGTTCCACCAGCGTCAGCCCGTGGGCGATAAGATTCAGCCCTGCACCTACTCCATCTACATGACGGACGATGAGGGCGTGGTGATCAGCGACCGGCAGACGGTCATTGCGGATAAGACCAGTGACAACGCGGCAGATCGCGTGTTCCGTGTCCGGTTCAACCTGAAAGCCGGAACGTATGATAAGAAGAAAGTCTACCGTCTGGTGATCGCAAACGAGATTGACGTGGAAGAGATTGAGTTCCACATCGACATTGCTTTTGCTGATGACTTTGGCTTTGACCTGTGAGGTGAAAAGAATGGATGAGCAGATGAAGACCGGAGAAACCGGCGATAAAAACGCGGTGATCGACCAAAAACTGCGGCAGTTCTTTGACGGAAAGATCGTCCGAAAAGACCTGACGAAGAAGATCAAGGAAGGCGCGAATGTGCCGGTCTATGTCCTTGAGTTTTTGCTCGGTCAGTATTGCAGCTCGGATGATCCCGAAGTCATTGAGACCGGTGTGGACAACGTCAAGCGCATCTTGGCGGACAACTATGTCCGTCCGGACGAGGCGCAGAAGATTCTCTCCATGCTTCGTCAGCGCGGGATGCACACGGTCATTGACAAGATCACTGTCAATCTGAATATGAAAAAAGATACCTATGAGGCGGAGTTCTCCAACCTAGGTATCAAGAATATCCCTATTTCAGAGGACTATCCCGCAAAGTTTGACCGGCTGCTCTGCGGCGGTATCTGGTGCATTGTGCAGCTCGAATATGAGTTTCTGGAAGAAGAGAAAAATGCCTCTCCTATCCACATCCGCAAGCTGACACCAATCCAGATGCCCCATGTGGACATTGAGGAATTGAAGAAAGGCAGAAAGAACTTCACCGAAGAAGAGTGGCTTGAGATCATGCTGCGCTCCTGCGGTTATGAGCCGGATAAGCTGAATGACCGTGAACGCTGGCTCCTGCTTGCCCGTATGCTGCCGCTTGTCGAGAACAACTTCAACCTCTGTGAGTTAGGTCCGCGAAGCACCGGCAAATCCCATATCTACAAAGAAATCTCCCCGAACAGCATCCTTGTTTCCGGTGGTCAGACTACCGTTGCCAATTTGTTTTACAACATGGGCAGAAAAACGGTCGGCTTGGTCGGCTTGTGGGACTGCGTGGCGTTTGACGAGGTTGCCGGTATCAATTTCAAGGACAAAGACGGTATCCAGATCATGAAGGACTATATGGCGTCCGGCTCCTTTGCGCGCGGCAAGGAGGAAAAAGCCGCGACCGCTTCTATGGTCTTTGTCGGTAACATCAATCAGAGCGTGGATGTGCTGCTGAAAACGTCCAGCCTTTTTGACCCGTTCCCTCCGGAGATGGGAACGGATACGGCATTCCTTGACCGTATGCACTGCTATATTCCCGGCTGGGAGATACCAAAGTTCCGTCCGGAGCATTTCACCAACGACTACGGCTTCATCACTGACTATCTGGCAGAGTTCATCCGTGAGCTTCGCAAGGAGCAGTACGGTGATGCGCTGGACAAGTATTTCCGCCTTGGCAAGAACCTCAACCAGCGTGATACCATTGCCGTCCGCAAGATGGTTGGCGGCATGATCAAGCTGCTCTATCCGGATGGGGTGTTCACGAAGGAACAGCTTGAAGAAATCCTCAAGTTTGCCCTTGAAATGCGCCGCCGTGTCAAGGAACAGCTCAAAAAGCTGGGCGGCATGGAGTTTTATGACGTCAATTTCTCATACATTGACAACGACACCTTTGAGGAACATTTCGTCTCCGTCCCGGAACAGGGCGGCGGAAAGCTGATCCCCGAAGGAATGTGCAATCCCGGTCAGGTCTATACGGTTTCACAGGGAAAGAGCGGCATGATCGGCGTCTTCCGTCTGGAATCACAGATGCTTCCCGGCAGCGGAAAGTTTGAGCGGACGGGACTAAATTCTGATGGCAAGTGTAAGGAAGCGGCAAATACTGCCTTCAACTATCTGAAAGCAAACGGCAACCGCATCAGCGGCGCGATCAGCACGACAACAAAGGACTATATCATCAACTATCAGGATTTGCAGGGCATCGGTATGACCGAAAAACTTGCGCTTCCCACGCTGATTGCGCTCTGTTCGATTGCGCTTGGAAAGCCGACTCTCAGCAGTCTGGCGGTGTTGGGTGAGATCAGTATTGCAGGAACGATGCTCAAGGTGGACGAGCTTGCAAATGCGCTTCAGGTCTGCCTTGATAGTGGCGCAAAGAAGGTGCTGCTGCCTATTACATCGGCGGCTGACCTTGGACTTGTCCCAGCAGATTTGATCGGCTGCTTTAATCTTGTGTTCTATCAGAGCGCAGAAGACGCGGTATATAAGGCATTGGGCGTTGAGTAATTCCGATCAAAAGGGGTGAGAACAATATGCGCTGTCCGTGGTGCGGAAGTCCAGTTATGATACGCGGATCATCTTGGGAATGCGGCTGGTGTGGGGATTCTGGGAGTCTAAAAAGGACGCCGTTACAGCAACCGGAGATCACATTGACGCTTTCCTTCGTCTACCACGTCGATCTACCCGAAACGTGGAACGATCTGAAAAAGGCGCTGGGTCAGCTTGCACCTAAGAACATCTTGCTGTCACAGCTTCTCGGAAAAGTGCTGCTGCACAACATTTCCACCGGAATCCAGCGTGCGGGAGCTTTGCCGGATGAGAAGAAGGCAGAGGAACTGCGGTCATTCCTGCATAATACCAATGACCTGAATCTTGGTGAGAGCGCAGAGGAAATCATGCGCGATGCCAAACGCGGCGTTCTGTTCCGCGAAGAAGCTGCCCTTTCCGAAGCGGACTGCGGCACATTCTGGACAGAGCTGTCTGCCACGCGCCCGATGGAAGACTACTATAACCACGTTGATCCGGACGGCTTATTCGAGCTGTTCTCCGAATTGTCCTCTGCTTATGCCTACTTCGGCGGGAAAAAGGATGAGGAAATGGGCGAGGCGCAGGACTATCAAAATGCGCTGGAAGAAGCCTATCACACCCATTGGCAGAACAAAGTGCTGCTGCATCCGGACGTAGAACGCGCAAAAGGTCTCTTGGCGCAGGGCAAGTTTCCGGATTACGAGGATATTTGCCGTGAAATCCTCTTGGTCGAATACCCGGAGGAAGTCCCGCATGAAACCGCCGAGGATTTCGATGAATTGTCGTGGGAACGTGTTCTGGATGATGTGTTTGCAGACGACCCGGAAAAAGGGGTGGAGATGTGGCGGCGGCTTCTGGACATCGCAGAACCGTCTCTGAAAACCGATGCCAAAACAGCCGAGAAACTGCTTCTGGACTGGGACTGGTTGGAGTCTCCAACTGACGATCAGGCGCTTCCGCTTTTGACCGCACTGGATGATGAGCGGTTCGCGTCGCAGCTTTTCGAAAGTGCATCCATTGGCAGATTACAGTATGATGTTCTGAATGCCTGTCGTGACTGCGGGCAAGAGAAAAAGGGGCAGCATTGCCTTGAGCTTGCACTGAAAAATCCATATCTTGAAGAAAGCTGGGAAAAGCGGCTCAGACGAGTGTTCACCCCAGCGCCGCCTTCCAGATCAACAAAGCCGCGGGCTGCTGCGACCGCAAAGCCCATTGCAGACGCAAAACCTGACGACGGTACGGTGTATCACTATTGCTCGGTTCAGGTGCAGGGAACGCGGCGTCCGTATGCGTATCTGACCGGCGGCTTGCCGCTGAAGGTCGGAGATTGGGTCGAGCTTCCGTTTGGAAAAGACGATGTGCTGCGGAGAGGTCAGGTCAAAGCGGTTATGGACTGTACGCGCATGGTCGCGCCTTGGCCTCCGGAGCAGACAAAAACCGTCATCCGCACGATAGATGCTCCGGCAGTCACGCCGACTATGGAAGTTGCCGCGCGGAAGCCACAAAAGTGCGTAGAACAGTCCAAGAAAGAGGCTGAAAAAGTAGAAGTCCCCGTGATTTCCGTGCCTGAAACAAATACGGAAGAGCCGAAAGCAGAACCACAAGTCACCGAACCTGTTGTTTCAGAAAAAGATGAAGAGAAATCCGCGCCGCCAAAGAAGCCGTTCCCGCTGGGGAAGATTATTGCGGCGGTTCTGGCAGTAGCCGTGATTGCTGGTATCTCTATTTCCGTCTCAAGCCGCAATAAGCAGAGAGCAGCAGCTTACGAAGCCGCCCTTCAAGAGCTGTCAAATGGAAATTACACTTCTGCCGAGCAGGACTTCTCTGCGCTTTCCGGCTATCGGGACGCGGCGTCGCTGTCCGTCTATTGCAAATACGCCGGTATGTACAAACACAGGACGGAATACATGGGCGGGCAAAACGAGTTAGCAACCATCACACTGAAATATGATACGAGCTGGCAGCAGGATGTTGACGCGCTGGAAACCCGTGTCAAGGGCTATAAGGCGGAGAAAGATGCCACCGAGGAAGCCGAGCGTCAACGAATTGCAGCCGAGAATGCTGCAAAGCGGGAACAAAGTCTGAAGGATCAGTATTCCGGAAAACTGCCCGTAGAAGGAATGCCGGTGAGCTGCTTAAAATACACTTCGCTCGGTGAACCGGATAAGAGACTGAACTGCAAAAACTCTGAAAAGTTGGAGCAGAACCAGAAGTATTTCAATGTTTACTGGTATGATGAAAATGGTGAAATGATCGCTGCCGGTATGTGCGCTCAGTGGAAAAACGACAGCGAGTATATGCTGAAATCCTTCTCGCAATATTATCCGTCAGGCGGTAATAATGGGCAGACCTTCAATTACGGCAATGGAGGCAGCAATTCCGGAAGCCTCCGGGATGACTATGACAATCCCGAAGACCTCTGGGAAGATAACCAAGATTGGTATGAGGACGAGGATGAAGCGTGGGATGAGTGGTATGATGGTTAATCTCCAAATGAGAGTTCCTGTTTCCAGCGATTTTAATTCCCTGAGTCGATGCCCTGTTCATAGTAGAGGCTATTCACCTTTCCAGAACCGACTGACTTCTCACTATGCCGTGCAAAGCCACGCGGAACGATGAGGGCGGTTCATCATCCAGATAATCGCTGGATAGCAAATAGATTTTTCGGAAGCGAAAGGACTTTCACGATTCCCACCGGCTTTGATCGAAACACCTGATTTTTGGGTGTTTTACAGCCGCTCAATCACAAGCGTCACCGGGTCAATTACAATGATAGACTTCCCGTTTCTGCCACGCGCATAGGTCACGGTCTTTCCCGTCCCACTGGGTCTGCCATCCCATACCGCAATAATAAAGTCGGCGTGATCGACCATATAGCGGTTACGCTTGCCCATGCAGTCGGGCGAATAGTGGCTTTGGAGCATGGTTTCTTTGTCGCACTGCGCAGCAATGTCATAATAGCGTTCTCGCTGTGCCATCGACCACTTAACCGCCTGAGTTTCGCAGGGAATAGCACTCTCAAGTGTAATGCTGGGATAACGAGCCTTCAAATCAAGCACGATCTCAGCCGCGTAACGATCAACACCGAGAGCCATGCCGGTTATAAAGTGCGTGACATTTTCTGCCTCGATAAGATTGATAATTTGTTCTTTCAGTGCCTCCTTGAGCTTGACACAGCGTTCGTCATTCTCGTTCATTCCGAACGGGAGGTGCTGCGGGCGATGTCCGGTAAAGGCGCAAGTTTTCATGGTTGTTCTCCATCCCCTTCTGTGTATTAAAGATTGCCTCTATGTCTCTAATACATAGTATAGCATGGAGATATGCAGAAATCGGTCGAAAAATGGCAAAAAAATAAGACTGCGTGAAAAAACACGCAGTCCTTGTCGAACTTAGCCATTACCCGAGGTCTCCTGCTGAATCATCAGCTCAACCATCTGCAAAATACGTTTCTGTGCTTGTGGGGGCAGCGAGTCAAGTTTCTCGGAAAGTTCAGACGCCTTGTAGCTCGTTGAGTGATCCAGAACATCACAAAAGATCGCGTCAGCCGAAACCTCAAGTCCGTTGAGAAGGATAATCAACTTCTCGCAGCGAGGGAATGACATACCGCGTTCAACCGTGGAAATATAATTTGCTGTCAGCCCTGTCTTTTCCGCAAACTCTTCCTGCGAAAGACCGAGCCGTTCTCTGCATTGCTTTACTCGTTTTCCTATTCGCTTGTCAATCATAGCGCGTACCTACACCTTTTCTATAACGCTCATGATAATTATATGGATTAAAGGCATAGTAATACAGAAACGCTAACAGTGACACTATGGATTAGCGGACGAATATTGCGCGGATTTGCATACGAGATACAAAAAAAGAGCCTCTGCCGACACCCAAAACGGGCATCGACAGAGGCTCTTCGTTCGTTTTACGGGCATTAGAATAAGTGCCGAAATCGACACTTATTTGTGCTGCAAATTCAAATCCCCGCAGGGAATACAATCACTTAGGCTGGTCAATTTGCGCCGCTCTGAGGCTTGCAATCACAGGCTTTTTCGACCCCTAACTGTCTACACCTCGATGCCTTGCGGGAGAAGTGCGGACAGGCGATGAGATCGGCACGGAAACTCTGCTTGCAGCTATGGACGCAGCGGACGCAGAAGCGGTTATACTTCCGGCGTCTGCTGTCCCCGAT
>ENA-OWPP01001909-OWPP01001909.1-human-gut-metagenome-genome-assembly--contig:-NODE-1909-length-15768-cov-3.429071_pt1 | contig 15768 bp, 10 predicted proteins | sample MGYA00248265_ERZ651848 | MGnify/ENA primary metagenome ERZ651848 (study PRJEB26924, sample SAMEA4378233) | human gut metagenome | biome: human gut; feature: human-associated habitat; material: faeces...
CCCGGCCTTCGGCGTGCGGCGGGTCACGGGCAGGGTCGAATGCCAGTTCTCGTCCTCATAGCCGACTCGCAGATAATCGTAGGAAATCAGTTCGATATGCGGCTTGAAGAACGGGCGGCCCTCCGCGTCCGTCTGTACCTTGCCCACGAGACGTCCCGAGCTGGTCTGGCTGTCGGGCGAGGTGGGCTCGGACGTGCGCTGCGGCAGGAAGCGGGCGCGGGTGGAAGGACGGCCAAGCGCCATCTCGAGGATTTTTTCCGCATCCTTGCGGGCCTGCGGATCGTCCGGGTTGTCGCGCAGCATCTTGTAGGCCGTGACGACGTGATAGACGTAATGCGGCCCCTTCTTGCGGCCCTCAATCTTCCAGCAGCTCAGGTGCGGGATGTCCGTGATGGTTTTGGCAAGCACGTCCAGCGAGAGATCGAGGCAGGAGAAGAACCGCCCGGAATGGTTGCGCTGCTTGTATACGCGGCGGCAGGGCTGCACGCAGCGCCCGCGCAGGCCGCTCTTGCCGCCCATATAGCTCGACCAGTAGCAGCGGCCCGAGACGCACCAGCACAGCGCGCCGTGGATGAACATTTCCAGATCCAGCCCTTCGGGACAGGCGGCGGAAATCTGCTTTACCTCGTCGATGGACAGTTCGCGGGGCAGGATGACACGGTCCGCGCCAAGCTCCTTCGCGGCCAGCAGCGACGCGGGATGCGTCAGATTGGCGAGCGTGGAAAGGAACAGGCCGCCCTCGTATCCGGCCTGACGGGCAAGGGCCAGCACGCCGGGATCCTGAATGATCAGGCCGTGCGGCTTCACGTCGCGGGCAAGGCGGGCGATGAGGCGTCCTGCGGCGGGCACGTCGTCAGGCTTCACCAGCGTATTGAAGGCGACGTAGACGCGCCTGCCGTTCTCGTTGGCGAGCTCGACCATGCGGGAAAGCTCGGCGGAACCGAAGTTGTCCGCCTGCATACGGGCGGAGAAATGTTTGAGGCCGAGGTATACGGCGTCGGCTCCGGCGGCCATCGCCGCGAGAAACGATTGCGTATCGCCCGCCGGGGCGAGGATCTCAGGCTTGCGAGTCATGGATATATCCTAACAGTGGAGGGGAGATGAAAAGTTGGGGAACGAGGGGAAAGCCTCTTCGGGAAAGGCGGCGTCATATCGGCATATTCAGGTGTTGAAGGCTCCGACGGGCATCCACTGGATGCCGTCCGCGCCTTTCTCCCTCTGAGGCCCGTGACTTGAAAGCGGAAAAAGTGGCTACCCCAAAAGACGGTATGCGCCGGACAAAAAGTAAAGGAACTGTCCGCCGCGTCTCCTCCCCACCAGTTGAAAATCTTGGGGGATGAGGGAGGGGGGTTGGATGAGGGAGAAGGCCCCGCTTGCCCCTTCGGGGATTCTTCGGAAAGGGCCTTCTTCCTCACCCGTAGAGCTTATTCAAACACGCTGGCGTTGGTGATGAGCACGGCGGAAACCGGCACATCGGAATGGATGCCGCGGGTGGTGGTCTTTTCCTTTTCGATCTTGTCGACGGCTTCCATGCCTTCGATGACCTTGCCGAACACGCAGTAGCCGTAGCCGTTCACGTCAGGCGAGGAGAAGTTCAGGAACCCGTTGTCCACGGTGTTGATGAAGAACTGGGCCGTGGCGCTGTGGGGATCGCGGGTACGGGCCATGGCGATGGTGCCGCGCTCGTTGGCAAGGCCGTTGTCGGCTTCGTTCTTGATGGGGGCATGGGTCGCCTTTTCTTCCATCTTCATGTTCATGCCGCCGCCCTGGATCATGAATCCCTTGATCACGCGGTGGAAAATGGTGTTGGCGTAGAAGCCTTCATTCACATATTTGAGGAAATTCTCCACGGTGGCGGGAGCCTTGTCGGCATACAGTTCGATAAGGATATCGCCGGAGGTGGTTTCCAGAAGCACGGTAGGATTGGCCATGATACACTCCTTGAAAAATAATCGTAAGAGTATGCCCGAAAACCATGCCGGAAGCAAGCTGAACAGGCCCGTGACAGCCGCCCTGTTTCGGGCTATTCCTTGCAAGGAACGATTCCCAAGAAGCTGATTGTTTTCATCTCTGCCGGTTACACCGCGCCATCGGGCAAAAAACAGGCGTAGCCAACTGGATTTCCTTCGAACAGCCTCCCCACAAGGTATTTCTTTGCGGGAGAGCCAAAGGAGCGCGCGTGCGGATGTCTCCCGCTAAAGAAGCTCTCCCGGTTCCAACATACAACCCCCTTTGCCATGAACGATACACAACGCTTTACGCTTTTCCGAAAAGACCTGCTCCGCTGGTTCGCCGAGAACCGCCGCCCGCTGCCGTGGCGGGCCGACTACACGCCTTACCGGACGTGGATCGCCGAAGTCATGATGCAGCAGACGCAGATGGACCGGGGCGTCCAATACTTCCTGCGTTGGATGGAGCGTTTCCCCGACGTGGCCGCCGTCGCCGCCGCGCCCGAGGAAGACCTGCTCAAGGCATGGGAAGGGCTCGGCTACTACCGCCGCGCGCGCAACATCCAGGCCGCCGCCCGGGTGATCATGGAACGCCACGGCGGGAACTTCCCCACCAGCTACGCCGACATCCTCGCCCTGCCCGAAGGTACGAAAGTCATCATCATGGCCCCGCTGGTGGAACTCCAAAAGGGAACGCACCTCGACCGCTTCAAGAAACTGAAGGCCGAGGGCTTCGTGCGCGTGCGCGTGGACGGCCAGCTGTACGGCATGGAAGACATCCCCGCGCTGGACAAGAACAAAAAGCATACCATCGATCTCGTGATCGACCGTCTGGTCATCAAGGACGGCATCCGGGGGCGTCTGGCCGACTCGGTGGAGCTGGCCCTGCGCTACGGCGAGGGCCGGATCATCGTGAACGAGCCCGACAAGGGAGCCGATGGCGACACGCTGCACGCCACGGAATCCGTCTGCCCGGTCTGCAAAATCAGCCTGCCCGCACCCAGCCCGCAGCTCTTTTCCTTCAACAGCCCGCAGGGGGCCTGCCCGCGCTGCGCCGGGCTCGGCACCGTGGAATACTTCGAGCCCATGCTCATCGCGCCCAACCGCGGCCTGTCCCTGAACACCAAGGCCATCCTGCCGTGGGCCAACCCCAAGACCTTCGCCCGCTATGAAGAGGCGTTGACCGCCCTCGGCAAGCGCTTCGGCTTCACCCTGTCCACGCCGCTGTCCGCGTATTCTCCCGAGGCCCTGCAAGCCCTGTTCTACGGTGAGGACGATCCATCACAGAAGTCCAAGAGCGGCCTGCGCAGGAACCGCCTCGGCGGCTCCGTGGCCCTTGAGTCGCCGGAGTACGACGACAACGCACCCGCTCCGGTCAAAGCCTACGATGGCCCGTACAAGCTGGCCACGGACAACTGGCCGGGCGTCATCCCCCTGCTTGAACGAGGTATGCAGTACGGCGACATGTGGCGTGATCTGCTGTCCCGTTACCTCCAGAGCATGGATTGCCCCACATGCCACGGCGCGCGCCTGCGGCCCGAATCGCTGGCCGTGCGCGTGGACGATCTCAACATCCACCAGTTCTGCTCCCTGCCCGTGGAACGCGCTCTCCGCTGGCTGAACGGGCGGGAGTTCGACGGGCGCCACGCCCTCGTCGCCGAGCCGCTCCTCAAAGAACTGAATCACCGGCTGTCGTTCATGACCAATGTGGGCCTCGACTACATCTCGTTGGGCCGCACCATGACCACGCTCTCGGGCGGGGAATCGCAGCGCATCCGCCTCGCCTCGCAGCTTGGTTCCGGGCTGGTGGGCGTAACCTACGTGCTCGATGAGCCGTCCATCGGCCTGCATCCCCGGGACAACGAACGCCTCATTGCCACGCTCCGCAGCCTTCAGGGGCGCGGCAACACGGTGCTGGTGGTCGAGCACGACGAAGCCACCATCCGCGAGGCAGACCACATCATCGAGCTTGGGCCCGGTTCCGGCGCGCACGGCGGCGACATGGTGTACCACGGCTCTTTCGAGAACCTGATCAAGCACTCGGAGACGCTGACCGCCAAGTACATGCGGGGGGATCTGTCCGTACCCATCCCCGACGAACGCCGCGAGCCCAAGGGCTGGCTCACCCTGCGCGGGGTCACGACCAACAACCTCAAGGATATCGACTGCCCCATTCCGCTCGGCACGCTGACCTGCGTGACCGGGGTTTCCGGCTCGGGCAAAAGCTCACTCGTGGTGGACACGCTGTACAAGCACCTCGCGCTGGCGCAGGGCATCCGCGTGGATCAGCCAGGCAGCATCCGGGGCATCGACGGCGTGGAGGCCATCGAGCGCATCGTAGCCATCGATCAGACGCCCATCGGACGCACGCCGCGGTCCAACCCGGCTACCTACACCAAGATCTTCGACGAGATCCGCAACATCTTCGCCATGACCCCGGACGCCCGCAAGCGCGGCTACCAGCCGGGGCGGTTCAGCTTCAACGTCAAGGGCGGACGCTGCGAGGCGTGCAGCGGCGACGGTCAGATCCGCGTGGAAATGCACTTCCTGCCCGACGTGTACGTCACCTGCGACGTGTGCGGGGGCAAGCGCTACAATCACGAAACCCTCGAAGTCCGCTATCGGGGGCTGAACATCTCGGAAGTGCTGGACATGCCCGTACGTGAGGCCCGCCAGTTCTTCTCCAATTATCCTGTACTCGAACGCCGCCTTGCCGTACTGGAAGATGTGGGGCTCGACTACATCCGTCTGGGACAGCCCGCCACCACCCTCTCCGGCGGCGAGGCCCAGCGCATCAAGATATCGCGCGAGCTCGGCAAGCGTTCTTTGCCCGGCACCATGTATATCCTCGACGAGCCGACCACCGGACTGCACATGCACGAGGTCGGCAAGCTCGTCACCGTGCTGCACCATCTGGTGGAGCTCGGCGCGACGGTCGTGGTCATCGAGCACAACACGGACGTCATCCTCGCCTCGGACTACGTCATCGACCTCGGCCCCGGCGGAGGGGAAAACGGCGGGCGCATCGTCGCCGCCGGAACGCCTGAAGCCATCATGGCCGATCCGAATTCCGTTACCGGCAAGTTCCTCACCGAAGAACGGCGGACACGGCGCAAGCTCGGAGACGGCTAACGCCGATCCCCTTTGAACTGCATGGAAGTATTGGGGAAGGGAAGCCTTTCCAAGGGAAAGCGGCTCCCTTCCCCAAGCCTGCCGACGCGGATCCCATCCCTCGCTTTCCAAAGGCATCTGTGTTTATCGGCTTGTCCGCAGCGTCCCCACCAGAGCGCAGATTGCCTTCGAGGGGTACAAGGCCCTTGCTCTAAAGCGGCAAAAATCGGCATCAGCTCGCCCCAGCTACAGGGAGGGATATTGTTTTGGGGCCGCCCCCCCTTCCTTTTCCTCCTTCCTCCCCGGTTCGTTTTTTGATCGGAGCGAAGCCCTCCGGCGGAAACCGGAACAATGGGCGCAACAACGTCCGCTCAGGACACAAAAGGCGGGAAGCCGCCGGGAAACGGTGTTCTTTCCGAAACGCTTCCAAAGGACTGCCTATGGTTTCTCTTGAACTCAACCAAGATCATTGCATCCGGTGCGGGCGCTGCATCAGCGTATGCCCGCAGCGCATCCTCGGACGCCACACCAACGGGTCTGTGGATGTCCTGCACGGGGCTCTGGCCCGCTGCATCCGGTGCGGCCACTGCGTCGCCGTCTGTCCCAAGGCGGCCCTGACCTTGGAACATATCGCGCCCTCTTCCCTGCCGCTTGTCGAGGATGCCCCGCTTTCCGACTTGCAACGCGACATGCTGTTTAAGACGCGGCGCTCCACCCGCGCGTATAAAGACGAACCCGTTGATCGCAACGTGCTCCTCAAGGCGCTGGAAGAGGCCCGCTACGCGCCGACGGCGTCCAACTGCGAGGAAGTGGCGTGGCTGCTGGTGGAAGGCCGCGACAGGCTGCACGATCTGGCCTCCCGCGTGGCGGACTGGATGTCGACGCTTACCGGAAAATACAGCCATGTGGCATCGGCTTTCCGCGCCGGGCAGGATCCGATCCTGCGGGGGGCCCCCTCCCTCATCCTCGCGCACGGCGACGCCAACATGCCGTGGAACGCTCTCGACTGTGCCGCCGCCGTCAGCTATCTGGAGCTCGCCCTGCACAGCTACGGCATCGGGACTTGCTGGAGCGGTTTCGTCATCGCCGCAGCCAGCAACGGCGTAGACCTCGGCATCCCTCTTCCCGAAGGCCGCAAAATCTGCGGAGGGCTCATGATCGGGTACCCTGCCGTCCAGTATGCCCGTGTTCCCCCGCGCAAGCCCGTGCGTTTGACGGTCATAGAGTAAACCGCTGGTACGTACCCAATCCCTGAAGAAACAAAAGAAAAGCCCTGAATGCTTGTTCAGGGCTTTTCTTTTGTTTTTTCAACGCCTGAAGGTGATCCTCCTATATGGAGCATTGAAACGAAGAAACCGGGGGAGGAATTGCGCAGTGCGCCTTTCCTCCCCCGGTCAATGGCTTATCTCAAATCCGAGGACTAGGCTTCGAAGTTGGCTTCGAGCAGAGCAAGGATCTGGTCGCGGCTAGCGGCGCGGGGGTTGTTGTTCAGGAGGCGCTTGGCGGCGAAGGCGCGGTCCGCACAGGCGGGCAGGTCTTCACGCTTCACGCCGTAGTTGGAGAGGCCGGTGGCGATGTCGAGGTCGTTCAGCAGATCGCGGAAGGCGTCTTCCACGTCGGCGGCGCGGTCCATCACGCTCATGCAGCCGGAACGGTCATCGCCACGCAGGATGTCGGCCACGATGGCGTACTTCTCGGGATTGGCGATGTAGTTGAAGCCCACGCTGAAGGGAGCGCAGAAGGACATGGCCAGGCCGTGAGGAATGTGGCATTCCACGGGCAGGGTCGTGCCGATGGCATGGATGATGCCGTTCTGGGTGTTGCCGAAGCCCATGCCGGCGAGAGCGGAGGCGTACATCATGGCGTCGCGGGCGGCGGCGTTCTTGCCGTTGGCATAGGCCTGGCGGATGTTGGCGCCGACCAGCTTCATGGCCTGAAGGTTCAGGGCGTCGGTGATCGGGGTCGCAGCGATGCCGCAGAAGGATTCCATGGCATGAACGAAAGCGTCAACGCCGGTCATGGCGGTCACGCGGGGAGGCAGACCGAAGGTCAGCTCAGCGTCGAGGATGACGGTGTCGGCATACATGTATTCGGAAACAACGCCCTTCTTGCCGCCGTTCTTGGTGTCGGCGAGCACGGAAATGTTGGTCATTTCAGAGCCGGTGCCGGACGTGGTGGGGATCAGGATGCAGGGCAGGGAAGGATTCGGAACCAGGTTGATGCCGAAGTACTTGTCGATGGGGCCTTCGTTGGAAAGCAGCACGGAAGCGGCCTTCGTGGTGTCGAGGGCGGAACCGCCGCCGAAACCGATGATCACGTCAGCGCCGAAAGCCTTGGCTTCGTCGGTGCAGTGCTGGATGGAATCCATGCTGGGTTCCAGCTGGGCTTCAGCGTACAGCTTCCATTCGATGCCGCCGGCGGTCAGGGCTTCTTCGAGGGGCTTCTGGACGCCGATCTTGGCCAGACCGGGGTCGGTCACGATGAACGCTTTGGAACCTTTGAGGTTCTTCACTTCGTTAGCGGCTTCTTTAATAGCGCCGAGGCCATGCACGATCTTCTTGACGGTGTAATGCACAAAAGCCATTGTCGTATCCTCGCGTTGTTGAAGTCTTCATATGCCGAAGCAGGACAAAGCGCTGCCTTGCCCTGCCGACGATTTTCGGAATCAAAGTCCCGATGCCTCCGGATGAAGGCATCGGGCTTTTCAATTCTTACAGACCGAACTTCTGTTCGACGGTGGTGAACGCCTTGTCGATACCGGCGACGATTTCGTCGATGTCGGCTTCAGTGGCGATCAGGGCCGGGCAGAGGGTCAGGGTGTTGTTGAATTCGCGGAAGGAGCGAGAGGTCTTGCCGATGAGCACGCCAGCCTGCTTGGCGGCGCCGACCATCGCGTTGGCGACGGCTTCAGCAATGGGTTCCTTCGTGGCGCGATCCTTCACGATTTCGATACCGGCGAACAGGCCCTTGCCACGAACGTCGCCGATGATGGGATGCTTCGCCATCAGGCCCTTGAGGCCTTCGAGGAGGCGGTCGCCCATCTTCGTGCAGTTTTCGAGCAGGTTTTCACGTTCGATGATTTCGATGTTGGCCAGAGCCGCGGCGGGACCGGAGGTGCAGCCGCCGAAGGTGGAGATGTCGCGGAAGTAGGCGTCGGTATCGGCCGGGTCGTTGACGAAGTCCTGGAAGACCTTTTCGGTCGTCACGGTGCAGGAGATGGGAGCGTAGCCGGAAGCGACGCCCTTAGCCATCGTGACGATGTCGGGCTGGACGTTGAAGTGCTGGTAGCCGAACCACTTGCCGGTACGGCCAAGGCCGCAAACGACTTCGTCGATGATCAGGAGCAGTTCGTACTTGTCGCAGATCTCGCGGATGGTTTCATAGTAGCCAGCCGGGGGAACGAGGATGCCGCCGCCAGCGGTCATCGGTTCCACGATCACGGCGCCGAGTTCGTCCGGACCCACGGTCAGGATGACTTCTTCAAGCTGCTTGGCCATCTTCACGCCGAGGTCGGCGCAATCGCCGAACTTGGAGCGGTAGACGTCGCAGTCGGGGAATTCATAGAAACCGGGAGCGAAGGGACCGTACTGAACTTTACGTTCGAACTGGCCGCAAGCGCTCAGGGTGCCGATAGTGGTGCCGTGGTAGTCACGAGCGCGGTACAGGATGCCGGTCTTCTTGCCGCCGTGCTTCAGCTGGCCGATCTGACGGACGATCTTGAAAGCCTTTTCGTTGGCTTCGGAACCGGAGTTGGAGAGATACACGCGGCTCATGCCGGGCATCTTGGAGATCAGCTTTTCAGAGAACTTGATGGTGGGGACGTTGCCGATGCCGTTGGCGAAGTAGCACATTTCCATCATCTGCTTGGCGACGGCGTCGACGATTTCCTTGCGGCCGTAGCCGACGTTGACGGTCCACACGCCGCCGGAAACGGCGTCAAGATAGGTCTTGCCGTCGATGTCGGTGATGCGCATCCCTTCGCCCTTCACATAAATGGCGGGCTCGAAATTCTTGTGCTGGGTCAGGTGGTGCCAAACGTACTTTTTGTCCAGAGCGACCAATTCAGCTTTATCGTAAGTCATGGTGCATTCCTCATGAAATAATGATGTTATTGTCACAGGAAGGTTAAAGGCGAAAACCAATTGGCGCACATGGGCCGCTTCCTACCCTTACCCTTGACTTTGACCGGAAAACTGGCCAGTCTCATGCGGACATGAGACTGGTCCAGTCATGAATCACGTCTTACTTCAGGATGTCGCAGGTGCAGTGCAGTTCGTAACCGAGAGCATCGGAAACGCCCTTGAAGTACACTTTGCCGTCGTAGGTGTTGATGCCGCGGGCCAGAGCCTTGTCGTCCTGGCAAGCCTTCTTCCAGCCCTTGTTGGCCAGGTCGACCATGTAAGGCATGGTGGCGTTGGTCAGGGTGAAGGTAGAGGTACGGGCCACGGCGCCGGGCATGTTGCCCACGGAGTAGCAGACCACTTCGCCGCCGTTGACGGGATACTTGAAGGTCGGCTTGTCGTGATAGGTAGCGCCGTGCTTGGCGGTGGGTTCGATGCAGCCGCCCTGGTCGATGGCGACGTCAACGATGGCGGAACCGGGCTTCATGGTCTTCACCATGGCTTCGGTGACCAGTTTCGGGGTCAGAGCGCCGGGGATGAGGACGGAACCCACGAGGAGGTCGGCGTCCTTGGTGGCGGCGGCGATGTTGAAGGCGTTGGAGGCCAGGGTCTGGATGCGGCCGCCGAAGAGGTCGTCGATCTGGCGCAGGCGGAAGAGGTTGCTGTCAAGGATGGTCACGCGAGCGCCCATGCCCATGGCAACCTTGGCGGCGGAGAGACCCACGGTACCGGCGCCGAGGATAACGACGTGAGCGGCCTGCACGCCAGCGGTGCCGCCCATCAGGAGGCCCATGCCGCCTTCGATCTTGGTCAGCATCTGAGCGCCCACCTGGGTGGCCATGCGACCGGCGACTTCAGACATGGGAGCGAGCAGGGGCAGGAAGCCGTTGTCGAACTGCACGGTTTCGTAAGCGATGCCGATGACCTTCTTTTCGAGAAGAGCCTTGGTCAGGGCCGGTTCCGGAGCGAGGTGCAGGTAGGTGTAGAGGATCAGGCCTTCATGGAAGAGGTCGTATTCAGGAGCCAGGGGTTCCTTCACTTTCACGACCATGTCGCAGTCCCAGCATTCCTTGGCGGTAGCAACCATCTGAGCGCCGGCGGCGACATACTCTTCGTCGGTGATCATGCTGCCGAGGCCAGCGCCCTTCTGCACGAGGACGGTGTGACCGGCTTCTTTAAGAGCATGAACGCCAGCGGGAGTGATGCCGACACGGAATTCCTGAACTTTGATTTCGGTGGGGATACCTACACGCATTTGAGTGCCTCCGAGAGCAGTATGTTGAAGTACGTTTTGAAATTCAGGGTGGGGTTGTACTCCATGCCTTCTTTATAGCAACTAGCGTTCCATTTTTCCCAAAGTTCATAACATGAGATTTTTGTTATAGTTTTTTAGAATGTCCTTTTCAGGTCTTTTCGGGTTCAATGCAGTCTCGAATCATTTGCCGCCGAATCACAGGAATGTCCGAGTCAATTTTGCATTACGATGCATAGTTGCATTAGAGAGGTCCTTTCATGACGTCATACCCCGCCTTTTGCGATCACATTCTTCATCAAAATGAGCTCGTCGCCGCCGGAATATGCCACGGGGATACATGGAATTTAATTTTTATAAACAACATGTTAGGAGAAATACTCAAACTTTCTCCCGGACGGATGGACGACGAGCCTTTCTTGCCCCGCCTGACACGATGCGGATTTGATGAAGTGGAAGAAAGCCTGAGCGAACCCCACGGAGGCGAGCTGATCGCCCACCACAAAGAGGGTTCCATGTACATTATCCGCTGGAAAAGCGTTTCCATTGACGATTCCGCGGGCGGGGAACAAGTTCGTCTTATCACAATGTCGAAAATCCCGGTCGATCAGATCAACCGGGTGGCCGAACTGCCCTGGCAGGAGCTGACGGTCCTGCTCGACTCCATCCACGACGGGATCTGGGTCATCGACTCCGACGGCATAACCCTGCGCGTCAACAAGGCGATGGAACGCATCGCCGGGCTGCGCGCCGAGGAAGTCATCGGCAAGCACGTGACCGAACCCATGCACAAGGGGCGCTTCGAAACCTGCGTCACCCTGCGCGCGCTCATCGAAAAACGCTCGGTCACCATGTTCGACGACTATTCCAACGGCAAGCGCTGCCTGAACACCAGCACGCCCATTTTTGACGAAAAGGGCAATGTATGGCGGGTCATCGCCTCCATCCGCGACATGACCGAACTGGAGACGCTCCAGCGCAAGCTCACCGATCTGGAGATGGAAACCCTCGCCTACAAAGCGCGCCTGGAGAACCTCGAAACCGAAATGGACGCCGGGTTCGTCGGACACAGCGCCCCCATGCGCCGCCTGCGCAAGGAAGCCTCCAAGGCCGCCCGCACCGAAGCCATCACCCTCATCCTCGGCGAAACCGGAACCGGCAAGACGCTGACGGCCAAGGCCATCCACGACATGGGCCAGCGCAGCGCCGAACCGTTCATCGCGGTAAACTGCGGGGCCATCCCCATGTCGCTTATGGAATCCGAATTGTTCGGCTACGAAAAAGGCGCCTTCACCGGCGCGGCCAAGAGCGGCAAGCCCGGCATGTTTGAGCTGGCCCACAAGGGGACCCTCCTCCTCGACGAAATCGGCGAGCTCCCCCTCCCCATGCAGGCCAAGCTGCTGCAAGTGCTCGACGGGCACCCCTTCCACAGGGTTGGGGGGACCAAGCCCATCACCGTGGACGTGCGGGTCATCGCCGCCACCAACAAGCCGCTGGCCGACATGGCTGCTTCCGGGCAGTTCCGCGAAGACCTCTTCTACCGCCTCCGGGTGCTGACCGTGGAAATCCCTCCCCTGCGGGAACGGCCGGACGACATTCCGGTCCTCGCCATGCATTTTTTGCAGGAGATCATCAAAAAAAGCGGACTGCAAAAAAATTTCGATCCGCAAGTGCTGAACTGCTTCCTGACCTACCGCTGGCCGGGCAACGTCCGCGAGCTGCGCGCCCTTGTGCAGTCGCTGGCGACCATGAGCGAAGAAGAGACCATCACCATGCAGGATCTCCCCCAATATATGCAGGCCCAGTCGCCTCTCCCGCAGGGCAGCGTCTCCTTCCGCCAGCCCATGCGCGAGGCCGTCGCCGAACTGGAGCGCAACATGATCATGACCGCGCTCACTGAAACCGGCAGCACCTACAAGGCCGCCCGGCGGCTCAAAGTCAGCCAGTCCACCATCGTCAGGAAAGCGCAACGGTACAAGATCGGCCTCGTGGAAATCGCCCACAAATAATTTTTTCAAGTGTATCCACAAGCTGATAGGAGGAAAATCGGGCTGCCGGGCTTACCGAAGAGGCCAGGTTGACACCTTCGAGCCTCGTGCGCTAAAGCCCAAAATAAGGTGTGGGGTTGCACGCAGTCACGGGACTCTAGATGGAAAGAGAGAGGATTCTATGCTCAAAAGCCTGCTTGCCGCCGTGGTGACGCTTGCCCTTCTCACCTGCCCCTTCCCTGTCCGCGCTTATGAGAAAACCATCCTGAAAGTGGGCATGGGCGATCCCATCGATTCCGAGATGGGGGCCATCGGCACCCGGTTCAAGGAAGTCGTGGAAGCCCGGTCCGAAGGCAAGGTGGAAGTCCAGCTCTTCCCCTCCGGCCAGCTCGGCGACGAAACGGAAATGATCCAGAACGTGCGCGCCGGGAATCTCGACATCGCCGTTGTGGGCATCGCCAATACGGTCCCGTTCGTGAAGAAACTCGGCATCCTCACCATGCCCTACCTTTTTGACGACATGTACGACGTCGTCCGGGCCACCACCGGCCCCGCCCACGACCTGCTCAACGGGTATGCCATTCGGGAAGGTGGCTTCCGCATCCTCGGCTGGACCTATACCGACTACCGCTACATTTCCAATTCCCGCAAGCCCATCAAAAACCTGAACGACATCAAGGGGCTCAAGTTCCGCGTCCCGCAGAGCGCCATCCTGCTCGCCTGTTATAAGGCATGGGGGGCGAATCCGGTGCCGATCTCGTGGGCGGAAACCTTCACCGCGCTCCAGCAGGGCCTGGTCGACGGGCAGTGCTACGGCTACATCACCTTCCTCGCCTGTAAATTCAACGAAGTGCAGAAATACATCACCGAAGTGCACTACACCTACCAGCTCCAGCCCATGATCCTGAGCCAGCGGGCCTTCAGGAAAATGTCCCCTGAGATGCAGACGCTCATCACCGACGCCGGGCGCGACGCGCAGGAATACTGCCTCGCCTTCCAGCTTGTCGAAGGTGTGAGGGCGAGGCAGAGGCTCATCGAGTCCGGCGTGCAGATCGACCAGCTCGAGGACGAGGCCGACTGGAGGAGTGCCGCCATTTCGCAGGTCTGGCCCGAAATGGAGACGTTCGTGGGCGGCAGGGCCGCCATCAACGCCTTCCTCTCCGCCATCGGGAAAAAACCTTGGAAGTAGGCTTTCCGCACAGGGGGAAGGCGGCTTCATAAGGTTGTCTATTCCCGCGTGCTACCCTACACTGGCGACGCGCCGCGCTGGCGCTCTCCGGAGGGGGACTTCATGCTCAAGAAGGTTCTTCTAGCGATTTTGGACAACTTTGAAGGATATGTCAGCCAGGTTTTGCTTGCGTTCTTCGTGCTGATCCTGCTCTTGCAGATTTTCCTGCGCCAGTTCGGGCACCCCCTGTATTGGACGGAAGAACTCGCGCGGTATTCCTTTGTCTGGTTCGTCTTTTTCGGGGCTTCCTACGCGGCCCGCCTCGCCGCGCACAACCGGGTCACCATCCAGTTCCGCCCCTTCCCCAAATGGGTGGGCGACGCCTGTATGCTCCTCAGCGACGGAGTGTGGCTGTTCTTCAACATCGTCATGGTCGTGGAAAGCCTCACCGTGATCCGCGAACTCCGGGAATTCCCCTACGCCACGCCCGCCCTCGACTGGCAGCTCTCCTATATCTATTTCATCTTCCCCATCGCCTTTACGCTCATGTCCGCCCGCATCATTCAAGTCAACGTGATGAAATTCGTCCTGAAAAAAGAGCTCACCGCGCCCGACAGGATTGAAACCGAGGAAACCCGGAAAGCCTTCATGGACGGAGGGAAGCCATGAGCCCGGCGGGAGTCCTCTTTGCCACCTTTGCGGTGCTGATGCTGCTCGGGTCCCCCATTACCGTGGCGCTCGGCGTGGCGGCCATGGCCGCCCTCTACACGGTGGACCAAAACCTCGTCACGCTGGTGCAGATCGCCTTCACCTCGGTCAATTCCTTTCCCATCATGGCCTTGCCCGCCTTCATGCTCGTCGGGGCGCTCATGGAATGCGCGGGCATTTCGCGGCGGCTTGTCGCCATCGCGGAAAACATCGTCGGCCCCATCCCCGGCGGGCTCGCCGTCTCCACCGCATTGGCCTGCGTGTTTTTCGGGGCGATTTCCGGTTCCGGCCCCGCGACGACAGCCGCCGTGGGGATGCTTATGATCCCGGCCATGATCCGGCGGGGATTCAGCAAGGGCTATGCGGCTGCGGCCGCGGCGACCGCCGGGGGCGTGGGCATCATCATCCCCCCGAGCATCCCGATGGTCGTCTATGCGGTGTCGGGGCAGCAATCCATCACCAAAATGTTCCTCGCCGGGGTAATGCCCGGCATCATGATTGCTGTGGGGCTCGCCGCCATGCACCTCTTCCTCTGCCGGAACATGCCCGTGGCGGAAGATCTCCAAAGCGGCTCGGGGGACTCGCTGCTCAAGGCGCTCAAGGACGGGCTTTGGTCGCTCATGGCTCCGGTCGTCATCCTCGGCGGCATCTACGGGGGGTTCTTCACGCCGACCGAGGCCGCCGTGGTCGCCATCTTCTACTCCATCTTCGTCGGGCTGTTCATCCACCGCGAGCTGACGTTCGGGGGGATCCGGCACTCGCTCCAGATCACCTCATGGATGACCGGGCGCGTGCTGATCATCATGTTCACGGCCTACGCGTTCGAGCGGCTGCTCGTCCAGTACCGGATACCCGACATGATTGTGGAGCACATCCTCGGCTTCACCTCGGACGTCGCCGTCATCTGGATGTTCGTCATCGCCCTGCTGCTCTTTCTGGGGATGTTCATGGAGACGCTGGCGATCATCCTGCTGGCGACTCCCGTACTCCTGCCGGTCATGACCGCCTTCGGCGTGGACCCCATCCACTTCGGCGTGGTGCTGGTCTGCTGCTGCGGGGTCGGGTTCTCCACGCCGCCCCTCGGCGAAAACATCTTCATCGCCTCGGGCATCGCCGACACCACGCTTGAGGACATCTCCTACAACGCCCTGCCCTTCGTCTTCGTGACTGTGGGCGTCATCATCCTCTGCGTCTTCGTCCCGGACATCGTGCTGTTCCTTCCGCGCATGATGTATTGAGCCACACGGATACGGGAACGGGCACTCTGCCCCCTCAATCCAAACGGAGAAGCCGCGCCGCTTTCAGCCAGACATCGCCCCGCAGAAAGCCCTAGGCTTCCGAATGCAAGCGTTCCGTTTCCACACGGAGCCTTTCCCACAAAAAGGAACCCACCGGCCTAGCCGGTGGTTCTTCATCTGCGCCTGTAAGGCTCTGTTACCAGCAGCGCCCTAACAGGCGCATAGCGAATCTG
>ENA-OWPP01001927-OWPP01001927.1-human-gut-metagenome-genome-assembly--contig:-NODE-1927-length-15659-cov-2.762305_pt1 | contig 15659 bp, 15 predicted proteins | sample MGYA00248265_ERZ651848 | MGnify/ENA primary metagenome ERZ651848 (study PRJEB26924, sample SAMEA4378233) | human gut metagenome | biome: human gut; feature: human-associated habitat; material: faeces...
TGATCCTTCAACTCAGCAAAAGTTCGATTTATTCAACAAAGCCCGCTACACCCTGCAGATACAAATTATTTATTCCTTGGAGAAAACGAAATTGGATCAATGGTTCAGAAGATTGTAACTTCTTATGATGATTATGATTTTTCACATTTTTCATGGCTCTATTGGCATGCCGTAGCTTCTCCTTTACACCTCAAGGGTGTTGGGTTTGGAGCCAGCTTAGAATTCATCCAACGTAAATATATAGAAAACAATGCCACTGACTTCAACCAAAAACTTATCAGCAAAGCTTTATGGAAGCCCCTTTATAAATCGTTAAGTACAATCTTAGAGGATTCCACCGGCTTATCTGAGGATGAAAAAAGATTACTTTCAAATAAGCTATCAAGTTTGAATCAAACTCCACACTCAATTTTAACAAGTAGATTTTATGAACTACTAAACCTTTCTTTAGGAGATTTAGAATTGATAAGCTTCAAACAACGCAATAACTCCGCTCACGGAAACAAATCTGATGAGGACGGAATGATCCCGTTGGTTCGTGAAGTGAAAATTTTGAGGATATTATGCAATCGTATAATATTGAGAATCTACAACCTTTCCGATTATTATAATGACTTTTATAGCTTAGGCTTTCAAACACGACATCTGAGTGATTCAATCCCCAAATAAAAGTGATGTTTGATTTCTGATTTATAAACATTGAAACTGGATATATATACAGTTAAATTTAGCCCTCAGACATGAGGGCTTTTTTATGACAGTACGAAAACTCGACACAGGAAAATGGATTTGTGAATGCTACCCCGCCGGGCGCAGCGGGCGGCGCGTGCGTAAACAGTTCTCCACCAAAGGTGAAGCATTGGCTTTTGAACGCCACACGATGGAAGAGACAGAGTCTAAGCCCTGGCTGGGTGAATCGGTAGATCGCCGAACCCTGAAAGACGTCGTTGAGCTCTGGTTCAAACTTCACGGCAAATCTCTGACCGCTGGCGAGCATGTTTACGACAAGCTGGTTCTGATGGTCGATGCGCTCGGAAACCCCCTCGCGACTGATCTCAGCTCGAAATTGTTCGCGCATTATCGTGACAAGCGCCTGACAGGTGAAATCTACTTTAGCGAGAAGTGGAAGAAAGGTGCCAGCCCGGTAACTATCAATCTGGAGCAAAGCTATCTGAGCAGCGTATTTAGCGAGCTGGCCCGCCTTGGAGAATGGACGGCACCAAACCCACTGGAAAGCATGCGTAAGTTCACCATTGCCGAAAAGGAAATGGCCTGGCTAACGCATGAACAAATCACAGAGCTTCTGTACGACTGCCAACGCCAAAGCACCCTCCTCGCACTGGTCGTTAAAATCTGCCTGAGTACCGGAGCACGCTGGCGCGAAGCTGTGAATCTCACTCGTTCCCAGGTCACTAAGTACAGAATTACTTTCGTCAGGACCAAAGGTAAAAAGAACCGCAGTATTCCGATCAGCAAAGAGCTTTATGAAGAAATCATTGCCCTAGATGGCTTCAAGTTCTTTACTGACTGCTACTTCCAGTTTTTATCTGTGATGGATAAAACCTCCATCGTGCTTCCGCGCGGACAGCTTACACATGTTCTGCGCCATACGTTTGCAGCACACTTTATGATGTCCGGCGGGAACATCCTTGCGCTCCAGAAAATCCTGGGCCATCACGACATCAAAATGACCATGCGCTATGCTCACCTGGCCCCTGACCATCTTGAAACCGCCCTGCGGTTTAATCCGCTGGCTACGCGACAAAGTGGCGGCAGCGGTTGGCAATGCCCCGTAATCGCCACCTTTCACCACTAAACTAACTTATTGATTATCTTACAAGTCATTGTTTTTACTAACCCATTTACATAAATGGGTTTCTTGTTGCCTGCATTTATCCCTCACGCATGTCTCGCACCGCCTCAGCGCCCCTCTTCCTGCGCCCTCTCCCCCGCCAGCTGCCCAACCAGCAGCCGGATTGCCGCCTTCGACAGCGGCGCGCGGTCGGTGACAAAGTGCAAGGTCATCCCTTCAATAAAGGCGTCGAGACCGCGGGCGGTATCGGGGGCGAACCATTGCTCCAGCGTCTGCTGGCTGCGCCGCATCCAGTTCTGCATCACCCCCTTCAGCGCCGGCTGGCTGCTGCAGAACGCGTACAGCTGATACATCAGCTCCATATTGCGCGCCGTGGTCACCTGGGCGCTGAAGATCAGCTCCGCGATGGCATCGCAGGCTTGTTCCCGGTTCGTTACCCCGGCAAAGCATTGCTGATACTGCGCCGACATCTCGGCGGTAAACAGGCTGAACGCCTCCTCAACCAGCGCCTCGATACCGCTGAAATAATAGGTCAACGACCCCAGCGGCACATTCGCGCAGAGGGCGATTTTGCGGTGCGTCACCGCCTGGACGCCGTGCGCCGCGATGGTGTCCAGCGTCGCCTGCAGGATGCGCTCACGGCGCTGCGGATCGTTCGGTCTACGGGCCATAATTTTCCTCTTCCGGTTTATGTACAAATGTACACATGCTTGCTACTGTTGTCTTCACTCTTCTCCTTTAAGGCGTTTACGGATGACGACGCAAACCTCGCGCAGAGCGCTCCAGCTTCGGCTGTGGGCGCTGTTTATGTTCTTTTTCATCCCCGGCTTATTAATGGCCTCCTGGGCTACCCGCACGCCGGCGATCCGCGATCAGTTGATGCTTTCTACGGCAGAAATGGGCGTGGTGCTGTTTGGTCTGTCGGTGGGGTCGATGAGCGGTATTCTCTGCTCAGCGTGGCTGGTGAAGCGCTTTGGTACCCGCAAGGTCATCCGCACCACCATGTCCTTCGCCGTACTCGGCATGCTGGTGCTCAGCCTGGCGCTGTGGGTCTCTTCCGCCCCGCTGTTCGCCTTCGGCCTGGCCATCTTTGGCGCCAGCTTTGGCTCTGCAGAAGTCGCTATTAACGTCGAAGGCGCGGCCATCGAGCGAGAGATGAATAAAACGGTGCTGCCGATGATGCATGGCTTTTACAGTTTCGGCACCCTGTTCGGCGCCGGGGTGGGCATGGCAGTGACCGGATTCGGCCTGCCTGCCGCCCCGCATATCCTGGCGGCCGCGCTGGTGGCTATTCTGCCCATCGCCATTGCCATCCGCGCCATTCCCGATGGCACCGGTAAAAATGCCGCCGAAGCCGCCCACGGAGAGGCGAAAGGTCTGCCGGTATGGCGCGACGCGCAGTTGCTGCTGATCGGGGTCATCGTCCTGGCGATGGCCTTTGCCGAAGGCTCGGCCAACGACTGGCTGCCGCTGCTGATGGTGGACGGCCACGGCTTTAGCCCCACCTCCGGCTCCCTGATTTATGCCGGTTTCACCCTCGGCATGACGCTGGGCCGCTTTACCGGCGGCTGGTTTATCGATCGCTACAGCCGGGTGGCGGTGGTCCGCGGCAGCGCAGTGATGGGCGCCCTGGGTATTGGCCTGATCATCTTCGTCGATAACCCCTGGGTGGCGGGCATCTCGGTACTGCTGTGGGGCATCGGCGCCTCGCTCGGCTTCCCGCTGACCATCTCCGCCGCCAGCGATACCGGGCCGGACGCGCCCAAGCGCGTCAGCGTGGTGGCGATCACCGGTTATCTTGCTTTCCTCGTCGGGCCGCCGCTGCTGGGCTTCCTCGGCGAACACTTCGGCCTGCGCAGCGCCATGATGGTGGTGCTGGGTCTGGTGATGGTGGCGGCACTGGTCGCCCGCGCGGTGGCTAAGCCACAATCTGAACCCGTTATGGAGAACAGCTAATGAGCATCAAACTGATTGCGGTGGATATGGACGGCACCTTTTTAAGCGATGCCAAAACTTACAACCGGCCGCGCTTCCTCGCCCAGTACCAGCGAATGCGTGAACAGAATATTCGCTTCGTGGTCGCCAGCGGCAACCAGTATTATCAGCTGATCTCCTTTTTCCCGGAGATCGCCCATCAGATCGCCTTTGTGGCGGAAAACGGCGGCTGGGTGGTGAGCGGCAATGAAGACGTCTTCAACTGCCAGCTGCCGCTCCACCATTTCAACGCCGTGGTCGATCATCTGCAGACCCTGCCGAATATCGAAATCATCGCCTGCGGGAAGCGCAGCGCCTACACTCTCAACCGCTATAACGACGCGCTGAAGAATGTGGCGGCGAAGTATTATCACCGCCTCGAACTGGTGGATGATTTTAACCACCTTGATGACGCGATCCTCAAATTTGGTCTCAACGTACCGGACAGCCTGATCCCGGAAATTCAGCCGAAGCTGCACGCGGCGCTGGGGGATATGGTCACCGCGGTGGCCACCGGCTACGGCAGTATTGACTTAATTATGCCTGGGGTGCACAAAGCCAACGGCTTGCGCATTTTGCAGCAGCGCTGGGGCATTGAGGATCATGAGGTGGTGGCGTTCGGCGATAGCGGCAATGATATCGAGATGCTGCAGCACGCCGGATTTGGCTTTGCCATGGCCAACGCCCGGGAAGACGTCAAAGCCGTCGCCAGCCATCACGCGCCGCACAACAATGAAGAAGGCGTGCTGCAGATTATTGATAAGGTGTTAAATCGCGAAGCGCCGTTCGCCTGATAAGACCCCGGATGCCTTTGTGCATCCGGGTTTGCCACCGGTTACGCCTGCTGCGAATTGCCGACGCTTTTATCTTTCAGGAAGTAGATCATCAGCCCCAGCCACAGTACTCCGCCCAGCAGGTTAAACAGGCTGAACAAGCCGTTGCCCCCCAGCTCATAAGCATGTTTGCTGAGCTCAATGCCGACGGTGAAGATCAGCATCTGCAGCATTCCCATCGCCGCCGAGACCGTGCCTTTGCTCATCTCGCTGGCGAACAGCGTTAAGCGCACGAGCCCGGCATTCGCGAGGCCAATTCCGAAGGCGTAAAAGCTCAGGCCGGCGGTCATCCACAGATAAGCGTGGGAAGAGACCACGGTCGCCGCCGCGGAGAGGATCAGACCAAACATGATCGGCCAGCCGCCCATGATAATCAGCGAGCGCACGGTACGGCGCGAAGTCAGGCGCGCCAGCACCAGGTTACCGGCAATCAGCGCGCCGAAAATCGGCACCTGCAGCATGCCATACTCATAGCTGGTGGCCTGTTCGCCGCTGATAATAATCACCGGCGACTGGGCAATCCACGCCAGCAACGGCAGGCTGACGAAGCCTGTCGCCAGCGCACCGGCGACGAAGCGCAGGTTTTTCAGCACCAGGCGATAATCGCGGCCCAGCTCTTTAACCGACAGCTTTTCGCCCAACCGCGTCGCGGTTTCCGGCATCGCCCGCTGCAGCCCGACGAACGAGATGGCCGCCAGCACGGCGAACAGGACGAACATCATCTCCCACGGCAGCACGTGCACCCAGGCGGCGCCCACCAGCGGCCCCAGCAGCGGAGCAATCAGCGCCACGTTGGCCATCAGGGCGGTGATTTTGATACACACCGCCTCCTCAAAAGACTCCTGGATCGCCGCATAGCCTACCGCGCCGATAAAGCACAGGCTGATCCCCTGCAGGAAGCGCAGCAGGGTAAACTGCTCAATGGTCTGCGCCAGCAGCGTCGCCAGGCAGGTGACGATAAACCATACCACCCCGGTCAACATCACCGGACGGCGGCCAATACGATCCGACAGCGGCCCCAGCAGCCACTGTAAAAACATGCCGCCGGCCAGATAGGCGGTCATCGAGGTAGGTACCCATTCGTTGCCCACCTGAAACTCCTGAACCACGGCCAGCATACCCGGCTGGATCATATCGTTGCCGATATAGGTGGAAAACTCGTACAGCACCAGACATAGCGGGAACAGCAACGCCTGCCTTCCGAGGCGGCGGCCTGAAAGCGAATAATTTTGCATGAAATCTCTTATCTATCAAAAATCGCGCAAAGTGTAATGAAACTCCCGGCGCGGAGATAGTGAATTGTGGGTGACACCGCACAATATTGCGAATTGCGCGCGCCCCTCCAGACTCTCCCCCTGCTATTCAGCCTGCGTATATATTCCGTTTATGTTTCAGCAATGTGACAAACGATATACTGGCGCTTTTCAGGCGGTTAGCATTGAAATCCATTTGCAAGATTTCTTAACAACCTGATCTTTAAGACAATGCTGCTTTATCTCCACACCGCTTTTTTTTAGGGTAGGCGGCTTATTTGCTATCGGACCAACGAGCCTGGAAGTCTATGCTGGAAAATATTAACTACGCGCTGTTCGCCCTGATCAACGCGACGCCGGCCTCGCCGCAGTGGGCCATTGAGGTGGCGATCCTGATCGCCAAAGATCTGATTCTGATCGTGCCCTTGCTGGTAGTGACATTATGGCTGTGGGGGCCTGCCCAGCGGCAGATGGTGTTTAAGCTGATGCTGGCGCTGATGATTAGCCTGACCGTGTCGTGGGCGATCGGCCACCTCTATCCGCACGATCGGCCGTTTGTCGCCGGCGTAGGCTATAACTTCCTGCATCACGCGGCGGACGACTCCTTCCCCAGCGATCATGGCACCGTCAGCTTTACCTTTGCCCTGGCTTTTCTGTTCTGGCACCGCCTGTGGTCCGGCGCGCTGCTGATGGCCATCGCCGCCGCCATCGCCTGGTCCCGCGTCTATCTCGGCGTGCACTGGCCGCTGGATATGGTCGGTGGTCTGCTGGCCGGAATGTGCGGCTGCCTCGGTGCGGCGCTGATCTGGCATACGTTCGGACCGGCGCTGTATCGCCAGCTGCAGCGACTGTATCGTCTCTGCTTCTCCCTGCCGATCCGCAAAGGCTGGGTACGCGGCTAAACGCCAGCCGTCGCTGCGGCCACCGCGTGACTAACCCGTAAGCGACAGGTAAAATCCCGCTAACGCCCTGCCCCCGCAGGGCGATTTTAGCGCAGAGGGAATATGGAAACTCGCCGTGACGAACGTATCAGTCAGCTCATTCAGGCACTCAAACGCAGCGATAAGCTACATCTGAAAGAAGCCGCCTCCCTGCTTGGGGTGTCGGAAATGACCATTCGTCGCGACCTCAATGGCCACAGCGGCCCGGTTGTGCTGCTCGGCGGATACATTGTGCTGGAGCCGCGCAGCGCCACCCATTACCTGCTCAGCGATCAAAAAACCCGGCTGGTCGAGGAAAAGCGCCGCGCCGCTCGCCATGCGGCCGCGCTGCTGGAGGCCCATCAGATGGCTTTCTTCGACTGCGGGACCACCACGCCGTGGATCATTGACGCCATCGATGATGCCCTGCCCTTCACCGGCGTCTGTTACTCCCTGAATACCTTCCTGGCCCTGCAGGAGAAACCGCAGTGTCGCGCGGTCCTGTGCGGTGGGGAATTTCACGCCAGCAACGCGATTTTTATGCCGCTGAGCCTTGAGGATACCCTCAGCCATCTGAGCCCCGACATCGCCTTTTACTCGGCGGCAGGCATTGACTGCGAGCAGGGGGCGACCTGCTATAACCTGGAGGAGCTGCCGGTCAAGCACTGGGCGATGCGTCACGCGCGCTACCATGTGCTGGTGGTCGACCACAGTAAGTTTGGCAAAGTGCGTCCGGCGCGCATGGGGGCGTTAGCGAAATTTGACGTGATCGCCAGCGATATCTGCCCGGATGATGAGCTGGTCGCGCTGGCGAAGGCACAGCAGATCTCCCTGCTGTATTGAGGCGTCACTGACCGCGCCCCGCCGGGCGCGGTCATGGCATCAGGAGAACCAGCTGCCGAACCAGCCGTGGAGTTTCATCAGTACGAAGTCGATCATCCGGCTGAAGAAACCGCCCTCTTTCACCGGCTCCATGACGATCAGCGGGCGCTGCTCGATGGTTTTATCATTCAGCTTAAAGTCGATAGTCCCGACCACCTGCCCCTTCTCCAGCGGCGCGGTAAGCTGCGGCTGATTTAAGGTGTAGCTGGCTTTCAGGTTTTTCAGCTGGCCCTTCGGCAGGGTGATAGAGCCCGCCTCGCCGGCTCCCAGTTTCGCTTCGCTGCTGTCGCCAAACCATACGCGCTGGGTAACGAAGGTGGCATCCGGTTTAATCGGCGTCACGGTTTCATAGAAGCGGAAGCCCCAGGTCAGCAGTTTTTCTGACTCGTTAAAGCGAATGCGGTCAGTTTTGGTCCCCAGTACCACGGCGATCAGACGCATATCACCCTGGGTGGCCGAGGAGACCAGGTTATAGCCGGCCCCGGCGGTGGTCCCGGTTTTCACACCATCGGCGTTGAGGTTGGTGCTCCACAGCAGACGGTTGCGGTTCGGCTGGCGAATTTTATTGAAAGTGAACTCTTTCTCTTTATGTACCGCGTACTCTTCCGGCACATCGTGGATCATCGCTTTGGCCAGCAGCGCCATATCGCGGGCGGTACTGAACTGACCCGGCGCATCAAGGCCGTGGACGGTCATAAAGGTGGTGTTGGTCAGCCCCATTTTTTTGGCATAGCCGTTCATCAGGCTGACGAATGCGTCCTGGCTGCCCGCCACGTAGTCGGCAATGGCAATGCTGGCGTCGTTACCGGACTGAATAATGACCCCTTTATTCAGATCTTCCACCGAGACCTGCATGCCGGGCTTGAGGAACATCACCGATGAGCCGCGCAGCGCCGGGTTGCCGGTCGCCCAGGCATCACGTCCGACGGTCACCATATCGGTGAGCTTGATTTTTCCCGCTTTTATCGCCTGCCCCACCACGTAGCTGGTCATGATCTTCGTCAGACTGGCCGGGTCGAGTTTTTCATCGGCATTGCCTTCGCTGAGCACCTTCCCGCTGGCGTAGTCCATCAGGATCCAGGCGCGAGCGTCAATTGAAGGGGCGTCGGGGAGTTGTTCCGCAGCCTGCACCGCAGGTGCGACAAGAAATAACAGCGCGCAACCTGCAGCGAGGCCGCGAAGGGAAAAAGCGTCATGCATCATAAGAGCCACCCAAGTATCCTTTCCAAACAAAATATGCCGCACCACTCTGACCGCGCCGCAGCAACCGGTGAGTAAAGCGTACAAATGACCTTAAAGAAACAGCGAGTTGGTAAAGTTTTTAAAGTTTACGCAATAACGTGCCGCTGTGCTTTAATCAGAACAACTTTTTTGATCGTGATTGCCTAAATATTAACTTTATCCCAACATGATCGCCGATCGCGCTGCAACGGCAGTGAAACAAACTCAGGAGCGAAAATGATTACACTGTGGGGACGTAATAACTCGACCAACGTGAAGAAAGTACGCTGGGTGCTGGAGGAGTTGGATCTTCCTTATGAGCAGATCCTCGCCGGGCTGGAGTTTGGTCTCAATCATGACCCGGAATATCTGGCGATGAACCCGAACGGGCTGGTGCCGCTGTTAAAAGACGATGCTACCGGGGTGGTGTTGTGGGAATCAAATACCATTATTCGCTACCTTGCCGCCCAGTACGGCGTCGATCGCCTGTGGCTGGCCGCACCGGCGCAGCGCGCGCAAGGGGAAAAGTGGATGGACTGGTCCAACGGCACGCTCTCTCCCGCCCATCGCCCGGTGTTAATGGGCCTGGTCAGGACGCCGCCGGAGCAGCGCGACCCGGCGGTCATCGCCGCGGGGATCAGCGCCTGTGAATCGCTGTTTGCCATGCTTGATGACGAACTGGCGAAAACGATGGCTCTCTGGCGCGCACTTCGGCCTTGGCGATATTGCCGTTGCCCCCTTCGTCTACAATCTGCTGACGATCCTCGATACCTGGCAACCGCGGCCCCATCTGCAGCGCTGGTATCAGCAGATTAGCCAGCGCCCCGCCTGGCACGCGGTCGTGAAGATCCCGGTCACCTGAGGTTAACCCTCCGGACTCAAGCGCAACAGTTCGCCGTTAGACTCGTCGGTTAATACGTACAGATAGCCGTCGGGTCCCACGCGGACGTCGCGGATACGCTTCCCGCGCGCCTCCAGTAACCTCCCCTCCTCGCGGACCTGATTACCGTCCACCGATAAGACAATAAGCGACGTCTCCTTCAGCGCGCCGATAAACAGCTTATGCTGCCACTGGGGAAAAGTCTGCGCCGCGTAAAAGGCCATCCCGCTCACCCCTGGGGAGACCGGCCAGACATACAGGGGAGGCTCGGTACCCGGGGCCGTCTTGCCCTTGGCCTCCGGGATCGGCAGGCCGCTGTAGTTAATGCCATGCGTCGCCAGCGGCCAGCCGTAGTTTTTCCCCGCCTGCGGGATGTTAATTTCATCCCCGCCGCGGGGGCCGTGCTCATTGAGCCACAGCGCGTCGCTCCATGGGTTCATCGCCATGCCCTGCGGATTGCGAATACCGTAGGCCCAGATCTCTGGCCTGGCGTCAGCCCGGCCGACAAAGGGATTATCCGGTGGAACGTCCCCGCTCTCCGTCAGGCGGACCACTTTCCCCTGCAGCTTGCTGAGCTCCTGGGCGGTGGCGCGCTGATTGTTCTCTCCCAGACCGATAAACAGATACCCTTTGCCGTCGAACACCAGCCGGCCACCGAAATGATTGCCCACGGAGAGCTTCGGCTGCTGGCGAAACACCACGGTAAAGTTCGACAGCTGCGTGGCATCCTCACTTAACCGCCCGTAGCCTACCGCGGTGCCCGCTTTGCCGCTGGCGTCGCTTTCCGCATAGCTCAGCCATACCCGTCGCGACTGCGCAAAATCCGGCGCCAGCGCTACATCCAGTAAGCCGCCCTGGCCGTTGGCCCACACCTGCGGCACGCCGGATATCGGCGCCGACAGGCCTTTACCTGGCTGCCAGCGCTTGAGCTCGCCGCCGCGCAGGGTAATCAACATGCCCTGATCGTCGGGGAGAAACGCCAGCCCCCACGGATGGGCCAGCCGGTTTTGCAATACCTCCACCCGCACCGCGGCCTGGCTCAGGGCTGGCAGCGCTAAGGCGCTCAATATCAACAGCAGCGGGATTGGACGCATGGCATTCTCCTTTAGTCAGCTCTGCGCTAAAGGGTAGCCAGCGGGGAAATTTGCGCGGGGATTTTTACATAACCTTTAACAGGGGAAGCGTCCACTTCCCCTGAGTTTCAGCCGATCAGGCATGAGTGATTGGCGACAATTTATTCAATTTATGAATATTTGAAGTCAATCCTGTCAGACAGCGTTCTAGCTTCTCTACGTTAACAGCGATGTACAGCGGACAATCATGATGCCCGCTCATCAGGCATACTGCAGCGGCGGCGAGGGACTCGCCCGCCAGGCGAAGGGCCTCCTTCTCCTCCGGTGAAACGACTTTCTGCAGGCGCGGGGCCTGCGCACGCATTTCACGGCAAAGCTCAAACAAGTTATCACGCAGATGGTCATTTTCGCTGACTGACATGTAGCCTTTAGCCTTTCGCAGCTGCAGATAGGCATCAATATCGATATTGGCATTGATGAGCTTCTGCAAAAGGTGGCGATATTGTCTGTCAACGGTCATCACAGTTCCTCCTCTGTCGTCCTTTACCCTTCTCATGATACGGTTATTTTTTGTGCAAAATGATGCGCCAGGTCAATTTTTCCCAAGCCTGTAACACCCTTTACAATGTGACAACCTTACGGCTTTGTAGGATATATACCAAAGATAATGGTATACGATCACAATTAATTTCAAAAAGAAATCAACTCGCGATAATTACCATTAAAAGGCGGAAATAGTGCTGATTAGATCACACTACACCACAAATGCTATTGCGCGATCGCCAGCCAGAATGCCATAACAAATCATTAATGTAATACGTATAACATTTCATAAAAACAGCGAACGCGGCCCGCGGATCGCTGATAATCTCTCTGCCCGTTTGCAAGGAACTGAAACATGACGCCCGGTAAAAGAAACTACCTCCTGTTGAGTCTTTTCGATTTCCTCTACCTGTTCGCCTGGTCGTCGACCATGGCTTTCTTCGTCATCTGGACCACCCAGCATCTTGGCATCAGCGCCACGAAGACTGGCCTGCTGTACTCGGTCAACGCTTTTATCGCCCTGCTGATGCAACCTTTCTTCGGCTTTATCTCCGACAAGTTCGGCCTGAAAAAACGGCTTATCTGGCTGCTGGTCGCCCTGCTCCTGCCGGTGGGCCCCTTCTTTATCTATGTTTACGCGCCGCTGCTGGTGCACAATTTCTGGTTCGGCGCGCTGCTGGGGGGGATCTATCTGGGGATCATCTTTAACTCCGGCTGCGGGGTGATCGACTCTTACATCGATAAGATTTCCCGTCGCTACCAGTTCGAATATGGTCGGGTGCGGATGTGGGGCTCGTTAGGCTGGGCAGCGGCGGCCTGGATTGTGGGTAAATATATCGACAGCAATCCTAATCTGGCCTTCTGGCTCGCCAGCCTCGCCATCGTCATCGCCGCCATCTGCTTTATGCTGACCAAAATTGAATTAACCGACGCTGATGTGGCGCGAAGCGAATCGCTGAAGGTCTCCCATGCCCTCGAGCTGGCGAAGAATGGTCAGTTCTGGATGCTGCTGCTCTTTACCCTGTTCGTCACGCAGATTTACGACACCTACGATCAGCAGTTTGCCCAGTATTTCTCGCTGCAGTTCCCGACGCCGGAGGAAGGCAACCGCTGGTATGGGATCCTCGCCTCCATTCAGGTGTGCGGCGAAACGCTGTTCTTATGCCTGATGCCGTGGTTTGTTAACCGGACCGGCGCCAAATGGGCGCTGATCATCGCCGGGTTGATCATGTCGGTACGTATTGTCGGCTCAGCCGTGCCCCTCGGCCCGGTGTGGATTGGTGCGGTGAAAATGATGCATGCTCTGGAGAAGCCGTTGATTCTGGTATCGGTCTTTAAATTCATCGCTGCCAACTTCGACCACAAGCTCTCTTCGACGGTCTATTTGCTGGTGCTGTTTGTCGCCTCGATCGCCACCGCCATCTACTCTCCGCTGGCAGGCTATCTGTACGATACCATTGGCTTCGCCGATACCTATCTGATCCTCGGCGGTATCGCCGGGCTCTTTACGCTGATCTCCATTTTCACCCTGAAGGATAAGCGCGAGCCGAAAAAGCCCAGCGCCAGGCCTTCCGGGGCCGTTACGCCGGCGCAATAATCCTCTGCCCGGTATCCACGCCGGGCGCTACACGTTGCGCGCGACTAACGGCTTTTGCAGGAGCGTTTCCAGCACCCGCAGCGGCGAGAGCTGCGGGTGACTCATCGCTTTCACCGGCAACAGAAAGGTCTGCTCAAGCAGATACTGGCCGCGCATCGCGGCGTGCGGGGTCTGATCGGAAAAGCAGATCCAGGTACTGCCGGCGGCAAAGTCGATCTCCTGCTGCACCCCCTGTCGCTGGTACTCAGGGGTGCTTTTCATCGCATCGTGCAGGGCCAGCATCAGATGATCGTAATGGCTACGCCGACTTTTGGTGATCCCCAGCGCTGCCAGCAGCCAGGCGCCTGACGGCGACCAGGGTTTCAGCCGCGGCAGAAAGCGTGCCGCGAGGGTATCGAAATGCTCCCCTGTCCGCCAGGTTCGCGGTTCGCCGCGGGGATGAATATTGCAAAAGATGCGCAGAATACGATCACCCTTGACCGGGCGCGACGGGAATGCGTCCACATGCAAGCGCGAATCGTCTTTGCGCCAGGAGGTCGTTTCACGCCAGGCGGTAATGGGATGCAGACGCAGACTGGTTTGCGGATGGTGCAGCGACTCGCCATAGCCTGGCAATAACGCGTCGATCAGCTGCAGCGTCATCTGGTGGTAACGCGCCATCAGCCGGGCGATGGCAGCCGTTTTCTGCTTATCCGCCACGCCTCTGAGCATGCGGGTGTCGGGTTGATAGCTGATATTCTTGCGCCGCGGCGCGACCAGCTCAGGGGTCAGCAATGCCTGCTCCGTGGCGGTTAATGAAAACGCCAGCTGCGGCAGATAGAGCACATTTCCCTGCTCAAGGGAGTGTTGGATCTGCGGCGGTTGCGGGGGGATCTCCAGATTACTGAATGGCAGGGTGGCTATCGCCACCGGGGAGCCTGTTGGTGTCATTTCCTTGCCTCTTCTCCTCGCGGTCATCGAGGTATTTAGTAAAGAAATTGTTATCATTTTGTAGATTACAACGTAAATGACGGGCGTTTTTATCAGGAATGGCGGTTTTGACCCGGTGCTGAAGCCCACGCGCTCCTCACCCGAGCGCTTTTTCACCATTAACCGCGACGGAGCTATACTCTTTTTCGCAAAGATCTGTAGAATTCCTGCCCTGACCATTCCAATAATTGAACACTTTTTAAGCTATGAGCAATGTCACGCACCAGCCGAAAATCGGCTTCGTCTCCCTGGGCTGCCCGAAAAATCTCGTGGACTCAGAGCGTATCCTGACCGAACTGCGCACCGAAGGTTATGACGTCGTCCCCACCTACGACAACGCCGATATGGTCATCGTTAACACCTGCGGCTTTATCGATAGCGCTGTGCAGGAATCGCTGGAAGCGATCGGCGAAGCGTTAAAAGAGAACGGCAAGGTGATCGTCACCGGCTGCCTTGGCGCGAAAGAGGATCAGATCCGCGAAGTTCACCCGAAGGTGCTGGAGATCACCGGTCCGCACAGCTATGAGCAGGTGCTGGAGCACGTCCACCACTACTCGCCGAAGCCGAAGCACAACCCGTTCCTCAGCCTGGTGCCGGAACAGGGCGTTAAGCTGACGCCGCGTCACTACGCCTACTTAAAAATTTCTGAAGGCTGCAACCATCGCTGCACCTTCTGCATCATCCCGTCCATGCGTGGCGATCTGGTGAGCCGTCCGATTGGCGAAGTGCTGGCGGAAGCCAAACGCCTCGCTGACGCCGGCGTGAAAGAGCTGCTGGTGATTTCTCAGGACACCTCCGCCTACGGCGTCGATGTCAAGCACCGTACCGGTTTCCACAACGGCATGCCGGTGAAGACCAGCATGGTCAGTCTGTGCGAAGAGCTGGCGAAGCTCGGCATCTGGGTGCGCCTGCATTATGTTTACCCGTATCCGCACGTCGACGATGTGATCCCGCTGATGGCGGAAGGCAAAATTCTGCCGTACCTCGATATTCCGCTGCAGCACGCCAGCCCGCGTATTCTGAAGCTGATGAAGCGTCCTGGCTCTGCAGACCGCCAGCTGGCGCGCATTAAGCAGTGGCGTGAAATTTGCCCGGATCTGACCCTGCGCTCTACCTTTATCGTGGGCTTCCCGGGCGAAACGGAAGAAGATTTCCAGATGCTGCTCGACTTCCTGAAAGAGGCGCGTCTCGACCGCGTCGGCTGCTTCAAGTACAGCCCGGTTGAAGGCGCCACCGCCAACGAACTGGCGGATCAGGTGCCGGAAGAGGTGAAAGAGGAGCGCTGGAACCGCTTTATGCAGCTGCAGCAGCAGATCTCTGCCGAGCGTCTGCAGGAGAAAGTGGGCCGCGAAATCCTGGTGCTGGTGGATGAAGTTGACGAAGAAGGCGCCATTGGCCGCAGCATGGCCGACGCCCCGGAAATCGACGGCGCGGTCTACCTGAACGGCGAAACCCGCGTTAAGCCGGGCGACGTGGTGCGGGTGAAAGTCGAGCATGCCGACGAATACGACCTGTGGGGTACCCGGGTCTAGTCCAGCTTCCCGGATAGCGGCTTATCGCATTCCCCAGCCTACGGGGTCCTCCCGTAGGCTCACCCCCAGGTCCGCGCAAGCGCAGCGCCGCCGGGCAATCATTGATTATCTTCCAGGCAGCCCTGTTGCGAGGTTATTTTGCCGGGTGGCGCTACGCTTACCCGGCCTA
>ENA-OWPP01001930-OWPP01001930.1-human-gut-metagenome-genome-assembly--contig:-NODE-1930-length-15642-cov-2.896324_pt1 | contig 15642 bp, 8 predicted proteins | sample MGYA00248265_ERZ651848 | MGnify/ENA primary metagenome ERZ651848 (study PRJEB26924, sample SAMEA4378233) | human gut metagenome | biome: human gut; feature: human-associated habitat; material: faeces...
GCACGCACGTGCTGCTACGCCGCGTGGCGGCACGCCGCGCGCAAACCAAAACGCGCGCCGTGGCAGGCCGCAGCCCAAAGTCCTACTCGCCATTGCTTTGGTAGCCGCATTGGTGGTTGTTCTCGCCCTCGCCGTACGGGGTTGCGCCACGGACAACGCATCGGGCCAGGCGAAAGCCGATGCCCAGCAGGCCATGGATGACCAAGTAGCCCCGCAGCCCATGGATGGCGTGAGCTTCTGTGCCGTTGGCGACAACCTTGCCAACGAGAATGCCCTTGCCTACGCGGACTCGTGGTCGGACACCACGGGCGACCTCACGTATGACTTTTGCCCGCTCTACAACCACGTTCGCGATGCTATCTCCGGCTACGACATCGCCTTTGCGAACCAAGAGACGACCCTTGGCGTCTACCAGGGGCACGGCTATGCGGGCTATCCCAGCTACAACACGCCGGACTCCATGGCTCAGGCGGTTTCCGACGCAGACTTTGTGGTCGTCTACCTCCACATGGGCACCGAGTACACCAACACGCCAAACGAGCAGCAGGTAGAAGCCGTGCAGGCGCGTGCGGATGCCGGTGCGGGGCTGGTCCTGTGCAGCCACGCGCACGTGATTCAGTCCATGGCGTGGCTCCAGCGCTCGGACGGCTCTGGCTCCACGCTTGTGGCCTATGGACTGGGGGACTTTGTCTCGGGATACCACAAGCCTGACTGTGTTCTCTCGGGCATGCTTAGCTGCGACTTTGTCCGTGGCGAAGACGGAATAGTGGGAATCCAGAACGTGGCGTGGCACACGCTCATCGAGCACGCGGAGGGTGACGTTGACACGGTCTACCTGGCGCGCGACTACACCAATGACATGGCTTCCGCAAACGAGCTGCTTGCGTACCTCGATGACCCAGGCGGGTGGATTCGCTCCAAGACCAGCGAGGTCATAGGCTCGGAGTTCCAGGTAGACCAGTGACGCCGCTGCCAGTGGGCGCCGCTGCTGGCCCGCAGATGCAGTTTGCGACGAATAATTGACCGGATGCGACCCTCTTTGGTGCCGCGCACGCCTGCTGCCTACCCTTATCGTCGAACAAGCGGCCCTCGGGCCGGAGGGAACGTTAGGGGAGTGGGGAATGGCTAAGAACACCACGAGAAGGAAGTTCATCGGTTCTACCATCGCGTCGGTGGGCCTTCTGGGCGTCACCGCTGCGGCCAACGTGGCGGCGAACAAGTTCAGCTCGCTGCTCGACCACTACGTGGGCGGCCGTCCCGCTACGGTCGAGAAGGTCGAGGGCTCCGAGGGCTGGGACGCGGAGTACTACACCGCGGACTACCGTGGCCGCAAGCAGGCGACCGAAGCCGCAAACGAGCTGGTCACCGAGATCGAGGGCGAGGGCATCGTCCTCATGAAGAACGACAACGCCGTGCTGCCGCTCTCCACGTCCGAGACTGTGAGTATGCTCGGCCGCTACGCGGCAGATCCGGTCTATGGCGGCGCTGGCTCCGGTACCGTTGACGCCAACTCCTGCATTAACTTCTACCAGGGCATCAGCCAGGCGGGCTTCACCATCAACGACACCGCCTACAACTGGATCAACGACAACTACTCAAACTACGCCAAGGCCGCCATCACCATGGACAACCCGTCCACGGCCTCCTACTACATTGGCGAGATTCCCTGGTCCGACTACAGCTCAGATGCCCAGGCGTCCATCAACGGTACCGTTGGCCTGGTCTTCATTGGCCGTGGCGGTGGCGAGGGCGGTGACCTCTCCCGCAACCTCAAGGCAGATGTGGAGTCCGGCGTCTCCGAGAACTTCACCGCCAACAGCGAGACGGCCAACTACGAGGACGGCCAGCACGAGCTGGAGCTCACCGTTGAGGAGAAGAGCGTCATCGCGGCTGCAAAGTCGGCGTGCACCAAGGTCATTGCGGTGCTCAACCTCTCCACGACCATGGAGCTTGGGCCGCTGGTCTATGGCGACTATGCGGTCGATGCCATTCTCGAGGTTGGCTCCATTGGCGCCACTGGTGCGGCAGCCCTTGGCCAGGTCCTTGCTGGTACCGTGAACCCCTCCGGCAAGACCACCGACATCTGGGCCGCGGACTTCACGGCCGACCCCACGTTCAAGAACTTTGGCGGCAAGCGCTACACCGACATCGAGGGCTACTACCCCGAGAAGTCCACGGGCAACGCGTACTTCGTGGAGTACGCCGAGGGTCTCTACTATGGCTATCGCTATTACGAGACTGCGGCCGCCGAGGCCGAGGCGGGCAACTACGACGGCTTTGACTACGACAAGGCCGTTGTGTTCCCGTTTGGCTATGGTCTCTCGTACACCACGTTCTCCCAGACGCTCGACTCCGTGAATGCGGACGACGAGAAGGTCAAGGTTGAGGTCACGGTTTCCAACACGGGTTCCGTTGCCGGCAAGGACGTCGTAGAGGTGTACTACTCGGCCCCCTATATCGCAGGTGGGCTCGAGAAGGCAGCCGTCGTGCTGGGCGGCTTTGCCAAGACCGATGCGCTTGACCCTGGTGCGAGCCAGCAGGTCATCATCGAGTTCCCCGTGCGCGACATGGCCTCCTACAGCTCCGACGAGCAGGCGTACGTGCTCGACGCGGGCGACTACGTCATCAGCCTCCGCACCGACTCGCACACCGTCGTGGACCAGAAGACCGTGTCCCTCTCGGCCAAGAAGTACACGACCGACTCCGCCACCGAGGCGCAGATCACCAACAAGTTCGACGACATGACGGAGTACATGGAGAAGAACGTCAAGACCATGTCCCGCAAGGACTTCAAGGGGACCTTCCCCGAGGAGGCCGCCGACAAGAGCGCGGCGGACTGCGGCGTGGAGCTTGTGGAGTGGAAGCTCGAGGACCACGAGGACCCCAACGCCACGATGCCAACCACCGGGGCGGACAACGGCCTGCAGCTCATTGACATGCGCGGCCAGGACTTTGACTCCGAGGCGTGGAATGACATTCTCGACCAGCTCTCCGTTGAGGAGATGGCCGCCTGCCTGAACGACGATGCCTACAACACCCCCGAGGTCGAGTCCGTGGGCAAGCCCGCAACGGTAGAGCCCGACGGCCCTGCCGGCTTCACCTCGCTCACCGGTCCCACCGGCAACTGCTCCTACTGCTCCGAGGTCGTTATGGCGCAGACCTGGAACGTGGAGCTCATGCACCGCATGGGCCAGATGGTTGGCCAGGAGGCCCTGGCCTCTGCGTACAACGGTTGGTACGCGCCGGCCATGAACACGCACCGCTCGCCCTTCGCCGGCCGCAACTTCGAGTACTACTCCGAGGACCCGCTGCTTGCCGGCAAGATTGGCGCGGCAGTGGTGAGCGGTGCCGCCGAGAACGGCTGCTATGCCATGATCAAGCACTTCGCGATGAACGACCAGGAGTCCTACCGCGTGCAGCACGTCTGCACCTGGGCCACCGAGCAGGTTGCGCGCGAGATCTACCTGCGTCCGTTCGAGACCACCGTCAAGGAGGCCACGTACGAGATGAAGTACATCTCGGACGACAAGGGCACAGTCTCGACCAAGACCATGCCCGGCTGCACCGGTGTGATGAGCTCGTTCAACTACGTTGGCGCCGAGTGGGCCGGTGGCCGCAAGAGCCTGTGCACCGGCGTCCTGCGCGACGAGTGGGGCTTCAAGGGCATGGTCATCACGGACTTCGAGCTCTATGACTACATGAACAAGAACCAGGCCATCTATGCCGGCACCGACCTTCAGCTCACCTACTCGGCAATGACCGGCGAGTACCAGGGCACCAACACGACGACCGTTGTCTCTGAGATGCGCGAGTCCATGCACCGCGTGCTCTACACCGTTGCCAACTCCAACGCGATGAACGAGATGGTGCCGGGCTCCAAGATTACCTACGGTGTTGCCCCGTGGCAGTACGGCGTGTGGGGCGGCTCGGCGGCACTCGTTGCGCTGGCGGCGTTCTTTGGCTACAAGGCCGTGAAGAACCACAAGCTCATGGGCGCCGAGGGCAAGGACGGAAAGGCTGCCGATGTCCCCGAGGTCAAGAAGGGCGACAAGAAGGCGTCTGACGAGAAGTAGCAAGGCAGTTCTACTCGCATAAAGCAAGCGGCCCGTCCCCGGGTGGGGGCGGGCCGCCGTTGTGTGAAGTGCCTTCTCGCCTTAGAACGCGGGGAGGACGTCTTGGCCGTACGTGTCAGAGAGGTACTGCTTGAAGTCATCGCTTGTGAGGACACTGACCAGCGCGGCAATACGGTCGTCGTCCTTCTTGTCCGGCGTGGTCACGATGTAGTTGGCGTACTGCTCGACGGCTTTGCCCTCCTTGGACTCCACGGCAACGGCGTTCTTCACGTGGAAGCCGGCCTCGATGGCGTAGTTGCCGTTGATGACGGCAAAGTCAACATCTTGGAGCTGGCGCGGCACTGCAGCTGCCTCGACCTCAACAAACTGCAGGTTGTGGGGGTTCTCGGCAATGTCGACCGGGGTGGCCTCAAGGTTGTCGGGGTCCTTGAGCGTGATGAGGTTCTCCTGTTGGAGGAGAAGGAGCGCGCGGCCCTCGTTGGTGGGGTCGTTGGGAACGGCAATCTGCGCGCCGTCTGCGATGTTGGCGAGGTCAGAGGACTTGCCAGCGTAGATGCCAAACGGCTCGTAGTGGATGGCGGCCACACCCACCAGGTCTGCGCCGTTCTCGTCGTTGTAGTTGTTGAGGTAGTTGATGTGCTGGAAGTAGTTGGCATCGACCTCGCCCGAGCTGGTCACCTGGTTAGGGATGATGTAGTCGGTGTACTCCTTGGTCTGGAGGTCGATGCCCTGCTCCTTGAGCTTGGGCGCGGCAAAGTTGTTGAGGATCTCTGCGTGGGGTGAGGGGGACGCGGCAACCGTGAGCGTCTGGCTCTGCGCCGAGTCGCTGGCGGCAGAGCTGCTGGAAGACGAGCTGGAACCGGAGTTCCCGCAGGCAGCGAGGGTGGTTGCGGCAAGTGCGGCGAGGCCGGTGCCAATGAAGTTCCTTCTGGTGAGCATGACGGGTTCCTTTCTGTTGGAAAAATGATGAGAGTGGTGGTAGGAGCGCTGCCGAGAAGCGCAACGCGTTCCTGCTAGCGGTGGTCGATCTTCTTTGCGATGGCGTCGCAGGTGCTCTGGATCACCTGCACCAGGATGATGATGAGCACGAGAGTGGCGATCATGACCTCGTCCTGGTAGCGGTAGTAGCCGTAGCGGATGGCGATGTCGCCCAGGCCGCCCGCGCCAACTGCGCCTGCGATGGCCGTGTAGCCCAGGACCGCGATAAGCGTGATCGAGATGCCGCGGACAATGGAGGGTAGGGCCTCGGGGAGCAGGGCAGAGACCACGATGCGCGGGATGGACGCTCCGCACGCCTCTGCTGCCTCGATTGCGTCGCGCGGGACCTCGGCCAGGGACTGCTCGACCATGCGCGCCACAAACGGCGTGGTGGAGAGCACCAGGGGAGGAATCACGCCCTGCACGCCGGTGGTGGTGCCCACCAGGGCGCGCGTGACCGGGAACATCGAGACCAAAAGGATGATGAACGGGATGGAGCGCCCAATGTTCACCACCCAGCCCAGCACGGCGTTCAGGGTGCGCATGGGGTGAAGCCCGCGCGGTGCGGTGACGCAGAGAACAACGCCCAGGAAGATGCCTATGACGTACGAGAAGGCCGTGGACACAAAGAGCATGACCAGCGTATCGGCCATCCCCTCGCCAAGAAGAGAGCCGTACTGGGCGAAGAAGGATGCAAGGCTACTCATCCCAGCTCTCCTTTCCCAGAAGCTGACGGGTCACTTCGTGCTGCGGGTTGGCAAAGACCTCGGCAACGCTGCCCTGCTCAACGACCTTGCCCGAGACAAGCACTGCCACGTTCTTGCAGATGTCCTCGACAACCTGCATGGAGTGGGTGATTACGATGATTGTGACGCCCGTCTCGGCGTTGATCGTGCGCAAAAGGTGCAGGACCGAGGCCGTGCTTGCGGGGTCGAGGGCCGAGGTGGCCTCGTCGCAGAGGATGTAGTCCGGGTGGCAGGCAAGCGCACGGGCAATGGCCACGCGCTGCTTCTGGCCGCCCGAGAGCTGCGCCGGATAGGAGCTGGCACGGTCTGCAAGGCCAACGCGGTCCAGGTAGCCCAGGGCCTCCTCGCGGTTCTCTGCCGTGACCTTGCCCGTGCTCGCAAGGTAGGGGAAGCAGACGTTCTCGAGGGCTGTCTTCTGCGCGAGAAGGCCAAAGCCCTGGAAGATCATCGCCACATGGCGGCGGTACTCGCGAAGTGCGGCGCCCTTGAGGTTGGTCACGTCGGTACCATCAACCACCACGCGTCCGGAGGTGGGACGCTCGAGGAGGTTGAGGCAGCGGACCAGCGTTGACTTGCCGGCACCGGAGATACCAATGATGCCAAACACGTCGCCGGTGGGGATGGTGAGGGACACGTCGTTTAGGGCGTGGACCTCGCTGCCCCCCTCAAAGGTCTTGCAAAGATGTTCCAGAGAAATCAAAACGTGCGCTCCGCTCGATGCCGCCTGCTGGTAAAGTGCACGACCCTGTGCAAAAGCCGTGCTGGTAAGACGCCCGGTCCCTTCGCGCTGGCGGCCCGTGCCGGGTGATGCGGCAGGCTGCTAGCGGCGAGGGTGCCCGGGCTTGGGCATCTGCTGGCGCATGAGCGCAAAGGTGTATGTGCTGCTCGTCGTGTTCATGGTCCAACACTGTAGCTAGCGTCTGGCTGAATCTCAAATCGTTATTCGCGTTGACTGGCTATCGCGCCAGGTGATAGCAGTGGACGAGCGCCTATGCGCGCTCTGGAATCACGGCGTCCACGCAGAAGGTCGTCCCGTTTGCCGAGAAGGCAAGCGTGCCACCGTAGCGCTCGACGATCGCCTTCATCGAGCGTGTGCCAAAGCCGTGGTTGAGAGGGTCGCCCTTAGTGCTTGCCGGCACGTCGCCTTTGAAGCTCTTTGCACTGGCAGTGGGGTCGTAGTAGTTCTCCACGTGGATGGTCACGGTTCCGGCGCGCCTGCGCACGATGAGCGAGATGGACCTCCTTGCCGCATCGTCCAGGTGCTCTACGGCCTCGATAGCATTGTCGAGCGCGTTGCCAAAGAGGGCGTAGAGGTCCGCCGGTGCCATGAAGTCCAGCGCCGCGCCATCTGCCACGCAGGTGAGCGTGATGTGGCGGCTCTCGCACAGCAGGCTCTTCTCGGTGAGGATGGTATCCAGGGCGTCGTTGCCGGTGCGGACCTTGGAGTCATAGACGTTGATATCGCGCGCGACGCTTTCGAGCACGTCTTTATCGACGGTCTTCTCGCCCGCCGCAAGCGAGCGGATCTGGTGGCGAAGGTCGTGACACTTGATGTTGATGGCCTCGATGTTCTCGCGCGAGAGCTGGTACTGGCGCTCCTGCTCTGCCAAGAGCAGCTCGGCGGCGGCCTTCTCGGAGGAGAGCTGACGCACCACGACCAGCTCAACCTCGGCAATGATCACAAAGACGCAGATAAGCGCATGGAACGCGCGCATGCACAGCGTCACGGGCAGCGCCAGGCTTCCGGTCACCACGTACTTGAGAATGAGGTCGAACTCGATGATGCCAAAGACCACCACCACGACCATAGCAAGCATGGCGGGGTTGCCGCGCCCCTCGAGCCCCTTCGGCTCGATGCGCCTAATAAAGAGCAGGTAGGCTATGGCATAGACTGCGGTACAGCTAATGGCGGTAAGCCATGCGTTTCCGCCTGTCACGATGCCGGGGACACCTGCCGCGCTAAGGATGAGCCCCACAGTCTCTCCGATGCTGCTTGCCAGGTTTTGGAGCGCGTAGCCTGCGGTGGAGCAGAAGGTTGCCGCCCAGGGGCTCATCTCGAAGCAGGCAAGAAGCGTCGGGATGGTGACAAGGAGAAATGCGGTGCAGGTAACGAGCCCTCCGATGATGCCCAGCGAAAGCGGGTAGCTGGCATCGATGTTGAGGACAACCAAAGAGCCGTCGTCAGTACTTCTGGTTCCTGCGAGGAAAGACGTTAAAAGTTCGGTGGCAAAAAGTAGCCCGACAGCTGCGACCGCCCTTGCTATGGGATGCTGCCTGGTGGGCTGTCCGTGAGCGAACAGGCACGCCGCAATTAGGACCTCGGCAAACAGCGCGGAGCCGCCTACAGCGTACTTCAGTCCCAAGGCAAGCGCTTCGGCGCCAGGCATCATATGGTGCCCCCAAAGTAGCGCGCAAGCGTCTCGAGGCAGGGCTTCTTGCGCGAGCGGCTAAAGAAGAGCTGGGTGCCATCGTCCAAACGCACGGAATCGCTGAGTACTGTGGTTACGTGTGCCATGTTGGCGAGGCATCCCTGGCTCACGGTGATAAAGAGGTCCTGTGGGAGCTGTTCTCGCGCACCGCTAATGCTGCCGCGCCGGCGAAGCGGCTGTTCGAAGCCTGCTACGTGGTAGAGAAGGTCGTGCTTTGCCAGCTCGACGTGCGTGATATCGTTCACGTTGATAACGCGCGTGCCGCTAGCAGTGGGAAGCGCCATGGTGTGCGCGGCGTTCTTCTCCATTACGCGCATCGCGCGCCCCATTCGCATGGCAAAGTCGCCGTAGCTTACCGGCTTGACCATGAAGTCCAGCGCGTCCACCTGGTATCCCTTTACGGCGTACTGCGCGAGGTTGGTCACAAAGATAAGCGGCGTGGAGGCGTTCTCCTCGCGCAGCAGCTGGGCGGCCTCCATGCCGTTGATGCCCGGCAGGTCTATGTCCATGAAGATAAGGTCAACGGCTCCAGCTTCCGAGAGATTAAAGGCCGTTGCCAGACGTGTCACCAGGAAGCGGACGCCCTGCTCGGTACCAAAGCGCTCGAGGTGCTCGGCAAGCGTCGCAGCCGCCTTGTCGTCATCCTCGACCATGAGCACCTTGTACGTGGTCAACGGGCGTCTCCCCCCTCATTCCAAATCTGTCCCGCGAGTGACGGAATTGGTCACCTTTTGAGTTTCTCCAGCTTAGCTGAACTACCTTGACCTTTGGTTTTGAATTAGGGCGGGAGATGTGGCTCGCCCGTGGTAGCGACGGAGGGAAGAGATGGGAAAGAAGAAGGCCGGTGGAAGCGCCAGCGGCGTGCGCACCGTAAGCCGCGCCCGCAAGGTGGGGAGGGTCATCAAGACCATCCTCAAGTCTGTGCTGGTTGTGGTGCTTGCGGTGGCGATGGTGGGCGTGAATGTCATGCTGCCCAACAGCATGATTTCCCGCATGGTCAACAACATTGCCGGATACCAGCAGTCCTGGGATAACTCCAAGGCGAACACCGCAGGACTTGACCTGGACTACTACAAGGCAGATTACGACAAGGACAGCATTGGCGACGCGGAGAAGCAGCTTGACCGCCAGATTGCCAACGAAGGATACGTGCTGCTCAAGAATGACGGCAATACGATGCCGTTTGAGCAGGGCACCACGTTCAGCTTCTTTGGCGAGTCCGTCAAGAACCTCACCGCAACCCAGAGCGTCCTCACGCAGTTTACCGGTGCCAAAGGTAACTCGAACCAGCTCAAGGACTCTTTTGAGAGCCGCGGGTTCGAAGTGAACCAGACCCTCATGGACTTCTACACCAAGGGCGCGGGCAGCAAGTACACCATGGGTACCGGTTCAATCAACTTTGGCGCAGCTGAGGACTTCCGCATCAACGAGTGCCCGCTCAGCGAGCTTGAGTCTGCCGATGGGGTGCTCGATTCTACGAAGGACACCGTGCCCGTGTTTGTGATGCGCCGCGTTGCGGGCGAGGGACGCGACATGCCGCGTTCCATGTACAACCACGCTACAAGCGCGGAGGATAAGGCAAAGACCTATCTCGAGCCCGACTCTACCGAGCTGGAGATCCTTCAGTACATCAATGACAACTTTGATAATGGCGTAGTGATTCTCAACACCGCCTCGGCGCTGAACCTGGGCTGGCTCGAGCAGTTCCCTAACATTAAGAGTGTCCTGTTTGTTCCCTCGACAGGCAGGTATGGTACCGATTCTCTGGCGGACATCTTTGCCGGCGAGGTCAGCCCTTCTGGCAAGACCGTCGACACGTTTGAGGCTAACTCGCTCAACTCCCCAGCTGCCCAGAACTACGGCGACTATCAGTACATCGATGGCGATGGAAACCTTACCGGCTATTCGTACGTCTCGTATGCCGAGGGCATCTATGTTGGCTATCGCTATTACGAGACCCGATACGAGGATGCTGTCCTTGGCCAGGGCAACGCTGGCGACTTTGACTACGACAGCGAGGTTGTATACCCGTTTGGCTACGGCCTGAGCTACACCACCTTTGACTGGAGCAACTATCAGGCCAGCTGGGATGGCACCACGTGCACCGTGTCTGTAGACGTTACCAACACGGGTGATGTCGCGGGCAAAGACGTTGTTGAGGTCTACGCACAGAGTCCCTACACCGACTACGACCGCGCGAATGGGGTCGAGAAGAGCGCGGTCCAGCTGGTGAACTATGGAAAGACAAAACTGCTTGAGCCTGGCGAGACCCAGACGGTTTCCGTCACGTTTGACCAGGACATGCTCAAGGCCTATGACGCCAACGGAGCCAAGACCTACATCCTGGATGCTGGCACCTACTACGTTACCGCTGCTCACGATTCCCATGATGCGGTGAACAACGTGCTTGCCGCCAAGGGTGCAAACGTGGCGGGCGACGCCTCCCGCGTGAGCACCTACGTTCCGAGCAACACGGATGTCGATACCACCACCTATGCTACCGATGCAAAGAGCGGCGCCGAGATAACGAACCTCTTCGACGACGCCAAGGGCGACGTCACCTATCTCACCCGTGCGGACTGGGAGGGCACCTTCCCTCAGCATGACGGAACGCCGCTGGAGGGCGATGTGTCCACCTGGGGGGCAGAGATTAATGCCGTGGACGAGAATGGCAATCCCGTCTCGTACGCATGGGGGAAGGTCGCCAGCCCCGAGCTTATCGATCGCCTCAAGGGCCTTGACTCTGGCAACCCCGTGAGCGATGCGACAATTACCGATACGCCGGTCTATGGCCAGAACAACGGCATTTCGCTCATCGACCTGCGTGGCAAGGACTACAACGACCCGATGTGGAACCAGCTGCTTGACGAGCTCTCTGCCGAGGACTATCGCGAGCTTGTCGGCCATTCTGGGTACGGCTCCAACTTTGTCCAATCTATTGGAAAGCCGTTCAACATCGATGCCGATACCGCAGCTGGTCTTATCTATGGTGGTACAGGGATGATGTTCTGCTCGCCAGTCGTGATGGCACAGACCTGGAACCAGGACCTCGCTTCGGCTTACGGTGCGATGATTGGCAACGAGGCGAACATCGGTGGGACTACTGGGTGGTACGCGCCCTCGATGAACATCCACCGCACGCCTTACTCCGGCCGTAACTTCGAGTATTACTCCGAGGACGGCTTCCTGTCCGGCAAGATGGCGGCGCAGGAAGTGGCAGCGGCTCGCTCGAAGGGTCTGGTCGTCTACATCAAGCACTTCGCGCTCAATGACTTTGAGACGTACCGCCAGTCGGTCGCAACCTTCGCGACGGAACAGGCGATTCGTGAAATCTACCTGAAGGGTTTCCAGTACGCGGTGGAAGAGGGCGGTGCGAACGCCGCCATGACCTCCTTCAACCGTATCGGCACGCGCTGGGCGGGCGCGCACAGCGGACTTTGCAACGAAGTTCTGCGCAAAGAATGGGGCTTCGTCGGCGTGACGCTGACGGACGCTGTTATGGCGAACCGCAACTGGATGGACGTTTCCATCGGTCTGGAAGCGGGCAATGACACTTGGCTGTCCTCCGGCGACTGGCTGGTGTCGAAGATTGAAGGCTGGGCGGCGGAAGACGGCAAGCTGCTGAACAACCTCCGCACTTCGGCGAAGAACTTCCTCTATACCTACGCGAACTCCGCCGCTATGAACGGCATGAACGAAACCAGCCACGTCGTCCACACGACGTCTTGGGTCGAGACGGACATGCTGATTGCGCGCATCGTGCTGATTGTGCTGACAGCGCTCTTCGGTCTCGCGATGCTGGTGTCCTACTTCATGGACGTCAAGAAGAAGGCGGCGCCCGCTGACCGCAAGACGGTTTCGATTGCCGCAGCGGTGATTGCGGTGCTGGCGGCTATCTTCTACATCATCATTGACACGGCTGCGACCACGAAGATGAACTTCGACGCGGTTGTGCTGGTGCTGCTCCTCGTGTCGGCAGTGTGCTACCTCGTCGCGGGCGTGAAGAAGATTGGTCTGCTGGCGGCGGCTGGTCTGGCATGCACACTGGTTGCGTGGTTCCGTTATCTGGTGACGGAAATCAACTTCCGCATGGATGACCTCGTGCTGATTTTCGGCGGCACGTCCACCATCGGCGCTCTGGGCGTTCCGTTCATCCTCTCCTTCATCCTGATGCTGCTCGCCGTGATTTCGGGTGCTGTCCTGATGACGGGCGCGATGGGGTCGGAAAAGAAGTAATACTATTTCCAAATTCACCCGCGCCATCTGCTTGCGCCGCGAATTCTCATTTGGGAATAGTATAAGCCAGTCAAAAAACGTCCGCGCAGGGGAGCGAACGCTTCCCTGCGCGGACATGAAGACACTGCTGGGGAATGTGATATGCTCCCTCTATGAGAGACAGTAAAAAACCAAACTGTCAATCATGGAGGGAGCATTTTATGGGATATCAGCAAAAGGCAAATTCAGAAAGAAAAGCATGCGTGACGTGGCAGCAGAGGCAGGCGTAAGTCAGGAAACATCTCGGCGGTGGATCGTGCAGTATGAAGCAGATGGGGCAGCGGCGAGAGTCTCTGCATGATGGGGCAATTTCATACGGGATAATAAAACAGGGGGACAAGCCGCATTTCAGGCTTGCCCCCATTGCTTTGCTTACAGCAGCTGAATATTTGCCTTCCTGCACGCCTCCTGCACGTCCAGCGGCCACAGGCTCGCCTGCACCTCGCCCACATGCGCTTTGCGCAGCAGGTAGACACACATGCGGCTCTGCCCGATGCCGCCGCCCATCGTCTGGGGCAGCTCGCCGTTGAGCAGTGCCTTCTGGAATGGCAGCTCCGCGCGCTCCTCGCAGCCGCGAATCGCCAGCTGACGGCGCAGCGCGTCCGGGTCAACGCGGATGCCCATGCTCGACACTTCCAGCGCAATGTCCAGCAGCGGGGCGTAGAGCAGAATGTCACCGTTGAGTGACCAGTCGTCGTAGTCCGGGGCGCGGCCGTCGTGCATCTGTCCGGAACGCAGCGCACCGCCGATGCCCGTCAGGAACACCGCGCCGTATTCGCGTACCGCCCGGTATTCGCGTTCCTTCGGCGGCAGGTCGGGATACAAATCCTCCAATTCCTGCGACGAGACGAACGTGATGTCGTCGGGCAGTTCGGGCTTGATGTGCGGATAATGCGCGCAGACGAAGCCCTCCGTCTTGCGCAGGGTGAGGTAAATCGCGCGGACGGTCGCTTGCAGCGTCTCCATCGTGCGCTGCTTAGGGGTGATGATTTTCTCCCAGTCCCACTGGTCGACGAAAATCGAGTGGATGTTGTCGGTCGTTTCGTCGCGGCGGATGGCGTTCATGTCCGTGTACAGCCCTTCACCGGGCTGGAAGCCGTACGTTTTGAGCGCCTGACGCTTCCATTTCGCCAGCGAATGGACAATTTCCGCCGTTTCACCGGTTTCAAGAACGTCAAAGGATACCGGTCGTTCGACGCCGTTCAGGTTGTCGTTCAGACCGCTGCCGGGCGTGACCATAATCGGCGCGGACACACGGGTCAGGTTCAGCGCGCGGGCTAACTCCGTCTCGAAAAAATCCTTGACCAGTTTGATGGCGATTTCCGTATCCCGTAGGTTCAGCACGGGATTGTAATTCTTGGGGATAATCAGGTGCATAACGCCTTTCCTCCTTGCCGCAGCATAATTGCTAACAGTATAGCACAAAATTCGGCTGAAGCGAACCATTCTGCGCGTAAAAACACCGAAAAAGCAAAGACCGAAACCCTTGACAACGCCCGCCAAAAGCATTATACTGACCTTGTCCCGCAATGAAGGGGAACGCTGGAAGTTCCGTCTGTTCCAGAGAGCCGCGTGCTGGTGGAAGCGCGGTCAGACGCCTGTCAGCCGCTCGCCCCGGAGCGCAAACCGGACGAAGGGTTCGGCGAATGGCGCACGTTACGCGCAAGAGAGGTTCGGCACGTCCGGACAAGCAGAGTGGTACCGCGAAACAGCCGTTTCGTCTTTGCAGAATTTGCAGGGGCGGAACGTTTTTTTGTTCCGTCCGAGAAAAGCAGGGAGGAAGCATCATGGAATTCAAACCCTATGACCCTAAAGCCATCGAACCGAAGTGGCAGAAGCGCTGGGCGGACAGTCACGTTTTCGAGGCGAAGAACGACTACACCATGCCGAAATTCTACGGCCTGATTGAGTTCCCGTATCCGTCGGGACAGGGGCTGCACGTCGGCCATCCGCGCTCCAATACCGCGATGGATATCATCGCCCGCAAGCGCCGCATGGAGGGCTGCAATGTCCTTTTCCCCATCGGCTGGGACGCCTTCGGTCTGCCGACGGAGAACTACGCCATCAAGAACAAGGTTCACCCCGCCATCGTGACGAAGAAGAACATCGACCACTTCCGCGAGCAATTGCAGAAAATCGGCTTCTCCTTCGACTATTCCCGCGAGGTCAACACCACCGATCCGTCCTACTACCGCTGGACGCAGTGGATTTTCCTTCAGCTGTTCAAGCACGGGCTGGCGTACAAGTCCGAAATGCCGATTAACTGGTGCCCCAGCTGCAAGTGCGGTCTGGCGAATGAGGAAGTTGTGGGCGGCGTGTGTGAGCGCTGCGGCACGCAGGTCATCCGCAAGGTCAAGAAGCAGTGGATGCTGAAGATTACCGCCTATGCCCAGAAGCTGCTCGACGGCTTGGACACGGTGGACTTCATCGACAAGGTGAAGGTGCAGCAGCGCAACTGGATTGGCCGCAGTGTCGGCGCGGAAGTGGATTTTTCCCTGACCGTGCCGGGCGAGAAGGTGCGCGTTTTCACCACGCGCCCGGATACGCTCTTCGGTGCGACGTACATGGTCTTGTCCCCTGAGCATCCGCTGATTGATAAGCTGAAGGACCAAATCACCAACTACGACGCGTGCATGGCGTACCGCGCGGAAGCCGCGAAGAAGAGCGACTTTGAGCGCGCCGAGCTGGCGAAGGACAAGACGGGCGTGCAGCTGGAGGGTGTCCGCGCCGTCAACCCCGTCAACGGCAAGGAAATCCCGATTTGGCTGAGCGACTATGTGCTGATGACCTACGGCACGGGCGCAATCATGGCTGTTCCGGCGCATGATACCCGCGACTGGGAGTTCGCGCATAAGTTCGGCATCCCGATGATTGAGGTCGTCGCGGGCGGTAATATTGAGGAAGCAGCGTATACCGATATTCAGGACGGCGTGATGGTCAATTCCGGCTTCCTTGATGGCATGAAGGTCGCACAGGCGAAGGAAGCGATCATTGAGTATCTGGAGAAGAACGGGCTGGGCGAGAAGAAGGTCAACTACAAGCTCCGCGACTGGGTGTTCAGCCGTCAGCGCTACTGGGGCGAGCCGATCCCCATGGTCAAGTGTGAAAAGTGCGGCTGGCAGCCCCTGCCCGAGAGCAGCC
>ENA-OWPP01001933-OWPP01001933.1-human-gut-metagenome-genome-assembly--contig:-NODE-1933-length-15611-cov-7.058820_pt1 | contig 15611 bp, 13 predicted proteins | sample MGYA00248265_ERZ651848 | MGnify/ENA primary metagenome ERZ651848 (study PRJEB26924, sample SAMEA4378233) | human gut metagenome | biome: human gut; feature: human-associated habitat; material: faeces...
CGAAGGATATGCAGCTTGCGACGACGAAGCGAAGGATATGCAGCTTGCGACGACGACGGGGGCGTACTTTGTCTTGTATGCCGTGCCGTCTATGATGAGGAAGGGGTTGAAGGCCGTGACCTCCGTCACCGTGCCGTCGGCGAGCGTGAGCGTGTACTTCACGCCCTGACCGGCGTAGTCACGATAGCCGTCGCCGGCGTCGCGGTAGACCACCAGGTCGCCGAGCAGCCGCGAGAGCGTGCCCGTGTCCTCCACCGCGAGCGTGACGTCGGGCGGGGTGAGCGTAACGCTGGCCGTGACTATATCCCCGGGGTTCCAGACCCCTGAACGGCTTTCGGCCGAGCGCGCCGTATATGAGCAGCGCCGCGCCGATGACCACGACGCAGGCCGCGGCTATGAGCGCGTATTTCTTCCTGCCGCGCATGGTATCCCTCCTTTGCCTCTGCGACGCGGAAGGGGCGGGAATGTTCCCGGGCGCGGCTCAGTACGCGGCGATGCCGCCGTCGGCGCGCGGCTCGGTGGCGCCGCAGAGCGTGCCGGCGTCGTCGCGCCAGATGATCTGGCCGCGGCCGAAGTTTATGCTGTCCCCGCCGTCGACGTTGTGGCCGCGCGCGGCCAGGGCTGAGACGGTGTCCGCGGGGAAGCTGTTCTCGAACTCGATGCGCCTGCCGCCCGTCCACTGCCAGCGCGGCGCGTCCAGCGCCTCCTGCGGGTTCATGCCCAGGTCGAGCATGTTTATCAGCGCCTGCACGTGCCCCTGCGGCTGCATGAACGCACCCATGACGCCGAAGGGACCCACCGCCCGGCCGTCCTTGGTGAGGAAGCCGGGGATTATCGTGTGATAGGAGCGCTTGCCGGGGGCGAGGCAGTTGGGCGAGGCGGGGTCGAGGCTGAAGTTGCAGCCGCGGTTGTGCAGCGCTATGCCCGTGCCCGGCACCACCACGCCGGAGCCGAAGCCGTTGTAGTTGGACTGTATCCAGCTGACCATGTTCCCGTCGCGGTCGGCGGTGCAGAAGTACACCGTGCCGCCGCAGTCCGGCGAGCCGGGCATCGGCTCCAGCGCGCTGCGGCCTATCAGCGCGCGGCGGGACTCGAGATAGCCGGCGTCCAGCATCTGCTCGGCGCTGCAGGGCATGTACCGTCGGTCGGCTATGTAGCGCTTGCCGTCGGCGTAGGCCAGCTTCATCGCCTCGATGGCGCGGTGCACGCTCTCGACGCCGCCGTCGAGCCGGTCAAAGCCGGAGAGTATGACGAGCGTCATGAGCACGACCAGACCGTGGCCGTTGGGCGGCAGCTCCCAGACCCGATAGCCGCGGTAGTCCACGCCGATGGGCTCCACCCACTCCGGGCGGAAGGCGGCCAGGTCGTCGGCGCGCAGCCAGCCGCCGGAGCGGCGGCTCCAGTCGTCGATTTTTTGCGCCAGCTCGCCGCGGTAGAAGCTCTCGCAGCCGCTGGCCGCCAGCTCGCGGAGCGTGCCGGCCAGGTGCGGGAGCAGGACTGTTTCGCCGGCCTTGGGCGGGGCGCCCTCCGGCGCGAAGCTTTCAAACCAGGGCTTGAAGACCTGCTCGTTCCTGAGCGGGTGGAAGCGCCGGAAGTCCTCGCGCCACAGCTCCGCCACGACAGGGGCGACGGGGTAGCCGCCCTCGGCGTAGCTTATGGCGCTGGTGAAAAGCTCCGGGAAGGGGAGACGGCCGAATTTGCGGCTGGCCTCCGCCCAGGCCGCGGGGATGCCCGGCACGTTCACGGAGTACCAGCCCTCCTCCGGCACCGCGCCGAAGTGCGAGCGGAGGTAGTCCGCGTCCGCCAGCGCGCAGGCCGGGCCGGAGCTGTTCAGGCCGTAGAGCCGGCCGTCCATCCAGATCTGAGCAAAGGCGTCTCCGCCCACGCCGTTGGAGGTCGGCTCCACTACCGTGAGCGCGGCGGCGGTGGCTATCGCGGCGTCCACCGCGTTGCCGCCGCGGCGCAGCACGTCCAGTCCCGCCTGTGCGGCCAGGGGCTGGCTGGAGCAGACCATGCCGCCGCGCGCGAACACGACGCGCCTGCGCGAGCATGTGCGGTATGTTGAAGCGTCAAAGGGAAAAGACATATTGTTCCTCCGTTATATATCTAAAACGTTCAGCTTGAGTACGTCCGGGCGCGAATAGTGGCCGCAGGCGTCAAATTCCATGCGGCTGGCGGGCACGACGTCCATGTCCAGCCCGGCGTAGATGATGCCCTCGCAGTCCCAGAGCGGCTCGGTCACGTAGTGCCCGTGCGGGTCTACGATGCAGCTGCCGCCGCGGCAGACGGTCTCCGGCAGGGCGGCGACCTCTGCGGGCGCGTGCAGCCAGTCGGGGTACATGTCGCGCGTGAAGTACATGTCGCAGTTTATGAAGTAGCAGCGGCCTTCCAGCGCGATATGGCGGATGGTGGCCTGCCACTCCTCGTTGTCGTTGGTGTTGGGCGAGATGTACAGCGCCACGCCCTTCTGATACAGCGCCGCACGGGCGAGGGGCATGTAGCTCTCCCAGCATATCATGCTGCCCATCACGCCCCAGGGCGTCTCGGCCACGGGGAAAAAGCTCCTGTCCGCGTCGCCCCACACCACGCGCTCGGAGCCTGTGGGCTTGAGCTTGCGGTGGCAGGAGTGTATAGCGCCCTCCGGCGTTATGAAGGCGTTGGAGTTGTAGAGCGTGCCCGTGACGGCGTCGCGCTCCGAGATGCCGATGCTCACCCAGACGCCGTGCGCCCTGGCGCGCGAGCACAGCAGATCCAGCTCCGCGCCCGGCACCAGCACCGAGTTGGCCGCGTAGCGCGCCCAGTCCGGACGCATGTTCTCGTCCCTGTGCCCGACCGTGAAGCCGAAGGTCAGGCCGTAGGGGTAGCCGGGGATGAACAGCTCGGGGAACACGATGAGCTTTGCTCCGTGCTCCGCCGCCTCGTCGATGAGCCGCGCGGCCTTTTCGGCGCTCGCGGCGGCGTCGAACATGACCGGGGCGGCCTGTACGACGGCTATGGGGCATACCTTTTCAAAGTCTCTCATTTCTTTCGCCTCCCAAGGCCATTGTAACATAGCCGCGCGAGCGCACGCAAGGGAAAGCGCCGCCGCCGGGCAACTAAAAAACTCTTGACAATATGGGCTACATGCTGTAGACTAAACTTAGAGACTACAGATTGTAGACCAAGGAGGAGACGCACATGGGAGATCTTGGGCTGGGCGCGATGGAGGCCAGGTTTGCGGATATAATCTGGGAGCTGGAGCCGGTCGGCTCCAACGAGCTGGTCAGACGCGCGGAGAGCGAGTTCGGCTGGAAGAAGTCCACTACCTACACGGTGCTCAAGCGCCTGAGGGAGCGCGGATTGTTCAAAAGCGAGAACGGAGTGGTGACGGCGCTCGTTTCCCGGGAGGACTACTACTCCGCGCGCAGCGAGCACTTTGTGGAGGAGACCTTTGACGGCTCGCTGCCGGCCTTCCTCGCGGCCTTCACCTCGCGCAAGAAGCTCTCGAAGAAGGAGATAGACGAGCTGCAAGACCTGATAGACAAGATGAGGGGGTGAGCGATGTGACGGATGCCTTCCTGATTGCGGTGAACATGAGCCTGACGGCGAGCGCGATCATACTGGTGGTGGTGCTGGCCAGGCTGGCGCTCAAACGCGCGCCGCGCTGGTGCTCCTATGCGCTGTGGAGCGTGGTGCTGTTCCGGCTGCTCTGCCCGGTGTCCATAGGCTCTGCGTTCTCGGTGCTGAACCTGAGCCGCACGCCGGTGGTGAGCGCTGCGGGGCGCGTAACGGCGGTGAACTATGTGGAGTCCATCCCCGGCCTCGCGCCCGGAGACGCGGCGCCGGCGCCTTCTCTCGCTCCGTCGGTGACTGCGCCCTCCGGCGGCCTGATGCCGCAGGACGTGGGCGCAAGCGTGGACTGGATTGGCGTGCTGGCCTGGCTTTGGGTCATCGTCGCGGCGGCGATGCTGCTCTGGGCGCTGGTGTCGTACCTGAGCCTGCGCGTCAGACTGTGGGACTCCGCCGCACTGGAGGGGCGCGTGCGCGTCTCGCGGAGGATAGACACGGCGTTCGTGGCCGGGATGCTCCGGCCGAGGATCTACCTGCCCGAAGGGCTGAGCGAGCGCGAGCGCGAGTGCGTGTTGGCGCACGAGAGAGGTCACATACGGCGCGGCGACCACCTGATGAAGCCCCTGGCGTATGTGGCGCTGTGCCTGCACTGGTTCAATCCCCTGGTGTGGCTGGCCTGGGTTCTGGCGATGCGCGACATGGAGTCTAGCTGCGACGAGGCGGCGCTCCGCCGCCTGGGAAACGGCGCACGTGCGGACTACGCCCAGACCCTGCTGGACATGGCCACACAGAGGCACACGGCGCTGGCAGTGTCGCTGAGCTTCGGAGACGACACCCGGCGCAGGATAAAGGCCGTGGCGGCCATGCGCCCCGTGCGGCGCTGGATAACGGGCATAGCCGTGGCAGTGTGCGCCCTGGTCATAGCCGGCTGCGCGGCGAACCCCTCTGCCTCGGGTCGTTACGGCACCGTGCAGGACTACGTGCTCGAGCGCTACGACGCGCTCCCTGAGACAGTGGAATACTACACCACGGCCGAGGGCTTGCAGGCCGATGGCAGGTGGACGGAGGCCGCGACGATAGACGCAGAGAAGCTCGGCGAGGACGCCTATCTCAGCCCCGACGGGACGCTGGAGGTCTGGTCTTACGGCTTCCGGTTCCGGCTGGAGGCAGACCCGGCCACCGAGCCGTCCGGCGCGCGGGGCGGATACGAAGTGACTCAGATGCACCTGGTCTACGCCCTGACCACGGACGGCGGCTGTGAGATCCTGCACGACCGGGAGGTGAGCGAGCCGTATCTGGCGGCTCTCGGCACCGAAGGCGCGGTGGCGGAGATGAGGAGCTGGTACCTGGAGAGCACGCCCGCGCCCACGTCCGGAGAGTATGCGACCATGGACGAGTATTTTGACGAGGTGGCCGGCAGCACGGACACCGTGGAATACCCCAGCGCCTCGAGCCAGAGCATGGCCGAAGCCCGGGTGCTGGACGCGCGGGTGGAGAGCGAAACGCGGGGCGAGGTCACCGGTCTCGCACCCGAAGGCACGCTGGAGGTCTGGGAGTACAGCATTTATTACAGGCTCGACGTGGACAGCCGGGACGTGATGCTCGTCGGAGGTGTGCTCACGGACGGGGACTACTACTGCTTTGAGGTGAGGCGCGTCTACGCGCTGCGCCACTCAGACGGCAGCTATGACGTGCTGCACGATGCGCGTTATGCCTACGACAGCTATGCCACGCCGTCCGAGCAGCTCTTCGACTGGTACGTGGAGGAGTACGGCCTCGACATCCCGACGGTGTACACCGACTGGACGGACGAGATAAACGGCGGAGACTACACCCTCGGCAACTTCCCGGCCAGGCTTTTCGCCGGTGAGGGCTGGTACATCTACGTGCCGGTGAGTCTATGGAACTACTCCGGAAGCCCGGACGGCAGCGGTCTGAGCTGGACGTTCAGCTCGGCCTACGGCACCGGCTCCACGCTCACGGTCGAGCTTGTGTCCGGCGCGGCCGGGGAGGGTACGACCGAGCACAACAGCGCGCCGGAGCACTCCGTGGTGCGGCGCGTGCCGGTAGATGACCGCTCACACTGGGAGATAACCGCCGAGTGGAACAGCGACAACCTCGACATCAGCCCCTACGCCGCCGTGGAGCCGAACGCCCTGCGGCAGATGGTCGGCAGCTTCACCGTCGCGGACGTCAGCCCGGCCGCCAATCCGGCGGTGCGCACGGGGCAGTACGAAAGCGTCGAGGCGTACATAGACGCGCTGATAGCCGGGCAGCAGACGGTCGAATACTACGACGCCGAAGGCGTCCTGCGCACGGCGAACGTGCTCGACACGCAGGCCGGTTACAGCAAGATGGCCGAGGTCACCGGCCTTACGGGCGACGGCACGCTGGAGAGCTGGTATCTGATGATAAGCTACAGCGTGGACGCCCAGCCGGCCGAGATGGTAAGCCCGGTCAAGCAGATGCAATACGAGCCGGAGAACTACTGGCATTTGGGCAGCAGCGAGCAGAACTTCACGGCGATTCGCTACAGCGACGGAAGCTGTGACATACTGCTGCAGGGCGAGGATATGGCGCAGGCGCTGGGCTACTCCGAGGGTTATGTGGGCAACCCGGACGAGCTGCTGTACGACTGGTACGTCGCCACCAACGGCCTGGACTACCCGCTGTGCGTCCTGGATTGGACGGAGCGCATAAACGAAGCGGGTTATGAATACGTATTTTTCCCCGTGCGCCGCATGGACGGCAACGGCTGGTATCTCTACCTGCCGATAGGCCGTTGGGGCGAGGAGTCTGATTCCGAGGCGGGAGTTCGCTGGGTCTACGGCAGCAAATATCCCAATAGCAATTCCACGCTCACGGTGGAGCGCGTGGAGTCCGGCGCGCGCGACGAGACGGTCGAGAGCGTGGACGGCGGGGTGCACACCCTCCGGCGCACGGTGCCCATAGACGAAAACTCGCACTGGCTGCTGACGGCCAGCTGGGACGAGGCCGTAACTAACAGTGAGGACACGGAAATTGCCTCCGACGGCGCGACGGCGCGCATGGCCATAGAGAGCTTCACGCTCGACAGCCGGTTTGGGCGGTGATTGCAAGGCGCGGCGAAGCGTGGTATTATTGGCCGGGGTGATTTTATGACTTTGAGCGTGAAACGCTTTTCCGAGCTGACGAACGATGAGCTGTACGCCGTGCTGAAGCTGCGCGTGGACGTGTTCGTGGTAGAGCAGAAGTGCGCGTATCCCGACCTCGACGGGAAGGACCCGGACGCTTTGCACGTCTTCCTTTCGGACGCAGACGGCATAGCCGCCTATCTGCGCGTGCTGCCCGAGGGGGCGCAGTTTGCGGACGCCGTGGGCATAGGCCGCGTGATAGCCGCGCGGCGGGGACTCGGCCTGGGCGCGCGGGTGCTCGCCTCCGGCATCGAGGCGGCAAGGCGGGAGCTTGGCGCGCAGCGGATACGCATAGAGGCGCAGAGCTACGCCCAGGGCTTTTACGAGAAGGCCGGGTTCGTCCGCTGCACGGACGAATTCGACGAGGACGGCATACCGCACGTGGGCATGGTATTGGAATCATAACGCCATTCAGAAGTTTGGGCGGAACCGCATTTTTGGCGGTTCCGTCTGTTTTTTCGCGCATTTCGTACTGGAAAAGGCTGCTTTCGGCGATTGGGGAGCCAAAGCAAGGTATGAAGAAACTTCATACTTTTTATTAAAGCCCCCGGGAGTATAATGACATTAGCTTATGTTGTATTATTCTCTGAAAGGGGAGAACGGAGTTGAGAAACAACAAAAACTCCTGGGCCAACAAAATACCATCATGGGCATGGGTAATCCTGTCCTTCGTGGCAGCTTTGGTGGTCTGGTACCTGCTGAGCATCCTGCCCAAGACAAGCCGCGCATTCCCGTTTGCGCCGGATACCATAAGCGGATTCCTCACTATGGTAGAGCGCGGGGTCTTCTGGGATGACCTTGCCAGCAGCCTTATATCCGTCGCGCTGGGCTACGGCCTCGGCTTTGTCATAGCGCTGCCCGTCGCCATACTGATGGCCTGGTACTTACCGGTACGCAACATCATAAACCCCTGGATTCAGTTCATCCGCAACATCCCGCCCCTGGCCTACGTCCCGCTGCTGGTCGCCTGCGCCGGTATCGGCCGTCCCGCTCAGGTGACGACCATCACCATCGCCTGCTTCCTCATCATGTGCGTGACTATCTACCAGGGCGTCATCAACGTCGACGAGACCCTCATCAAGGCCGCGCGCGTCCTCGGAGCCAAGAACCGCGACATCTTCGTGCGCGTCCTCGCCCCGGCCACGCTCCCCTTCATCCTCACGGCTATCCGCCTCGGCGCCTCCGTCGCACTGACCACCATCATCGCCGCCGAGAGCGCCGGCTCCCGGTTCGGTCTCGGCATGCGTATCCGCGCGCTGAGCTCCAACTTTGAGAACGCGCCCATGCTCGCCTACGTCATAGTGCTGGGCATCATCGGAATTCTACTCGAAAAAGGTATCCGCTTCCTTGAAAAGAAGCTGACCGGATGGCAGGAGACGATAAACTGATGGAAACAAATCTCACTAACTATATCGAAGGCGCGCCTGTAAAGGTGCATATCGACAACGTCGTCAAGAAGTTCAACGGCCGCAACGGTGAGATGATTGCCCTCAACGGCGTGACGCTTGACATCCACGACAACGAGTTCATCTGCGTCGTCGGACCCTCCGGCTGCGGCAAGAGCACCCTGCTGAATATTATCGCCGGACTGCTCGAGCCCACCAGCGGCGAGGTCTACTGCGAGGGCAAGCTCGTCGAGGGTACCGGCACCGACCGCGGCGTAGTGTTCCAGCAGTACGCCCTCTTCCCCTGGCTGACGGTCAAGAAGAACGTCCGCTTCGCCCTCGAGATGCGCGGCATCAAGGGCAAGGAGGCCGACCAGCTCGCAATGAAGTACCTGGAGAAAGTCGATCTCGTCAAGTTTGCCAACCATTACCCGAAGGAGCTCTCCGGCGGCATGAAGCAGCGCGTCGCCATTGCCCGCGCCTACGCCGCTGAGCCGCAGGTCCTGCTCATGGACGAACCCTTCGGCGCCCTCGACGCTCAGACGCGCACCCAGCTCCAGAGCGAGCTGCTGCAGACCTGGGAACGCGACATGAAGACCTGCTTCTTCATCACCCACGACGTCGACGAGGCCATAATCCTCGCGCAGAAGGTCATAGTCATGTCCGCCCGCCCCGGCCGCGTCAAGGCTGTAATCGACATCGACATCCCTTATCCGCGTGACCAGGAGACCAAGATGAGCCCGCGCTTCCTCGAGCTCAAGAACGAGATCTGGAGCCTGGTCTATCAGGAGTACCTCGAGGTGCGCAAATAATTCGCAGTGTGAAAATGCACAGCATTTTGACCACATAATTTCAAACAAAAAATGAGGAGGAACAAATTAATGAAGAAGCTTCTTGCGCTTGCCCTGGCCCTCGTCATGGTGTTTGCTCTCGCCGCCTGCGGCAGCGATACCACCGAGCCCAGCGCTGACCCCGCCGCCAGCGGCTCTCCGGCCGCCGACCCCGGCACCACCGAGTCCAACGAGCCCGCCGCCGAGCCCATCACCATCAAGGTCGGCTACATGAACAACTACGGCTCTCTCTGGAGCGTGCTCACTGCCGATCAGATGGGCTACATGGAAGAGATGGGCATCACCCTCGAGCTCAGCTCCTTCGCTGACGGCCCGACCATCATCTCCGCCATGGAGTCCGGCTCCATCGACATCGGCTACATCGGCGACGGCGCCCACAAGCTCTGCGCCGCCGGCAATGCCGAGATCATAGCCCTGAGCCACATCTCCAACGGCGACGCCGTCATCGGCGGACCCAACGTTACCACCCTTGAAGACCTCGCCGGCAAGACCGTGGCCTACGCCGCCGGTACCTCCAGCGAAGTCATCCTCACCAACGCCCTGAACAGCGTCGGCCTGACCATGGACGACATCACCGCCATGAACATGGATCCCTCCGCCATCGTCACCGCCATGCTGACCGGCGACGTCGATGCCTGCGCCCTGTGGAGCCCCGAGAGCCTGACCGTCCTGGAGCAGGTTGAAGGCGCCACCAAGCTGGCCGACAACATGACCTTCTCCGACACCAGCATCTCCCTCGCCAGCTGGATCGCCATGCCCGACCGCGTTGAGAGCGAGCGCGACATGTTCGTCCGCTTCGTCACCGCTCTGTTCAAGGGCATGGATTACTCCGCCGACGAGCACTACGATGAGGTCGCTGAGTGGGTCGCCGACCTGCTCGCCATCGACTACGAGTCCGCTTACAACCAGCGCGGCGACGCCGAGTGGCTGTCCGGCAAGGAAGTCTATGACGGCATTGCCGACGGCACCGTGGCCGGCTACTACGAGCTGCAGCAGGAGCTCATGATCTCCTCCGGCAACCTCGAGTCCGAAGTCCCCGTTGAGGACTACGTGGCCTTCGACATCATGACCGAAGCCGGCGACGCCCTCTACGGCGAGGCCGCTGCCGAGTAATCAAAGCAAATATGCAAGCCCAAGGGGCGGCGGAACCGCCGCCCCTTTCTTTACAAAACGGACATTTTAGAATAGAATAAGCGTGTATGGCTCCGTGTGAAAGGGAGGGGAACTCATGCTGCTTATTCTGTCCGCCGGGCTGATGATAGGCTCGGCTCTGACGCTGATACTCCGGCGCAACCGGGAGAGTCTGCTGCTGGCCGCCATCTGCCTCAGTCTGACCATATACCTGGTGGGGATAATGCTGCTAATATCCAAGCAGGGCGGCATAACCCGCGACGTCGAGCGGTTCCTCTACTTCACCCACAGCGTGCGGCTGTGGTTCCAGTACCGATTTTTGACCTTCAACCAGATGGGGCAGATAATAAACGTGGGACGCCACCTCTTTCCGCTGTTCCTGCTGATGATGACGGAGCGCTATACGATGGTGCCTGTCATCCGCAAGCGCCCGGCGCTTGCAGCACGGCTTTCAGCCGTGCTGCCGGTCCTGACGATGCTGCTCTATATACCGCAGGTCTACAGCGAGCTGGTGAGCATCATCCCCGGCTGGCGGGCCATCATGTTCTACATGAGCTACGGCTGGATAATAGCCTACCTGCTGCTCTCCACCGTGCTGCTCTGCTACGAGCTGTTCTCGATTACGATGCCCTTCTTCCGGCGCCAGTTTTTGATGCTGGTGGTCTGCCTCGTGAGCCTTTCGGTGCTCTACTTCATATACTGCGGCCAGGACCCCGGGCAGGTGTACAACTTCTACAGCTACGACTATCTGGGCATACGCGGAGTGGGGTACATGCTGCTGATGCCGGGACTGGCGGGGTATATCGCGCTCGTTGTCATAAACGTCGCCGGCGGCCTGCTGGGCATAGGTATGCTGCTGCGCTACACGGAGGACACCATCTCCAACAACCGCGACGACCCGGGTCTGGAGCGCAAGTTCGACGTCGCGCGCACGGGCGCGAGCGTGTTCGTGCACGGCATCAAGAACCAGCTGCTGGCCAACCGCGTGCTGTATAAGCGCATACGCGCCGAGCTGGACAAGCCGGAGCCGGACATAGCCAAGCTCCGCGAGAGCACCGACCGGCTGAGCGACATAAACGACACTCTGGTCGAGCGCAGCGAGGAGCTGTACCGCACGGTCAAGAGCAAGAGCGTGACGCTCGTCCCCGTGACGCTGACCGAGGTGGGCGAGGTCGCGGCCGACCGCTTCCGCAAGAAGTACCCCGAAGCGCCCCTGGAGCTGGATCTCCCGGCGGGCGTGCAGGTGCTGGCCGACACCAACTATCTGGCCGAGGCGCTGTATAACCTCATGACCAACGGCTGGGAGGCCAACCTCGCAGCCGGGCACGAGGACAGCCCCGTGTCGCTCATCGGCTACAACGTGCGCCTCTACACGGTTCTGGAGGTGCGTGACAACGGGCCGGGCATAGACCAGGCCGAGCGCAAGCAGATCTTCGAGCCGTTTTACTCCAGCAAGAACACAAACTTCAACTGGGGCATGGGTCTATACCATGTCCGGACCATAGTCCGCAGCCATCTCGGCACCCTCCGCGTGGAAAACCGGAAGGGCGGCGGAGCGGCGTTTTTCATCCTCCTGCCGCGCTACGACGGCAGGACACGCCGGGAAGGGAGACGTGACAAGTGATAAATATCCTGGTTGCCGAGGACTTCGACATCATACGCGAAGACCTCTGCGACACGCTCTCGGCCGAGGAGGACATGTGCGTGGTCGGCCAGGCCGCCTCCGGCGCGGAGGCGGAGGCTCTGGCGCTGAGCACGGACTGCGAGGTCATCCTCATGGACATAGAGATGGAGACGACCACGGCCGGCATAAGAGCCGCCGAGCGCATAATTGAAAGGCGCCCGGAGCTGCTTATCATCTTCCTCACCGCGCACGAGACCGAGAACATGATACTCACCAGCATGGGCGCGGGAGCCGTGGACTATATCGTCAAGGGCTGCTCCGACGAGGAGCTTTTGGCGCACATCCGCGCCGCGGCGGCGGGACACCCCATGCTGGACGCCAAGATACAGAACATGGTGTTCAAAGAGTACTCGCGGCTGCGCGCCAGCGAAAAGAGCCTGCTCTTTTTCATCAACTCCGTCAGCAAGCTCACCAGCGCCGAGCGCGACCTTATCCGCCTGCTGCTCGACGGCAAAAAGGTGCGCGAGATAGCCGACATCCGCTGCGTCGAGGTGGTTACGGTCAAGACGCAGATCAAGGGTCTGCTGAGGAAGTTCGGCTGCGCGAGGACAAAGGACATAGTGGAGCTTATCCGTGAGCTGAACGTGGCTCACTTATTCTAGAACGTGAAAGGACGGCATTAAAGATGGACTACTTCAAAATACCGGCGAGCGAGCTGGGCAAGGATGCAAAGATCCCCGTATACCCTCTGGGCGACTCGGGCGAGGTGTTCTATGAGCTGGCGCTCGAGATGGTCAACACGATAAAGGAGCACAACGCCGCGGGCGAGAAGACCGTGTTCATCTGCCCTGTGGGTCCCGTGGGGCAGTACCCCATCTTTGTGCGCCTGGTGAACCGTGACCGCGTCAGCCTGAAGAACTGCTGGTTCATAAACATGGACGAGTACCTCAACGACGACGGCACGTACATAGACATAGAGAGCCCGCTCTCTTTCCGCGGCTTCATGCGCAACAACGTCTACACCAAGATAGACCCCGAGCTGCTCATGCCCGAGGAACAGCGCGTGTTCCCCGACCCCGCCGACCCCGGCAAGGTGGACGCCCTGATCGAAAAGCTCGGCGGCGTGGACATAGCCTTCGGCGGCATCGGCATCAACGGCCACCTCGCGTTCAACGAGGCGCAGCCGGAGCTGAGCGCAGAGGAGTTCGCCAAGCTCGGCACCCGCACGCTCACGCTCACGCCCGAGACCAAGACCGCCAACGCCATCGGCGACCGCGGCGGCGCGATAATCGCCATGCCGAACAAGGCCGTGACCATAGGCATCAAGCAGATACTCGGCGCGCGCAAGGTGCGCCTCGGCGTGTTCCGCGACTGGCACCGCGGCGTGGTGCGCCAGGCGGCCTACGGCGAGGTCAGCGCGGCCTTCCCCGTGACTCTGCTGCAAAACCACCCCGACGCGGCCATCTTCGCCAACGCCACCGCGTCCGCCCTCCCGTTCTGACATGAGGCGCACGATATTTACGGGCGGAGCGGTGTTCACCGGCGGCGAGCTGGTAAACACCGAAGTGCTGGTCGCCGGCGACCGCATAGCCGCCATAGGCGACGCGCTGCCCCGCGAGGGCTGTGAGGTGCTCGATTTGCGCGGCAACATACTCTCGCCGGGCTTCATAGACGTGCACACCCACGGCGGCGACGGCGTGGACATCAACGCCGCCGACCACGCTCAGCTTGCAAAGCTCTCGCGCTTTTTCGCCAGCCAGGGCGTGACCGGCTTCCTGGCCTCGATACTCACCGACACTGTGGACGCCACCATGTCCGCCATCGACTCGGTGTGCGAGTTCATGGACAACCCAGCCTTGGGCGCCAAGTGCCTGGGCATACACCTGGAAGGACCCTTCCTGTGCATGAAGTACAAGGGCGCCATGCCGCCGGAGCTGCTGCGCAGCGGCGACGCGCAGCTGTTCCGCCGCTATCAGGCTCGCGCGCAGGGGAGGGTGCGGTACATGACCGTGGCTCCCGAGGTCGAGGGCGTGCTGGACATGCTCGACGAGCTGCGCGGCGAGTGCGTCATGGCCATCGGCCACTCCGACGCCGACTACGAGACGGCGCGCGAGTCCATGCGCCGCGGCGTCTGCTCCTGCACGCACACCTTCAACGTCATGAGCCTTTTCCACCAGCACCGCCCGGCGGTCATGGGCGCCGTGCTGGAGAGCGACGTCTACTGCGAGGCCATCTGTGACGGCCGCCACCTGCACCCGGGCACGGTGCGCATGCTGCTCAAGTGCAAGGGCTGGGACAAGGTGGTCGCCATAACCGACTCCATGCAGGCCGCCGGCCTGCCCGACGGGGAGTATATGCTGGGCATAAACCCCGTCACCGTCACGGACGGGGACGCCAAGATCTCCGGCACCGACATCCGTGCGGGCAGCACGCTCACCCTGGCGCAGACGGTGAAGAACATACGGCGCTTCACCGGCGCGGAGATAGAGCGGGTGCTCCCGCTGCTGACCGCGAACCCCGCAAAGCTCATCGGCGAATACCACCGCCGCGGCGACATAGCCGTGGGCAAGGACGCAGACCTGGTCGTCCTTTCGCCGGAGCTCGACATACTTGCCACCTGCTCGGCGGGCAAATTCGTCTACGCCGCCGACAAAGAATAAAGGAGGATACAAAAATGCTCGTTCCGCTTCGCCCTCTTATGGAGGCCGCCGAAAAGTACAACTACGCGCAGGGCGCGTTCAACGTCAACGCCGTGGCTCAGGCCAAGGCCGTCATCGAGATGCACGAGACCTTCCGTTCTCCCGCCATACTGCAGGGCGCCGACCTCGCCAACGCCTTCATGGGCGGCCGCGTGGACTTCGCCAACGGCACGCTGGAGGACAAGAAGGTCGGCGCGCGCCGCATCGCCGACGCCGTAAAGAAGTACGGCGAAGGAAGCCCCATCCCCGTGGTGCTGCACCTCGACCACGGCCGTGACTTCGACAGCTGCGTCGCGGCCATCGACGGCGGCTATACCTCCGTCATGATAGACGGCTCGTCCCTGCCCCTGGAGCAGAACATAGAGCTGACCCGCGAGGTCGTCAAGTACGCTCACGCCCTGGGCGTCAGCGTCGAGGGCGAGCTGGGCGTGCTCGGCGGCCAGGAGGATCACGTCTTCGCCGAGACCAGTACCTACACCAATCCGCTCGACGCGGTGACCTTCATAGAAAAGACCGGCGTCGACGCGCTGGCCATCAGCTACGGCACCCAGCACGGCGCGAACAAGGGCAAGAACGCCAAGCTCCGCCGCGAGATACCCATCGCCATCAAGGAGTGCATCAACCGCCTGGGCATCTTCTGCGCCCTGGTCAGCCACGGCAGCTCCACCGTGCCTCAGTACATAGTCAAGGAGATAAACGACCTCGGCGGCGACATCCAGAACGCCTACGGCATCCCCGTGGACGAGCTCATGGCGGCCATCCCCTGCGGCATCCGCAAGATAAACGTCGACACCGACATCCGTCTGGCCGTCACCCGCAACATGAAGGAACTGTTCGCCCAGCGCCCCGAGCTTCAGAGCAGCGCCTCCATCGGCGGCGTGTACAAGCTGCTCGAGGAGAAGCGCAGCGCCTTTGACCCGCGCGTGTTCTTCCCGCCCATCATGGACACCGTCCTCACCGGCAACATCCCCGACAACGACGTCGCCGTGCTCATGGAGCGCGTGGAGCAGGGCGTCAAGGAGGCCGTCGGCTCCCTCATCGTCAACTTCGGCTCCTACGGCAAGGCTCCGCTGGTCGAGCTCAAGAGCCTCGAGGACATGAAGGCCTTCTATGCGAAGTGAGGTGCGGAAAATGAAGCATCTGTACCTGAACCTCAAGCGCTTTGACGTGCCCGTCGAGTTCGGCGGGGTGAACCGCGT
>ENA-OWPP01001936-OWPP01001936.1-human-gut-metagenome-genome-assembly--contig:-NODE-1936-length-15576-cov-2.589266_pt1 | contig 15576 bp, 11 predicted proteins | sample MGYA00248265_ERZ651848 | MGnify/ENA primary metagenome ERZ651848 (study PRJEB26924, sample SAMEA4378233) | human gut metagenome | biome: human gut; feature: human-associated habitat; material: faeces...
CTTTTGGGGTTACTGTGGTGATCGCACCGACTACACTTTCTTTTTTCTGTTTGGCAAAAGCTACAACGGTAACACCGTCCAGTTCGTTTGCCTTGGGTAACAATACAATACTTAAGGTCGTTTTATCACCGATTGGAATCGTTTTCGTCTCGAGCCCAATGAACGAGATTACCAATTTATCACTCGGTAGGACGGTGATTTCAAATTTTCCCAGCTCGTCGGTGACAACACCCCGGGTGGAATTTTGTACCAGGATGGTTGCTCCCGGAATAGGTTGATTGGTTTCATCTACTACGGTTCCTTTTACTGTTTTTAGGTCGGTAGCAGATTGTTGGGCAAATGAGGTCGTGGTCAGGCCAATTGCCAACAAAAACATGAATATCTTCCCTAACTGGTAAAGTCTTCGGGGAGATGCTTTCTTTAGTGTGTTTCCTGACATGTTCTTGAATTTGAGTTGTTATTTGTTTATTGTTAATGTTGTTTCCCCAAAAAAAGGAACGTTTTTTTAGGAAAGAATTAATGAATTTTTGTATTGATCGAAAAATCTTTCCTGAGAACCAAAAATTAAATCAAAATCATTGCTTGTTTGGATTTAAGTGATTTATTATTAAATAATTATTAGATTATTAATTTCTATTTCCGATAGGGAGTTGTTTTTTATTTATGGTTTGAAATGTTTTAAATGTTTCCGAATCATTTGACTTTTTTAATGTTCGTTATATTAGTTGTGATTTTTTTTAGCCTACACCTGCTCTATTTGTTTATATGTTCAAATGTTTAAATATTTTTTCACCAATAATTCTCGTTAAACAGTCCTTTTTCATTCTAATCATATTTCCGCGTCAAAGATATCGTTTGCGGAATGATTGAAAAATGTATAATTTTATTATAATGATGTATAATCTTACGCTGTTTTAGTAAAACAAATTTCGCACTCTTATAATTGTTTCGTATTTGAAACTATGTTTCGTATTTGAAAAATATGGTGGCAAAAATAATTGAATTTTAATAACGCACAAAAAAAAACGAAAAATGTTTTGGTTTTTTTATGAGTTAAAATTATTCCAAAGGAACTATTCGTATAGCTACTCCTCCTCCTGATGCTAATTTTATATTAAGTTTTGAATTGTTGTCTATTTCTTGATTTACAAACACATACTGGTCAGCATATATATTTGCATCGTATCCGTCTTTATAAATTTCAGCTTTATATTTTTTTCCGGGAGTTAAAAAAGAAAAATCGATTTCCATTTCCCGGGCTGTCCAATCGGTCATACCTCCTACATACCAATCGTTGCCTTTACGTTTTGCCATCAAAGCGTACTCGCCGACTTTAGCTTGTAAAACCCGGGTTTCATCGAAAGTGGTCGGTACTGCCGACAGGAACCGTAAAATATCGGGATATTTCCTGTATTCCGCAGGGGAATCACAAAGCATTGCAAAATATTGGTCGAAGATGACGAACATGGCCAATTCGTGACAACGGCTTCCCTGAGAGAACGGAAGTCCCGGATCTACCGGTTTGAACATCTGGCGTGAACGGTTACGCATAGACCCCGGAGTATAGTCCAGACTGCCTCCTAACATCCGGATAAAGGGGAAAGTAAGATGATGGCGTGGATTGGCTGTCAGATCCCATTTCGAACATTCGGCTCCCCGGACGGCTTCATAGTTGACAATGTTGGGATAAGCCCTTTGAAGTCCGGTGGGTTTACTACAGCCGTGCAGATTGACCATTAACCGATAATCGGCAGCTTTCCGGGCAATTTCTTCATACCAGCCCATGGCAATCTGATCGTCGCGGTCGAAAAAATCGACTTTAAGTCCTGCAATTCCCCAGTCGGATAAGGTTTTCATATATTTATCGATATCGCTGATCAGGGTATGGGCCACACACCATAAAAATACCCCTACATTTTTGGATTTTCCATAAGATACCAACTCTTGGATATCGATTTGAGGATTGACTTTGGTCAGATCGAAAAGGTCCGACCAGCCGGCATCCAACATCAGATATTCGAGCTGATTTTCTGCTGCGAAATCTATATAATGTTTATAGAGGGCTGTATTTCGGTTATTCATGCCCGAGGGGAGGTCGCTTCCCGGAAGCATTGCATCGTGCCACCATTCCCAGGCTGCTTTACCCGGTTTTATCCAGTCGGTATCGGTAATACGCTGAGGGGTGGCTAGCTTGTACACAAGTTCGTTATTCAACAGCGTTTTGTCATCGTCTGTGGCCATAATGATCCGCCAGGGAAATTCACGTTTACCGGAAGTCCGGGCTATATAATTTTGGCGGGTTTGCACGACGGCGACAAAATTACACCAGCTCCCCATGGCTACACTGTCGGGATAAGCGGCGAATGTTCCCTGAAAATGGCCTTTGTTCTTGGTCAGGTACATACCCGGATAATCCCGGACATCCGATTCGGCAATCACTGTACGGATACCTGCCGGATGGGTAAAAAGAACGGGAGTAATGGCTCGTTTCTGATCGGCAATGCCCGACGAAGACGCATAGTCTATATAAGAGACCTCCCAGACACTCAGTGACAAAGCTTCCGGAAAAACAACTCCTGATTGTTCGTCTATCCGGAAGATTGCTTTTTCATTTTTAACGATGACCTCGGAATCGATGTCGGTAACAAAACGGTAGGCGACACCTTCATCGTAAGCCCGGATAATCAATGCGTAATCTCCTTCAAAATCCAGCCGGAGTTCGTGGTACCGCTCGGATAACGTTTTGTTTTTTCCATATAACGGGGTGATTTGCTGATTTACCTGTCGGATTTGACTGTGTTTTAGTCGGGGAGTAATACCCAATACCCGGTCGGAGAGTTCCAAAGCTATCGGAGAGTTCTGAATAATTTCATGTCCTTTGTAAGTTACCCGGTAAGTTAAAGAGTCTTTATACGACAAAATAAACTTAAAGCGGGAATCGGGTGAACTGATCGTCTTTTTTTGTGTATATCCTTGATGGCTTATAAGACAACAACTTAAAAATAAGAAAATAAAATATTTCAGTCTGTTTTTCGGCATAGTGCTTGTTTTTATGAATTATTGTGAGCAAATTTACTCCCCGGCCCTCAATGATAAAATGTATTATTTTATGGTAATGATGTAAAATCTTACGGTGAAAAGAAAGTAATTATGGCTTTGAGAAAGAAAGATGGCTTTAAGGGCCAGCGTTTAATAGTTATTCCTGAAAGTATCCGGAGGATATTGATAGAAAATCCGATTACAAATTCTCTTTATCTTTCGGATATCGGATATTATCCCAAAGCTTCTATGCACTATTGTGAACGGCGGAGAGGGACACCCGAAGATATACTGATTTATTGTGTCGATGGTGAAGGCTGGATCGAGGCTGACAATCGTTCTTTTCATTTGACTGCGAATCAGTTTTTCATCATTCCGGCTGGAATGCCTCATAAATATGGAGCGGATAATGCCAATCCCTGGAGTATCTATTGGTTGCATTTTTGCGGCCAAAAGTCCGGTGTATTTTCTTCGATGTATCTTCGTGTCGGTGATATTACGACGGTAGCCAATAACCGGATCGAAGACCGCCTGGCTATTTTCGAAGAAATATACCAGAATCTCAATATGGGATATAGTATCGAAAATCTGGAGTATGTCAGCATGTGTCTCTGGCATTTGTTGGCTTCTTTCAGATACATCAACCAGTTTCGGGAAATTAAAAATACGGCTAACCGGAATATAGTCCAGCAAGCCATTGTCTATATGAGAGACCATGTTCACGAAAAGTTGAGCCTCGAAGAGTTGTGCGGGGAAATGAAGTATTCCTCTTCCCAGTTTTCTATGCTTTTTACCCGGACAACCGGACATTCGCCGATGGATTATTTCAATCAACTCAAAGTACAACGGGCCTGCCAGTACCTCGACCTGACCAATTTAAAAATCAAAGAAATCTCTTTTATGTTGGGATTCAGGGATCAGTTTTATTTTTCTAGGGTTTTTAAAAAATATATGGAAATGACCCCCGTAGATTATAAAAAGCGGGCAGATATCGAATGAGTTTTTTTTCGAATTTTGATAAAAATAAAAAAAAAGCTCTATATTTGCGCTGTTTTATATATGAAACTTGGTTTCGTATTTGAAACAATAAGCAGTGAGGTGATCATATAGAGTTTTGTATTTTACCCTGATATTTTTTTCTTTTTTTTGATAAAAATGGGAAAAATTCTATATTTGTGATGTTTTATATTTGAAACTAAGTTTCGTATTTGAATCAAAAAAAGAAAAGACTATGGAGACAGAAACCAGTAATAAATATAGTGTCCTCATGTTGGAAAAGGGGATGGGGGTTCTGGAATTGTTGGCCGATTATCATAGTGGTTTGACGATACAGGAGATGTGTTCGCATTTAAGCTATCCGAAAACGACCATTTACCGGCTGGCCAATACTTTGTTGGAAATGGGCTATTTGGGGAAAGATGAAGATACCAATCATTTTTTCTTGTCGCGTAAATTGTTCCGTTTGGGATTGGCGGCTTTGGGAGAATCCAATATTCTGGAAAGGGCTATCGAACCGATGCGGCGGTTGAGAGACGAGGTGAAAGAATCGGTTATGATAGGTACATTGGTTGGAAACGAGGCCATTTTGTTGGACCAGGTATTGGGGTCTCATGATTTCACTTTTATCCTGAAATCCGGTACGCATTTGTGTCTTCATGCTTCTGCGCCCGGTAAAGTGTTGCTGGCTTATCAGACGGATAAAGTGAGGGATGAATTGATCGCTTCAATGGAAATGACGAGATTTAATGAAAATACGATTACAGATAAAAAACGGTATTTGCAGGAAGTGTTGAAAGTGAAAGAAAGAGGGTATGGGGTAGATTTGGAAGAAGAGATTATCGGGGTAAATTGTATCGGAGCACCGATCTTCAACCAATACGGTGAGGTGATTGCCTGTGTGTGGATGTCCGGTCCGAAAGGACGTATGCCTTTGGAACGTTTCCCTGAATTGGCGGAACAGGTTTGTAAATGTGCCCGTTCGATTTCGGAAAAAATGGGATACCGGATTAATTGTCTTCAATTTATAGAAAATTAAAAGTATGTGGAAATTTTTGATTTTGGTGGTAGGTGTGTTATTCCCCTGGTGGAGTGATGCTCAGGAAAGTAAAGAGCCTTGGTTTATAACGGATGTGGCTGTCGGCGATGCGGGACAGGTGATCCTGTCGTGCCGGGGAGATAAAAGTCTGAAGATTACAGATCCTCAGGGCCGGCAAGTGGTGAAGACTATTCCTTTACAACAGACACCGACGGGAGTGATCGCTAAGGAAGGAAAGGCTTATGTTAGTTGTTTCGATACCAGGGGCGAAATCGTTACCGTAGATTTGAAGGAAGGAAAAATAGTAAATACCGTGCCGGTGGGAGCTGGTGCAGAAGCTCCTGCCTGGAGTAAGGAAGAGGATAAAATTTTTGTATGCAATCGTTTTGCCGGTACGGTCAGTGAGGTGGATGTGAAGAATGGTAAAGTGACCCGGGAAGTAAAAGTCTTGCGTGAACCCAGCAAAGTAGTAGTCAGTCCGGATGGTAAATATTTGTTCGTAGCCAATGCTTTGCCTGCCCAACGGGCCGATGTGGACTATGTCGCTTGTTGTGTGTCGGTCATCGACCTGGCTTCTTTTCAGAAAGTGAAGGATATTCGTTTGGAAAACGGTAGCAATGCTTTGAGAGGGGCGACACTTTCTCCGGATGGTAAATATTTGTTTGTGTCCCATAATTTAGGACGTTTCACTGTGCCTACTTCGCAATTGCAACAGGGATGGATGAATACCAATGCCATGAGTGTGGTGGATGTCGCTTCACTCGAATTCAAGGGGGCTGTTTTGTTGGATGAACCCGAACGGGGAGCCGCCGGCGTGTGGGGAGTGGAGTGTACTCCGGGGTATCTCATTGTCAGCCATTCGGGTACTCATGAGATCAGCGTGATCGATTACCCCGAATTGATCAAAAAGTTCGAAGCTTATCCCGATAAGATGGCTTTGAATTACGATCTGCACTTTTTGTATGGTATCCGGGAAAGAATAGCCTTGAAAGGGAATGGCCCCCGTAATTTTATCGTACGGGATCAGGAAGTGATCGTCCCGATGTTTTTTTCCGATGATTTGAATCGGTATGATTTGAATACCAAACAATTGAGTGAAGTGGCTCTGAATCCTGGCAGACAAGAGACGATGGCTCAAAAAGGCGAACGTATCTTCAATGACGCTGCTTTTTGTTTTCAGAATTGGCAGTCCTGTAATGGATGTCATCCCGGAGATGCACGTACAGATGGAATGAATTGGGATTTAATGAATGACGGAGTCGGTAATTCTAAAAATTGTAAGAGTCTGTTGTTGTCGTTGGAGACTCCTCCCTGTATGATTTCCGGAATCCGGGCAAATGCGCATGTCGCCAACCGGGCCGGTTTTAAATATATCCAGTTTATGGAATTGAAAGAAGAAGATGCTGCCTGTGTAGATGCTTATGTCGCTTCGTTGAAACCGGTGCCCAGTCCTTATCTGGTGGATGGTGAATTATCTGAAAAAGCCAAAAAGGGCCGGAAGGTTTTCGAGCGCTTGAAATGTGATGCTTGTCATTCGGGCCCTTATTATACAGACATGAAGATGCACCGTATCGGTGAGGACATCGAATTTGAGCAAGGATGGGATACGCCGACTCTGATCGAAGTGTGGCGGACGGCTCCTTATCTGTTCGACGGTAGGGCTGCAACGATGGAAGAAGTGTTCGGGGTGTATAAACACGGTGTAGACAAAAAATTATCGAAGACAGATTTAGACGCATTAGTTGAATATGTTAATTCATTATAGATGGATTATTGCAGAATGATATACGAGATTTTTAAGACGGATCAGGGTGTGTGGGCTGAAATGATCGGTCGTTTGTTGGACCGATGTGCGGATAAAGTGCCGGTCGTGCGCCTGATTTTTTATGCTGCTCCTGCCGATAATCGGGAATATTTACAGTGGAAAAGGGAGTTGCAACAACTGGTCGACGAGCGATTCCCGGCCCCTCGTCCGGTAGTTTCCCTGGTGGCTCAGCGTCCCTTGGATACCGGCTTGGTGATGGAGGTACATGGTTTGGAACCGGATTTTCAGGGCAAAGTGACTGAGGTCGCTATGGAGGGAGAAGGGTATTACCTGAGGATTGAAAAAGAAGGTTTCCGGGAAGTACTTTTAGGCGGAGTATGTGGTGAAGACCCTGATATGCCGGTCACACAACAAGCCGAACAGGCTTTCGGAAAGGCAGAAAAAGTGTTGCTACAGGAAGGCATGCATTGGGGAGATGTGGTCCGCCAATGGAATTACCTGGAATGGATTACCGGTTATTCGGATGGGAATCAGCGTTATCAGGATTTTAACGATGTCCGTTCGCGGTTTTATGCTTCTTCGGTTTGGCCTGCCGGATATCCGGCAGCTACAGGTATCGGGACTCAGCACGGAGGTGTTATGATCGATCTGAATGCTATAGTGGCCGATCCCCGAAAGTTACAGATCGTCCCTTTGGACAATGATTTACAGGTGGCTGCTCACAGTTATTCCGACAAGGTTTTGTTCAGCCGATCGGAACAGAAGACAACACCTAAGTTCGAGCGTGCTAAAGTGGTATCAGACGGTGAACACGGACTGGTGTATATTTCGGGAACGGCCGCTATCCGGGGAGAGAATAGCCTGCAGGATATGGGAGTACTGGTCCAGACCGGGACAACGATGGAGAATATAGAACATTTGATTGCTCCGGAGAATCTGCAAAAAGCAAAGGTTAATCCGGTGAAAAAAAATGAAATGAAGTTATTGAGGGTATATCTCAAACATCCGGAGGCTATCGATCCGGTAAAGATCTATATGGATCGGTTATTCACCTCCATTCCTGTGGCTTATCTGCTGGCGGATGTGTGCCGGGATGAATTACTGGTCGAAATAGAAGGGATCGCTACTTTTTGGGCTTCCGAAGTTTAGAAAAATCTTGGTATCAACAGAATAACTTGAGAGAAAATATTATCCCGGCCGGCAGCTTCAGCGACTTTTGAAAAGTGCCTCGTAGGGGAGTAAGATTTTATAAAACTGAAATTTTAAAACCAACCATATTTTAAATGATAAAAAAAGGACTAAATGTAGCTCTGATGGGAGTGTTAGGGCTAGCGATCGTCGGATGTGACGGACAACAGAAAAAAACAAGTGAAACTAAAGAATCGATTAATATAACTAAAAACATGGAACAAGCAGTTTATACAAAGAAATTTACCAATAAGGATTTTTATAAAGATGGAAAATTTCAGGGAGATGTCGCTTTGAAGGCATACGAAGATATGTTATCTTTCTATGGCATTCAGTTGTCTGATTTTATGCGGAAAAATCTTTGGATTACCGATTTTGAACTCGGCGATTTCGAACATGTAGGAATGGCCGGTTTCTTTTGGGTGAACGATGCTGAACATGGTTATTTTGCCCATGAGATTTACCTGTTGCCGGGACAGATGATTACCGAGCACCGCCATGTGGCTACCGATCATCCGGCTAAACACGAATCCTGGATGGTCAATAAAGGATTTGTTTATAATTTCTCTACCGGCGAAGAAACTCCGAACTGCCCGAAGTTGCCCGAGTGCCAGAATGGCTTTATCACAGCTAAACATTTCGTGAAACAAAATCCGGGTGAAATCCTGCCGTTGAACGGAATCGGAGAACCCCATTTTATGATGGCCGGTGAAAATGGAGCTTGTGTATTTGAATTTGCGAATTATCACGATGGGAATGGATTGCGTTTTACCAATCCGAAAGTGCAATTTACCGACGTGTTGAGCCAAAAATAAAACAGCATTATTTACCAACTTATCCACTAAATTATGAGAAAAGTAAATCATTTTGGAATACCGACGACGATCGCCCAACCGGGTGAGTGTTATGCTGAAGGTTTGAAAGTATGGCTGACAGAGTTTACCAAAAGAAAAAACCGGATTGAATTTCTGCGTTTCGAACCCGAGACCTGGATGCCCGAACTGATCCAAAACGTGGCACATATCGCTTATGAAGTGCCTGATTTGGAAGCTGAATTGAAAGGAGCTCATGTGATTGTCGAACCGATGGATTGCGGAGATAAATTTATTGCTTTTGTTGAAGAAGAAGGAATTCCCGTAGAGTTGATGTGTTATAAAAACTAAGTACCGATAAAATCATAATCGTATGAAAAAGTTTATCAATAAAACCGAAGATATTACCAAAGAATTATTGGAAGGATATGTATTGGCTTACCAGGACAGAGTGAAATTGGGAGGCGAAAATATCGTAGTCCGTACACAGCCTAAAAGTGAAGATAAAGTGGCTATCGTGACGATGGGCGGATCAGGGCATGAGCCGGCCCTGAGTGGATATGTCGGAGAGGGAATGCTGGATTGTTCGGTGGTCGGGGATATTTTTGCCGCTCCCGGAGCACAGCGGGTACTTCAGGCTTTGCAGATGTTTAAACGGGATGCCGGTATTTTGTTGGTGGTACTGAATCATTCGGGCGACCTGATGAGTGCCAATATGGCTTGTAAATTAGCTGCTAAAGCCGGTATCAAAGTGAAAATGCTGGAAACACATGACGATATCAGTGCCGGTCTGCAAGCTGCCGATGACGATCGTCGGGGATTGGCAGGCTGTATCCCCTTGTATAAAATTGTAGGAGCTGCTGCCGAAGAGGGAAAATCTCTGGATGAATTGTATGAATTGGGCGAGCGCTTCAATCGCGGACTAGCTACATTGGCTGTAGCTATGAATAAATGTACCCATCCCCAGAACGACGCAACGATTACCGATCTGCCCGAAGGAATCATGGAGATCGGTATGGGACAGCATGGAGAAGGCGGTGGCGGTCGCAAGCAACTCGTTTCTGCCAATGAAACAGCCGAAGAAATGATCGGTTTGTTGATGAAGAAGCTACAGCCGAAAGCCGGTAACAAGGCTTTATTAATCATTAACGGTGTAGGGGCAACTACGCACATGGAGATGAATATCGTTTATCGTAAAGCGCACCAGGTGTTGGAAAATGCCGGCATCGAAGTGGCTGCTGCCCGTATCGGTGAGTTGCTGACCGTTCAGGAACAGGCAGGTTTCCAGATGATTCTTGGTTTGCTGGATGACGATCATATCGATTATCTGAACAATAAAATGTCTAATGCTCCTTATTGGACGACTATCGGTAAATAAAAGATGGATAAACTGACTATAGATGATTTCAAGAAGATGCTTCGTAATGCGCTGGTGTGCATTACGGAGCGCTCCGACGAATTCTCAAAACTGGATGCGGTATTGGGAGATGGCGACCATGGAACAGCTATCGTTCAATCCATGTCTGCCCTTGTTGCTACGGCTGATAAGGGCACTGAATTTAAGTCGATGCTGAATGACATGAGTTTTAACCTGATGCTTGAGATCAGCGGTTCGACCAGCACGTTACTGGGTGGATTCTTCTTGGGAATGAGCGACCATGCGGAAGGTACCGAACTGGATGTGGCGGGTGTAAAGGCTATGTTTGCAGGTGGACTTGAAGGTGTGAGGAAACAAACAAAAGCAAAACAGGGGGATAAAACAATGATGGATGCCCTGATACCGGCGGTGGAAGCCATTCAGGCTTGTGATTCTGCTGATGTGAAGGCTATCCTGACAGCGGGGGCCGAAGCTGCTGTGAAAGGTGCTGAAGCTACTAAAGATATGAAGGCAAACTTCGGACGTGCCCGTAATTACGGCGAACGCTCTATTGGTTATGCGGATTCAGGGGCTTCATCCTGGTCGTGCATGTTTGATGCGTTTGCAAAAGCTTTATAGTAAATAACTAATGAAAAGATAAGAAATGGCTGATTTAGATGATTTAAGAGAAGGCTGCAATTTCGGTTTGGGGGTAGCTTCTACTAATAATAGTTTTCATGTGAAGGGAGCGGAACATCTTCCGTGGGGTATGAAGGATCGTTTATCACGCATCTTCAATCCGAAGACAGGCAGAACCGTGATGCTGGCGTTTGACCATGGTTTCATTATGGGACCGACATCCGGTTTGGAACGTATCGATTTGAACATCGTTCCGTTGATAGAATATGCAGACTGTCTGATGTGTACACGCGGCATTCTTCGTACGGTGATACCGCCCAGCACCAATAAACCTATTTGCCTTCGTTCGGATGCCGGTACTTCTATTCTTACAGAACTGAATGACAATGTCTTGATTGACGTTGAAGATGCGATACGTATGAATGTATCGGCCATGGCAATCATGTTGTCTATCGGTGATGCAGCCCACGAAGCAAAAACGGTTGCCAACCTGTACAAGGCAGTGGATAAAGGTACCCGTTATGGAATACCAGTGATGGGAGTGACGGCTGTAGGTAAAGATATGGCACGTGATGCCCGTTATTTCGGTTTAGCTTCCCGTATCGCTGCCGAGAATGGGGCGAATATCGTGAAGACCTATTATTGTGATGGTTTTGAAAAGGTAGTGGCAGCATGTCCTGTTCCTGTGGTGATTGCAGGTGGAAAGAAACTTCCTGAACTGGAAGCGTTGGAATTGTGCTATAAGGCAATCAGCGAAGGTGCTTCCGGTGTGGATATGGGACGTAATGTGTTCCAGTCGGAAGCACCTGCCGCTATGATACAGGCCGTTCATGCAGTGGTACACGAAAACCTGAAACCGGAACAGGCATTCGAACTGTTCAATGAACTGAAGAATAAGTAACACTGATTACAAGAAGAATGATGAGGGTTTATATAATTATTTGGATCATTCTTTCCATGGGATTTCGGGCGGCAGCACAAGATAAACTCTTGGTTGCCGGTTCCGGAAATCCGAATATTCTGCTGCTGGATAAACAGACGGGGAAAGTGGAATGGCAGCATGCTTTGGAGAAAGGGGAAGAATGTAATGCAGTTGCTTTGACTAAAAAGGGAGAAATCTTGTATTCGTATAAGCGGGGAGCAAAACTCGTGACATGGGACCATCAGGTGGTCTGGGATTATAAAACACCGGACAAGACAGAATTACAATCAGCTACCTTGTTGCAGAACGGTGGCGTGTTATTGGGAATATGTGGTGTTCCTGCCCAATTCATAGAATTGGATAAGAAAGGTAAAGAAGTAAACAAAGTAACATTGGACTTGGAAGTGGAAAGACCTCACAGCCAGTTTAGACAAGTATTCCAGCTCCGGAACAGCAATTATCTGATACCGGTAATGGCAAAACAGAAAGTGCTGGAAGTAAACCGTAAAGGGAAGATCATCGCTGAGCATCAGATTGAGGGCAAGGCATTCTCGTCTCTTGAACTTCCTGATGGAAATCTGCTGTTGCCTTGTGGCGACAATCATTGTTACATCGTGATCGACCGCAAGACAGGCGAAGAGTTGAAACGGGTAAATGCACTGGATATTGAAGGAGTTGCTTTATTGTTTGTAGGGCAAATCCTGCAATTGAAGAATGGGAATCTATTGATTTGTAACTGGTACGGACATACAAAAGATACCACGGTGGATGAACCGCAATTGATAGAGATAGATAAAAACGGTAAAGTGGTGTGGAACTTGCATGATAAGAAGAATGTCGGTAAGATATCCGCTGCCTGCTATATAGACAATTTTCGCTTACCGAACTTAAAATAGGAGATTAACTTTAGAACAAAGTATTATGAATAAGAAATTATTAGTAATGTCTGTATGCATTGCCCTGTCGCTTTCCACTATGGCACAGCGAAGGGCGAGTGCGAAGGTGAAAGCGCCTGCTACGTGGGCGGAAAGCATTGCTGCGGCTAAGAATCAGGCCCATGCGGAAATGCAAAAGACCTGTTTGCCGGTTGCATCGAAGGTGATTGAGGCAAAAGAGGCGGCAGTACCTTTTTCGGCGGATATAACCGGACTGGATGAAATGGTGCTTTATACCTGGGGTACTGTAGATGGTACAGGAGATGACCAGGCTGTATGGGCAAATGCTAAATTAGTGGCGGCAGATGGCTCTTCTGTTTGGTTGAACGACCTGAAAAGTACTTTCAAGAAAACAGGTAGCGGCAGTCTGCGTTTTAATGAGAATGCCAAGGGACAGGATGTAGTCATGAAAGGCAAAACCTATAAACGCACGATCATGGCGAATGCCAATGCGCAAATCGTGGTTCCTCTGGATAAGAAATATACCCGCTTTGAGGCGGAGATCGGATTGGAGAACCGTTCTTCTGCAGGTACGGTGATTTTCCGTCTCCAAGGGATTACCGGTGCGGAAGCTGCTTCGGATATCGTTGCTAAATACCCAACTGAGGCTACTTTGTTTCTGCCATTTGGCGGAAGCGATATGAAAGCATTGGTTACGACCTATGATGCCGCCATCGAAAAGCATATAGCGACGGAAGTCATTAATTTGCTGAATGATAAATCCTATTTTACAACCCAGGTTGCCCAGATTGCTTCTAAACCGACTTTGGACGATCAGGTTATCGGCTATTTGAATCTGGCAGAGGAGGCTATGAAAGTATATCAGTTGCAGGAGTCCCTGAGTTGGCTGAATATGCGTGCCATTGAAGAAGCTTATAATGATATGGCAAAGGATGCCGGTTATGATAAGAATGCGAACCAGGCTAAGCTTGCTGAACTGAAGCTACTGACCGGAAAAGGATTCTCCGGTATTTATAAGAATGAGGCTTCTGCCCTGGAAGCTGCCAACAAAGCTTTGCAACTGAAGCGTGATATCTTGCTGGCAAATACAGCGTTGGATATGGATAAGATCATTGTCGGTCGTTACAAGATAGGTACTTCTGCCCGTCAGGTGAATCCGCGTGCTTTGGGTACTCAGAATAACAACTGGTCCAACCAGACTTCTGCTTCACGCGGTGGTTTTAATGCTGAGATTGCAGAGTTATCCAACTTGCGTGGAGATGTTAAGACTCGTACTATCTTTAAACCCACCAACGGCTCTTCTGTTCCTGATTTGAAACTACATTGGGATGCTGAACGCTTGATGTTCTCTATGGTAGATACCGACCGCCGCTGGCAAGTATTTGAGGTGAAGCTGGATGGTACCGGTTTGAAGAAACTCATAGAAACTCCGGAAAAGGATTTGGAATTCTTTGATGCTACTTATTTGCCTTCCGGCAAGCTTATCGCTGTATCCAATATCGGTTATAACGGTGTACCTTGCGTGAATGGTAATGATGAGGTAGGTAATATGTGCTTGTATGATCCGAAAGATGGTTCTTTGCGTCGTCTGACTTTTGACCAGGATGCTAACTGGGCGCCAACGGTTATGAATAATGGCCGTATCATGTACACACGTTGGGAATATACGGATTTGACTCACTATTTCTCACGCTTCGTAATGCACATGAATCCGGACGGAACGGAACAGAAGTCTTTGTATGGTAGTGGTTCTTACTTCCCGAACAGTACGTTCGATGCCAAACCGCTGCCCGGTGGTTCATCACAGTTTATCGGTGTGATTTCCGGTCATCATGGTGTGACACGTTCCGGTCGTTTGATGTTGTTTGATCCTTCAAAGAGCCGTAAGTCAGAGAAAGGTATGTTGCAGGAATTGCCTTTCCGCGACCGTAAGATAGAACCGATTGTAAGAGACCGTTTGGTGGATGGCGTATGGCCTCAGTTTATCAAGCCTTATCCATTGACGGATAAATATTTTCTGGTTACTGCTAAACTGAATGAAAGTGCCCTGTGGGGAGTCTATCTGATCGATATATACGATAACCTCACGTTGATTGCCGAATTTGAAGGGGAAGGTCTTATTTGCCCGACTCCGGTTGTGCAGCGTCCGGTACCTCCGGTGATTCCTGAAAAGATTAATCTGGCCAGTAAAGAGGCTACCGTATTCATTCAGGATATATACGAGGGTGAAGGTCTGGAAGGTGTGCCTCGTGGCACAGTAAAAGCATTCCGTGTGCTTGCTTATGAATATGCTTATAACAGAACTCCGTCCGACCATTGGGCGCAAGGTGTTCAGAGTGGTTGGGATATCAAGCGTTTGTTGGGTACCGTTCCTGTAGAAGAAGACGGTTCTGCGATATTTAAGATTCCTGCCAATACCCCGATCTCATTGCAGCCGTTGGATTCGGAAGGACGTGCCATTCAGTGGATGCGTAGCTGGCTGACCGGTATGCCGGGAGAAACTGTTTCTTGTGTAGGTTGCCACGAAGACCAGAATCAATTGCCTATACCGAAACGTGTGAAAGCTTCGGCCATGGCGCCCCATGAAATTACGAAGCCGGAAGGTGGAGTACGTTCTTTCACTTTTGATTTGGAAGTACAGCCTGTGCTGGATCGTGCTTGTATCGCCTGCCACGATGGTTCCAATAAACTGGCTGACTTTACAGGTGGAAAGATAGATAAGTTCTCCGGTTTTGGAGTCAGTTACCTGAATCTGCATCCTTATGTGTACCGTCAAGGTCCGGAAGCGGAGATTGAAGTGCTCGATCCGTATGAATATCATGCTTCCGTGAGTCCGTTGATCAAGATATTAAAGACGGGACATCATGGAGTGGAACTGACTGACAAAGAATGGCAAGCTCTGTATAATTGGATTGACTTCAAT
>ENA-OWPP01001941-OWPP01001941.1-human-gut-metagenome-genome-assembly--contig:-NODE-1941-length-15535-cov-9.226615_pt1 | contig 15535 bp, 14 predicted proteins | sample MGYA00248265_ERZ651848 | MGnify/ENA primary metagenome ERZ651848 (study PRJEB26924, sample SAMEA4378233) | human gut metagenome | biome: human gut; feature: human-associated habitat; material: faeces...
AAGCTGTCGGTGTCTGGCAGTTCCGTAAAATCCAAATCGTATAGATTATATTTTAAAAAACTTATTGTATTTTTATGCCCGGGCGTATGAAAGGATGCGTACTTCTTTTTTTGATAATCCGTCAACGCGGTGTATAAAGGCGTTTCCAAAAACATCCCTCCGTTTTTTTGTATTTGACAAACCTTTAAAATCCATTATAGTAATAGGTATACAGTTTCATAAGCTGTCTTTCGTTTAAAATATAAGCGGCGGCTTATAACGGGTTTAAGTAATAAAATTAAAGCCGAGCGGAAAAGGCCAGCCGCACCAAAGCTATGACAAATTTAGGCAGGCCCCGCAGAAAATTCCAGGCGAAGGCCCATGGCCGGTTCAAAGATCGAAATCGGACCTTTCAAAAGGCTGGAGCCAGAGGCTTGAACGCAAAGCCGAACAGGCAGAAAATAATACGAAAAGAGGTAGTTGCGATGTTTAAATTTCTTTGTAAAGCCGCCGGCATGGTGGCCGTCACGGCTTTGATCCTGAGACTGGGCGAGGCCGTTTCCAACCGCGTTTGCGGCAAACAGCACAGCATCAAGATCATTGGCAGGCCGAAAGAGGCCGGCAGCATTGGTATCATCGGCGGCGCCGACGGCCCAACCGCTATTTTTATCAGCGGCCGGGCAAATCCCCAGGCGGTTTCCAATGTGTTCAGCAGGCTCGCCGGCGTGGTGAAAGCCCGCTGGAATAGGCTGTGGGCTTAAGAGGATTCTCATACCGGAATTTTCTCAGCGGAAAACCGGGCTTTGGGGTTTTCACTGGCACAGCAGCGCGGAAGTATTGACGCAAAGGTTCCGGAGCATTCAGATAATATTTTAGCTCAGCTTTCTAAAAGCAGGCCGCCGGCGGAGAATGGGCGGGGCTTCACAACAAAGGCCGCCGCTGGCCCAAGGGTTCTTTAAAAATCCGCCGCAGATATAAAAATGCTAAGAGAAAATTCAGGCGCTTTTGAAAGGGCGTCCAGAGCCATATAGCGAAAAGTGCCGGCAGTCAGCCGGCACTTTTTATTTTTAATACGCCTTGCCCCAATATACCATAGTTTTCGCGGGTCTGCCGCAGCAAACGCAGGTACAAAAGGACTTCCCGGCATCCGTGAGAGAGATCGTTCTCTCCGGATGCCAGGGACGCTGCGGCAGCCGTCCTTTTTATAACAAAGAAGAAAAGAAACTTGCGGCGGAGGCCATGGAGAAAATGCAGATTACACGGCTTGCAAGGCGGTGCTATCGCGAGCTGTCCGGTGGGCAGCAGCAGCGGGTGCTGCTTGCCCGCGCACTGTGCGCCACGCAAAAAATGCTGCTTCTTGATGAGCCCGTTTCCGGACTTGACCCCAAGGTGACGGCGGAAATGTATACGCTCATCGAAAAGATCAACCGTGAGGACGGCATCACCGTGATCATGATCTCTCACGATGTGGCTGCCGCCGTCCGATTCGCCAGCCATATTCTGCATATTGGCGACACCGTTTTCTTTGGGACAAAGGCGGACTATCTTCAAAGCCCGCAAGGGCGGCTGTTTGACGTGAAGAAAGGCGGTGACAGCCAATGACTGCTATCTTGGAAAAGCTGGCCCTCTATTGGGCATATCCCTTTGTCCGCTATGCGCTCATTGTCGGTGTGCTGATCGCGCTTTGCTCCTCCCTGCTGGGCGTGACGCTGGTGCTGAAGCGGTTTTCCTTCATTGGTGACGGTCTGTCCCACGTGGCGTTTGGCGCAATGGCGATCGCCGCCGTGCTGCAGATCACCAACAAAATGCCCCTTGTAATGGTCGTTACCATCCTCAGCGCCGTGCTGCTCCTGCGCACCGGGCAGAACACGAAAATCAAGGGTGACGCCGCCATCGCCATGATCTCGGTGGGGGCTCTTGCCGTCGGCTATCTCCTGATGAACATTTTCTCCACCTCGTCCAATCTTTCGGGCGATGTGTGCAGCACGCTGTTCGGCTCCACCTCCATCCTGACGCTGTCCCCCGCAGAGGTATGGCTGTGCGTGGGAATGTCGGTGCTGGTCGTAGCGGTGTTCATCCTGTTTTACAATAAGATCTTCGCCGTGACCTTTGACGAGAGCTTCGCAAGGGCGACCGGCACGAGGGCGGGGCTTTACAACCTGCTGATCGCCGTCGTCGTTGCGGTCATCATCGTGCTGGCGATGAACCTTGTGGGTTCCCTGCTGATCTCCGCACTGGTGATCTTCCCGGCGCTGTCCGCCATGCGGATGTTCAAGAGCTTTCGCAGCGTGACCATCTGTGCGGCAGTCCTTTCGGTTTTCTGTGCGCTGCTCGGCATTCTGGCGTCCATTCTCGCCGGTACGCCGGTAGGTTCCACCATCGTCGCCGTTCAGATCGGCGCTTTCGGTCTGTCGTGGCTGGCAGGCACGGTATTGGGAGGTGTTCGCAGATGAAAAAACTATTGTGCGTTTTGCTGATTGCCCTAACTCTTGTACCTCTCGCCGCCTGCGGAGGTGAAAAAGATAAAGTGACTGCTGCAGCTGATTCAGCCGATAACCAAGCGCCAGAGGCTTCTGTTTCACAAAAACAGCCCTCAGAAAAGAAATCGGAGTCTAAGCCTGCAGCCTCTGAACCAACGCAAAGCACAGACGGTGTTGATGTTGACCTCACAAGGCTTAGCAGTACAATGGTATATTCCGAAGTCTATAATATGAAGAACGCCCCTGGTGATTATATTGGAAAAACCATTAAAATGACGGGACAATTTGTATATTACGAAAACCCTGATACGAAAGCCCAATACTTCGCCTGTATCATTGGCGATGCAATGGCTTGCTGCTCACAGGGATTGGAGTTTGTACTGACCGGTAAGCATACCTATCCGGATGATTATCCGGAGCTGGGCAGCGAGATTACGGTTAGTGGTACATTTGAGTTATATGGGGAAGGAGACAACCGATATTGTCGGTTGGTTGATGCGGAAATGATTGGGCAATAAAGCAGCAGCCTGCAAAAAAACAGACAGCTTTCCGCCTAAGTCGTATTTCTGCGTGAGAGTCGGCGAAAGCTGCCTGTTTTGCTATTGAACTGACTATCGGCGCGATAGCGAGGCATTTTGACCATAGCTTTGTCATCTGCTTCTTCACTGTATATGAGCATTGACTTTGCGGCATTCAGCCTATAGCAGGAACTCTCAAGGTTTCACTTGCGAAATGGCAGAATCCCTGCTATAATATTTATGTAAGTTTCAGAATTGCCGCCGAGCAATTACAGTGAATGAGTAACACAGTGCCTGAGGATGAAAGTCTTCAGGCACTTTTGTTTCTTCTGCCTCTCACAAACAGAGGCGCAGACGGGGACGGCGGGGAGTATGCCCCCTCCCTGCTATCAATTTCATATCTGGGATCCTTGGGTCCAAAAGCGCTTAGAGAGCTTCGGTTCTTTAAGTGCTTTTTTATATAGATCGGAGCCTAACCGCTCCCTTACTCTTTGCTCCGGGGAGCCTTTCGTCATACCCGTACGCAAGGACTCCGGAAGAACTTCTTGAAAAAGTGGAAGAAGCACAGCGCCAAATTGAGGATGGAGGTCCGCTGTCATATACGCAGTTCAAGCGAGTATGGCAGTATATCGTCACAAGATCAACAAAGGAACGTACCTATGTCCGGTATATCAATGGGCAGAAAATTCAGCGCACGGTAACGCCGAAGTTGGGAGAAAAAGCAGCGCATAATGGAAATGTGGTGTACACCCTTGAAAACCCAGTAAAATCAACGGTTTTCACCCGTAAGACAGAAAGCAGTACGGCCTCAAAGCAGCCCGTCGCGCACCTCAGTTCAGCAAGCGCTGAGCTTACGAAGAGACTGCTTCCAAAGCCTTGGAGCGTCAAGGCTGCATAGGACAGGCAGCAAGCCTGCCTCCCATTGGAACAAAAAACGGCGTGACCGCAAGGTCACGCCGTTTTTCTGTGTTCTGCTTTACGCCGCCGGGACGGCCTTGGCCACGCTGTAAGCCTGCAGGATGCTGCCCTCGCCCTCGGCATACTTCACCGTCACCGTGTCGCCCACGTTGAGGATCACGGCCTCCGGAGCCTCGGCGGCGGAGATGGTGTAGTACACCGTGCCGTCGGAGAGCTGGAGGTAGTACCAGGTGTTGCCATCCATAACGGCGCTGCGGAGGTCAGCGATGACGCCGGTGACCTCCCCCTGATCCGAAGCGGAGGGCTCCGTATCCGCCGGGTCAATGAGGTTATACCGGGCCAGCATCTGGCGATAGTTGCTCTCGCATTCCGCCACGCTGCCGCCGGTGGCCACGATCTGGTACTGGCTGACGTTGACCATGGCGTACATCTTCACCAGACCGGCGGCGTCCTTCAGCGCCATGAAGTAGCTGGGCTGATCTGCGATGTTCAGCAGCAGAGGGAAGGTGGCGGTGTAGTTCATCTGCTGCACCTGCCCCCGTGCCGAATCCATGGCGGAGTACTCCTCGGCGCCGGCCACGGAGTAAAAACGTGTCTCCTTGGTGCGCTGGTTGGAGAGGATGAAGCCGATGTTGGACTGATCCGACACCACCGACGTGATGCCGGTGTACATATACACGTCGTCTCCGATGGCGATGTAGTTATAGCCATCGGTGGTAACGGTGACATCCCGCTGGCCGAACAGGGAGTTGATGAAGCCGTGGATATAGGTACCGTGGTAGTCGTACTGCTGGACGATGAGATCCGCCGTGTAGACGTGATCCACCCAGTCCGGCACATCCTTGGCGTCATAGTACTGATGCTCCCCGGTGACGGCGTTCACCAGCACGGCCCCGTCGATGTCCGTGCCGCCAAAGAGCCCGATGGTTTTTCGGATCCGGGGGCAGACCCAATAGGGATTGCCGCCCTCGTCGATCTCGAAGGCCGGCTTGTCAAAGATATAGGTGGGGTAGTGGAACTGCAGATAGCGATAGAGGTTGCGGCCGAAGTGCTCGGCGGTGGTGTAGCGGATGCCCTGCTCCAGACGCACCACCTCCACATTCTGGGTCACCATGTCGATGATAAGATAGGCGGGCAGACCCTCAGAGCGGTTGTTGAACCACTTGATCCAGTCCCCGTACCGCAGGGGCGTCACCCGCACCGGGCGGCCCTTGTAGTTGATTTGCGTGTACTCCTCCGCCACCTCGAACTGGGACACCATGTCCGACAGCTCACCCAGCTTGCGGTTGCCCAGCTTCTCGGCGGAGTCCTTGTCCAGCATGGGGATCTGGTCATAGCTGATCTCCTCCACCTCGGTGGCGAAGTCACCGGTCTCCACCGTCAGCAGATCCCGGTAGGACCCGGCCCGGATCACCTGCCAGCCCACGATACCGCCCACGATGGCCACGGCTACCAGCGCCACGGCGATTATCATGGGGATGCGGCACTGCTTCTTCACGAAGCCAAAGTAGCCCTTGGCCCCGCTGCCCTGAAACCCGGAGGTCAGCACGGCGCAGCCGCAGTACACAGCGCAGCACAGCAGCATGAAGAAATAGAACTCCTCCGCCTGCAAATTGATGGGCGGCAGCACCACATAGAAGTACACCGCCGCAAAGATCAGCGTCACCGCCAGATTGATGAGGGTGCGGCTCAGGGGCGTGCCGATGGCCTTGTGCTCCTTTTTGGGCCGTGGAGGCCGCTTCCCGAAGGGACTCTGCCTGCCGCCGAAGCCCTGAAAATTGGGGTCGTTCCAGTTGGTGTTCATAAATGCTCCTTTCGGGAAACAGGCTGCGGCCGGTCTCCTCTGTCATATTCTGCAACTACTTGTAATATTATAAGAAAAGTATACGAATCGTATTCATCAAACCACCTGAAACAGATAGAATTTCAGGTAATTGGTCTCCTCCACGCCCCACAGAATGGGGTGGTCGCAGCACTGCTGCCGGGCCTCGATCTGCCGCAGCTGCACCCCGGCATCCTTGGCCGCCGAGCGCAGCATCTTCAAAAACAGCTCCTCCGTGGCGAAGTGGCTGCAAGAGCAGGTGGCCAGATAGCCGCCCCGTGGCAGCAGCCGCATGGCCCGGTAGTTGATCTCCTTATAGCCGGTCATGGCCCGCTGGGTGGTCTTGCGGCTCTTGGTGAAGGCCGGAGGATCCAGAATGATGAAGTCGTACCGCTTGGGCTGCTGCTCCAGCTGGGGCAGCAGGTCGAATACGTTGGCCGCCACGCACTCCATCACGTCGGAAAGCCCGTTGCGCCGGGCGTTTTCCCTGGCACACGCCACGGCGAACTCCGACACGTCCACCGCCGTGACGTGCTTGGCTCCGCCCCGTGCGGCGTTCAGGGCAAAAGAGCCGGTGTGGGTGAAGCAGTCCAGCACCGTCCGGCCACGGGCCAGCTTGGCCACCGCCTGCCGGTTGTACTTCTGATCCAGAAAGAAGCCGGTTTTTTGCCCGTTTTCAAAGTCCACGGTGTAGCGGATGCCGTTTTCCTCAATATCCACCGCTGTAAAGTCCGGAGCCTTTTCACCGCCCACGGGATGCCAGCCCTTGCCCTGTTCCATGCCCTCCAGACCACGGATGGCCACGTCGTTGCGCTCATATACACCCACCACGTCCTGTCCGTCGGAGCGCAGCACCTCCAGCAGCAGGGAGAACAGCTCCTCCTTGATGAGTTCCATGCCCAGACACAGCACCTGCGCCACCAGCACGCTCTCGAACCGGTCCACCGTCAGACCGGGGAAGCCGTCGGCCTCTCCGAAGATCACCCGGCAGCAGCGGCTGTCCTCCGGCCCCATGACGGTCTTGCGATAGTCCCATGCGTACTGGATGCGCCGCCGCCAGAAGGCCCGGTCGAACCGGTCGTTGGGGTTCCGGGACAGCACCCGTACCCGGATGCGGGAGCGGCTGTTGAAAAAGCCGCAGCCCAGCCAACTGCCCCGGCGGCTGATGACGTCCACCAGCTGTCCGTCGGACACGGGGCCGCTGAGTCCCGTGACCTCCCCCTCATAGACCCATGGGTGTCCGCCCACCAGAGCGGCCTCCCCCTTGGGGGTGATGGTGATCTGCGGATAGGGACGCTGGGCTTTCATAGCGGCCACCTGCTTTCTGTCAAGGTTTCTTCATTATATCACAGCTTTCTGCCTCCGTAAACACCGCCGTCCACGGAAAAATCCGCCGGACTCCATTTCCCGACAGCTTTTCCCGCCGCCGGTGACTACAATAGGGGAAAAAGGAGGGCTTGTCCATGAAGTTTCACCTCCCGCCGCCCGGCAGACGGCTCCGCCGCATCCTGACGCTGCTGGGGCAGGCGGCGCTCTGCTGCGTCCTCACCGCTGCCCGGCTGGGAGGACTGTACGCCCCCTTCAGTCTGGCGGCGGCCGCCGCCGCAGGGCCGGGCCTGCCGGGCCTGCTTTCCCTGTTGGGTGTTACCGGCGGAGCGCTGCTGTTTCTGGATTTTCAACCGGGGCTGCGCCATGCCGCCGCTGCCGTGCTGCTCTTTGCCGCCCAGACGGCCTTCTGTGATACGAAGTTCTATCGCCGCCCTGCCTTCCGGCCCCTGACGGCGGCTCTGTCTCAACTGCTGATCCAGTCGGTGTACCTGCTGTACCGCCCCCTGAGCCAGTGGGTGCTGTGCCTGACAGCCTCGGCGCTGCTGGCGGCAGCTACGGCCCTGCTGACCGCCCACGGCACGACCCTCCGGCAAAAGGGACTGCTATACGCCGCCGCCCTGTCGTTGGCACTGGTGCCGGTGACGGTAGAGGGCCTGTTCTCCGTGGGGAAAGCCCTGCTGATGACGGAGCTGCTGCTCCTCTCCCGCCGCCTGCCGCCCCTGACGGCGGGACTGGCGGGGGCCTGTGCGGGCCTTGCGGCGGATCTGGTACCGGAGACACCGGCGCTGCTGCTGACGGTGGCCTACGGCTGCGGCGGAGCGTTGGCCGCCTTCTATGGCCGCCTACCCCGCATCCTCCCGGCGGCGGCCTTTTCTCTGCCCACCATCGCCTTTGCAGTGCTGCTGGATGTCGGTCCTCCCCGACAGCTGCTGCTGTCATGTCTGGCGGGCGGTGCGGCCTATCTGCTGCTGCCCCGGCGCTGGCTGCCTCCCTGCGCAGAGCGTGCCGCCCGGGCGGATGCACCCGGAGAGACGGCAAAGCCCCGCCGGCTGGAGCAGTCCGCTGCGGCTCTGCGCTCCCTGTACGACAGCTTCTTCCGGGACACGGCCCCGGCCCCGCCGGAAAATCCCTCAGTGATCTTCGACCGGGCGGCGGAGCAGGTGTGCCGCTCCTGCGTCCTGTGCGCTAACTGCTGGCAGCAGAACTATAACGCCACCTACAACGCCTTCAATGATGCCTGTCCGGCGCTGCTGCGCCGCGGCACGGCCCAGTCGGAGGATTTCCCCCTGTACTTCACCGCCCGGTGTGTCCATCTGCGGGAGTTTATCGCCGCCGTCAACGAGGAACTGCGGCTTTTCCTCCTGCGCCGCCAATATCATCGCCAGCTGAGCTGCTCCCGCCGTCAGGCTCAGGAGCAGTACGCCCAGATGGGGGATCTGCTGGCGGCAGCAGCCCACGCCCCGGCGGAGGAGCCCACCGTCCCCATGGGCTATCGGGTGTCCTCGGCCCTGCGCCCCAAGGAGGGACAGCAGCTGTGCGGCGACCAGCTGGCCACGGTGGAGACCGGTGGGATGCTGTACCTCCTGCTCTCCGACGGCATGGGCAGCGGCCCGGAGGCCCACCGGGAGGCGGCGCTGACGGTGCGGCTGCTGGAGCAGTTCCTGCGGGCGGGCATTGAACCGGCTCCGGCCCTCAAGACCCTGAACTCGGCGCTGGCCCTGCGGGGGGAGACCGGCGGGGCCTTCACCACCATCGATCTTTTGGCTCTGCGCCGCTCCACCGGCGAGGCCACCCTCTATAAATACGGCGCTGCGCCCTCCTATCTCAAGCACACCGCCCACGTTACCCGCTTCACCGCCCATTCCCTTCCGGCGGGGCTGCAGGCCACGGCGGAGCCGCCGGAGGTCACTCGGCTGGCCCTCCCGGCAGGCAGCTATTTTGTCATGATCTCCGACGGCATCGCCGACGAGAACAGCGACGAGTGGCTGCAAAATCTGCTGGCGGGGTGGAACGGCACCGACGTCCACGCCCTGACGGCGCTGATCCTGTCGGAATCCCGCAGCCGCAGGGGACTGGAGGACGACTGCGCCGTGCTGGCGGTACACCTGCCCCTGCCGGGAGAAAACCGCCCCCGGCAGGTATAACCGCCGCCGACGCCGGAAATACTCTATCTGTCAAACATCACCGGACAGAGGAGGGCGTGGCCTTGGTAAAAGGTATTTCCAGACGGGTGATCGTGGTGGAGTCCCCCGATCCCCATATTTTCGAGCAGGCGATCTTCATTCTCAGCAACGACGCCGCAGGCGGCGGCGTCTCATCCCAGCAGGTGGTGGAGCAGGCGGTCCGCATCGCCAAGAGCTACGCCCGCACCCACGGGGCTCCGCCCCGGCGCAGACGGCTTACCACATGGATGGCGGCGCTGCTGGGCGGCGGTGTCATCGGCCTGCTGTGGCTGGTACTGACCCTCGTCTGAGGGACAGTCCTTTCCGAAGCTTTATCCATTTTTTCTCCTCACTTGGGGCGGACAGCTGACTGTCCGCCTCCCTTTTTTGCCCTGTTCGTCTGCACCGGAGTACAAAAAATACTCCGGCAGGACACACCCAGTGTCCCACCGGAGCAAACATCTTATTCGTCCCCGAAGCGGAGGATATCCTGCGCCACAGGCTGGTAAAACAGCCGCTCCACCTCCGAAAATTCACGGGTCTGCCCCATGATCCACATGAGCTTGGCCACGGCGGCCTCGGTGGTCATGTCGTAGGCCTCCAGCAGCCGGAGGGTGCTCTTCAGGTGTCCCCCCACATGGTATACCGTCAGGTCGCTGCCCTCGTTGGGGACCTGCGTGGTCATGACCACGATCTTGCCCCGCTCCACCCCACGGCGCACCACGTCGTAGAGGTGTCCGCCGTCGTATTCCGGCAGGCCGCCTACGCCGAAGCTCTCGATGATAAGACCGTCGTAGCGGTCCAGCATGAACTCCGCCAGTGCATCCTCCGTGCCGGGGATCAGCTTCAGCAGCCCCACATTGGGATCCAGCCGGTCATAGAACAGGGGCCGTGGCCGGCTCTCACAACGGATGTACTGTAACAGATGCTCATCCTGCACCACCGCCAGATCGGGGTAATTGACGCTGGAGAAGGCCCGGAAGCTCTTGGAGTAGGTCTTGCGGGCACGGGTCCCCAGAATGACCCGGCCGTTAAAGACGATCTGCACGCCGCCGCAGCCCCGGCAGGCATAGAGAAAGGCGTCGGTGAGGTTGCGCTTGGAGTCGGTACCGTCGAACCAGATGGGCTTCTGGGCGCCGGTGAGGATGATGGGCTTGGGGCTGTCCTGTACCAGATAGCTCAGGGCTGCCGCCGTATAGGCCATGGTGTCCGTGCCGTGGCTGATGACGAAGCCGTCGTAGTCGTCGTAGTGCTCCCGGATGGCTTGGGCCGTCCCCAGCCAGTGGGTGGGATGGATGCTGGTGCTGTCCAGACTGTACAGCTGGATGCAGTCCACATGGCACAGCTGGGCGATGCGGGGAAGATAGGCCAGCAGCTGGTGGGTGCTCAGCTCCGGTGTCAGGCCCTCCGGCGTCATCTCCGAGGCGATGGTGCCGCCGGTGCCGATCATGAGGATCTTTTTCATGGGGTGGGCTCCTCTCTCACGGCCTGCGCCGTGGGCAGTGAATTGAAAGTGCTTTACAACTCCCGGTTTTCCAGTGCCGCCAAGCCGAATCGGGCGGCCTGCAGCAGTCGGGGCTTTTCCTCCGCCGGTGCGGCGTCGTATCTCTGGCGCAGGTCTCGGAGGAACAACCCCCGCAGGGTGTCCTCTCCGCAGTGCTCCCACAGATCCCGGCAGCGGGTGGTGCGGTCCTGCAGCTCCAGATAGAAGCAGTCCGGGGACAGCGCATCATAGAGGGCGTCCAGCCGGGGCGGCTCCTCCGTCTCACCGGTGAGGACCATGCGGAAGATGTCCGCCTCCGGGTGTGGGGGCAGCTCCCGGCGCAGCGCCTCCAGCGGGTCAACGCCGGTGACATCCGCCGTCAGCCACTGATACCGGTGGCGGGCAAAGGGAACGAAGGTGAGCTTCACCTGTCCCGGTTCCACGGTGCCGGTGAGGAAGCCCTTGTCCCCCAGCTCGTCGAAGCCTCGGCCCTCCGGGCAGCCGGGATAGGCCCAGAAGGTGCGTCCTGCCTGCTGCACGCCGCCGAAGGCGTGGACGTGGCCCAGCGCCAGATAGTCGGCGCCGCTCTGCTCCACATCCTTCAGGGTCATGGCCCGGTAGCGGCTGTCCCGGACGCCCACCTCTCCGTGGAGCAGCAGGATGCGGGCCAGCCCCTCATCCTCCGGGTCAAGAGAGCCGGGAAGCCCGACGGGAGCGTCGGGGGAGGTGAAGGCGGCTCCGTATACCACGCAGCCGTATTGGGGGAAGGGGAGTCGCTGGAGCCGCTCCTCCCGGAAGATGTGGACGTTTTCCGGCCACAGCAGCCGGGCATAGGGGCTGGAGGCGGCGTAGAAGTCGTGGTTGCCGGGGGCGATGACGGCGTGGCCCCGGAAGCGGGCCAGCGACCGGGCCAGCTCTTGCGCCGTCTGACCGTAGAGCTGGTCAGAGTCAAAGAGATCTCCGGCCAGCAGCAGCAGCTCCACGCCGTGGTCATTGGCGTAGTCCCCCAGCCGGTCCGTCAGCCGGGAGGCATAGCCCTTCCCCCAGCAGTCCGGGGAGAGCACCCAGCCCAGCTCCATGCTGTCCGGGTCATAGGCGTGGTAGATGACATAGCCCAGCAGACGGCCGCCCTCCTCCGTGCCATACACAAGGGGCGGCTCCGCAAGCCCCGCCTCCCGGAGGAACTGCTCCGTTTGAAGGCGGTCATAAGGCGGCTCCAGATAGCGCATCACCTGCCGGTCGGACAGAATCCTATACAGCGCTTCGGCGTCCGATGGCCGAAGCCTGCGGATGGTCAGGGCCTTCATCCCCGCATCCCCTCCAGCAGATGCTCCGCCATGCGGCGGCCCCGCTGGGCCAGCGGGAAGCCGCCCTCATAGATGCGCCACTCAAACAGCATCCCTCGGTGCAGCGTCACCAGTTCCTCCACCACCTCCGCCGTGGTCAGCTCCTGCCGGATGCTGCCCTCCCGGCGGCACAGATCCACCAGCTCACCCAGCAGGCGGTAGTATACCCGCTTCTCGCTGCCCTTCAGTACGCCCTGCTCCGGGTAGCGCAGCCCGTGGATGAAGGCCTTGTACAGCACCTCGTCCCCCACGCTGATCTCCAACGACCGGCCCACGAAGTCCAGCAGCTTCTCTCGGCCGGAGCGATCGGTGTCCGCCAGATACGCCTGCTCCAGCACCTGATACGCCTCGTCCACATGCTGGGTCAGCTGGATGGCCAGTTCGTCTTTGCTTTTGAAGTAGTGATAGATATTGCCCACGGAGCAGCCGGCGGCCTGTGCGATCTCCTCCACGGAGACGTTTTCAAAGCCCTCCCGGTCAAACAGATCCAGCGCCGTCTCCTGGATCCGACGGCGCATCTCCATGGCCTGCCTCTTTCGTGCGGTGATCCTCTCTGCCATCGTACTTTCCCCTATGTCGTAAATTCTCCTTGTATCATACCGTTTTGACGGCGGAAAGTCAATATCCCGTTGACGCAGCGGCCTTTGACGGCTACAATAGAGAAAAAACGCAGGAGGCAGCCATGGCCCACATCATCTCCATCACCGATTTCGACACCCCGGAGCTGGACGTCTACGCCCGTCTGACGGAAAACCAGCTGGTCAACCGGGCAGACCCCGCAAACGCCCTCTTTATCGCAGAAAGCCCGCTGGTCATCGGGCGGGCGCTGGAGAGCGGCTGCGTGCCGGTGTCCTTTCTCATGGAGCCACGGCACCTGACGTCTCAGGCCCTGCCCCTGCTGGAGCGCTGCCCGGAGGACATCCCCGTCTACACCGCTGCGCCGGAGGTGCTGACCCGGCTGACGGGCTTCCACCTGACCCGTGGGATGCTGTGTGCCATGCGCCGCCCGGCCCTCCCCACGGTGGAGGAGGTGTGCGCCAACGCCCGACGCATCGCCGTGCTGGAGAATGTCATGAATCCCACCAACATCGGAGCTATCTTCCGCTGCGCCGCCGCTCTGGGGATGGATGCGGTGCTGCTCACCGCTGCCGGGAGCGACCCCCTGTACCGGCGGGCTTCCCGTGTCAGCATGGGCAATGTGTTTCTCGTTCCATGGACGTATCTGCCGGAGGTGGAGCCGTGGCCGGAGCTGCGGCGGCGGCTGGGCTTCCAGACGGTGGCCATGGCCCTGCGGGAGGACTCGCTGCTTCTGAACGACCCCCGGCTCATGGCGGCGGAGAAGCTGGCGGTGGTGCTGGGGACCGAAGGGGACGGTCTGTCCGACGGTACCATCGCCGCCTGCGACTACACCGTGCGCATCCCCATGACCCACGGAGTGGACTCTCTGAACGTGGCCGCCGCCAGCGCCGTGGCCTTTTATCAACTGGGGCTGATGAGCGACGGCGCTCCGACGTAACGGAAATTGCTTGCTGCATTCTGCAAAAACCAGCCCCATCGTATGGATACGATGGGGCTGGTTTTTATTTCTTAATCCGCCGGGGTGATTCGCTTCGTGCGGAAGTAAACGATCATGGGGATGAGAGTCAGTACCAGACACGGCAGCCAAATCAGCAGGGTCGTTGCCGGAGGCCCACCGAAATAGTGCAGCGGCATTTCATCCCGGTAGGCGGTGAGTCCGCCGTGAGCCACCAGTTCATAGACGGAAATCAGAAGGATGATACCGTTAAAAATGCAAAGATCCCGCAGCTTCGTCCGGCGCTCCACGGCACTTTTCCACCAAACATGGATGACCATCAGCAAGGCAATGAGCGCAGCCACCATGGCAAGGGTTTCGGCAATCCCCATCAGATGATTCGACAGGAAAAACTGATGGAAAAATTCCTCATTCCGCTCCACCTGCGTGTTGGCCGCCTCATAATGAAGATTGCCGCCAGCGTAAGCCCCTGCACCGCAGAGATGGATGAACAGCAGCACATTGCAAATCAGGCAGATGACCGCCGGCACCGTAAAACGATCCTTTTTAGAAATCTCAGACAAATCGTCATCTCCTTTCCATTCCACGTATGGATGGCTACTGACAATTTCAATATATCAAGCCCCTCATCATTTGTCAATATAGTGCAATTACTTTGTATAATATATGCAATATGTCAATTAAGAATTAGTTACCTTGCCAAAATCCGAAGCAATCAGCTTGTGGGAGTTCTCTCCATGAGAAAGCATAAAAAGGACCGCAGAGCTTTCTGCGGTCCTTTTTAACATCAGAACTTATCGCCACGGCTGAAGATCTTCAAAATCTCGTCGAAGGAACGATCCACATCGCTCTCCTCTGCCTTCTCGCCCTCGGCCTCGTCCAGAGGCTGGGGGGCGGCGGCGGGGGCAGCGGCATCATCCTGCGTGGGCTGCTGCGTATCGGCAGCGGCGGGGGCAGCAGGGGCTTCCTGCTGGTCATTGCTCTCGAAGCCGGTGGCGATGACGGTGACACGGATCTCGTCGTCCAGCTCCTCGTCGAAGGTGGCGCCGAAGATGGTCAGGGCATCGGGATGTACCGCCTGCTGCACCAGCGTGGCGGCCTGCTCCACCTCCTCCAGACCGATGTCCATGGAGCCGGTGACGTTGATGAGGACGCCCTTGGCGCCGTTGATGGAGGTCTCCAGCAGGGGGCTGGAGATGGCCATGCGGGCGGCCTCCTCGGCCTTGCCCTTGCCGGCGGCACGGCCCACGCCCATATGGGCAAGGCCGGCGTCCTTCATAATGGCGGTCACGTCGGCAAAATCCAGATTGATGAAGCCGGTTTCCCGAATCAGGTCGGAAATGGACTGCACTGCCTGGCGCAGCACATCATCTGCGATCTCAAAAGCGTTGGCAAAGGTGATCTTCTGATCGGTGGCGTGCTTGAGGCGCTCATTGGGGATGATGACCAGAGAGTCCACCTTGCCCCGCAGCTCCTCAATGCCCTTTTCCGCCTGCATCATCCGGCGGCGGCCCTCAAAGCCGAAAGGCTTGGTCACAACACCTACGGTAAGGATCCCCTGCTCCTTGGCAGTCTCCGCCACGATCGGTGCCGCGCCGGTGCCGGTGCCGCCGCCCATACCTGCGGTAATGAACACCATATCGGTATCCTCCAGGGCCTTGGTGATCTGGCTGCGGCTCTCCTCGGCAGACTTGCGCCCCACCTCGGGGTCAGAGCCCGCGCCCTGACCGTGGGTCAGCTTCTCGCCGATCTGGATCTTATAGGTGGCGCTGGACACGCTCAGCGCCTGCTTATCGGTATTCACCGCAATAAAATCGACACCCTTGGTGCCCGTATGCACCATCCGGTTGACGACGTTGTTTCCACCGCCGCCCACACCGATCACTTTGATGTTTACCACACTGTCGGGTCCCATATCCATTCCGAAGGCCATGGCCGTTCCTCCTAAGTATAAATTAAAATCC
>ENA-OWPP01001942-OWPP01001942.1-human-gut-metagenome-genome-assembly--contig:-NODE-1942-length-15532-cov-4.104607_pt1 | contig 15532 bp, 9 predicted proteins | sample MGYA00248265_ERZ651848 | MGnify/ENA primary metagenome ERZ651848 (study PRJEB26924, sample SAMEA4378233) | human gut metagenome | biome: human gut; feature: human-associated habitat; material: faeces...
AAAAGGCAGTACATTTATGTACAACGCATTGCGACTATATTTCAGACGGGAGGATATTATCCGCCCCTATGACACGAACGGGGAACGGTGACATACCGTACGAATAAAAATGTGGACATTTATTGCACATTCGTGTTAAAATACAAGATGAAAAAGTGTGTGGAAAGAAAGCGGTGACTGTTAATGAAAAAATCCGAAAAACCAATCGGCAAAATAAAAGTCAAAAAGTCGATTTTCAAAAGGCTTTTCTTTCACATACTTGTGCTGTTTATTTTGGCGGTGATTGTTTCGGGTACGCTCAATTGCATTGAAAACATTCAGCGCACAAGGCGGTTTACACGACAGCTGACCGAAAGTGCGTCAAAGGTTGCAACAGAAACTTTTGAACGCTGCGATATAAACGCATTGCTTGATAATCCCGATTCCAAAGAATATCGGAAAGCCGTTAAGACCTTGAGGTGGATTTGTCAGACGAATCACCTTGAATATATGTACATTTACATTCCGAATTTTGACGAAAACAAGGTTACATATGTTATGACTGTTGCCGATGATGACAGCGAAAAAGAGAATGCTTTAAATGTGAGAAGTGCAGGTGCAGAGGTTGACCACAGCTTGTGGAACGCTGAAAAAGAGGCGTGGGAAAATCCTAACCTTGTCACGGCTTACGAATATCAGAACGACAGCTTCGGCAGTTTTTACACGGCATTTTCAGCGATTCAAGGCAAGGACGGCAAGCCTGTTGCATTAATCGGTGCGGACTATTCGCTGACGCAGATTTATACGGAAATCATTTTTTATACTGTAATGCGAGTTCTTGCGTTGTTTGTTGTGCTGGCAATTGTATTCTTGCTTGTAATGCGGTTTGTCAGAAAAAAGATGTATAATCCGATACTTTTGATTTTTGAAAAAATTCGAGGATACTTTTCCGACAAGGCTGACGGCACAAATACAAAGAAAGCGTTTGTGCCGATAAAACTCGGCTCTGACGATGAAATTCAGCTTTTGGCTGATTATTTCAACGATATGGCTCACGATGTAGAAACTTATGTTGAAAAAAATTCCGCCCTTGCGAGTGAAAAGGCTAAGAATGAAACCGAGCTTGAGGTTGCAAGGCGGATTCAGTACGGAATAATTGCGAGAGAAAAGAATGTTGTCTTTGCCGATTGTTTTGATGTTTCGGCAAGAATGGAGTCTGCAAGACAGGTAGGCGGCGATTTTTACGATTGCTTTGCATTGCCTGACGGCAGAATATGTGCAGTAGTCGGCGATGTGTCGGGCAAGGGTGTTGCGGCGGCAATGTTTATGGCTTTTGCAAAAACTCTTATCCACGAAAAAATGACCGAAAATGCAGAACCCGACAGGGCATTTGAAGAAATAAACAAGGAACTCTGTTCGTCAAATCCCGAGGGAATGTTTGTAACTGCATTTGCCGTGATTTTTGACAAAAACAGCGACAGCTTTTTGTACATAAATGCAGGTCATAACAAGCCTGTTGCGGTGAGCAACGGCAAGGCTGAATTTTTAGAATGTAAGCCGTGTATAATGCTCGGTGTGTTTGATGATGCAAGATATGTTGTGAACAGCGCTGAATTTGGAAACGGCGATATAATCTGCCTTTACACCGACGGTGTGAATGAGGCAACAAATGCGGATAATGAATTTTTCGGCAACGAAAGACTTGTGTCTGCCTGTCAAAATTCCGAACATACTGCAAAAGGTGTGTGTGACGGAGTTTATGACGCTTTGACGGACTTTACCGAAAATGCGGAGCAATTTGACGATATAACAATTGTTGCAATAAAAAACAGCAAAAACAGAGATTGAAGGGTTATGAATGTTTAAATCGGAAAACAATCAGATTACAATAGAACAGATGAGAAAGCTTGACGAGGAATATACTCTTGTCGATATCCGAGATGAAATTTCGTTTGAATACGGCCACATTGACGGTGCAAAGAATATTCCGCTTGCAAAAATCAAAGCGGACAATTCACTTTTGCCTAAAGACAAGCTTGTTGTCCTCTGTTGCAAAAGCGGTCAGATAAGTGACGAGCTTGCAGAAAATCTGCGTGATGACGGATTCAATGCCATGAATCTTGAGGGCGGTTATTACAGTTGGTTGAGAAGTCAATTCGAGAATGAGGACTATGCAACCGATGTTGAAAAGAGCATCCGCAAAAAGTTCAGCAAGACGATTTGGAGCAGATTTACTGCGGCAATAATTGAATACAAGCTTGTTGAGCCGAACGATAAAATTGCCGTCTGCATTTCGGGGGGCAAGGATTCAATGCTGATGGCAAAGCTTTTTCAGGAGTTGAAAAGGCACAATAAATTTCCGTTTGAGCTTGTTTTTCTTGTAATGGACCCGGGCTACAGCGTTGAAAATCGTGATGTAATCGAGAGCAACGCCCGTAGGCTGAACATTCCGATAACTGTTTTTGAAACAGATATTTTTAATTCTGTTTACAATGTTGACAAATATCCCTGCTACCTTTGCGCAAGAATGAGGAGAGGTTATCTCTACAAAAAGGCAAAGCAGCTCGGCTGTAACAAAATCGCACTCGGTCATCACTATGACGATGTTATAGAAACTATTCTTATGGGTATGCTCTACGGCGGTCAGGTTCAGACGATGATGCCGAAGCTCCACAGCACAAACTATGAGGGAATGGAACTTATCCGCCCTCTCTACCTCGTTCGTGAGGCTGAAATCAAGCATTGGCGAGATTACAACAAGCTGAATTTCATTCAATGTGCGTGCCGTTTTACGGACACCTGCACAACCTGTTCCCCGAACAGCAACACAGGCTCAAAACGTCAGGAAATAAAACAGCTTATCGCAAATCTGAAGAAAATCAATCCCCAGATTGAAAGCAACATTTTCCACAGCGTTGAAAATGTCAACCTCGATACGATTATTTCATATAAACAAGGCGATAATAAAGTTTCGTTTCTGGACAGATATGATGATATGGGGAAGGCAAGTAATTAAAAATTAAAAATTGAAAATTGAAAATGAATGTCGGGAAGACAGTTTGCAAAATGCAAAGCAATGTCTTCCCGACTGTTTTTGTTTGTGTAAAAGCTGTTGTTTAAATGTAGGGGAGAACCGTGTTCTCCCGTTAGTAACGGTAGAAATTATATTTAAAAGCAAACTTTATAAATTCGACAAAGCGATTGTAATACTGCAGCGGTGGTCACTGACTGCCGCTACTACTGATTTTTTTCTTCTTTTATTATGACTGCGATATTTTCAACAATTTCTGCAATTCGCAATTGTTGTGTGTCAGGAATTTGTTTTAACGCTTCTTCAATTCGCATTTTTGCCTGATTATTAGTTGGCGATGAGTTGATTTTGGAATCAAAACAAATAAGCTCATTGATTGTTATACCGAGCGCACAGGATATTTTATAAAGTGTGTCTATTGTGGGACACTTTTCACCTCGTTCAAGTCTGCCGAGATATGCAGGATAAAGACCTGCCGACATAGCAAGATTTTCTTGGCTGATATCAATTTTTAAACGATATTTCCGAATGTTTTGTCCTATCTTTTTGTTAAGTTCGGTGCGTTCCATATGCTTCATCCTGCTCTTTAGGGTACTTTTTAATTATACTAATACACATTTATTTTGCACACAATGTAATAAAAAGCATAAAATATGCACTATAGTGTTGACAATGCCTATACTATAGTATATAATCTTATTGTAATCGTTAATTGAACATTGTTGAAAAACAAATTAAAGCAACAAATAATATATTATGGATTGAGGAGAGAATTATGTATTGTCAAAAATGTGGAAAACAAATTGATGAGGGAAGTGTGTTTTGCCAGCACTGCGGTGCACAAATAGGAAATTCTGTATCGGATAATTTTTCTAACCGAAATGCAAATCTGAATTTTAATGTACAGCATACAGAGAGAAAGACTGAGCGAATTAAAAGTAAAGAAGAATTTATGGATGACTATCATACAAAACACCCTGAACGAATGGTGTATGTAGTTCTATTCATTATTTTAGAAATTGCTGCAACAATTGTCTTTATAATGAATGTATCATCTTATATAGATCATCACCGTGATGAAAATATCACAGGCATGATGATTGCTGCATTTCTCGAAATAATTGCCGTAATTTTTGCATGTGCAATTCAAAAAGTAAACTCATCGGCAAACAAAGCATATGATATGTACTTAAACAATATAAATTCGCGATCAAATAATATTGATAACAAAGAATGTCTTTTTCCATCTAATCAATGGGAATGCCCTAAATGTGGACGCTTAAATGCAGATAGTGTTAAATATTGTTTGAATTGCAGTTCGCCAAAAGTAATAACCTTTACCAAGCCGCAAACAGGTGAATGGCAATGCCCAAAATGCGGAAAGATAAATCAGAATTATGTCGGAACATGCGGATGTGGAGAGGTAAAACCAAAATGAAAAAACTTATAATTTTAATAACAGCTATGTCTATTATTTTACTTACCTCTGCCTGCGGAAAAGCAGAAAATACAGAAAACTCCGTCGTGATTACAGACGCTGATGCTAAATATATTGAACTTGTTTATGATAATATTGAAAATTGGGATGTTACAAAGGATGAGAGCGCAAAAACATTTTCAATCGACAAAATCAGCTTTTATAATTTTGCCAACGGAGAACAAATGGCATTTTACATCAATTACCCAATCGGAGGTTATTATGGATGCGGTTATTATCTTAATGTTGACGATGGTACAATGGAGAAAATAACTTATGATATATATGACCACGATATTAAGGAGTGGAGCACTTCATATATGGTAAGAAATGCAACAGATGGAACAGATTGGAACAGTGATGCAGATGAAGACGAAAAACATTCAATTACCAAAGAAGCTTTTGAAAACTATCTAAAGTCAAAACTCAAATAAAGATATTCAGGTATATAAACACAAAAACGGCGTAACCGATTAAGTTTCGGTTATGCCGTAATTTTTTACTCAGATTCCAGTTGCTAATAGCTAATAGTAGAAATTATATTTAAAAACAAACTTTATAAATACCACAAAGCGATTGTAATACTGTAGCGGCGAACAATTACAATTTTACGCTCTGGCATAATATGTTTTTTCAATATCATACTGTCTTCACGAACCGGGGACGGTGATTCACCGTGCGGGCGTATAATATCAGTCACAACTGCTTAAAATCATACACCGTGTCGGGCGTTGCGTTGAGATGTAAAAAACAGCCCGAAAAGAAAAATAATTCTTTTCGGGAAATAAAACCTGTAAAAATATAAAAAAGTCAGTAAAATCCGAAAAAAATCCGAAAATTCTCTTGACTTATTGATTATTTCAATATAGAATAATAAAATGTACCATAATGGGGATATGTACCGAAGAGGTCGGGAAAATCCGCAAAAAACTTTATCCGACAAGGGGATATTATCACAAAAATCCTTTTGTGTCAAGAGCTTTTTATGAGCAGATTTTCAGTACCGCTTGCCCCGTTTCATAGATTTTTTAAGGAGTGATACGCCTATGGTTAATGTCAAACCCGTAAAGCTTGGCAACACCGAAAGAATGAGTTTTGGTAAAATCGATGAAGTAATTGATATGCCTAATCTTATCGACATTCAGAAAGCGTCATACAAATGGTTGCTTGACGAAGGTCTTAAAGAAGTATTTAAAGATGTTTCGGGCATTACCGATTATCAGGACAACCTTGTTCTCGATTTTATCGACTACACACTTGATGTTGATCACCCGAACTACAGCGTAATTGAGTGTAAGGTTCGTGATGCAACATATTCAGCTGCTCTCAGAGTAACCGCAAGACTTTTGAACAAGTCAACGGGTGAAATCAAAGAGAGCAATGTATTTATGGGCGATTTCCCGCTGATGACCGCAAGCGGCACATTCGTTATCAACGGTGCTGAGCGTGTTATCGTTTCACAGCTTGTAAGAAGCCCGGGCGTTTACTATAAAATGGATCACGACAAAACCGGTAAGGAACTGTATTCAACAACAGTTATCCCGAATCGTGGTGCATGGCTTGAGTATGAAACCGATGTAAACGATGTTTTTTATGTTCGTATTGATAAGAACCGTAAGCTTCCCGTTACATCATTTATCAGAGCACTCGGTCTTGGCTCGGATGCCGAAATTCTCGACTATTTCGGTGACGATGAAAGAATGAGAGCTACTATCGAAAAGGATGCCGCTTCAAATGTTGAAGAAGGTCTTATCGAGGTTTACAAAAAGCTCCGTCCGTCTGAGCCTCCGACAGTTGACAGTGCGCAGACACACATAAACAACCTGTTCTTTGACCCCGGTCGTTATGATATGTCAAGAGTAGGCAGATATAAATACAACAAAAAGCTCGGTATTGCAAACCGTCTTGAAGGTCAGGTTCTTGCAGAGCCGATTGCCAACCCACGCACAGGCGAGGTTATGGCTCTTCGTGATGAAAAAATCACAAAGGAAAAGGCTTTTGAAATCGAAAACGCAGGTGTTAAGATTGCCTATGTAAAGGCTGCCGATGAAACAATCGTTAAGGTTATTTCAAACGGTATGGTTGACATTGCTTGCTATGTTGATTTTGACGCAGAAGCAGAGTGTGATATCAAGGAAAATGTTCGTTTTGATGTTCTTTGCGAAATTCTTGATTCCTGTGAGAATGAGGATGACCTCAAGGAAATGCTCAGAAGCCGTGCAGATGAGCTTGTTCCTAACCACATCACGGTTGACGATATCTTTGCAACAATCAACTACCTTAACTGTGTTGCTCACGGTGTCGGTAATACAGATGATATCGACCACCTCGGCAACAGAAGAATCCGCTGCGTAGGCGAACTTCTTCAGAACCAGTTCAGAATCGGTTTCTCCCGTCTTGAAAGAGTTGTAAGAGAGAGAATGACAACCCAGTCACAGGATATGGAGTCGCTTTCGCCTAACTCACTCATCAATATCCGTCCCGTAACAGCGGCAATTAAAGAATTCTTCGGTTCTTCACCGCTTTCACAGTTCATGGATCAGGGTAACCCACTTGCAGAGCTTACCCACAAGCGTCGTCTTTCAGCCCTCGGTCCGGGCGGTCTTTCAAGAGATCGTGCAGGATTTGAGGTTCGTGACGTACACTACACACACTATGGCCGAATGTGTCCTATCGAAACTCCTGAAGGTCCTAACATCGGTCTTATCTCATATCTTGCTTCATTTGCCCGTATCAACAAGTACGGCTTTATCGAAGCTCCTTATCGTAAAATTGACAAGGAAACAGGCGTTGTAACCGACGAAGTTGTCTATATGACAGCCGATGTTGAGGATAACTACGCTGTTGCACAGGCTAACGAACCGCTTGATGAAAACGGCAGATTTGTTCATTCAAGAGTCGTAGGTCGTTACCGTGACGAGTTCGTAGAGTATTCTCCCGAAAGATTCGACTTCATGGATGTATCTCCTAAGATGGTTGTATCTGTTGCTACGGCTATGATTCCGTTCCTTGAAAACGATGACGCAAACCGTGCTCTCATGGGTGCGAACATGCAGCGTCAGGCAGTTCCGCTCCTCCGCAGTGAGGCTCCTATCGTCGGTACAGGTATGGAGTACAAGGCAGGTACAGACTCAGGCGTTTGTATCCTCGCTGAGGAAGACGGTATCGTTATGAGCGTTGACGCTCGTAACATTCGTGTACAGTATGACTCGGGCAGAGTTCAGGACTTTGAGGTTATCAAGTTCCTCCGCTCTAACCAGGGTACATGTATCAACCAGCGTCCTATCGTGTCAAGAGGACAGAGAGTTAAGAAGGGTGAAGTTCTCGCAGACGGTCCGGCTACCGAAAACGGTGAAGTTGCTCTCGGTAAGAACGCTCTCATCGGCTTTATGACATGGGAAGGTTACAACTACGAGGATGCTGTTCTTATCAACGAAAAAATCGTTCGTGATGATGTTTATACATCAATTCACATTGAAGAATATGACACAGAGGCAAGAGATACAAAGCTCGGACCCGAAGAGATTACAAGAGATATCCCGAATGTAGGTGAAGATGTTCTCAAGTATCTTGACGAGGACGGTATCATTCAGATCGGTTCTGAGGTTAAAGCAGGCGATATCCTTGTCGGTAAAGTAACTCCAAAGGGTGAAACAGAGCTTACAGCCGAGGAAAGACTCCTTCGTGCAATCTTTGGTGAAAAGGCAAGAGAAGTCAGAGATACATCTCTCCGTGTGCCTCACGGTGAATGCGGTACTGTTGTTGATGTTAAGGTGTTTACCCGTGCAGACAGCAGAAACGAACTCCAGCCAGGTGTAAACAAGGTTGTAAGAGTTTACCTTGCACTCAAGAGAAAAATCAGCGTAGGCGATAAGATGGCAGGTCGTCACGGTAACAAGGGTGTTATTTCAAGAATTCTCCCAATGGAAGATATGCCGTTCCTTCCTGACGGTACTCCGCTTGACATCGTACTTAACCCGTTGGGCGTACCTTCTCGTATGAACATCGGTCAGGTTCTTGAGGTTCACCTCGGTTATGCCGCAAAGGCGCTTGGCTGGAAGATTATGACTCCTGTATTTGACGGTGCTCATGAGCAGGACATCTTTGAATGTCTTAAAGACGCAGGTTACAGCGAGGACGGTAAGACATGGCTTGTTGACGGTCGTACAGGTGAGCGTTTCGATAACCCTGTAACAGTAGGTTATATGTACTACCTCAAGCTCCATCACCTCGTTGATGAAAAAATCCACGCAAGAAGCACAGGTCCTTACTCTCTCGTTACACAGCAGCCACTCGGCGGTAAAGCCCAGTTCGGCGGTCAGCGTTTCGGTGAGATGGAAGTTTGGGCACTTGAGGCTTACGGCGCTGCTTATACACTTCAGGAAATTCTTACAGTTAAGTCGGACGATGTTGTCGGCCGTGTTAAGACCTACGAGGCTATCGTTAAAGGTCAGAATATTCCTGCTCCGGGTATTCCTGAGTCATTCAGAGTTCTTATTAAGGAACTCCAGTCACTTTCACTTGATGTTCGTGTTCTTAACTCTGACGGTGAAGAAATTGACATTAAGCAGAAGTTTGATGAGGACGAGGATATTGTTGATGCAACAAATCCGGAATTTGAAGAAGACCATGTAATGACATCAATGGACGGCTACACTCTTGACGAGGGCGGCGAAGAAGGCAATATGTTTGACGATTCACTTGCCGATGTTGAAGAGGACAGCTACACATCGGATGATTTCAGCGATGACTTTGGCAGTGACGATATGTAAGGAGGAAATGCAATGATAGATAATAATGTTTTTGACTCAATTAAAATCGGACTTGCTTCTCCTGAGCAGATGAGAGAATGGTCTTACGGCGAAGTTAAAAAGCCCGAGACAATTAACTATCGTACTCTCAAGCCTGAAAGAGACGGCTTGTTCTGCGAACGCATTTTCGGACCGACAAAGGACTGGGAATGTCACTGCGGTAAATACAAGAGAATCCGTTTTAAGGGTAAAATCTGTGACCGTTGCGGTGTTGAAGTAACCCGTTCAAAGGTCAGAAGAGAGCGTATGGGACACATTGAGCTTGCCGCTCCCGTGTCGCACATTTGGTATTTCAAGGGAATTCCTTCAAGAATTGCCCTTATGCTTGATATTTCTCCCAAGCTTTTGGAGAATGTACTCTATTTCTCACAGTACATCGTAACAGATCCCGGCGACTGCCGTGACCTTGCAAAGTATCAGTGTCTTACCGAGGGTGAGTACAATGATATGCGTGAGAAGTATGAAAACGACTTTGAAGCAGGTATGGGTGCCGAGGCAATCAAAAAGCTCCTTGCTGAGATTGACCTTGATGCTCTTTCCGCTTCACTTAAAGAAGAACTCGAAACTGCATCGGGTCAGAAGAGAGTTAGACTCCTTAAAAGACTTGATGTTGTTGAAAGCTTCAGAATGTCGGGCAACCGTCCCGAGTGGATGATTCTCGATGTTGTTCCGGTAATTCCGCCGGATATCCGTCCTATGGTTCAGCTTGACGGCGGTCGTTTTGCAACAAGTGACCTTAACGACCTCTATCGCCGAGTTATCAACCGTAACAACAGACTTAAAAAGCTCCTTGAGCTTAACGCACCTGAAATCATCATCCGCAACGAGAAGAGAATGCTTCAGGAATCCGTTGACGCACTCATCGACAACGGCAGACGAGGCAGACCCGTTACAGGACCTAACAACCGTGCCCTCAAGTCACTTTCGGATATGCTTAAAGGTAAGCAGGGCCGTTTCCGTCAGAACCTTCTCGGTAAGCGTGTTGACTACTCAGGCCGTTCGGTTATCGTTGTAGGACCTGAACTCAAAATGTATCAGTGCGGTCTTCCTAAGGAAATGGCACTTGAACTCTTCAAGCCGTTCGTTATGAAACGCCTTGTTGAAACTAAAGCAGAGCAGAATATCAAATCAGCAAGAAAAGCTGTTGAGCGTGCAAAGGACAATGTTTGGGACGCACTTGAAGTTGTAATCAAGGGACACCCCGTTCTCCTCAACCGTGCTCCAACACTTCACCGTCTTGGTATTCAGGCATTTGAGCCTGTTCTTGTTGAAGGTCGTGCTCTTAAACTTCATCCGCTCGCTTGTACAGCATACAATGCTGACTTTGACGGCGACCAGATGGCTGTCCATGTACCTCTGTCGGCAGAGGCACAGGCAGAAGCAAGATTCCTTATGCTCGCAGCAGGCAACCTTCTCAAGCCTTCTGACGGTCAGCCTGTTACAGTTCCTACACAGGATATGATCCTCGGTTCTTACTACCTTACACTTGATAAGGACGGTGAGAGAGGCGAAGGAAAGGTATTCCGTGATGTTGATGAGGTTATGATGGCTTATCAGACAGGCGTCATCGAGCTTCACTCAAAAATCAAGGTTCGCCGTGAGCTTGAAATTGACGGAAAAATCGAATCCGGTATTGTAGACACAACAATCGGTAAGATTATCTTTAACAATCCTATTCCTCAGGATCTCGGCTTTATCGACAGAAGTATCCCCGAAAACAGATTCAAGTTTGAGGTTGACTTCCTCGTTGGTAAATCGGGTCTTAAGAAGATTATTGATAAATGTATCAAAATTCACGGTCCGGTAAGAACAAGCGTTGTTCTTGACCACATTAAGGCACAGGGCTATAAGTATTCTACAAAGGGTGCTATTACCGTTGCCGTTTGTGACGCAGTTATTCCTCCTCAGAAGAAGGCGATTATTGCCGAGGCAGAGAAGGAAGTTGATGTTATTCGTGATGAGTTTATGATGGGTCTTCGTTCAAACGAGGAGCGTTACGAAGAAGTTCTTCGTATCTGGGAAAAGGCTACTAACGATGTAACCGATGCCCTCCAGAAAAACCTTGACCGCTACAACCCAATCTTCATGATGGCTGACTCAGGTGCCCGTGGTAGTATGAGCCAGATCAGACAGCTTGCAGGTATGCGTGGTCTTATCGCCAATACATCAGGTAAAACAATCGAAATTCCTATCAGAGCTAACTACCGTGAAGGCCTTAACATCTTGGAGTACTTTATTTCATCTCGTGGTGCTCGTAAAGGTCTTGCCGATACAGCTCTTCGTACAGCCGACTCAGGTTACCTTACCCGCCGTCTTGTTGATGTATCACAGGAAGTTATTATCCGTGAAGAGGACTGCGGTACTACAGAAGGTCTTGAAATCTTTGACATCAAAGCAGGCGAATCAAATGTTATCGAAGGACTCCACGAGCGTCTTATCGGAAGATATCTCCTTGATGACTTCTGCGATTCTAACGGTAATGTTCTTGTTTCAAAGGATGTTATGATGGGCGACAAAGAGGCTGACATCATCGTTAATTCGGGTGTTGACCACATCAAGATTCGTTCGGTACTTGAATGTCGTGCAAAACACGGCGCTTGCCGTAAGTGCTACGGTTCTAACCTTGCCAACCGTCAGCCTGTTACTGTCGGTGAGGCTGTCGGTATTATTGCCGCTCAGTCAATCGGTGAGCCTGGTACACAGCTTACAATGAGAACATTCCATACCGGCGGTGTTGCATCTGCCGAAGATATCACACAGGGTCTTCCGAGAGTTGAAGAGCTTTTCGAGGCTCGTAAACCAAAGAGCCTTGCAATCATCAGTGAAATCGACGGTGATGTTCGTTTTGAAGAAATCAAAAACGCAAAGCACGCTGTTATCTTTAACAAGGAAACAGGCGAAGAAAGAGCTTACCTCATTCCTTTCGGTTTCCGTGTAAAGGTATTTGACGGCGACCACATCAAAAAGGGTGACAAGATTACCGACGGTGCTGTTAATCCGCACGATATACTCGATATTCTCGGACCCGAGGCAGTCATGAACTACCTTATTTCGGAAGTACAGAGTACCTACCGTTTACAGGGTGTTGAAATCAACGATAAGCACATTGAGGTTATCGTTCGTCAGATGATGCGTAAGGTTAAGGTTGAGGATGCAGGCGACACAGGCTTTATGTCAGGTCAGACCTACGACAAGAACGAAGTTCTTTACGAGAATGAGCAGATTAAAAAGCGTATTGCCAACGGCGAAGAAGGTCTTCGTGAGGCAACATTCACTCAGCTCCTCCTCGGTATCACAAAGGCCGCTCTTGCAACAGACAGTTTCCTTTCAGCCGCATCATTCCAGGAAACAACAAGAGTTCTTACAGATGCCGCTATCAAGGGTAAGGTTGATCCGCTCGTCGGTCTTAAAGAGAATGTTATCCTCGGTAAGATTATCCCTGCAGGTACAGGTATGCAGAGATATGCAGATGTTCAGCTTGAGAGTAATTCTGAGGCAGAAATCGTTGAGAATGACGATACAGACGATGTTATCGTTGCTCTTGAAGACGATGAAATTATGGACTTCTGATTTAACTGAAAACATATAATGTATAAAAAAACCACGGTATGTGCCAAATGGTACATACCGTGTATTTTTTGTTTGCAAACTGTCTGCCCGACCGCAATTTTCAATTTTCCATTTTCAACTTTCAATTTTAAAAAACTTTCGCTCGGGCATAATAAGTTTTTTACATTACAAACTGTCTACACGAATTGGGTACGGCGGCTCGCCGTATCACAAATAAAAAAGTCGGGAAACAGAAATTTTGCATTGAAAATCTGCTGCCCGACTTTAATTTGTAACTATTTTCTGCCGAGAATGTAATCTGTGGAAACTTTGTACAAATCAGCCAGTTTAATTAAATGCTCAACGGGAATTGACTGGAATCCTCTTTCGTAGCGTGAATAGACCGTCTGCTGAATTCCTAAATATTCGGCAACTTCACTTTGTTTCATATCATGATCTTCTCGCAAATCACGCAGTCTTTTAAAATACATATTATCACCCTGTATAGTATCTATCGGTACTATTGACTTTATCATAAATGGGTGATATAATGATTTTATAGTACTTAAAAGTACTAAAGCATTTAACTTAAAAGCACGCCGCAGTTTCAAGTGAGAAAAACTGCGGCGTGCTTGAATTTTAGGTTATAAAATTCTCAACATAATTTAATTCACGAAAATATCTTTTCTTCTGTCAAAATAAACCTTGTTGACAATTGCCATAACAATCGGTATAACGCACTGACCGACTGTTGACGCATCGAATGCCATGTAATCTGTTGTGCATGAAATTAAAATGGCATAAATAATCGCAATAGCAATATTAAGACCGTAAAGTGCAACAATCATTTTCGGACCGTTCTTTTTCAATCCTGAAAGCTGAAAACGGGTTACGATCATAAAAACGGCAAGTACAAGAAGCAATATGCCATACACGATGTCAACCGCTTTTACACCCGGATAAAGTGAATATACGGTAAGCGGATCAATTTGCTCGGTTTTGTAAATACTGCCTGTCATGTACAAAACAGCATAGCATACATTAAAGAACGCACCTGCAAAAAGTGCAAAGTAAATCAGAAATTTGTACCAACCCATCTGATGTCCGTTGAATTTATCGGGATACTGTGGGTACTGCTGATACGGTTGATTGTACATCGGTTGCCGATACTGATTCGGTTGCTGATATTGGTTGTAATTTGGCTGTTGATATTGCTGATTAGGCTGCTGATAATTAGGTTGCTGATAATTAGCCTGCTGATTGTTAAAATCAGGCTGAGTGTTTTGCTGTTGATTGTTTGTGAGCGGTGTACCGCATGACTGACAGAATTTTGTGCCGTCAGGACATTGATTTCCGCAATTCGGACAAAACATAGAATCCCTCTCTCAAGTAAAATCAGAGATTAAATCTCCGAAAAAATTTTACCATAAATAATTACAATAATCAACAAAATTCTCAAAATGTACATTAAATGACCCTCCGAAATCATCGGAAGGGTAAATCTTTTATGATTTTATTTGTTTAAGCCCGATTTTCTTTTGTCAAGATAATCCTGAAGAATTATTGTGGCGGCAACCTCGTCAACGACATTTTTACGCTTTTTTCCTCTTGTATTTGTGGTGTTGAGAAAATTGTGAGCCGTAATTGTTGTTCCACGCTCATCCTGCATAACGCATTCAATGCCTGTTTCATTGCTCAGATTTTCGGCAAACGCTCTGGCATTCTGTGCGCTTTCGCCCTCACTGCCGTCCATATTTTTCGGAAGTCCCACAACAATAAGCTCGGCTTTTGTTTCTTTGGCTGTATTTGACACCTTTTCAAGCAACTGTTTCGGTGACTTTTCAAAAATAACTGTATATGGCGACGCTAAAAACTCGGTTTTGTCGCATACAGCAATGCCTGTGCGTGCTTTTCCGAGGTCAACTGACATTATAATCATTTTGTTTGTCCTTTCACTTTGGTTTACTCCATTATAATGCAAAATCAGAATTTTAACAACGGCTTTTTTTAATGTTGAACAATCTTTTGCGTAATTACTTTATTAAGTTTTTTCAAAGCTTTGTTTCTACAAAAGAATATAAAAATTCTCATTCACAAAAAGACAAAACTGTTACCCATAATATCCTATAATAAAAATACAAAAAGAAGTAAATCGTTAAAGGGATGTTGATTTTTATGGAAGCAAAAACTACTTTGGCTCGCAGACAGGACGCTGTTCAGGGCGATTTTATGCGGAAAATGCTCACAAACGCAGGTTGTCTGCTCTGCGGAATTTTGGTGTCACGGGGAGCGGTTCTCGGAAGTCTTGCACCGTTCGGGGCGTCATTTGCGGCGGCAGTTCCGAGAAAGTATCTTTTGTCATCACTCTTAGGCACGGCATTCGGCTATGTCCTGCTAAAACCCTCGGACAGCTTTCGTTACCTTGCCGTTGTGGCGGCAATAGGTGGTCTGCGGTGGCTGCTCGGTGATCTTGACAAGGTTACCAAAAGCAAGGTTTTTGCTCCGCTTGTGGCATTTGTTCCGATTTTTGCAACGGGTGTTTCGTTGCTTTTCGTAAGCACAAGCACGCTGACAACCTTTGCCGATTGCGTAACCGAGGCGGTAATTGCAGGTGCGGCGGCATATTTTATCAGCACGGCACTGCACCTTGCAGGCGACAACAGAAGTTTTGAAGTTTTTTCGCAA
>ENA-OWPP01001947-OWPP01001947.1-human-gut-metagenome-genome-assembly--contig:-NODE-1947-length-15507-cov-20.280028_pt1 | contig 15507 bp, 14 predicted proteins | sample MGYA00248265_ERZ651848 | MGnify/ENA primary metagenome ERZ651848 (study PRJEB26924, sample SAMEA4378233) | human gut metagenome | biome: human gut; feature: human-associated habitat; material: faeces...
TGCTGGCTGCGGCAGACCTTGTCATCAGCCGCGCCGGTGCGCTGACGCTGGCCGAGCTGGAAGCTGTTGGCCGTGCAGCCGTGCTCATCCCCAGCCCCAATGTGGCTGAGAACCACCAGTACTTCAATGCCATGGAACTGCAGAAGGCCGATGCCGCTGTGGTGATCGAGGAAAAAGACCTGACCGGCGAAAAGCTGGTGAGCACGGTGTCCGACATGCTGGCACAGCCCGGCAAGCTGGCTGAGATGGGCAAAAATGCCCGCAGCCTGTCGGTGGATGACAGCCTTGACCGTATTGCAGACGCTCTGATGAAACTGGTGCAGAAGTAAAACAAAACCTAAACCGGAAAGGAGGTGTGCGCCATGCAGCAATACCGCAATAACAGAAACAACGGCAATATCTACGACCTGCGGAAAGACCTGCAGCATACTCCGCCGCCTTCACAACAAAAAGGATCTTCCGGCAGTGCGGATGGGCGCTATGGCTTCAACGGGGAACCGCTGAGCTTTGCGCCGGACCGCACCGCCAATGGTACGGTGCGCCGCACCCGTACCGATAACAGCATCGAGTTCCCTTCGCAGCCGCGCCGCACCGAACAGAGCGGCACCCGGCGCACCAGCGGCCAGAACCGGAACCGCACCGCGCAGCGAAGCCGCACGGCCCAGCCGGAACAGCGTGCATCCGGCACGGCCCGCAAGCCGCAGCAGCGCCGTTCACAGGGGCAGAAGCCGCGCAAGACAGCAGCTCAGGCAGCGCAGCAGCGCTACAAAAACCAGCGTCTGCGCCCGGCACAACAGCAGCCACGCGACCCGGTACAGCGGGAAAAACGCAAGAAGCGCCGCCTGACCCGCGCTGCACTGAAGCGGCGGCGGATGCTGCGGCGGCTGATGGCCTTTGTGACCCTGCTGGCCGTGATCGCCGCCGGTGTTTACCTGACCATGACCATGCTGTTTAAGATCGGCACCATTCAGGTGCAGACGGCGGACGGCACCGTGGTGCAGGAGGTGGGCGGCTATTCCAGCAGCCAGATCCTGCAGGCACTGGGTGTGCAGACCGAAGAGAACATTTTCAGCTTTGACCCCGCCGCCAAGGAAGCGGAACTGGAAAAGCAGTTCCCGCTGCTGGAATCCATCAGGGTGGTTCGGGATTACCCCAACACGGTGGTGGTGCAGGTGACCGAGGCGGTGCCTACCTATGCCATGCAGACGAAGAGCGGCTGGCTGACCCTCTCGGATCAGTTCAAGATCCTGGCCTGCGAGTCTGCCCAGCCGGAAGAACTCAAGACCCTATACGGCGGCGAGCCGGTGTCGGTGACACCCGGCGACCAGCTGACCTTTGCAGCGCAGGCAGACCCGGCGGCATCGGATGCATCCGGTTCGGCAGCAGCTTCGGCAGCAGCTTCGGCAGCGGTGCAGACGGACGACCGTCTGGATGCGCTGAATGAGCTGCAGGCAAAGCTGGAAGAGTATGGGATGCTGGACGATGTGACCCGCATGGAATTTGCGGACACCGACCAGATGGCATTTTTGTATCAGGATCGTGTCAGTGTGCTTCTGGGTACACGGAACGATCTGGATTATAAGCTGGACCGCGCACGCTATGTGCTGACCAATGCCGACGGCAAGGGTTGTGCCCCTACCGACACCGGCAGACTGGATTTCAGCCATGTCAGCGCGGGCAGCACCCGTAAAATTTACTTTGCACAGGGCCAGCCGACCCTGCCCTCCGGTTATGTTGTGCCGGAAAAGACCGTGCCGGAAGAGCCTGACACCTCTGCTGCCGAGGATACTGCGGCAGACGGTGCAGAGGATGCCGCTGCGGCCCAGCCTGCGGACGATACGGCGGCAGCTGCGGAAGAAACACCGCTGACCGACCCCGCCCGCATGACCGCAAATAACGAAGAAAACCCCATGTGACAAAATGTTTTGAGGAGCGTGTGCAGTATGAAACTGGAACAGTTACTGGAAGGCGTGCCCTTTACCCTTGCGCAGGGCAGTCTGGACACCGAGATCTCGGATATCATCTACGACAGCCGCAAGGCGGCACCGGGCCTTTTGTTCGTGTGCATCGTGGGCACCCAGCGTGACAGCCATGAGTTTGCCGCCGACTGCGCGGCAAAGGGTGTCAGCGCACTGGTCATCCAGCACGACATCGACCTTTCCGCCATGCCGGGCGTGACCGTGGTCAAGGTGGAAAGCAGCCGCTATGCCATGGCCCTGATGAGCGCGAACCTTTTTGGCAACCCGTCCCGCAAGATGACCATGATCGGTGTGACCGGCACCAAGGGCAAGACCACTACCACCCACATGATCAAGAGCGTGCTGGAAGCTGCAGGCCGCAAGGTGGGCATGATCGGCACCAACGGCATTTATTATATGGGCCGCCACAAGGAAACTGCCAACACCACCCCAGAAAGCTACGAACTGCAAAAGACCTTTCGGGAGTTTCTGGACGCAGGCTGCGACACCGCGCTGATGGAGGTTTCCAGCCAGGGCCTGATGATGGACCGCGTGGCCGGTGTGCACTACAATGTGGGCGTGTTCACCAACCTTTCGCCGGATCACATCGGCCCCGGCGAGCACAAGACCTTTGAGGAGTACCGCAGCTGGAAGGGCCAGCTGTTCAAGCGCTGCGATGTGGGCGTGGTGAACATTGACGATGAGAATACCGAAGCACTTCTGGAAGGCCACACCTGCCGCCTTGTCACCTATGGCCGTGCTGAGCAGGCGGACTACCGCGAGACCGGCTTTGAACTGCTGCGCACCCACGATTTTCTGGGCGTGAAGTTCCATGTGACCGGCAAGGACGAGATGGATGTGAAGGTGAATATGCCCGGCGAGTTCAGCGTGTACAACGCGCTGGCAGCTCTGGCGGTGGGCAAGGTGCTGGGCCTGCCGGATCAGGCCATCCACGACGGCCTTGGCAAGTGCGTGGTCAAGGGCCGCGTGGAGCTGGTGCCCATCAGCAAGAAGTTCACCATCCTGCTGGACTACGCCCACAACGAGGTGTCCACCGAAAGCCTGCTCACCACTCTGCGGGCCTACAAGCCCCACCGTCTGGTGGTGGTGTTCGGCTGCGGCGGCAACCGCTCCAAGCTGCGCCGCTACGGCATGGGCGAGATCTGCGCCAAAATGGCCGATTTCTCCATCCTTACCGAGGACAACAACCGCTTTGAAAAGGTGGAGGACATCCTTGCTGATATCCGCGTGGGCATGAACAAGGGCAACCCGGACGCAAAGTTCGTGGAGATCCCCGACCGTCTGGATGCACTGCACTACGCAGTGGATCACGCGCAGGAGGGCGACCTGATCGCCGTCATTGGCAAGGGCCACGAGACCTACCGTGACCGCGAGGGTGTCAAGACCCCGTTCCTGGAGCGGGAGCTGCTGGAAGAGTATGCACAGCAGATCGGGCTGGAATAACAGATAAAAAAATAACGCCGTGTCGAATGTTCGGACACGGCGTTATTTTTTGCGGTAATTATGCTTTCAGCTGCGGAGCCTTGTTCTCCGGCAGGAGATTGGTCATGCTCTTCAGGCTGATGCCGATGGTGGAGAGATTATGCAGCATGGCAGAGGAGGCCGGCTGCAGGATGCCCAGAGCACCCAGCGCGATGAGGGCCGAGTTGAAGGTGAGCACGAAACGGTAGTTTGCGTGCACGCGCTTCTGCAGGGAGTTGGCGATGGCCTTGAGGGCCACCAGCTCCTCCAGACTGTCGGCCTTGATGGTCACATCGGCGATCTCGCGGGCGATGGCAGCGCCGGAGTTGATGGCAATGCCAATGTCGGCAGCGGACAGGGCGGGGGAGTCGTTGATGCCGTCGCCGATCATCACCACGGTGTGGCCCTCGGCCTTGGCCTGCTGGACAAAGTTTGCCTTATCCTCGGGCAGCACCTCGGCAAAGAAGCGGTCCACGCCCACCTGCTTTGCAATGGCGGCAGCGGTGCGCTCACTGTCGCCGGTCATCATGACGGTGTTCCGGATGCCCAGCGCACGCAGTCCGTTCAGCACAGCGGCGGCTTCCGGGCGCAGCGGGTCGGAAATGCAGATCACACCCACCAGCTGGCCGCTGGCTGCCATGTACAGGTGCGAATGCTCTGGCTTGAGAGCATCGAACTTCTGCTGCTCGGCTGCGGGGATGGTGCACTTTTCATCCTCAAAGACGAAGTGGTGGCTGCCAATGACCACGCGCTGGCCGCCTACGCGGCTTGCAATGCCGTGGGCCACGATGTACTCCACCTCGGAGTGCATCTCCTCATGGGAAATGCCGCGCTCTTTGGCGGCACGCACCACGGCGTTGGCCATGGAGTGGGGAAAATGCTCCTCCAGACATGCGGCCAGCTGCAGAACTTCGCGCTCGTTGCAGCCGGAGAAGGGCACGACCTCCACTACCTGCGGGGTGGCACGGGTGAGGGTGCCGGTCTTGTCGAACACAATAGTGTCGGCCTGAGATAGCGCTTCCAGATACTTGCCGCCCTTGACGGTGATGTGGTAGCTGCCGCACTCGCGCATGGCGGAAAGCACGGCCAGCGGCATGGAGAGCTTGAGCGCGCAGGAGAAATCCACCATCAGGCAGGAGATGGCGCGGGTGGCGTTGCGGGTGAGCAGATAGGTGACCACCGTTGCGCCCAGACACCATGGCACCAGCTTGTCGGCCAGCACCAGCGCACGGTTCTCGGTGCTGGACTTGAGCTTTTCGGATTCCTCGATCATGGCCACGATCTTGTCGTAGCGGTTGGAACCGCCCTCGGCCTTGGCGATAAAGACGCACTCGCCCTCCTCCACAACGGTGCCGGCATAGAGGGTGGACCCCTCTGCCTTGCGCACCGGCATGGCTTCGCCGGTCAGGGCAGCCTGATTCACCATGGCTTCGCCTTCCAGCACGGTGCCGTCCAGCGGGATCATGTTGCCGCTGCGCACGACCACCTCATCGCCGGAGCGTACTTTGGTCAGAGGCACCAGCACTTCGGTGCCCTGACTGCGCACCCACACCTTGTCCACGTTCAGGGCCATGCTGCGGGCCAGATCGTCCAGACTCTTCTTGCGGGTCCACTCTTCCAGCAGAGAACCCAGATTCAGCAGGAACATGACAGAACCGGCGGTGCCAAAGTCGCCGCGCAGCAGCGAGACGCCGATGGACAAAGCGTCCAGCACCTCCACTTCCAGCCTGCGGCTCAGCACGCAGCGCACACCCTTCCAGAGAAAGCGGATGGAGCGGAAGGCGGTGTAGGCAGCGTCAAGGGGTGCGGGCAGGAACAGCTTGCGCAGGCAGCGGCCTGCCACCAGATCGAACATTTTATCCTGATATTCCCGGTTCAGCCTGCGGCTGTCGGCGGAGGTGACCAGAGCGTCATACTCGGACACATCGAACTTGTAGCCTGCCAGAATGGCAATGGCGGCGGTGCGCTTGCCGGTATAGGTAATGACCACATCGCCGGTGCGCTCGTAAACGGCGGCATGGACGATGGCATCTTTGTGGTTCAGATATGCTTCCAGCACATCGGCACGGTGCAAAGTCATGCGGACGTTTTCCACATGCACACGCATCCGGCCCTTGCCTTCATGCAGAATGGTACATTTCATATATCAAATATCCTTCTCTATCTTTTTGCCGCAGCGTCAGGCTGCTATACCCTGCACGCCTGCGGCCCCACTCTCACAAAAAAGAGCCGCCCGAAGGCGGCTCGAAAGCCACGTTGGGGCTTTCAGTGCTTTACGAACCGAAAATTACTCAGCGGTCTCTTCGGTGGTCTCCTCGGCGGCATCCTCGATCACAGCAGCCTCGGCTTCAACAGCACGAGCCTCGTTGATGGCCTTTGCATCGGCCAGAATGTCACCAGCCTGCTCCTGAACTTTGCTGACGGTCTCCATGGTGGAGTCCTTCATGCGCAGCACAGCAGCGGTGGTCTGGGTGTAGACCTTCTTGGCGTCCTTGCTGGACAGCAGCTTGAAACCGGCAGAACCGAACAGCGTGCCGGCGGCGAACAGTGCGATCTTCTTGATATCCATAGTAACTTCCCTACCTTTTCTATTTCCTGTCAGAGACCCTGCATCCGCAGGACCTGTAAGATGAATATACCGGCCCAAAAGCCGGAGAACAGGGTGGACATTTCTCTTCTGTCGAGCCTATTGTAGCACAGAATTTACCATTTTCAAGCTTTTTCTTGAATGTTAATACATGTAAACTTTTTACGATGCGTAGTTAGAAAAAGCTATCTTTAACGCGTTTTTTAAGACAAACTACAGCTTGTAAATGGAAACTAACCGGCAGATGGGACGAGAAAGAATTTCCAGTTTGTAAAAAATCCTGGTTTGGAAATGCAGGTTGCCGCCACGGCCCTTCTCTGTGAAAAAGCAACCCGGAAAATCCGCAGATTTTTCCGGGCTGCTAAAATAAAAATCGTTTTCCGCTGAAGATGCCAAGAGCGACGCGGCGGACATTTTAAACCGTTTTGCTTTACAGGATGCGCACCCGGATCACGGCGGGGATGGCAGCCAGCTTTTCGGCCAGCTTCTTGTCCACAGCACCGGTAGCATCCAGCATGGTGTAGGCCATGTTCTTTTTGCTCTTGTTCACCATGTTCTCGATGTTCAGGCCGGCTTCGGTGGTCAGGGCGGTGATCTGGCTGATCATGCCCGGCTCATTTTTGTGGATGATGCAGATGCGCTTGCCGCCGGCTCTGGGCTGGTTGACCTCCGGCATGTTCACCGAGTGGATGATGTTGCCGTTCTTCAGGTAGTCGCTCAGCTCCTTTGCAGCCATCACGGCGCAGTTGTCCTCGGCTTCCGGGGTGGAAGCGCCCAGATGGGGGGTGCACACGATGCCGGGCTTGCCCAGAATAGCCTCAGATGGGAAGTCGGTCATGTAGCCGGACACCTTGCCGGTCTCCATGGCTTCCAGCAGGGCTTCGGTGTTGACCAGTTCGCCGCGGGCGTAGTTCAGGATCTTCACGCCGTCCTTGCACAGGGCAAGGGTCTGGACGTTGATGGTGTCCTTGGTGGTGGGCAGGTAGGGCACATGGATGGTGATGTAGTCGCACAGGGGCAGCATGTCGTTCAGGTTCACGCAGTGGCGTACCTGACTGCTCAGGTTCCATGCGGCATCAATGGAGATGTAGGGGTCGTAGCCGTAGACCTCCATGCCCAGCTCAATGGCGCAGTTGGCCACGCGGGAGCCGATGGCACCCAGACCGATGACACCCAGCGTCTTGCCCTTGATCTCGTTGCCCACGAACTGCTTCTTGCCCTTTTCCACGGTCTTTGCCATGGCGGGGTCGCCGACAAGGCCCTGACACCACTGGGCGGCAGCAGCCACATTGCGGCTGCCGGCGATCAGCATGCCGATCACCAGCTCGGCCACAGCGTTGGCGTTGGCACCGGGGGTGTTGAACACCACGATGCCCTGCTCACTGCAGCGGTCCAGCGGGATGTTGTTCACGCCGGCACCGGCGCGGGCGATGGCCAGAAGATTGTCGTTGAAGGCGGTATTCAGCATGTCGGCGCTGCGAACGAGGATGCCGTCCGGGGTATCGGTGTCCACAGCCACGTCAAACTGCTTGTTGTTCAGCTTTGCCAGACCCACCGGGCTGATGGCGTTCAAAGTTTTGATCGTATACATATCTGAATTCCCCTCTTATGCATTTGCCTTGCGGAACTTCTCCATGAAGTCCACCAGCTTGTCCACACCCTCGGCGGGCATTGCGTTGTAAATGGAAGCGCGCATACCGCCTACCAGACGGTGGCCCTTCAGGTTCACGAAGCCTGCTTCTGCAGCTTCGGCGCAGAACTTCTTGTCCAGATCTGCATTGGGGCTGGTGAAGGTGACATTCATGGTGCTGCGGTAGCGGTGCTCCACAGGATTCGTGAAGAAGCCCTGACCGTCCAGATAGTCGTACAGCACTTTGGCCTTGGCTTCGTTGATCTTCTGCATGTTGGCAAGACCGCCGATGTCGTTTTCCAGATACTTGAGCACCAGACCGGTCATATAGATGCACCAGCAGGGGGGCGTGTTGTACATGCTGTCCTTGCTCAGCAGGGTGGTGTAGTTCATCATGGTGGGCACATTGTCGGCGGCATGGCCCAGCAGGTCGTCGCGGACGATGGCAATTGCCATGCCGGCGGGAGCTACATTCTTCTGCACGCCGAAGTAGATGCAGCCGTACTTGGTCACATCCACGGGCTTGGAGAGGATCATGGAGCTCATGTCGGCTACCAGAGGCACACCCTCCACCTGCGGTACCTCGACAAACTGAGTGCCGAAGATGGTGTTGTTCTGGCAGATGTGGATGTAGCTGGCATCCTTATCATAGTTGATGGCGTTTACGTCCGGGATGTAGGTGAAGTTCTTGTCCTTGCTGGAAGCAACGATGTTCACCTCGCCGAACTTGGCGGCTTCCTTGGCGGCAAGGTTCGAGAAATTGCCGGTGACAAGGTAATCTGCTTTGCCGGTGGTCATGAAATTCAGCGGGACCATGGCAAACTGCTGGGTCGCACCGCCCTGAAAGAAACCGACCTTGTAGTTGTCAGGAATGTTCATTACCCGGCGCAGGGTGGCCTCGGTGTCCTTGATGATGGCATCGAACCACTTGCTGCGGTGGCTCATCTCCATTACGCTCTGACCGCTGTCGCCATACTCGAGCAGCTCTGCCTGTGCCTGCTTGAGCACCTTCTCGGGCAGCATGCTGGGGCCTGCGCTGAAGTTGTAAACTCGTGCCATAATGAACTCTCCCTTTCCTGTATCGCACAGCACCGCGGTTTTCTGCGGTGCGTTCTGTTGATTGCTGTAGCCGTAGTATACTGGTTTTGCAGGGATGAAAACAAGAGCATCTTTGCACAAAGATACGGCGCAAAAGCCCCTGTGCGGGCACAAAGCACACAAATGTCCTTGATAGAAAAACAAAAACAAAGACAAATGTAAAATAGAGCTGAAAAAGCCTGATTTCATCGGCGTTTCCGGCTCTTGCGCTTTGGCGCAGAAATTGGTATAATAATAAAACAAAGACAAACGTAAAAGCAAAAAAGATGCCAAAAGGAGGGAGAACAGCAGGATGTATGGCATCCCGGACAGTGTAAAGCCGCTTTCGGCGGCAGAGGAGCAGGTCATGCTTGCCGTGTGGGCCTGCCGTGCGCCCGTCACCCGGCGGGACATCGACGCAAAGCTGCGCGCAAAGGGCTGGGCACCGGCTACCGTGCTCAACTTTCTTTACCGGCTGGAGGAGAAAGGCTGGGTGAAAAGCGGCAAGGACGGCAACCGCAATACCTACACTCCGGCCATCACCCAGCGCGCCTACAACGTGTGGAGTATGCGGGAACGGCTGGATACCCTTTTTGGAAATGATCTGGCCGCGGCGGTGCGCGCGCTGGTCAGCGAAAGCGGCTGCGGCCAGAGCGAGCTGGAACAGGCCATGAAGGTGCTGGAGGAAAAGCATCTGGAAGCGGAAGAATATGATCTGTATGACCCTTATGGGTAAAAAGGAGAGCGGAAGATGGATTGCAAACTGCGTGCCAAAAACTGCGGCGGCTGCCCGATGCTGGGCATGGACTACGCCGCACAGCTGAAACAGAAAGAAGAGACCGTGAAAAAGCTGCTGGGCAGATTCGGCCCGGTGGAGCACATCCGGGGCATGGAAACGCCGTACCACTATCGGAACAAGGTGATCTCCACCTTTACCACCGGCTGGGGTGGAAAACTTACCTCCGGCATCTACGCGGCAAACAGCCACAAGGTGCTGCCGGTGGAAAGCTGCCTTTTGCAGGACGAAGTGCTGGATAAGACCATGCTGGCTGTGCGTGCGGCAGCGGGCATCTGCCATTACCAGCCTTTTAATGAGGATAAGGGCACCGGCCTTCTGCGTCACTGCCTGCTGCGGCGCGGCGTTATGACCGGGCAGGTGATGGTGGTGCTGGTGACGGCTCAGCCGGTGCTGCCGGGTGCCAAGAACTTTGTCAAAGCCCTGCTGACCGAAGCAGAAAAGCAGAGTGTGACCATCACCACCATCGTCCAGAACGTGAACGACCGCAAAACCAGTGTGGTGCTGGGCGATATGGAAAAGGTGCTGTACGGCAAGGGATTCATTCTGGACGAGCTTTGCGGCAAGACGTATGCGCTCAGCCCGCGCAGTTTTTACCAGATCAATCATACCCAGACCGAAGTGCTGTACGGCCTTGCGGTGGACGCGGCGCATCTCACCGGCAAAGAAGTGGTGCTGGATGCCTACTGCGGCATCGGAACCATCGGCCTGACCGCCGCCGACCATGCAAAGCAGGTAGTGGGCGTGGAGGTGAACCGCGAAGCGGTGCACGATGCCATAGGTAATGCAAAGCACAATGGCGTGAAGAACGCCCGCTTCTTTGCCGCAGATGCCACCCGGTGGATCGGCGAAGCCGCTGCGGCTGGTGAACGCGCAGACGTGATCTTTATGGACCCGCCGCGGGAGGGCTCTACGCCGCAGTTTATCGATAGCGTGGCCCGCATGGCCCCGAAACGTGTGGTCTACGTGAGCTGCAACCCGGCCACGCTGGCCCGGGATCTGGAGCTGCTGACCCGGAAGGGATACAAAGTGGAGAGCAGCACGCCGGTGGATATGTTCCCCCACAGTGAGCATATCGAGACGGTATGCGCATTGTCCAAACTAGATGTCTACCAGAAGATCACGGTGAATCTGAAAATGGATGAACTGGATGTGACTGCTGCAGAGACCAAGGCTAGCTATGAAGAGATCCGGGAGTACGTCAAGGAACACACCGGTCTGAACGTGAGCGACCTCTATATTGCACAGGTCAAGCAGAAATACGGCATCAAGGAGCGGCAGAACTACAACAAGCCTAAGGCTGAGAACCCCAAGCGGCTCAAGTGCCCGGCGGAGAAGGAAAGAGCCATCCGGGAGGCGCTGAAGTATTTTAAGATGATTTGAAATAAAAAAATAGACGGATGTCTGTCAACTGGCAGACATCCGTCCGTTTTTATGATAATCTGTTATGATCGCAGTTCCTCAAGCAATGCCGTGCATCCTTCCAGTATATCCTGCCATGTGGCTTCAAAATCTCCCGTGAACCATGGGTCTGCCACTTCACGGGGATGATCCGTATGCGCCATCAGCAGCGAGACTTTATGCTGTGGGTCTCCGCCGACAAGCCGCAGGATGTCGCACAGATTACTTTCGTCCATGCCAATCAGATGATCATACCGTGCATAATCCAGCCGGGTCATCTGCCGGGCGGTCTTGCCGTTGCAGTCGATGCCATGTTCTGCCAGCTTCTGCCGTGCAGGAGGATAGACCGGATTTCCGATTTCCCATGCACTGGTGGCGGCTGATGCGATTTCAAATTGCTCGGATAGTCCTGCCTTGGACGTAAGGTCTTTCATCACATACTCCGCCATCGGGCTTCGGCAGATATTTCCGAGACAAATAAATAAGATCCTGGTCATGCCGGGTCGTTCTCCTTTTGGCTTACAAAAGCATAGCCGCCGTGGGTAGTGCGGATAAAGCTACCGCAGCCGGCCAGCTTCTTTCGCAGATTGGAAACGGTATTTGCCACGACCTTTAAGGTGTCGTCACAGTTTTGTCCCCACACAGCACGGAAAAGCTCTTCTTTTGAGAAGATTTGTCCTTCGTGGGAGGCAAGCATCAGCAGCAAATCGAACTCCAGTCGTGTAAGGGAGACTTTTCTGCCGTTGCACGACACTTCGTGGGCCATTCCGTCCAGTGTAAGCCCCGGAAGAACCAACTTCTCCCATGAATCAATGGATATTTGCTCTGCCTCGATGTGCTCTCGTTCCAGAAGCATCCGGATCTTCTGCTCCAATTCCGGGTCAGGCTGTCGGGTCTTTATAACGATCATGGCAAACTCCTGCGTGTATTTTACTCTGCGGCGGTATCCATTTCCCGGAGCAGGTTTACCATCTCGATGGCACTGACTGCACAGTCATAGCCTTTATTACCTGCTTTGGTGCCTGCCCGCTCGATGGCCTGTTCGATATTTTCGGTGGTCAGAACACCAAAGAGGACGGGAACCCCGCTTTCCAGCGAGACCGTGGCAATGCCTTTGGAAACCTCATTGCACACATAGTCGTAATGGCTGGTAGAACCGCGAATCACGGCACCAAGGCAGATCACAGCATCATACTTTCCGCTTTTTGCCATTTTAGAGGCAACCAGTGGGATCTCAAAAGCACCCGGAACCCATGCAACATGAATATCAGCGTCCTGCACATCGTGCCGGAGCAGACCATCCATTGCTCCGCTCAGAAGTTTGGACGTGATAAATTCGTTGAATCGGGCAGCTACGATACCGACCTTGATATTCTGAGAAACCAGCTTGCCTTCAAATGTTTTCATTTTTAAATACCTCTTTCGTTGTTAATATTCCAGAAGATGCCCCATCCGTGCCTGCTTCGTTTTCAGGTAAAACAGGTCATACGGGGTCGCCGTCATCTGAATGGGTACGCGCTCGGAGATCTCCAGCCCAAACTCGGAGAGCTGATATACTTTGTCCGGGTTATTGGTAAGCAGGCGCAGGCTTTTTACGCCAAGTTCCCGGAGGATCTGTGCGCCGAGATAATACTCCCGTTCATCTCCATGGAACCCCAGAGCGAGATTGGCTTCCAGCGTATCCATGCCCTGCTCCTGAAGTTCATAGGCACGCAGCTTGTTGATCAGACCGATGCCCCGGCCTTCCTGCCGCATATAGAGCAGGATACCCCGGTCTTCTTTTTCGATCTGCGTCATGGCAGCGGCCAGCTGTTGGCCGCAGTCACAACGCAAAGAGCCAAATGTATCTCCTGTCAGGCATTCCGAGTGGACGCGGCACAGAATATCCTTTCCATCGCCAATGTCACCTTTTACCAGTGCAATGTGATGCTCTCCGTTCAGGCGGCTCACAAAACCATAAGCTCTGAAGGTGCCATACTTGGTGGGCAGGTTCACTGCCGTCACCTGATCGACCAGTTTATCGTGACACTTGCGGTACTCCTGTAAATCACGGATGGTGATGAATTTGATCTGGAAACGCTCTGCCAGCTTTGCCAGTTCAGCGGTGCGCATCATCGTGCCATCCTCCCGCATGATCTCGCAGCACAGGCCGCATTCTTTCAGCCCTGCCAGACGGCACAGGTCAACGGTTGCTTCCGTGTGACCGTTGCGCTCCAACACACCGTTCTTTTTTGCCAGAAGGGGGAACATATGGCCCGGTCTGCGGAAATCTTCTGCTTTTGCGTGATCGTCCACACAAGCCATCGCCGTAATGGAACGCTCTGCGGCAGAAATGCCCGTAGAAGTAGAAACGTGGTCGATGGACACCGTAAATGCCGTTTCATGGTTGTCGGTGTTATGCTGCACCATCTGCGGAAATTGCAGCTTCTGGACGAAAGCCTCGGACATTGGCATACAGATCAGACCTTTGCCGTGGGTCGCCATAAAGTTGACGTTTTCGGTAGTGGCAAATTCGGCAGCACAGATGAAGTCCCCCTCGTTTTCACGGTCGGGGTCATCCGTTACCAGAATGATTTTTCCTTGCTTCAGGTCTTGCAAAGCTTCGGGAATGGTATTGAAGTTCATCGTAAACTCTCCTTAAAAGCCGCAGCGCAGCAGCATTTCTTTTGTGAGCGTGTTTTGCTTCGGTGTTTCTGATGGAAGCAGCCTCTCGATATATTTTCCAACAACATCGGTTTCCAAATTGACAAAATCCCCTTTGTGCCGTTGGTTCAGGTTCGTCTGACGGACGGTGTGCGGTATCGTGGACACGGAAAAGCCCGTAGGTTCCACCGCAGCCACGGTCAGGCTGATACCGTCTATTGTGATAGAGCCTTTTTCAACGACATAGCGAAGGATCGCAGAATCTGCATGAATGGTGTACCAGATAGCCGTATCGTCTTTTCGGATATTAGCAATGCGTCCGACGCCATCCACATGGCCTGCTACGATGTGTCCGCCAAAACGTCCGTTGGCCGGCATGGCACGTTCCAGATTGACAGCACTTCCAACGGTGAGCTGTGCAAGTGCAGAGCGGTTCAAGGTCTCGTGCATGACATCCGCAGCAAAGCTATCCGGGAAGAGCTGCCTGACGGTCAGGCAGATGCCGTTGACGGCGATGCTGTCGCCGATCCTGGTTCCTTCCAGAACCGTTTTTGCACGAACAGTCAGTACGGCGGAATGCTGTCCCCGATTGATGGACTTTATTGTTCCGACTTCTTCCACGATTCCGGTAAACACGGGTACTCCACCTCACTTTCGATCAGGAAATCTTTGCCAAGCTGTTCCAATCGGCTGTTCTTCAGGCGGAATGCAGCATCCGGAAGCGGGACACCTGCACCCTCAATGGGTGCTTTGGCATCCCTTCCTCCGAACAGCTTCGGGGCAATGTAAGCCTGTACCTGCTGCACGATGCCGCTTTCCAGTGCAGACCAGTTCAAGGTTCCGCCGCCTTCCAGCAGAATGCTGTCGATCTGCTCCTGCCCCAGCTGTTCCATCAGTTGCAGAAGATTCACATGACCGCAATGCGCTTCCAGACAAAGGACCCGGCACCCGGCCTGTTGATATGCCGCCTGCTTCTCCGGGTCGCCGCAGCAGGTCGCAAGAATGGTCGGAACCTGTTTGGCGGTCATGACCACCTGTGATTGCAGCGGTGTCCGCAAATGTGTATCACAGATGATCCGGACGGGATCACGGCCACCCTCTATCCGGCAGGTCAGCAGTGGGTCATCTGCTAGGATGGTTCCGACTCCCACCATAATGCCGCGGAATCGGTGTCGCTGCCGTTGAACATGATTCCGGGCAATTTCCCCGGTGATCCATTTGGAAGCGCCTGTGTATGTGGCGATTTTTCCGTCCATCGTCATGGCGTATTTCATGGAAACGAAAGGGCGTTTTGTGGTGATATAGTGGAAGAACACCTTGTTCAGCGCATCGCATTCCTCTTGCAGAACATTTTCGGTCACATCTATGCCGTGTGCGCGCAGGATTGCAATTCCTTTTCCAGCCACCAGCGGATTCGGGTCAGCAGAACCCACGACCACCCGGTGAATGCCCGCGTCCAGAATCGCATCCACGCAGGGCGGCTGCTTTCCGTAATGGCAGCACGGCTCCAATGTCACATACAGGGTCGCTCCCTGCGGATCTTCGGTGCAGGATGCCAGCGCATTGCGCTCCGCATGAGCCTGACCGTATCTCTGGTGCCAGCCCTGTCCGATGATCCTGCCCTCTTTTACGACCACGGCACCCACCATCGGGTTGGGAGATGTCCATCCGCAACCCTTTTTTGCAAGCTGCAAAGCCAGACGCATATACTCTTTGTCGTTCATCGTGTCGCCTCCAAAAGAAAAAGCCCTGAACAAAAACGTTCAGGGCAAGCCGAAAAGACACAAGGAACCCTTATGCAAAAAAGAAAGCTCCAGAATGCAAACGCATCCCAGAGCAGCCTCCACAAGCGCAGAACCGTGCGGGCTCTGCGCTTGGTATCTTCTTTCATCCAGACTGTACTGTCGGCTTCGGAGTTTCACCGAATCATGCC
>ENA-OWPP01001958-OWPP01001958.1-human-gut-metagenome-genome-assembly--contig:-NODE-1958-length-15380-cov-18.367569_pt1 | contig 15380 bp, 13 predicted proteins | sample MGYA00248265_ERZ651848 | MGnify/ENA primary metagenome ERZ651848 (study PRJEB26924, sample SAMEA4378233) | human gut metagenome | biome: human gut; feature: human-associated habitat; material: faeces...
GAACGGTACGCACGGTGGTGTGAGAGGACGGGACTAAACGTCCCTCCTACTCGGTGCGCTTACTGCAGCGCGTATTTCTTCGTATAGGCGTGGTAGAGGTCGGTATAGTCCTTGCTGCCGCCCTCCTTGACCTCGGAGAGATACTCGTGCGTGTCGAAGCTGCCCGCGCTCGTCTCGATGAGAGAGACGGCGATGTTCGAGCAGTGGTCAGACACACGCTCGTAGTTCGTCAGCAGGTCGTTGAGCACGAAGCCATTCTGGATCGTGCACTTGCCGCTCTGCAGGCGCTCGACGTGCGTCGACTTGGCGGCGGAGATCAGGCAGTCGATGACCTGCTCCAGCGGCTCGACGTGGCGCGCCATTTCGAGGTTGTGCTCGCGGAAGGCATCGATGGTCAGCTCCAGAATCTCCGTCAGTGCGTTTGTCAGGTTCTGCAGCTCCGCAGCGGCATCCTCGGAGAAGACGATGTGCTTGTCGTGGATCTCCTCGGCCGTCTTGCGCAGGTTGACGGCGTGGTCGCCCAGACGCTCGAAATCGCCGATGGTGTGCAGCATGTTCGAAACCTTCCGCGAGTCCGCGATGGACAGCGAGCGGCTTGAGAGCTTGACGAGGAAGGTACCGAGCTTGTCCTCGTAGAGGTCCAGCTCGTCCTCGTGCTTCAGAATTTCGTCTGCCACCTTCTGGTCGTAGCGCTGGCAGATGTTGATGGCGGAAAGAATGGTCGTGCGGGCAAGGGTTGCCATTTTGACCGTCATGTCACTGGCCTCGCCGACAGCGATAGACGGCGTGCCGAGCAGGCGCTCGTCGAGGAAGGCGTAGGTTTCCTCCTTCTTGGAGGGACGGATGACAAAATTGGCGAAGCGCTCGAGCTGCTTCGTGAACGGGCACAGCAGCGCCGTGGTGAAGACATTGAAAATCGTGTGCACGGCCGAAATGCCGACGGCGTTGATTGGCGTGGCCACAAAGGCGAAATGGAAGATGGCGTGCAGCCCGTAGAACAGGCACAGGCACACCACCGTGCCGATGAGGTTGAACGTGATGTGCACGACGGCGACCTTGCGGGCGTTCTTGTTGACACCGATGGACGAGATGAGCGCCGTGACGCAGGTGCCGATGTTCTGGCCCATGATGATCGGGATGGCAATGCCATAGGAGATCTGGCCCGTGGCGGCCAGCGTCTGCAGGATGCCGACGGAGGCGGCGGAGGACTGGATCACACCCGTGACGACCGCGCCGACGAGCACGCCGAGCAGCGGGTTCTCAAACGCCGTCAGGATGCTCGTAAAGGCGGCGGAATTCTCCAGGCCGGAAACGGAGCTTCCCATGAGCGTCATGCCGTACATCAGAACGGCGAAGCCGACCAAGATCTTGCCGATGTCGCGCTTGCGGGGCTTTTTGCACATCATGATGAGCACAACGCCGATGAACGCGATGATCGGGGAGAAATTCTCCGGCTTGAGCAGCTGGATCCAGCCCGTGCCGTTCACGCCGGACAACGACAGGATCCACGGCGTGAGCGTCGTGCCGATGTTCGAGCCCATGATGACGCCGATCGTCTGCCCGAGCTGCATGATACCCGAGTTGACCAGGCCGACGAGCATGACCGTCATAGCGGACGAGGATTGGATGGCGATGGTGATGACCGCACCGAGCGCCATGCCCGCGAAGCGGTTCTTCGTCATCGTCTTGAGGGAGCGCTCCAGCGAGCCGCCTGCCAGCTTTCCCAGTCCGCCGGACATCACGTTCATGCCATAGAGGAAGAACGCAAGCCCGCCGAGCAGAGTGAAGACCTTCAGAAGCACTGTCATAGGGAAACTCTCTACTTTCTATCTGTATTCGGAAAGGTACGGCCCTACCGCACCAACTACACTATATCGCAGAAAACGGAGCGCGTCAAGGCCCATTTTCCGGAATTCCGGTCTTGCTGATCTCATCAGAGCTTCTTCAAAGCACGAAGCCGCCGTTCACGGGCAGGTTCTGACCCGTGACGAACCCGGCCCCGGCGAGGTAGACCATAGCCTGCGCCACGTCCTCCGGCGTGCCGTTTTTGCCGAGCGGGGCCTCCTGTGCCAGCTCCGCGAGCACCTCCGGCGCGATGTTTGCGACCATGTCCGTCAGGATGACGCCGGGCGAGACGCAGTTGACGCGGATGCCGGACGGTCCCAGCTCCTGCGCCAGCGCCTTCGTCAGGGCGAGCACCGCGCCCTTCGTGGCGGAGTAGCACGCCTCGCACGACGCGCCGACCTGCCCCCACATGGAAGAGACGTTGATGATGCAGCCGCTCTGCCTGCGCAGCATGGCGGGCAGGACGGCGTTCACGCAGTGGTAGATGCCGCCGACGTTCACGGCGAACAGCCGGTCCCACTGTGCCTGTGTGATCTGCGAGAGAAGACCGTAGTGGCAGATGCCCGCGTTGTTCACGAGCACGTCCGTCTCCGGCAGGCACGAAACGGCATCCTGCACAGCCTGTGCATCTGCCACGTCGCAGCGGACGGCCTCTGCGCCTGTCTCGGCCGAGACAGCGGCTGCCGCCGCGTCGTTTTTCTCATAGAAGAAGCTCACGGCGTAGCCAGCGGCCGTAAAGGCGCGCACGGCAGCCGCGCCGATGCCCCGGCTTCCGCCGGTGATCAGGGCGTGACGCATGCACTCGCCTCCTCTCCGTCCGGGATGCGGAACAGCCGCCGCGCGTTGGCGGCGGTCAGCGCGCCCGCCTCCTCCGGGGTCAGGCCGCGCAGGGCCGCGATCTTCGCCGCAACGAGCGGCACATAGCGGCTGTCGTTGCGGCGGCCGCGGTACGGCTCCGGGGCCATATACGGGCAGTCCGTCTCGATCAGGATGCGGTCAAGCGGCAGGGCCTGCACGGCCTCGACGGCGCGGCGGGCGTTTTTAAACGTCACAACGCCGGTAAAGCCGATGTACCACCCGCGCTCGACGAGCCACAGCGCCATTTCCGGCGAGCCGGAGAAGCAGTGGAACACGCCCGTCGCCCGCGGATGGGCGCGCAGGATGTCCATGGCGTCGCCGTGGGCCTCACGCTCGTGCACGATGACGGGGAGGTCCAGCTCCTCGGCCAGCGAAAGCTGCTTTTCAAAGGCCACGCGCTGCTGCGCGCGGGGCACGTCCTCATAATGATAGTCCAGCCCGATCTCGCCGATGGCGCGCACGCGCGGCGAGGCGCACAGAGCGCGGTAGCGGGCAAGCAGGGCTCCGTCCACATGATCGGCGTCGTCCGGGTGGCTGCCGACGGCGGCATAGAGGAACGGATACTGCTCCGCCAGCCGCACAGACCGCTCCGAGGACGGCAGGTCGCAGCCGACGTTCATCACCATGGTCACGCCGTGGTTTTTGAGATCGTCCAAAATGGCCGCGCGGTCGCCGTCAAAGTGCGCGTCGTCCAGATGGGCGTGCGAATCAAAATACATGGGTCATTCCTCCTCCTCCTGCGTCAGCGGGCGGCAGGTGAACAGCAGGATCTGCCGCGGCTCCTCCCGCAGCACGCGCAGGGCGGCGCGGGTGCGCGCGGGGTCAAAGTTCACGAGCGCGTCGTCGAGCACCATCGGCGCATCCGGCGGCAGCAGACGGCGGCACATGGCCAGCCGCAGCGCAAGATACATCTGATCCGCCGTGCCGCAGCTCATGGCGGCGGCGGGCCGCATGACCTGCCCGTCCGCCTCGCGCACGGACAGATGCATGTCCGGCTCCAGCAGCACGCGGGGATACTTATTTTCTGTCAGCTCGGCGAGAATATGCCCCGCCTCGGCCGTGATCTGCGGTGAAAAACGTGCGCGGAGCGTCTCATCGGCGCGGCGCAGGGCCTCGGACGCCAGCTCCACGGCGGCGTTTGCCTCCTCGGCGTCAGCGATCCGGCGGCCGAGCTGCTCCAGCTCCGCCTCGATGCGCACGGCGTCTCCCTGCGCGGAGATCTGCCCGCGCTTGTGGGCCAGACGGGCGCGGAGCGAGGCCAGCGTCTCGTCGGCCTGCTCAAGGCGGCGGCTGATCTCGGCGGGATCATAGCGCAGCGCCTCCTCGTCCGGCGCGGCATCGGCAGGCGCGTCGCCGACGATGTCGGCCATTGCCCCGATCTGCCGGTGCAGGGACTCAAGCTCGCGGTTCGCGGCCGCGGCGGCCTCCTGCAGCTGCCGGGCGTTCCGCAGCGCGCTGCGCGCCGCGGGGAGACCCTGCGTGCCGGGGGCAAAGCGGGCGACTGCGCCGATGCGGTCGTTCAGCTCCTCCTGCCGGCTCAGAACGGCCCCCTGCAGCAGCCGCAGCTGCCGCTCTGCGGCCTGCCGGGCCTGCTGCCACTGCGTGCGGGCCTCTCCCTGCCGGGCGGCAAGCCCGGAGAGCGCGGCGGGGTCGTCCGTCCCAAACGGCCGGAGCAGGTCCTCGGCCTGTTCGGCGGCCCGCTCGGCCTGCACGGCCTTCCTCCGCAGCAGGACCAGCGAGAGGACGAAGGCGGCAAGCCCGGCTCCGGCGACGCCAAGGCCGATGGGCAGCGAAACAAAGCACAGCCCCGCGCCCGCCAGCACTGCGGCGGCGCATGGCAGCAGGATCGGGAGTTTTTTCGGCACGCGGACGGCGTGGAGCACGTTCCACTGCACCTGTACATCCTGCGCGCGCTGCGCGGCCTCATCCGGGCCGCAGCCAGCAAAGCCGGGCAGGTCCTCAGGCTTTTCCGGCAGCTTCACGCCGATGGCGGCGTCGAGCTGGGCCGTCTGCAGGCGCTCGGCGGCGTCTTCCAGACTGCGGGCCAGGAGCTGCAGCATCTGCTCATCCGGAAGCCCCGCAGTCTGCTCCGCCAGCGCAGCGCAGCGGGCGGCAAGTGCCGTTTCGCGCTCCTGCAGCTCCGTCAGACCGGCGCGGCGGCGGGCAGCCTGCGCCCGCTCGATACGGGCGCGAAGGTCCTGCAGGCGGCTGCGCGCGGCCTCGGCCCCGGCACAGGCGGCGCTCAGGTCCATGGCCTCTGCCTGTGCGGCGCGCAGGGCGGAAAGCTGTGCCTGCAGCTCGTCCCGCCGGGCCTGCAGCCGGGGCAGCAGACCGGTGCGGTAGGTATATTTGTTTTTCAGGTCGCGCAGCTTCTTCTCCAGCGCGGAGGCCGACGGGCCTTCCTCGCCGGTGGTGACAAGGGCGCTCAGCCGCTGCTCGAGCTGGGCGTCGCTCGAAACGGCCATGCCGAGCTGCCGCACGAAGGCCGTTCGCTCAAACACGCTCCGCTCTGCACCGCACAGCGTGCGGCCGCAGTTCTCGGCCGTCAGCTCCGGCACGGGTGTGCCGCTCTCCGTCTCATAGGCGCGGAACGCGCCCATGGGCGTCCGGCCCTGCGAGCGCCGCTCGATCGTGATGGCGCGGCCGTTCCAGATCAGGTCGATCGCGCCCTCCATGGAGCTGCCGTCCCACGGACGGTAGCGCTCCTTGGCGGGCAGATTCTGGTTTTCCCGCGTGGCGCGCTCACGCGTGTCGATGCCATAGAGCATCGCCAGCAGGAAGGCGCTCCACGTCGATTTCCCGGCTTCGTTCGGCAGGCACAGCTCGTTGAGCCCCTCATGCAGGGTCAGCGTGCCGTGCAGCTTGCCGAAGTTTGCCCGTAATTGCAGCAGGATCACAGCGGCACCTCCCGTCCGTCCATCAGGGCAAGGCCGAGCCGCGCAGCGCGCGCGACGACCTGCCTCCTTTCGTCTGTTTCTGCGGCCTCAAACTGCGCGTGCAGTCCGTCGAGGAAGTGACCGCGCAGTGTGTCCTCGCCGCAGGCCTCCCAAAGGTCCTGCTTCGGCCGCGTGCGGTCGCGCAGGTCCAGACTGAAAAACTGCGGCTCCAGCGCCGCCTGCAGGGCGGCAAGATCGACGGGGGCCGCCTCACCCGTCAGCTCGATGCGGCAGCAGCTGCCCTCGAGCTCCGGCGTCAGGGCCGCGCGGACGGCGGCAAGCGCATCATCTCCGGCCGGGACGGAAAGGCGCTCATAGCGCCGCGCCCCGCAGGGCACGAATTCCGTGCGGCAGGCGCCCTTTTCGGCCGAAACGAGCAGAGCTCCCTTCTCGCCGCATTCGTCGAACCCCCGGCCCATCAGGCAGCCGGGCCACGCGCACAGCGTGCCGCCGTCGCGCCGCTCGCCGCGGCGGTGGATGTGGCCAAGGGCGGCATAATCCAGCCCGGAGGCCGCCAGCGCAGCAGACGAGACGGGGTCATAGGGCGAGGCAGGGTTCTCGGCGTCGCCGTGCAGGACCAGAATGTTCAGGCGCGCGGGGTCGGCGACGCGGAAGCCGTCCAGCATGGCGGGCATCTCCGCGCGCAGGAAGCCCGCGCCATAGACGTCAAATTCCGGCAGGCTGACGCGCTCCGGCTCCGCCGTGCGGAAGATATGGACGTTTTCGGGCCAACCGTTTTCCAGGTACGGCGAGCCGGGCAGCAGAGCATCGTGGTTGCCAGGCGCGATAAAAACGGGGCAGCGGCAGGCCGCCAGCGCGGCCCGGAGCGCCTCGAGCGTGTCACGGTAGACACGGGCGCTGTCAAACAGGTCGCCCGCCAGCAGCACGGCCGCGCAGCCCTCGGACAGCGCGGTCAGCCGCTCGAGCACGAGCCTCTGCTCGGCGCGGCGCTGGGCGGCCTTCTCCGGCGGCAGGGCCGAAAAGGCGGAATCAAGATGCAGATCCGCCGCATGCAGCAGCTTAACCATGGATATCCACCCTCCTGACGGCCGTGCAGCGGCCGGTAGCGTCGTCGATCGTAAACAGGCAGGCCTCGAGCTTGCACGGGCCGGGCGCGGGCTCATAGCGGCTGGGAAGATCGCCCCGGAAGCGCCGGATGGACAGCTCCGGCCGGATGCCGAGCACGGAATCGCGCGGGCCGGTCATGCCGAGGTCCGTCACATAGCCCGTGCCCTGCGGCAGGATCATCGTGTCCGCCGTCGGCACATGGGTGTGCGTGCCCCAGACGGCACTGACCTGCCCGTCGAGCATCCGGCCCATGGCCAGCTTTTCCGATGTGGCCTCGGCGTGCAGCTCCACGAGAATGAGCTTCGTCTGGAGCTTGCGCACGATGCGCTCGACGAGCTGGAAGGGGTTGTCCGGCGTGTAGTCCATGCCGCACCGGCCGATGAGGTCGATGACGGCCACGTCGCCGAACGGCGTTTCAAACACGCCCCAGCCGCGGCCGGGCTGCTGCTGCGGCAGATTTGCCGGGCGCAGCACCTCGCGCGACCGCTCAAGATAGGGCACGAGCTCACGCCTGCCCCAGGTGTGGTTCCCCATGGTGATGACGTCGGCCCCGGCGCTCAGCAGCTCCTCCGCCTGCGCGGGCAGCATGCCCAGCACGGCGGCGTTCTCACCGTTCACAACGCAGAAATCGACCGACAGCTCCCGGCGCAGCCGCGGGAGCGCCGCCTTGCAATATTTGACACCGGCGGGCGCGACCACGTCGCCGACCGCCAGAATGTTTCGTTCCATCGCAGGATCTCCTTTCCGGACATTGTCCTCAGCTTGTCAAAAAAGTCCTTTCGGACTTTTCGCCAAGCTGAGGCCTTTCAGAATTGCAAAATCAAATTTTGCAGCATGATTTTGCAATTCTGCCGCTGCGGCGGGGGATCAAACGCGAAAGGACACCCTGACGGTTTCCCTTCACACTTTCCTTCCCTCCGTAACTTTCAGCTGAGCGTTATTTTGACAATCTGTGTTCCTCCTTTTCTATTATATCGAAAAACGCCGCAAAGCACAACCGGAAAACGGAAAGTCGTGCCGGACGCACGCGTCTTGTAGGGGAGGGGACAGCCGGGCCCGGCGCTGCACCTGCGTAAGAAACAGGCTGTCAGTAAAACGGTGAATGCCGAAGGTTTGTCATTGCGAGGAGGCCGCAGGCCGACGCGGCAATCTCGGGAAGGCACTCACGATTTCGCCGATGGCTTTCCTGTTATCCAACTTGGTGCTGCGAGATTGCCACGTCGCTTCGCTCCTCGCAATGACACGTCAGGGAAGCGCGAGGTGCACCAGCGCCCTCCTGCGGTTAAATGTCCCTGTACAAGGCGGTCACTCCCCGTAAAGGGGACGCCGCATCCGTAAGGCAGCAAAGCCGCCAACGGCTGCGCAGTGACCGCCGCTACAGACGCAATCGGTGCATTCCTTTATTGGCAGCTCGTCCGTTTCGATGGCCTCTACTGAGATTGCCGCAAACTCAAATGCCCAAACCGGGCGTCCGGGGCGGGAGAATTTTGAAATTTGTCACAAATTTTTCATTTTTTCCTCTTGACTTTCTTCCGGAAATGGGTATTATATAGGGTGTTAGCACTCAGATGAATTGAGTGCTAAATTCAAGCCCGTAATCAAAGATGGGAGACCATCAGACATTATATTGGAGGTTAGCATCATGAAACTGGTACCCCTTGCAGATCGTGTTCTGCTCAAGCCTGTGGAAGCCATGGAGACCACCGCTTCCGGCATTATCCTCTCCACCGCTACGAAGGAAAAGCCTGTTGTTTCCGAAGTCGTGGCAGTCGGCCCCGGCGGCGTCGTGGACGGAAACGAGGTCAAGATGGTCGTGAAGCCCGGCGACAAGGTCGTCGTCGCGAAGTATGCTGGCACCGAGGTCAAGGTCGAGGATGTGGAGTATTCCATCGTCCGCCAGTCCGAGATCCTCGCGATCGTAGAATAATTCAGGAGGCTTAAAATATCATGGCAAAAATGATTGAATTCGGCGAAGACGCCCGCAAGAAGCTGCAGTCCGGCATTGACCAGCTCGCAGATACCGTCAAGGTCACCCTCGGTCCGAAGGGCCGCAACGTTGTCCTTGCGAAGAAATATGGTTCCCCGCTCATCACGAACGACGGCGTGACGATCGCCAAGGAAGTCGAGCTCGAGGATCCGTTTGAGAACATGGGCGCTCAGCTCGTCCGTGAAGTCGCTACGAAGACGAACGACGTCGCAGGCGACGGCACCACCACCGCCACCCTGCTGGCACAGGCCATCATCCGCGAGGGCCTGAAGAACGTCAGCGCCGGTGCAAACCCCATGGTCATGCGCAAGGGCATGCAGAAGGCCGTTGACGCCGCCATCGAGGCCATCAAGTCCAACTCGCAGGCCGTGAACGGCAGCGCAGACATCGCCCGCGTCGGCACCGTGTCCTCCGGCGACGAGGAGATCGGCAAGCTGATCGCCGAGGCCATGGAGAAGGTCACGGCCGCTGGCGTCATCACCATCGAAGAGTCCAAGACCGCCGAGACCGGCCTCGACGTTGTCGAAGGCATGCAGTTCGACCGCGGCTATATCTCCCCGTATATGGTCACCGACACCGACAAGATGGAAGCTGTTGTCGACGATCCGTACCTGCTCATCACCGATAAGAAGATCTCCTCCATTCAGGACATCCTGCCCGTTCTGGAGCAGATCGTCAAGGCGGGCCAGAAGCTCGTCATCATCGCCGAGGACGTCGAGGGCGACGCGCTGTCCACCCTGCTCGTCAACCGTCTGCGCGGCAGCTTCAACTGCGTCTGCGTCAAGGCGCCCGGCTTCGGCGATCGCCGCAAGGAAATGCTCCGCGATATCGCCATCCTGACCGGCGGCACCTACTTCGCAAACGAGCTGAACATGAACCTGCAGGAGGCTCAGCTCTCCGATCTCGGCCGTGCCCGCCAGATCAAGGTCAACAAGGACACCACCGTTATCGTCGACGGCTGCGGCAACTCCGAGGAGATCCAGAACCGCATCCACGAGATCAAGGCTGCCATCGGCGTGACCACGTCCGAGTACGACCGTGAGAAGCTGCAGGAGCGTCTTGCCAAGCTGTCCGGCGGCGTCGCCGTCATCCGTGTCGGCGCACAGACCGAGACTGCCATGAAGGAGCAGAAGCTCCGCGTCGAGGACGCCCTGAACGCCACGCGCGCTGCCGTGGAGGAAGGCATCGTTGCCGGCGGCGGCACTGCGTTTGTCAATGCCATCCCCGCTGTCGAGAAGCTCGTTGCCAAGCTGTCCGGCGATGAGAAGACCGGCGCGTCCATCATCGTCAAGGCGCTGCAGGCTCCTGTCCGCCAGATCGCCGAGAACGCCGGTGTCGACGGCTCCGTCGTCTTCGAGAAGATCAAGAACAGCCGCAAGGTCGGCTTCGGCTACAATGCCTACAGCGCCACCTACTGCGACATGATCCCCGCCGGTATCGTCGATCCGACGAAGGTCACCCGCACCGCGCTTGAGAACGCAGCGTCCATCGGCGCCTGCGTCCTGACGACTGAGTCCATCGTGGCCGACAAGCCCGATCCCGCAGCCGACGCCGCAGCAGCTGCCGCAGCCAATGCAGGCGGCATGGGCGGCATGTATTGATCCGCACCAACAGAACAACGATATCCCGGACGGTTCGCCGTCCGGGATTTTTATGTCCCGTCGCCTCTTTTTCTGTGGCGAGGAGGCGCAGCCAACGCGGCAATTTTGCAGGACGGGGCGGGATAAGCGGAGAGCTGCGGGCGCGGTTGAAAAACTTTTTTTCGGATAGCCCGACTGCTTCCTTGCATAGTGGTGATACTCTGTGCTATACTGTAAAAAAGCTGGATTTTTCTTGTGACAAGGAGGCGGACGTATGCTTTGCAAGCTGACACTTGAACAAATCTGCACCATGACGGAATCTCCGCTGTTTGACCGCAAGAGCGCCCGCATCGACGCAAAGACGCTTGCGATTCATCTGATCGCCTTTGCCAACGCAGACGGCGGCGTGATCGCGGTCGGCGTGGAGGACGACGGGACGATCACCGGCATCGACGGCTATCAGGAGCATATCAACGAGCTGCTGCGCGTGCCGTTTGATTACTGTAAGCCGTCCGTTCAAATCGAAACCGAACTGCTTGCCTGCACCAACAGGGACGGTGAGCCGGATTATATTCTGCTGATTGAGGTTTTGCAAAGCAACGAGCTTCACGCCAATCAGGCGGACGATGTTTTCTTTCGCGTCGGGGATAAATCCAAGAAGCTTAATTTCGACGAACGCCTCCAGCTTATGTACGCCAAGGGCACACGGTATTTTGAGGATACCCCTGTCCCGGACGCGGCGATGGAGGACATTGACCTCGACTTCGTTCGGGAGTATACGCAGAAACTCGGCTACCGGAAAAGCCCGGAGGAATACCTGCGGGAGAACAAAGAATTTATCTCCACCAAAGGTGGCAAGGAAGAAGTCAGCACTGCTGCCATGCTGCTGTTCGGCAAGAATCCGAAACACTATTTTCCCCGCGCACGCATCCGCTTTGTCCGGTACGAGGGTACGGAAGCCAAGGTCGGTGCGGAGATGAACGTCATCAAGGACGTGGTGTTTGAAGGCCGCGTCCTGCAGGTCATTGAGAAGGCGCTGGAGTTCGTGCGCAGCCAGATCAAGGAGCGCACCTACCTCGGTGCGGATACCCGCTTTGTCACCGAGCCGGAATACCCGGAGTTTGCCTGGAAAGAGCTGATCGTCAACGCCGTCGCGCACCGCGATTACAGCATCAAGGGAACGGACATTCAAATCAAGATGTTCGACGACCGGCTGACAGTAGAAAGCCCCGGTACGCTGCCCGGCATCGTGCGGCTGAACAATATGCGGCACGTCCACTTCTCCCGCAATCCGAAAATTGCGCAGTTCCTGCATGAGTACGAATATGTGCAGGAGTTTGGCGAGGGCGTAGACCGGCTCTATGAGGTCATGGAAACAGCAGGCCTGCCGCAGCCGGAGTACCGCGTGGAAGCGTTTATGCTCTATGCAACGATTCGGAATACGAAAACCGATGCGAACTTAGGGGATACCCCCCAAGTCACCCCCCAAGTTAAAATCATTGCATTCTGCTCGGAACCCCGCAGCAAAGCAGAAATCGCCAACCATTGTGGCTTCAAAGATATCAAGCATTTCACCGCACGCTATCTGAAGCCCCTGCTGGAAAGTGGTCAGCTGCGGATGACTGCCCCTGATAAGCCGAATAGCTCAAAGCAGAAGTACATTACGGTGCAGCCGTCACAATAAAATGACCGCCGGTCTTCTGTGGGGGAAGACCGGCGGCATTTTGTGGGCATTTGCGTGGGGGAGAGCGATTCAGAAATGAGAGTTATCGGAAGCACCGGCCGCGGGGCGCGGTGCAGCCTTCTTACTTCAGGTCCTCGCCGTAGTAGTACTTCTTCAGCGGGAAGTACAGGGCGACGGCGGCGACGGTCGTGATGATCATTTCGGGGATCATGTAGCTGGCGTTGTAGGCAAGGGACCACAGCGGGGAAGCCCAGCCCAGCTCGTTCGGCCACAGGGCCTCCCAGATGATCCAGCCGGACACGAAGTGGCAGGCCAGACGCAGCAGCGTGGCAAACACACTGCCGACGGCGATGGACACGGGGCGGTTCTTGATGCACTTGTCAAAGATACCGGCAAGGCCGATGACGCCGAACGCGACAACGTAGTCCAGCAGGATGATGGCAAGCACTTCCCAGAAGTTGCGGCCGTACATGACGTTCTTCATACCGAGGAACATCTGCAGCACGCCGTAGACCAGGGCGGAGCTGATGCCCCACTTCGTGCCGTGGCGGTGGCAGATCAGGACGAGCGGGAGCATGCTGCACACGGTGATGCCGCCGCCAAGGGCCCAAGGGCCGGAGAACTCGAACAGACTGAGAACGGTGCCGATAGCGATGAGCACGGCGCACTCCACAAGGCGGCGCAGTCCCATACGGCGAGAGGGAACGGACATAGAGGATTCCTCCAAAACAAAAATTCCGCGCTGCAAACCGTTCTTGGAAAGCAGTGCGGAAGACCTCTTTCCCTACGACGGCATGATCCGTGTCAGGTTTGCGGGTCAGGGCGTGACTTCGCCCAATCTCAGCCGGAAGCATCCGACCCCCCGAAGAAGGATTTGTTTTGCGGTAAATTCAGTATACCCGAAAAGGAACCATTTGTCAAGCATGGAAAAACATGCTATAATCGCCTCAGAATTACGGATTTTTCCGGAATGGAGGCCAATCATGTCTGATTCCCTGCAATCGCTGTTCTCGCGCTGCGACTCCGTCCTCGTGTTCGACACGGAAACGAGCGGCCTGAGCTGGCAGCGCGATGAGATCATTGAATTTTCCGCCATCCGCCTGACCGCCTCCGGCACGGAGGAGGTCGATGAGTTCATCCGCTGCACGCGCAGCCTGCCGCCGCGCATCGTGGAGCTGACGGGCATCACGGACGAGCTGCTCCGCGAAGAGGGGATCGGCAAGCAGGCCTTTGCCGAGCTGCTGGCCGCGCTCCTGACGCCCGGCACGATGCTCGCGGCCTATAACGCCCAGTTTGACCTGCTGTTCCTCTATTCGTTCCTGCAGAAATACGGCGACGCCCGCCTGCTGCAGGACAAGCCGAAGCTCGACCTGCTCACAGTCTACCGCGACCGCCGCGCCTATCCGCACCGCCTGTGCAACGCCATCGAGCAGTATGACCTGCAGGACCGCGTGACGAATTCGCACCGTGCCATCGACGATGTGCGCGCCACGGTCGAGGTCCTGCGCGCCATGGAGACCGAGCGGGACGACCTCGAGCGTTATGTCGACCTCTTCGGCTATTCCTCCAAATACGGCATCTCCGGCCCGCGCATCTCCTCCGTGCGCTATCTGCCGCAGGGCTACGAGCCGAAGGCTGCGCCGCTCTACGCCGGGCTATGAGACCTGCCGCAGCAGGTCGCGCCGCAGGCGCTGCATGATGCGCTTCTCCAGCCGCGAGATATACGACTGCGAGATGCCCAGCAGGTCCGCGACCTCCTTCTGCGTCTTTTCCGGCCGCCCGCCCAGCCCGAAGCGCAGGCTCACGATGCGCCGCTCCCGCTCCGGCAGCCGCGCAAGGGCCTCGCGCAGCAGCTGCTGCTCGGCGTCCTCCTCCATGGGCCGCATGACGATGTCGCCGTCCGTCCCGAGCACGTCGGACAGCAGCAGCTCGTTGCCGTCCCAGTCCGTGTTGATCGGCTCGTCGAGCGAGACCTCGGCCTTCTGGCCTGCGATCTTGCGGATGTGCATGAGGATCTCATTCTCGATGCAGCGCGAGGCATAGGTTGCCAGCTTGATGTTCCGGTCCGATTTGAATGTGCCGACGGCCTTGATGAGGCCGATGGTCCCGATGGAGATCAGATCCTCGATATTCACGCCGGTGTTCTCGAACCGGCGCGCGATGTAGACCACGAGCCGCAGATTGCGCTCGATGAGCCGGGCCCGCGCGGCCTCGTCGCCAGCGGCGGCCTGCTGCAGGAGGGTCTGCTCCTCCTGCGCGGCAAGCGGCGGCGGGAGAATGTCGCTGCCGCCGATGTACATGAGCTTTGCGGGCTGCCGCAGGAGGCGCTGCAGCCAGTCTGTCAGAAATTCAAGCATCGCATTTCCCTCCTGTCAGGGCCTCGTAGCCGCCGCCGTCCGAAACGGGCGTCGGGGAGAAGGCGACGAGGCCGTTTTTTTGCACCCTTTTTCCGATGCGGACCTCCTCGCACGGCAGGGCGAGCAGCAGGCCGCTGCCCGTTCCGACGGCGCGGAAGGGGATGAGGCGCGGGTGGAGCCGCTGCAGGCGCAGCACCAGAGCGGCGGGCGCGGCAAAATCCGCGGCGCGCAGGCCGTCGTGCGGCAGGAGCCGCGCGGCGCAGCGCCAGTCCGCCACGAGCACGGCCTCGCCCGTCACGGGGTCGCAGAGCGTGTTGCCGCTGTCGCGCAGCGCGCTGAGGAACACCCGCCGCCCGCCGAGCGTCAGCCGCACGGGCACGACGCTGTCCGGCGCGTGGCTCAGCCGGGGCAGCAGCAGGCGTGTCGCGGCATAGACCCCGCCCGCCGTCAGCACGAGCGACGAGAACGTTACGGGGTACCACAGCGCGCCGGGGCGCACGCGGCCGTGCTTCAGCAGCTCCAGCCCGTATACCGCGCCGCACAGCGCCAGCGTCACCGCTGCCGTAACGATGAGGCGCAGAACTTTTCGTGTCCCCGTGCGGTCCTGCAGGCGGGTGCGCAGCGCAGCAAAGACGGTACGCGCCCGCAGGAAGAAATTCCCGAACGGCAGGAGGACGAATCCGGCCAGCGCGTCCAGCGGGGCCAGACTGCCGCTCTGCCCCTGCGCCAGCATCCCGCACCGTGCCAGCACATACCAGACGGCGAACAGATGCCATACCATCCACTGCCAGTCCCCCAGCGGCCCCGGCTGGTAGCCGTACAGCGGGTACGCCACGGCCAGCGCCATCCAGCATACGGCCCAGAGCGGCGTTTCCTTAGCGGCGGTGCGGTGCGCGGCACGGGCGGCACAGTCCACATACACAATGAACAGCGCCGCAAAAACCGGCATTCCCCAATCCGAATATGACTGCGGAAACATCACTCCGCGCAGATAAAAATACGCCAGCGGGTACATCAAAAGTGCATACAGCATAGCGAAACCACCTTCCTGTAGGGGCCGGACAT
>ENA-OWPP01001961-OWPP01001961.1-human-gut-metagenome-genome-assembly--contig:-NODE-1961-length-15359-cov-4.299007_pt1 | contig 15359 bp, 15 predicted proteins | sample MGYA00248265_ERZ651848 | MGnify/ENA primary metagenome ERZ651848 (study PRJEB26924, sample SAMEA4378233) | human gut metagenome | biome: human gut; feature: human-associated habitat; material: faeces...
GTAAACTTTTGTTCAAACGCCTTTACGGGGGTTCAAAAAGCGTGTAGAATGGCAGCATCAAGATTTTAGGAGTGTTTTTTGTGAACAAATTCCGCGATGCCCTTTACCGCTTTATGTATGGCCGCAACGGCGTGGATGCGCTGAACTGGGCGCTCGTGATCCTTGAGCTGGTCGTGAGCATTCTGAGCTCGATCATCCGCGTGCAGGGCGTGTCGCAGGCGCTGTACTTTGTGTCGATGGTGCTGATGTTCATCGTGCTCATCCGCATCTTTTCGCGCAATCTCGCGCGCCGTCAGGCCGAGAATGCGAAGTTTCTGACCTGGTGGACGCCGAAGGCGAATGCCATCCGCGGCGCGAAGGCACGCCGCGCCGACAAGGCGCACAAATACGTCCGCTGCTCCTGCGGCGCGTACTGCCGCGTGCCGAAAAACATCGGCAAGGTCGAGCTCACGTGCCCGAAGTGCGGCAAGAAAAAGGTCATCAAAACGTGAAAGAAAAAATCCGTCCCGCGGGACGGATTTTTTTGTAAGAAAACCGGTTTTCCGCCGTCTTATAGACAGAAAGGGGGTGAGGGCGCTGACGAATTTTGAAGAGGTGTACGTCGTGTACTTCGACGACGTATATCGGTATCTGCTTTCGCTGTCCGGGAGCGAGAGCGTCGCCGAGGAGTTGACGAGCGAGACTTTTTTCCGTGCGATGGACGCCCTCGACCGCTTTCGGGGCGAGTGCAGCGTGCGCGTCTGGCTGTGCCAGATCGCGAAGAATCTGTATTATTCGCAGCTGCGGCGCGAGAAGCGGCTTGCCCCGCTCGAAGGCTGCCAGATCGCCGAGGAGAGCCACGAGGAGGAGTTAGAAGATCACAGCGAGGCCGCGCGCATCCAGGAATTGCTGCACGCGCTCAGAGAGCCGTACAAGGAGGTCTTCATGTGGCGCGTGTACGGTGAGAAGAGCTTCCGCGACATCGGCGCGCTCTTCGGCAAGACGGAAAACTGGGCATGCGTGACGTATCACCGCGCCAAGCGCATGATCCGCGAGGGATTGGAGGACGACTGAAATGGACAAAACTTGCAGCATCGTGCAGGACCTCCTGCCGCTCTATGAGGAAGACATGCTGCGCGAGGAGACGAAGGAATTTGTGGACGGGCATTTAGCGCAGTGCGCGGCCTGCCGCGCCGAGCTCGACGCGCTGAAGGCGGACGTGAAGCCCGCGCCCGTCAGCGCGCAGCCGCTGCGCGACTTGAAGCGGCAGCTTCGACGCAAGAAGCTGACCGCCGTGCTGCTGGCCGTCACGCTCGCACTGACGCTGGCGACGGCGGGGTTCGCGTACCTCACCGCGCCGCAGTATTTGCCGTACAGCGAGACAGAGTGGGCGATCTCGCGCTCGCCCAGCGCGCTCGCGGACGACGGCTCGGCAGCGGATGGGCTTTCTGATCTCAGCGGCGCGGAGAGCATCTCCGTCAGCCTGCTCGTGCCGGTCTCCGGCGCAGAGGTCACGAACACGCAGGACCCCAACAGCGGCAAAACCATCTACTTCATCACCGCATGGCGCACGCCGCTCGACACATGGCGCGGCGCATTCGACAAAACCGGGGGCGCCCCGAACATACACAGCGCAAATGATCGCACACAGCGCGAGGCGGACGCACTGCAAGGCGTGCTCGCCAAGGCGGAGTCCGCGCGCACGCTCTTCACGCTCGACGCCGCGAACTGCGCGGCAGTCTGCTATTCTCAGAACAACGGGCAGGACGATGTGCTGCTCTGCGGCAGCATGAACGGCGGCATCATTTCGCTGCCGAGGCTGGCGTTGGGCTATTACGTTTTGCTATCGTTAGCACTCCTTATTACGCTGGGTATTGCATTTTTCGCCTGCCGCAGGAAGAAAACGGGCAAAGCGCTCGGCTATCTCGCGCTGATTCCCGCGAGCTATCTTGCCGGTCATCTACTCGTCAAGGGTTTCACGACGACGAGCTACCAGATGCAGCGCGACTTCTCGCTCATTATCCTCGCCGCCGCGCTGATCTACGCCGCGGTCATGCTGGCGATCAACCTCTGGCGGCAGAAGCGGGAAAAGGTGTAAAACAAACAGGAAGAGACGCGAATGCGTCTCTTCCTGTTTTGGCGCAGCGGGAGGGATTCGAACCCTCGTGAGGTTTCCCTCAAACTGATTTCGAGTTAGAGTCGCTATCCGGACTTTGAAGGAAAACGGCGGAAACTCACGGACAATGCGAGAGTTTGCAAACCCTTGAAAAATCAGCATTTTTTCGCCCTTGAAGGTCGAAAATCCCGAAAGCCCAGACAGAGCAAGGAGTTCGAAAGAAATTCGGTCTTGGGGAGAAAAAAGCCCGTTGGGGAGAAGATGGGGAGAACTCGGGGAGAAATCACAGTCCAGTGCAGATGACACCTACCGATACCGAACATCAAAATCAAGGTGGTTATCCGCATGACTGAAAGCATGAAATATTACGAATCCATCCGTCGCAAATACCCTGAGGCGGTCTCGAAAGATCAGTTCTACCAGATCGCCCATATCAGCAAAGCAACGGCTCTGCACCTTCTGCAAAACGGTTTAGTCCCGTGCAAAGATACGGGCAAGAAAACTCGCCGGTACACAATCCGCACCGACGATATAATCTTCTATTTGATTGACCGTGAGCTTCACCCGGAAGTCTATCGCGCACCGGATCGCTGGTATCAGGAACGGTCTGGTCATTACAATTCGCGTGTCACCTATCGGAATGAACTGACGAGGCTGTCCGAAGAGGAACGAGCCAGCTTCCGAAAATACATGGAAGACGAGTTTTGTCAGTACGGTGATCTGCTGACCATCGTTGAAGTGGCTGAGGCAATCGGCTACTGCGATACTTCGCTTCATCGCTGGTGCAACGCCAAGAAGCTCAAATCATTCAATATCTCCGGCAGGTTTCTCATACCGAAGATCAGCCTTGTAGACTTCCTTGTTTCTCAGTACAGCTTCGACATTACACGGAAAACTTGGAAGCACACACTGCTCATCAAAGGATTTCTTGATAGACTTGATACAACAGAATAATTCGTACAGCAAAGCCCCGTTATTGCACTGCGCATAGCAGAACAATGACGGGGCTTATTTTTTTGTCAAATTGGAGGTCAAGGCAATGAACACAAGAGATTCTGCCAAGGCATTTGACGCCTTGATGCAGGAAACGCCGTATTCCCATTTCGATAGCGGCTGCGAGGGCATTATACCGGAATGCCGTACTTGCCGCTTTCATCGCCCCTTCTGGAAATATCAGTCCTGCGTGTTTGCAGAGTGTCCCTACTGCTGCAATCCCGTTTCTACACTCAAAAATCAAAGTGGCACATCTGCTGCCGGAAAGGAAGTCAATCATGGATAACAAAATCGAAGTCTTCAAGAATGAACAGTTTGGAGAAATCCGAACAGCCCTGATCGAAAACGAGCCGTGGTTTGTGGCGGTAGACGTGTGCAGGGCTTTGGAGATCGGCAATTCGTCACAAGCCATTTCACGGCTGGATGCGGACGAGAAGATGATTACCCTCATTTCAAATGAGGGTAATCAACGAGGCAATCCCAACATGACGGTGGTGAACGAACCTGGACTTTACACGCTTATTCTGAGCAGCCGCAAACCCGAAGCCAAAGCCTTCAAACGCTGGATCACACATGAGGTCATTCCCACCATCCGCAAAACCGGTGGCTACATGACAGACTCCCTTCTGGAACGCATTCAGAAGGAACCTGCGGTCATTGTGGAGTTTGCTCAGGCGTTGATTCTGGAAAAGAATCGTGTGAAGGCTCTTGAGTGTGAGCTGAACACGGCGAAGCCCAAAGCCGATTACTACGACGCCTTCATCAATCCGGATGACTGCACCAATATCCGAACGACGGCGAAGGAACTGAAAATCCCGGAGCGCAAGTTCGTCCAGTTCCTTCTCAGAGAGAAGTACCTGTTCCGATCTCCCTCCGGTCAGCTTCTTCCCTACAACAAGGACAGCAATGCCGGACTGTTCATCGTCCGCGATTTTGTGACATACTGCTACACCGGTTCTCAGACCTACTTCACGCCGAAGGGTAAGGAGGTCATCCGAATGAAGTTCCAGAAAAAGTGCGGCGAAGAGCTGCTTCCCAAGATGGCAAGGTGATTTTCGTGGCAGTCTATCGCGTAAACAAGAATCGTGGCTATACCGTCATGGCGAATTTCCACCTTCGAGACAAGAGCCTGTCACTCAAGGCGGTTGGTCTTCTCTCAAAGATGCTCTCGTTCAATGATGGCTGGCAATTCTCCACCCGCGGGCTGGCTGCTATCTGCAAGGAAGGTCCCGATGCCATTCTCTCGGCACTCAAAGAGCTTGAGAAAAACGGCTATCTTGTTCGTCACAGAGGAAGAGACAGTAAGGGCAGGCTTATCACCACGGAATTTGACATTTACGAGTCTCCACAAGCAGGTTTGCCACACAGGGAAAAACCACATAGGGAAAATCCCGATGTGGATAGTCCAGATGTGGAGAATCCCCATAGGGATAATCCCACACAAATAAATACTATCCAAGTAACTAACCAAGAAAGAAATACTCTCTCAAAGAACTATCAATCCATCAATCTTGATGGGATAGACAGGATGGATGAGCGAAGCGAGTATGAAGAGATTATCAAAGAGAATCTTGACTACGACATTCTCTGTCAGGATCCGAAGTTCGATAAAGACCGCTTCCGGGAGATTATGGACATCATGCTGGATGCCGTCTGTTCTACCGCTCCGACCATCCGTATCAACGGCGAGGATATGCCGCAGCAAGTAGTCAAATCCCGCTTCCTCAAGCTGAATAGCAGCCATATTGAGTACGTTCTGGACGCAATGAACAAGAACCCGTCAGACATCCGTAATATCCGGGCGTACCTGTTGACCGCTCTGTATAACGCCTCTCTGACGATAGACAATTACTACTCCGCGCTCGTCAATCATGATTTCTACGGGCAGGACAGATCGGCAGGGTCGAAGAAGCCGAAGACCTACGATTATACCGGATGGTATCTGCGCAACGACATCATCTGGATGAAGGATAACCCCATGCCGGAGAGCGTGAAAGACCGCCTATCCCGCTGCTACGAGCATATTTTCCTGTTCTCCAAGTCGAGGAAGTATTTCTTTGACTACAAGGCAATCTCCGAGCCGATTGCCCCCGCAACGGCAGAACGCCTCAAGCGCGGCATGAAGGGCGGCAACAAATACGGAAAGCCCGTTCCCGGTCAGCCTCAGCCGCAGTCCATCAACCGCCCGCGTGAACACGGGGAGATCAAGGATGGAGACATCAATCCGCTCCGCAACAAGCGCGATGTCTGGAAGATCAACACCGTTCCCTTCAAGGGCGGTCATTACGCCGCCTACCCTCCGAAGCTGGTTGAAACCTGTCTTCTCGCCGGTTGTCCCGAAGGCGGCATTGTACTTGATCCCTTTATGGGGAGCGGCACAACCGGTATGGTTGCCTCACAGATGGGGCGTCATTTCGTGGGCATCGAGCTGAACCCTGAATACACCGAGCTTGCCTACAAGCGGATTGGAGGTGAAATCTGATGTCCAAGGAACCGGAACTCAAAGCCCGCGACAAGGTAGTTCTGCGGATGACGCGAGACGGCGCAGTCGAGGAAAACCTGACGGCTGGCACCGAGCAGAGAGCGTCAAAACGTCTGGAAGATGCAGAGCTGGTGAAGCCCGTTGAGACCGCCGCGTCTTCCGAAGCTCTTTCCCCGGAGGAACTGAAAAAGGTGCAGATGCGCCGTCAGCAGCGTCAGTTTCAGGCGGAACACGCCGAGGATAATGACACACAGCCGCCCTCGGAAACGTCCGTCACAGAAGAGAAAAGGGCAGAAAATCCACCCCAGAATGTACCCGAACCGCTGCCCTCATTGGAAACGCCGTTCAAGCCTCCAACCTTAGAGCAGCACGGTGTTTCTTCTCATACCGGCACGGTGATTGCCGAAACAGTTGTCACGCACAAGCTGCGTAAGACCTCTGCGGTTGAAGCCGTTGATGCGGATGCTGTTCTCTCCCAAGCGGCGGAGACTTCCTCCGCAAAGCCGGTCTCGGACGATGCCGTCCCGCCCACGAAGCGGATGCAGAAGCTCGAAAGGAAGTCCGAGAAGGCGCATGAGCGTCTGGATGCCGCCCGTGAGAAGCTGCCCACGCACAAGGTTCTCAAGAAAGAGCGTGTCTTCGATGAAGAGACCGGCAAGGGCAAAACCCGCCTTCATTTTGAGGATGAGCTGAAAAAGCCCAAGGGCAAAGGCAAGCTGCAATTTGAGGCAGATAAAACCGTCCGCAAGGTCGGTGACACCCTTGCTTCCGGCATTCACGGCAAAATCCATGAGGTCGAACAGGAAAACACGGCGGTTGAGGCGGCGCATAAAACGGAGATCGCCGCTGAGACTGCCGCTCGGCATTTCAGTCATCATCGGGAAAAGAGCATCAACAAACCTTATGAGAAGGTCTCTAAGCTGGAACATAAGGCGGATGCTGCTGATGCGAAGCTCCAATATGAGAGAAATCAGCAGGAGCATCCTGAGATGAAGAAGCAGAACATGAACAAGCACTACCAGAAGCAGAACATCAAGAAGGAATATGCCGCCGCTCGAAATGCCGGTTCTCAGACTGCCGGGACTGCCACAAAGAATACCGGCAAGAAGCTCGGTGAAAAGGTGTCCGACAAGATCAAGGAGTTTTTTGAGAAAAACAAGAAGGTCTTCATCTGGATCGGCGTCGGAATTGCCCTTCTCGTTTTGCTCGGTGCCGGAATCAGCTCGTGTTCGATGCTCACCTCTACCGGTTCGTCGGTTATCGCTTCCTCTTATCTCAGCGAGGATGACGCGATGCTCGGCGCGGAGGCGCAGTATTGCCGGATGGAGCAAGAGCTGCAAAGCTATCTGGATAACTATGAAAGCACCCATGACTATGACGAGTATCACTTTGATCTGGATGATATTGAGCATGACCCCTATGTGCTGATCTCCATTCTCTCGGCTCTCCATGAGGGCGAGTTCAAGCTGGACGAGGTGCAGGGTACGCTTCAAATGCTGTTTGAAAAGCAGTACATCCTCACCGAAGAGGTCATCGTCGAAACCAGATACCGCACGGAGACCGACACATGGACGGATGCAGACGGCAACACGCACACGGAAACCTACCGCGTTCCGTATGACTATTACATCTGCAATGTGAAGCTCGAAAACTTCAATCTCTCCCATGTCCCGGTCTACATCATGTCTCAGGAACAGTTTTCCATGTACGCAACGTATATGTCGGTGCTTGGCAACCGCGAGGATCTGTTCGGTGACTCTCCCTATGTGGACAAGTACATCACAAATCCTCCCGCCGACTACGATGTCAACCCGGAATACCTGAACGACGAGAAGTTTGCAGCGCTGATTACCGAGGCGGAAAAGTATCTCGGCTATCCGTATGTGTGGGGCGGCTCCAATCCCGACACATCCTTTGACTGCTCCGGCTTTGTCAGCTATGTTCTCACGAACAGCGGTCTTGTGAATACCGGACGGCTGGGCGCACAAGGGCTTTACAACGTCTGTACGCCGGTTTCAAAGGCGAATGCACAGCCCGGTGATCTCATCTTCTTCGTCGGGACGTATGACACTCCCGGTGTGTCCCACGTCGGCATCTACGTCGGGGATGGTGTCATGATCCACTGCGGCGATCCCATTCAGTACACATCCATCAATTCTTCCTACTGGCAGTCTCATTTCTACGCCTTCGGAAGACCCGCCTATTAAAAGAAAGGAGTTTTGCATGAATCCCAAGTATCAGAAAGTCCTCTCCGACATTGAGAAGGCTGAAAAGAAGAAGTCCGAAATCGAAGGTCAGCTCAAGGAGCTGTACGACAAGAAGACTGAGCTGGAAAACCTTGAAATCATCAATACCGTGCGCTCTATGGTGATGGACAAGGATCAGATCATGGCGTTCCTGTCTTCCATGAAGGGCGGCATCAAGCCCGCTGAAAATACGGAGGTAATCGACAATGCGTAAGAAGTTTCGTTTTCTGACCGTCCTTGCGGTCTGCGTCATGGTTCTGTCCTGCTTCTCGGTGACGGCGTTTGCCTACGCCGATGATACCGAGCAGAACCTTCCCGTTACGGAGGCAACTCAGCCCGCAGTCACTCCCACGCCGGAAAAGCCGAAGGGTGAGCCGATTGACGATGAGGGCAACGCCTACACCCGCGACTTGCTCTATGACAAGGCAACCAACAAGCAGTTCATCACTGTCCAGACGAAGAACGGCAACACCTTCTTCATTGTCATCGACTACGATGCACCCATCAATGAGGACGAGGAACAGTATCAGACGTACTTCCTGAACATGGTCGATGAGAGCGATCTGCTTGCGCTGCTGGATGAAGACACTGCGGCTGCTCTGACCACCTGTAACTGCAAGGAAAAGTGCGCTGCCGGTCAGGTCAACACCGACTGCCCGGTCTGCAAGACCAACATGAGCGAATGCACCGGCACAGCCCCCGTTACACCTGAGCCGGATAAGGATGCGGAAACCGATACCCCCGCCCCTAAGCCCGAAAAGAAATCCAACGTAGGCATGATCCTCGTCATCTTTGCCCTTGCCGGTGCTGCGGGTGCAGCTTATTACTACATCAAGTTCGTCAAGGGCAGAAAGCCCAAGGATGAAGACATGGACTTCTTTGATGATGAAGGCTACGAGGAAGAGCCGTACATCAACGAGGATGATGAGCCGCAGATTGCGGAGGATGCTGAAACGGATGGTGATGAAGATTGATCTTAGTCATTGCTGAAAAGCCCAGCGTTGCCCAGTCCATCGCAAAGGTGCTGGGCGCGACGACCCGCAAGGACGGCTACATGGAGGGCGGCAATTACATCGTTTCATGGTGCTTCGGTCATCTGGTGGAGCTTGCGGACGCGAGTTCCTATGATGAGCGATATGCCAAGTGGAGGTACGAGGATCTGCCCATTGTGCCGGAGGAATGGCTGTATGAGGTTCCGAAGGACAAAGCACAGCAGTTCAAGGTGCTGCGCGATCTGATGAAGGATAAGCGCGTCACCGAGCTGGTATGCGCCACCGACGCGGGGCGCGAGGGTGAGCTGATCTTCCGGCTGGTCTACAACAAGGCCGGATGCACCAAGCCCTTCAAGCGTCTGTGGATCAGCTCGTTGGAGGACTCCGCCATCCGCGAAGGCTTCAACCATCTCCGGGACAGCAAGGAATATGACCGTCTCTATGAAGCGGCACTCAGCCGCTCGAAGGCGGACTGGATTGTCGGCATCAACGGCACCCGCCTTTTCACCACGCTCTATCACAAGAAGCTGGTGGTCGGGCGCGTCCAGACGCCTACTCTTACAATGCTGGTGGAACGTGACGGGAAAATCTCCACGTTCCAGAAGGAGAAGTATTTCAACGTCCACGTCGGCAAGGGCGATCTGACCGCCGATCTGGAAAAGGTCAAAACCGAAGAGGAAGCAAAAAGAATTGCGGCGGCTTGCGAGAAAAAGCAAGCCGTCGTTTCTTCTCTCAAGCGGGAGACGAAAACCGTCAATCCTCCGAAGCTCTATGATCTGACCACCTTGCAGCGCGAGGCAAACCGCTACTACGGCTTCACCGCCCAGCAGACGCTCGATCTCGTACAAACACTCTACGAAAAGAAGCTCCTGACCTATCCGCGCACGGACAGCCAGTTCATCACGGATGATATGGAGGACACTGCCCGTCAGGTCATTTCTATCGTCTGCCGCCAGCTTCCGCTTTTCTCCGGCGTTTCGGTCACTCCGGACATTGCCCGCGTAACCGACAACAGCAAGGTCACAGATCACCACGCTATTCTCCCGACCGTCCAGCTCGAAAAGCAGGATGTTTCCGCGCTTCCTCAGTCGGAGCAGAAAATCCTCAATCTTGTTGGGATGCGCCTTCTGTGTGCGACCGGCGAGAAGCACACCTACGCAGAAACGCAGATCTCGCTCTCCTGCGAGGGCTACGAGTTCAAAACGAAGGGGAAGACCGTCGTTCAAAACGGATGGAAAGCCATCGAAGAGCTGTTCAAGGCATCCCTCAAGGCGAAGGAAAAGGACGATCCCGTAAAGTCCCTGCCCGAAGTCCATGAGGGCGATGTTCTGGAGGGTGTGTCTGCCAGTATCACGGAACACTTCACAACGCCTCCGAAGCAGTACACGGAAGATACGCTCCTGTCTGCGATGGAAACTGCCGGAAACGATCAGTTTGACGATGACACCGAGAAGAAAGGTCTCGGCACTCCCGCGACTCGCGCCGGTATCATTGAAAAGCTGGTGAAATCCGGCTTTGCAGAGCGCAAAGGCAAATCCCTCATTCCCACAAAGGACGGCTGCAACCTCGTCTGTGTTCTGCCGGAACAGATCACGTCTCCCGCAATGACTGCGGAATGGGAAAACACGCTCATGGAGATTGAGCGCGGCAATGCGGATGCAGACGCCTTCCTCAGCGGCATTGTCCAGATGACCGGGGATCTCGTGAAAGCCTACCCGTTTCTCTCCGATGCCGAAGCCCAGCGTTTCGGCACGGGTAAGGAGGAAATCGGCAAATGTCCTCGTTGTGGATCTCCGGTCTATGTCGGCAAGGGCAACTTCTACTGCTCGAACAAGGACTGCTCCTTCTGCCTGTGGGAAGACAACAAGTTCTTTTCCAGCAAGAAAAAGAAGCTGACCAAGAGGATTGCAAAGGAGCTGCTGGACAAGGGCTGGTGCCGAGTGACCGGGCTTTACACGCCGAAGAAGCCTCAGCTCTATGATGCGGTCATTCGTCTGGATGACAGCGGCGGCAAATACGTCAGCTTCAAGATGGAGTTTGATCGATGACCCGCCCAAAGTATGTTGCTTCATGCAGCGGAGGCAAAGACAGCGTAGCGACGCTCCTGCTGGCTGCACAGCACAATGAGCCGCTGGACGAAGCGGTTTTCAGTGAGGTCATGTTCGACAAAGACACAAGCGGCGAAGTCCCGGAACACCGAGACTTCATTTATGACTGGCTCAAGCCCTTCTGCGAAAAGGAGCTGGGCATCAAGTTCACCATTCTCCACGCAGACAAGACCTACGATGAGGTGTTCCATCATGTCATCACCCGCGGACCGCACAAGGGCGAGGTTCGCGGCTTTGCATGGGCCGGGATGTGCGCGGTCAATCGTGACTGCAAAATCCCGCCAGTCCGCAAGTACAATGCCGCACTCTCGCCGGACACTGTGAGCTATGTCGGCATCGCGGAGGATGAGCCAAAACGCCTTGCTCGTCTGGATGGAATAACGAAGGTCAGTCTGCTTGCCAAATACGGTATGACCGAGGCGGACGCCTACAAGCTCTGTCAGGAACACGGGCTGCTTTCCCCAATCTACGCTCACTGCCGAAGAAACGGCTGCTGGTTCTGTCCCAACGCCAGTGACTCGGAGCTGCTGCACATGGTCACAAAGCACCCGGATATGTTTGACCGGCTGATTGAATGGGAGAACGAGGATAACATCTTCCATCGTCGGATGACGCGCAGAGAAACCCCGTCTGAGGTAAAGGCTCGTTTACTGAGCAAATCCCAGACGGGGTTTTCTTCGCCCAAAAGCAAATAAGAAATGGAGGTTTGAGATGGCTGAAAACAAAAATGCACAGCAAGTCCGCGAAATCACGGACAAGCTGGAACAGGGCATCAAGGAGCTTTTTGAATCCGAGCGGTTCAAGGAATATCTCCGCACGATGTCCAAGTTCTACAACTATTCCTTCAACAACACGCTGCTCATTGCGATGCAGAAGCCGGAGGCAACCTATGTTGCCGGTTATACCTCGTGGCAGCGCAACTTTGACCGTCAGGTTATGAAGGGCGAAAAAGGCATCAAGATTCTTGCACCCGCGCCGTACAAGGCGCAGGAAGAACGTGAGAAGATTGACCCCGCGACGCAGAAGCCGGTGATCGGCGCAGATGGGAAGGCTGTCACAGAAACAGTTGAGGTCCTGCGTCCTGCCTTCAAGGTGGTGAGTGTCTTCGACGTTTCCCAGACGGACGGCAAGGAGCTTCCAGACATCATCGTCGATGAGCTGAAAGGCACCGTCGAAAACTACGAGGCGTTCTTCGACGCGCTCAAGCAGGAATCTCCCGTCCCTGTTTCCTTTGAGGATATTCCGGGCGGCGCAAAGGGATTCTTCTCTCCGGTTGAAAGCCGCATTGCCATTCAGGAAGGCATGAGCGAAATCCAGACGGTCAAGACCGCCATTCACGAGATCGCCCACGCAAAGCTCCACGCTTTCAAGCCAGACGAGAAAGCCACTCCCGAAGATAAGAAGGATCGTCACACCAAGGAGGTTGAGGCGGAGAGCGTTGCCTACACCGTCTGCCAGCGTTACGGCATTGAAACCTCGGACTATTCCTTCGGCTACATTGCCGGTTGGTCATCCGGCAAGGAAACCAAGGAACTGAAAAGCTCTCTGGACACCATCCGCAAGACGGCGGCTGAGATGATCGAGGGCATTGACGCCAAGCTCAAGGTGCTGCTGGCAGAGAAAGCACAGTCCGTCGAGCAGGAAGCTGTTCCGGAGAAAAAGCCGGAAGCCCCCATTTACCGCGAGACAGCGAATTACGCCTATGAAGCCGGTGAGCTGGAGTCATATCGTGCTTCTCTCGCTGCAAACGTGGAATGCCGCCGTGCGATTGAGGCGGCAATCAGTTCTAACTACGGAGACAACCGGCTGGATGCGGATGCCGCCGTGAAAAGTGTCCTTGAGCAGTTCTCTCCGGAGCGCGTCCGGTATGTCCTCGCAAACACCATTCAGCAGAAAGACTTTGACGGGCGCATTCCCCAGCCCCTCAAGGAGTGGGCGAAGAGCGTTGAGGTCTGTCCGGAGAATGCCTCCCGCTTCCTTGTGGATAAACCCAATCCCGGACTGACCGCACTTTTCGTCGATGCGTTCCGTCAGCAGACCGAAGCTCAAAAGGATGTCACTTCTGAGAAAGCAACGGAAAGAGACCCGGAGGTCGTTGCGTGGGAGAACGATGAGATTGCCTCTATTGAAGTAAAAACCGTGGAGATCAAATCTCCCGTTGCTCCTTTGCCTGAGGACGCAGCGCAAGAACCGAAGGCGCACCGTCTGACTGCCGAAGAGAAGGAGATCAAAGCCGCCGTCATGGACGCGCTCAAGGGGCAGATTGCCTATAACAATGACGGTATGCGGGCGTCCTATCGCGCCTCTAACCACTCCTTCAATCTGCTGGCGCGGAACGGCGTCAAAATTGAGGGCAACACGGTCACGCAGAACGGTGAGCCGCTGTTCAAAATCCATCGCCGTCATGCGGCGCGGAAAACACAGGGCTGTTACCGTGAGCTGGTGCCGACGCTGGAATATGTCAAGCAGGAGCAGGAAAAGCCCTCCATCCGCGATCAGCTCAAAGCTGCCGCAAAAACACAGCCGGAGAAGAAATCCCCGGTCAAATCCAAAACACACGACATGGAGTTGTGAGAAAGGAGAAGCATGAAGAAATACACAGACGTTGACATCGTTGCGGAGCTGCAGAAGCTCGTGGACGGTCATGTGGACAGCTACAAGGAAGACTTCGACATCGACAAGCGCATCATCCGCCGCGCTGCCGAAAGCCAGAATCCCGAAGACAAGACGCTGATGTGGTTCTGCCGTCCGCATGGAACGCACTGCCTCAATGAAAATCAAGTCTTTATTCAGGGAACGCGAGATCACAACACCTTCCGTTTTTACGCGGAACAGACCTACGACGAGTGCATTGCCCGCGTCATTGTCCCGAAAGCCGTTAAGCGCGGCAAGGTCTTCGGAGATGTCTTTGAGATCAACTACCGGGAACAGGCGGCAAATGTGGCGCAGAACTCGGTTGCGCCGGATCACGACCGGCTGACCTTTGCAGACGGCTTTGTGCTGGAAGCCCCCTGCCGCAGCAGCTTCGATGCAGCAATGGCTCTGATCGGTGAGCATGGCGGCGTCAAGACCCACCAGACGCTCCCGAAGGACGCGGATGCTCTGGTGGAAGTGCTGTCCAAGCAGAAAAGCCGCCGTGACAGACTGCCGGAGGCAGATAGGACAGAGGTGCTTTCGCCGCTCCCCGTCGCAGAACTCCGCAAATATGAGGCAGTCAAAAAGGCTCATCCGGATGCGCTGGTCTGCTTTGCTCAGAACGGCTATTTTGAGCTGTACGGCAAGGACGCAAAGAAAGCCGCGCCGCTTCTCGGCACAAAGCTCCTTGAGAAGAAGGTACGCGGCAAGCCCTCCATGCCGGTGACCGGCTTCCGTGAAAGCGCATGGGTAGCCGGTTCTCATAAGCTCTGGAAGTCCGGCGTGGATGTCTTTCTCAGCAAGGACGGCGAGACCTTCAAGGAACTCAAAGCCGCAGATTACATTCCTGTCGGCGCGACGCTGAATGTGGATGGGATCAAGTGCAGAATCGACGCGGTTAATTTTGCCGCTGATGAAGTCCGGCTGACCAACATCGAGGACAAGAACCGCCCCATCCGCTTTTCTGAGACCATCCAGTATGTCCGCTCCTAAGATTGTAGCGATTCCCATGATCTCGAAGGAACAGCAGAAGCAGGAAGCTACCGAGCAGAAGGACTTTGAGATGAACGCCGATACCTCCGGTCTGACGGTTGCCGGTCACATCGGGACGTGGCACACCATTGACCAGCACGAGGTCGGCGGTCACAGCTTTTACCTGATGGAGCATGACACCTACGGCGATGAGGCTGCCTGCATCATTGTCGATGAGCGCGGCAAACTCGTCCTTGATGATGTCTACAACGGCTTCGACGATGACACGCTCCGCCTTCTCGACCTTGAAGTCAAGGAAGTGCCGGAAATGCCCGATTCCGCGATCTCTGTGCAGGATATGAAGGATTACGGCTACGCATGGGCTGGCGTTCTTCCCACCGGTCAGGAGGCGGCTGAGAAGGCTTTGGAGAAGGGCTGCGAGGTTTACCGTCTCTATTCCGATAACACCGAGGGCTTGTGCGTAGATGCCAAGGAGATTGCCGATCATGCGGCAAAGGGCGGAATGCTCGGTATCAGCAAGGAAAGCTGGATGGCGGCACTTGAGAAGGAAAACTACCTCAAGGCAGCGGAGATGTCAATGGAGGATGACTACGGCATGATTGATGGGATCATCAACAACGGTCCGAAGGAGGACAAGACCCTTGATGTCAAAGCCCCCGAAACCGGCGAAAAGTCCTCCATCATGGACAGACTCAAGTCTGCAAAGGCTGAAAAGCAGAAGGAATGCTGCCCCCCAAAAAAGCACAAAGGAGAGATTGAGCTGTGAGCAGAAGTCAGAAATGGAGACAGGAGTGGTCGTTCTTCATCGGGGACAGC
>ENA-OWPP01001967-OWPP01001967.1-human-gut-metagenome-genome-assembly--contig:-NODE-1967-length-15311-cov-8.321578_pt1 | contig 15311 bp, 7 predicted proteins | sample MGYA00248265_ERZ651848 | MGnify/ENA primary metagenome ERZ651848 (study PRJEB26924, sample SAMEA4378233) | human gut metagenome | biome: human gut; feature: human-associated habitat; material: faeces...
GTTGACTGTGCAATTCTTATGAACCCTCAGACTTGGGTAGCATCAGGTCATCTTGGTGGATTTTCTGATCCATTAATGGACTGCAAGGAATGTCATGAGAGATTCAGAGCAGATAAACTTATAGAAGACTGGGCAGACGAGAATTCATATGATCTCGGCGGTTCAGTTGATGGATGGACACAGGAGCAGATGAAGAATTTCATCGATGAGAAGAATATCTGCTGTCCTTCATGTGGAAAGCATAACTTCACAGATATAAGACAGTTTAACCTTATGTTTAAGACATTCCAGGGTGTAACTGAGGATGCCAAGAACACAGTATATTTAAGACCAGAGACAGCTCAGGGTATCTTCGTTAACTTCAAGAATGTTCAGAGAACATCAAGAAAGAAAGTACCTTTTGGTATCGGACAGATTGGTAAGTCATTCCGTAATGAGATTACACCAGGTAACTTCACATTCAGAACAAGAGAGTTCGAGCAGATGGAATTAGAGTTCTTCTGCAAGCCTGGAACAGATCTTGAGTGGTTCACATACTGGAGACAGTACTGTATCGACTGGCTTAAGGCATTAGGAATGAAAGAAGATGAGATGAGAGCAAGAGATCATTCACCAGAAGAACTCTGCTTTTACTCTAAGGGAACAACAGATATCGAATTCCTCTTCCCATTCGGATGGGGCGAACTCTGGGGTATCGCTGACAGAACAGATTATGATCTTACACAGCATCAGACAGTATCTGGTGAAGATATGTCATACTTTGATGATGAAGCTAAGGAGAAGTATATACCATATGTTATCGAGCCTTCACTTGGTGCGGACCGTGTAACATTAGCATTCCTTTGCTCAGCTTACGATGAGGAAGAGCTTGAAGGCGGAGATGTAAGAACGGTTCTTCATTTCCATCCTGCATTAGCACCAGTTAAGATAGGTATTCTTCCACTTTCTAAGAAGTTAAATGAAGGTGCAGAAAAGGTGTATACAGAACTTTCTAAGTATTACAATTGTGAGTTTGATGACAGAGGTAATATTGGAAAGAGATACAGAAGACAGGATGAGATTGGTACACCATTCTGTATCACATATGATTTTGATTCAGAAGAAGATGGTGCTGTAACTGTAAGAGACAGAGATACAATGCAGCAGGAAAGAATAAAGATAGCAGATCTTAAGGCGTATTTTGAAGATAAGTTCAGATTTTAATTAATAAAAGAACAGAATTTAAATCGATAATTAAAAGGAAAGAATTATGCTGTGTACTAAATGTGGTCAGGAATATGAGGGCAGTCAGTGTCCGAGATGTGATGGACCTGTTATATTAGTTAACAACAGTGATTATCTTGCCAGAAGAAAAGCATATGAGGAGAAGCAGGCTTTGAAAGAGAGGTCTGCTTCTTCTGATAAAAAAGAGGAATCACAGAGTGACTATGGACAGGCATTAGCAAAACGCGTGCAGGCAATAAAGAAGCAGAGCAGAAACAAGACAGAAAGTAAGAAGCAGAGCCAGAACAGAAGCAAAGCGGACAGCAGAAAGCAGAGCCAGAGTAAAGCAGGTGGCAGTAGAAATGATAATCAGGAAAAGCCACAGATAAGAATTGCACGACGTCAGATTAACAAAAGAATGAAAATGATAGCGGCAGCACTGATAGCAGTAGTGCTTATTGGTGTTGCAGCTTTTGGAATATACAAGCTTGCAACTAAGAAAAATTATGCTCTATATGTAAGCTACAACGGAAAGATATATGATATAGCAGGGCTGGACAGCAATTATGTATGTGATGAAAGTAATGCAATATTTGCGGCAGACAGTAAGACTTTCTATACAGCACAGTGGCCGGAACAGATAGATTCAGAGAAGAATATCTTAAGCGTTGCGAGTGACAATGGAAAGTATTTTGTTACGGTAACATATGATGAGTCCAACTCGTCTGGCAGATATTCAATGTACATATGGAGTAAGGACGAATGTGTTCTTGTGTCAGAAGATAATCTGCAGAAAGAGATTATGTATATCTCTGATGACGGTCTTGTTATATACACGAATATTAATATTATTAATGACGAGGGTTCTACTAATGGAACAAGCCTTGCCATGAGCAGAGTCAAAGAAGTTAAGAAACAGCCTGAGGCACAGACAACTCTTATAGAGGGTAATCTTAATAAGGCATATGTGTATGAGTCAAAGCACCTGATAGTATGTCTTACTAATGCAGGCTCATTGTATACATATGATTATGAGAAAAAAGAAAAGCCGGTTTCAGTTGCAGATGCAGTTATGCAGTTATGGCCTGTGTCAGAGAACATGCCAGGTGTGTATACAGCGAATGCAGACAGCCTTAACACAAGAAAAGATGTGGATACATTGCTATATTCTAAGAGTGATGGAGTATATTATTACTCATGTAAAGATGCATCTGCGTATAAGATAGACAAGAAGACAGACAATGATGCAGATTATGTATTTGATAGAGACAATTCGCTTATATACAGAATTTCAGGTACATCAATGACATCAGCACTTATCAGAGAAACTAAAGTGAGTGAGTATGTGGATGTTGATTCTATGACTAAGGAAAAGAATTACATATATAATTCATCAGATGGTCAGATAGTGTATGTTAATGCGAAAGGACAGCTTCGAGTAGTTGATAACAACAAGATTATAGACATTGCGTCAGATGTTAATGCAGGTTCATTATCTAAAGTGTATAATAAAAGTAAGGCTTTAACATATGTTTCAGGCGGCAGGCAGTACTATATGGATAACATTAAGAGCAAAGCTGTTGCAATTCTGGAATCAGATGCAGTTACAGATACAGAGGGAACATATTTTTACAAGAACCGAATCTATGCGTATGATGCTGATAATATTCTTTATTCTAATACACTGAAGGGAAATGATATCAGCAATATAGGCTACGTTGAAAGATTGTGGCTTGGAACAGAACTAAGATAATTGCAAATGTATTAAAACAGGTATAAGTTATGGATTTATTTGAATATATGCGTGAAAACAATAAGAATACAGAATCTCCATTGGCTATGAGATTAAGACCGGAAACACTCGATGAAATGGTAGGACAGTCTCATATAATCGGAAAGGACAAACTGCTTTACAGGGCAATTAAGGCAGATAAGCTTAGCTCAGTAATATTTTATGGTCCACCTGGAACAGGAAAGACAACTTTAGCTAGAATAATTGCTAATACAACAAGTGCAGAGTTTAATCAGGTTAATGCCACAGTTGCCGGAAAGAAGGATATGGAAGAGGTTGTTGCCAAGGCGAAAGACAATCTTGGAATGTATGGAAGAAAGACTATTCTTTTCGTAGACGAGATTCACCGCTTTAATAAGGGACAGCAGGATTATCTGCTTCCATTTGTTGAGGATGGAACAATAATTCTTATTGGTGCAACGACAGAGAATCCGTACTTTGAAGTAAATGGAGCTTTAATATCAAGGTCAATAATATTTGAATTAAAACCACTAGAGAAAGAAGATATCAAGACAATAATAAAGCGTGCTGTGTATGATGAGAAGAAGGGCATGGGAAGCTACAATGCAGCAATAGACGATGATGCACTGGAATTCCTTGCAGATATATCCAACGGAGATGCGAGAAATGCACTTAATGCCATTGAACTTGGAATACTCACAACAGACAGATCAGATGATGGAGTTATACATATAGATCTTGCAACAGCACAGGAATGTATCCAGAAGCGCTCGGTAAGATATGATAAAGAGGGTGACAACCACTATGATACAATATCAGCATTTATTAAGAGCATGAGAGGCTCAGACCCTGATGCAGTAAGCTATTATCTTGCCAAGATGCTGTATGCAGGTGAAGATATTAAATTCATAGCAAGACGAATAATGATATGTGCAAGTGAGGATGTAGGCAATGCTGATCCTAATGCACTGCAGGTTGCAGTGGCTGCGGCACAGGCTGTTGAGCGCATCGGAATGCCGGAAGCACGTATTATATTAAGTCAGGCGGCACTCTATGTTGCGACAGCACCTAAGAGTAATGCATGTTACATGGCAATTGATAAGGCACTTGATGTAGTTAAGAATTCAAAGACAGCGCCGGTTCCTGTACATTTGCAGGATGCCCATTATAAGGGCAGTGCTAAGTTAGGACACGGTGTAGGATACTTATATGCACATGATTATCCTAATCATTATGTCAGACAGCAGTATCTTCCGGATGCTTATGTGAATGAAAAATTCTATGAGCCGGGAGATATGGGATATGAGAGGGATATTAAGAAACATTTGGATAAGATTAAGTCGGAGGCATAGTTTCCAATGAGGGATTACATAAACAGACTTTCAAGAGGCAATTCAATTATCAAAGTACCAAAGCTGTCATGTAGTGAGGAACAGATTACCATGGATATTATGTGTAATACAGTTGCTACAGGAAGCTTTATATGTGATGCCACCGATAAGGTTTATGGAATGGTCTATGCTGATAATGAGAGGGTAAAGATTCTTTCAGAACAATTTGGTGGTACGCATATTATAACTGAATATCAGGTGGACGCTTCCGGACTTGAAGAAAATGATGAGATAGAGGGAACATTTACAGTAGTATGTAATGCCGGCGAGAAAAAGATACCATTTGTATTCAGATGTATGAAAGAGAATCAGGATGATATAAGAAATCATGTTAAGACTGAAGCAGTTGTTCTACACATTGATAACGAAGAGAATACAATTATACACAAAGATGAAGCAGAGCAGTTTGAATGTGTGCTTATAAAGAGTGGCACAGAAGAAACAGAGATTGATATATATGCAGATGCAGATTTTATTGAATTAGAGAAAGGCAGCTTATCAACTGATGATTTTGCAGGTGACAGGGCTGTAATTAAATATATAGTTAATCCACAGAAAATGCATGCAGGCAACAACTATGGATATATACATATAGTAAGTTATACGCAGCATTTAAAGATAAATGTAAGTGTTATATGTAAGAAAGCTGACGAATCGGAAGATTTTGAAGTCAGAAGAGAAGAAAAACTGGCACAATATAAGCTTACGAAGCTTTATCTTGATTTCAGAATGAAGAAAATCAAGAAAGAAAAATGGATTGCTGAATCTATGCAGACAGTTGACAGAATAAGGGGAATTAAGGGCACAGATGTATTTTATGATATTGTGCAGATACAACTGCTTATGGCGTCTGGAAGAGAGGAAACAGCAACACAGATATATAATAATATCAAGAAAGATATAGTAGGAAGAATTGGTGAAAATGTAGAACTTTACTGCTATTTTCTGTATGTTTCGACACTTATTGTGCGTGAAGAGGAGTATACGGCTCAGGTTTTATCACAGGTTAAGAAGTTCTTTGAGAATGGCTATGATACATATAGAATATTATGGATACTTTTTTACCTGAGTACAGATTCAGATAATAAGAGTATAAGACTTGTAAGAATAAAGGATGTAATTAATTCAGGATGCATAAGCCCTGTTATGTATATTGAGGCTATGAACATTATTAATGCACAGCCTGTTTTACTACGGGTGCTTAATCAGTTTGAAATGCAGGTTATTAATTATGGATGCAGGAACGACATTATCAGTGAGAAGCTTGCGATGCAGATTGCAGATGTTGTGGCTAATGAGAAGAATATTAATATTAATACTCTTATTATACTAAAAAAGATATATGATAAATATGAGAAAGACGAGATACTGACAGTTCTTGTAACCCAGATGGTAAGAATGGGCATGACAGGAGAAAACTGCTTTGAGATATATGAAAAAGGAGTATTAAGAGGCCTGAAAATAACAAGATTATATGAGTTTTATATTGCCAGTATGCCTAAAAAGACAGACAGGCAGCTGCCAAAGATAGTGTTGATGTATTTTGCATATGACAATACTCTTACAGATGCAGATAAAGCATTTTTATATGCAAATGTTGTAACGGGCAGAGATTCGTACTATAAGAATATCTATGAAGGTTATGAAAGAAATATAGAGATATATGTTTATGAACAGCTTAAAGCTGGCAATATCAGTGACAATCTTGTTGTATTATACAAGGCACTTCTTAAGACACAGCTTGTGTGTGATGACACAGGCACATTTGTAAGTAAAATGCCATATATGTACAGAATGCAGTGCTTTAGTGATGTGGTAAGATATGTACATGTCAGATATCCGCAGTTTACAGAAGAAACAGTATACGAGCTTTCAGGGGAAACAGCATATATATGTATATATGGAAGTGACTGCGAGATTACATTTGAATGTATTGACGGACAGATTAGAAAAGATACAATTGATTATGATATAGAAAAAGTGTTTGATATACAGCAGTATGCAGAGGTGTTTGAGGCTGCAGGTGATTATGGAAAGAACAATTCCAGAATAATTATGAGCAGAATCTGTGAAATGAGAAAGAATTCACAGTATACACAAGAAACACTTAAGCTGTACAAAACAATAAAAAAGGAACAGGGTATCAGTGAACAGTATAAACAGCAGGTTAATGCCTGGATGATTGATTATTACTATCATTATTATGAAGAAGATGATTTCTGGCATGAATACAATTATGTTGATACAGATAATCTGACGAAGAAGGATGCGGGAAAGCTGATAGAGATACTTATAGATTCATCAATGTATTCACAGGCATATGAGATAGCAGGTATATACGGTTGTTGTATGGCAAAAGCGGCAAAACTTCTTAAAATGACTGACTATATTCTTACAAATGTATCAGACGGACATAGTCAGATTATTGATGAGATTACTCAATATATATTCAGACACAACATTTATAATGAACCTGTTCTTTCTTATATGTGCGAATACTATAATGGGACTAATGATGAAATGTATGCGGTGTGGAAAGCAGCAGTTAATTATAATGTAAATGTATTGCATATGTCAGAAAGGATTCTTGCCCAGATGATGTATACAGGTGTGCATACTGGAAGATTTACAGAGGTGTTTGCTGATTATTATAGTAAGATTCCTGATATGCTTATAGTAAAGGCATATTTATCTTATAATTCACAATTCTATCTTCTCAGGCAGAAGAAGGCTAATGATATAGTATTCAGAGTTATAGAGGAGTGCATGGGGGATGGATATGGATTGCCAGAGTGTTGTTATGTAGCATGGCTTAAGAATCTGTCAAGAAACCCTGTTGCGTTAAGAGAAGATACATCTGAAAAAGAACTTGCACAATCAGTTCTTAATGAATTATGTGAACATGACAGAATATATGGATTTTTCAAAAAATTCAAAGGAATACTGGATTTACCATACAATATGCAGGGACTTACTATTGTTGAATACATAGCAGATCCAGATGATAAAGTATCTTTGACATATAGTATTAATGGGGCTGACAGGCTGGTGCAGGTTATGAAGTCTAACGGATGGGGAATATTTACATGCAGGTTTAATCTGTTTTATGGGGATTCATTAGAATATACATTTATAGTTAATGACAGCAATGAACAGACATCTACAGAGCCGGTAGTCTGCGAATATAAGGATATTCAATCAGAGAACACAGATGGAAGGATTGACATGCTTAATGATTGTCTTGCAAGCAGACAGCAGCATGACCTTACAACATTAAGAAAGCTCATGTATAGTTACTGTGTTGAGGAATACGTTACAAGAGAAATGTTTACAATTGTCAAATGAGGATAGCAGATATGGAGCAGTGTAAAGGACTTATAGCAGGAATAGATATAGGATATAGTAAAATTCAGGCAAGTGTATATTCATATAATTCACGGAATGTGCAGACGGTAAAACTGACAGAGGATTCAAAGGAAAAGACCAGTCTTGCAAATGTTGTCGCTGAATGTATGCGAGCAACAGGTACATCACAGATTCAAAGCATATGTGTAACCATTCCCGATTATCATTCTGATGAAATATCTGCTGTCAGGGATACTCTTAAAAAATGTGGTGTATCAGATGGCAGATGGCAGGTATTAAGCAGAGTTGAAAGCTTTGCATATTATGCGTACAGACAGAAAAGTGAGCTTCATGCTGCTGGTGTGGCACTGTTTGACTACACAAGTGAAGGAATAAGGTGTGATTATCTTGCAGTCAGGAAGAATGACAATAGTAACTATCTGCTTCAGGAACATACAGGATACACATCTGATATATTAAAAAAAGCTGTGATAAGCAAAGAACTTGGACTGGCTGAGAATGAGTTGTGTACATTTGCAGAAGAGTATTTTTCTAAAAGACATGTTTCGGCGGCATATCTTACAGGTGAAGGTTTTGATGTTGAAAAGCTTCCTGAAAGATTTGCAAAGCTTATGGTTACGAGAAGAAAAGCATTTGTCGGACAGAATCTTTTTGCAAAGGGTGCATGCTTTGCAGCAATGGAGATATTGAAGCCGGAAGTGTTTAAGAATGTCATAATGCTTCTTGATAATCATGTGAAATGTGGTATAGAAATAGATATTTCGTCATATGAAAAGCCAATGAGATTCAGGCTGGTAAGACCGGGAAGTAACTGGTATACTGCCGGACGGACTGTAGAATGTATACTTGAGGATATGAGAAGCATTACATTTAAAATAATAACACCTGAGAATAAATATTATGATGAAGTTGTTGATATAAGTGAAATTCCATTCAGGGAAGGGAAAACAACAAGAGTATCTGTGAGCGTAAGCTTTACGGATTCTGACAGGTGTAATATTACAATAAAAGATCTTGGATTTGGCGAGTTTGTCAAAAGTTCAGGAAAAGTTATAAGCAAAGAACTTGTATTAAGAAGCTGAGAATGTGGAAAACATCAGGAAACGGAGAAATACAATGGGGAAAATAATACTGTGCAGAGGAAAGAAGGCAGATACACCACTGACTGTTTTACAGACAGGTGTGAAGTTATATACAGCAGAAGAACTCTGTTATTATATTTATAATAATATATATCTGATTGGACAGGATTTTATAGATGATAATCTTATCAGTTTTCTTGATGAAACCGGAGAAAAAGAGCTGGCAGAAAGAGTAAGGAAGCTGAAAGAAACAGGAGGTTCATTAGCACAGATATTTGTAATAATACTCAAGACAATAGATTATTATTCTGTTGCAGAGATTGAGCAGTTAAAAGAGATTCTTAATACTCTTGGAAAGCAGAGCGTATGCGAAAGGCTTAAAGCAAGAGGAGATGGATATCTCAATGCTGGATATTATTTTGCTGCGGTCAGATGTTACGAGTCAATTATAAAAGATTACAAGGGAAAAGATTTGTTGGCAGCTGATTATGCAAAAGTTTATCATAACCTGGGAACTGCCTATGCAAGAATGTTTATGTATGATAAAGCAGTGATATATTATGATGAGGCATATAGGACGGGTCAGCATGAGGAATCAAAAAAATGCGGTATAGCAGCTTTAATTATGGCAAAGAAGGATAAAGAACCTGTTAATGTTGATGCGGACGAAGATGAATATGTTGTCCAGAAGGAATTGGAAACTTTAATGGATAATGCCAGATATAGTGATGAATATAGGGAACTTGAAGATATTGCCAGATTAAAAGTAGATGGCAATCTGGCACAGTACAACAGGGCGGTAGATGAAAGACTTGACAGGTGGAGAACGGCATACATTAAATATAGCAAAACATTTTAAAGAATTGTGGTGGATATATGGGAATATTTAAAAAAACTGAAAAAGAAACGATATATGATGATTATGATGATGAATCGTACAGAGATGAGGAACTGCTAGAAGAGGCAGACAAGGAAAAAGCTGCCAATAAAATGTTTAATATATTGAATATATATGAAACGTTTGATAAGAAGAATAAGAAAAAACATGAAGACCGCAAGAGCGGAGAACTTGATGAGAAAACAAAGGAAAAACAGCAGCAGGCCAAGATAGAAGAAGAAAAATATGATCATCTGTTAAACAGTATGCAGGCACAGACGCTTATCAAGGCAGTTGAGAAATATGGAAAGGATGAGGAAGACCGCAAAGAGATTGATGCTATACCTATTGAGCTTCCAAAGGAAAAATCCGACCTTGATAAAATTGCAGAATATGCGATGAGCAGGAATATAGACAGTGTCAATATAAAGGATTTCAGTACACATGATATTGAGGTTTATGTAAGAGAACAGTGTGATATCATGGAAGAAGCAGCGACACATGTAGAAAATGCTAAAGCTGAGTATGAGGCTGTTACTGAAGAATATAATGATATACAGATTATGGAAGAAGCTCCCACACAGATACGTGATAAAATATTGAGTTGTGCAGAGACAATAGACAACATGATGGTTGACAGGCGTATTCTTAAAAGTACAGAACATAAGCTGTCAAATGCGGCATACAGGCGCATGGAAGCTGTGGAAAATGAAATGCCAGGTGGAATAAAGCTTTTGAAAGCATCCGAAGATTATTATGATACTGTTAAGAGAGATTTAAGGATACTTGAGGCAGAACAGCTTAATCTTAGAACTGATGCGGACGTTCTTGTTACAAGACAGATTAAGATAAGAAGGCTTGCGAAAACAGCAATCTTTGCGCTTGCGGCAGTGTTTGCAGTATTTCTTATATCGATGACACTTGTTCAAAATGACAGTGATACGGCACTTTTTATAGGAATATCTTTATTTGCAGCAATTCTTGCAGTTGGAATGTTTGCTTTATTAAAGGTTACTGAAAGAAATGTGATTATAACCGAAATAAAACTTAATAAAGCTACAGCACTGCTTAACAAAGTAAAGATTAAGTTCATTAATGCAGCAAATACGCTGGATTATGAATATACAAAGTTCGGAGTTAAAAGTTCATATGAACTTGATAAGAAATACAGACTGTACGAGGAGATGAAAAAAGAGCAGATTAGAATGCTTGATATGACATCATCACTTAATTCTGCTGAAAATGAGCTTGAGAATATGCTTAAGAATTTAGGACTTTACAGTCCACATATATGGCTTGGAAGAGTGAGGGCAATCATTAATCCTAAGGAAATGGTTGAAGTGCGGCATGAAATAAATACTCGCCGTTATAAATTAAGGCAGCAGATAGAGTACAATGAAAAACGTATTGATGAAGCAAAGGAAAATATTAAAAAGATAACGCTTTCAAATCCGGCACACAGCGATGGTGCAATGCGCGTAATTGAAATGTATGAGAAGCGACATTCACGGGTTGCAAAATAAAATTGATATGTTACAATAAACAGTGGCTTTTTACGCATATGAATGATAAAAAGCGAAAGAAGTATGGAGGCTATAAGGATGAAAGAAAGACTTGAAGCAATTAGAGAAAGAGCTTTAGCACAGATTAATGAAACTGATTCGCTTGATAAACTGAATGATATCAGAGTCGCTTTCCTTGGAAAGAAGGGTGAACTTACAGAAGTACTTAAAGGTATGAAGGAAGTTGCACCAGAAGACAGACCTAAGGTTGGTCAGATTGTTAATGAGACAAGACAGGCAATTGAAGAAGTATTAGATAAGGCTAAGACAGAATTAGCTGCCAAGAAGAGAGAACTTCAGTTAAAGAGTGAAGTAATAGATGTTACTCTTCCATCTAAGAGGGATGAGTTAGGACATAAGCATCCTAATACACTTGCATTAGAAGAAATTCAGAAGATATTCATCGGAATGGGTTATGAAGTAGTTGATGGACCAGAAGTTGAGTATGATTACTACAACTTTGAGGCACTTAACATACCAGCTAACCACCCGGCTAAGGATGAACAGGATACATTCTACATTAATGATAAGATAGTACTCCGTACACAGACTTCCCCTGTTCAGGCAAGAGTTATGGAGAAGGGCAAGCTCCCTATCAGAATGATTTCTCCAGGACGTGTATACAGAGCAGATGAAGTTGATGCTACACATTCACCATGCTTCCATCAGGTAGAAGGTCTTGTAATTGATAAGGGAATCACATTTGCAGACCTTAAGGGAACTTTAGCAGAATTCGCTAAGGAGCTTTTCGGACCTGATACTAAAGTTAAATTCAGACCACATCATTTCCCATTCACTGAGCCTAGTGCCGAGATGGATGTAAGCTGTTTCAAATGTGGTGGTAAAGGATGCCGTTTCTGTAAGGGCGAGGGATGGATTGAAATCCTCGGCTGTGGAATGGTTCACCCACATGTATTCGAGCTTTGTGGAATTGATAAGGAAGAATATACAGGATTTGCCTTTGGTGTAGGACTTGAGAGAGTTGCTCTTCTTAAGTACGAAATCGATGACATGAGACTTCTTTATGAGAACGATATCAGATTTATAAAGCAGTTCTAAATCGATTCATATAGTGGTCTAACGACTGGAATAAGATAAAGTATATTTAAGGAGAATGACGATATGAATACATCATTAAATTGGATAAAAGCAATGGTTCCAGGTCTTGAGTGTACAGATCAGGAATTCAGAGATGCTATGACACTTTCAGGAACTAAGGTGGAGTGTTTTAATGCATTTGACAAGAACCTTGATAAAATCGTAGTTGGACAGATTCTCTCAGTTGAGAGACATCCTGATGCAGACAAGCTTGTAATATGTCAGGTTAATGTTGGCAGCGAGAATGTCCAGATTGTAACAGGTGCACCTAATATTGAAGTTGGTTCAAGTGGACAGAAGGTTCCTGTAGTATTAGACGGAGGTAAAGTTGCTGGAGGACATGACGGCGGCGCACTTCCAGAAGACGGAATTAAGATTAAGAAGGGCAAGTTAAGAGGCGTGGAGTCATGCGGTATGATGTGCTCTATCGAGGAACTTGGTTCTTCAAGAGAATTCTTCCCAGATGCACCAGAGGAAGGAATATATATATTTGGAGATGATGCTGTTGTTGGTTCAAGTGCGGTAGAGTACTTAGGACTTAATGATACAGTATTTGAATATGAGATAACTAATAACCGTGTAGACTGCTACAGCGTTATCGGTATCGCAAGAGAGGCTGCAGCTACATTCAGAAAGCCTTTCAATCCACCGGTTGTTACTAAGACAGGTAACGATGAGGATGTTAACACAATGGTTTCAGTTGATATTGAAGCTAAAGAACTTTGCTCAAGATATGTTGCAAGAGTTGTTAAGAATATCAGACTTGCTCCATCTCCAAAGTGGATGCAGCAAAGACTTATGACAGCAGGTATCAGACCAATCAACAACATTGTTGATATCACTAACTATGTTATGGAAGAATATGGTCAGCCAATGCATGCATATGACTATGATACTATTGCAGGTCACAAGATTGTTGTAAGAACAGCAACTGATGGCGAAAAGTTCGTAACACTTGACGGACAGGAGAGAACTCTTGACGCACAGACACTTCTTATCTGTGATGGTGAGAAGCCAGTTGGTATCGCAGGTATCATGGGTGGCGAGAATTCAATGATTACTGATGATGTCCAGACAATGCTTTTTGAAGCAGCTACATTTGACGGAACTAACATCAGAAAGACAACTAAGAAGATTGGTTTAAGAACAGACGCTTCTGGTAAATTTGAGAAGGGACTTGATCCAGAGAATGCAATGGAGGCTATCAACAGAGCATGCCAGCTTATTGAAGAGCTTGATGCAGGTGATGTTGTAGGAGGCGTGGTTGATGTATATCCTGACCCTGTAACTAAGAAGAGACTTCCATTTGAGCCGGCTAAATACAATGCTTTACTTGGTACTAATGTATCAGATGAAGATATGCTTTCTTACTTTGAAAGACTTGAAGTTGAATATGATAAAGATGCTAATGAGCTTATTATTCCAACATTTAGACAGGATCTTAACAGAGACGCGGATATGGCAGAGGAAGTTGCAAGATTCTTCGGATATGACAACATTCCTACAACTCTTCCTAAGGGAGAGACAACAATGGGTAAGATTTCATTTGAGCAGAGTATTGAAGATGCAGCTTCTGAGGTTGCCCAGTTTACAGGATTCTCACAGGCTATGACATACTCATTCGAGAGCCCTAAGGTATTCGATAAGTTAAAGCTTCCTGCTGATTCTGTATACAGAAAGACAGTTGTAATCTCTAATCCATTAGGAGAGGATTTCTCGGTTATGAGAACACTTCCAATTCACGGAATGCTTACATCTTTATCTACTAACTATAACAGAAGAAACAAGAATGTTAAGTTATATGAATTGGCTAAGATTTACCTTGCAGCAGATGATGTTAACGAGCTTCCGGACGAAAGAGTTGAATTCACACTCGGAGCTTTCGGCAGCGTTGACTTCTACTCAATGAAGGGTGTTATTGAAGAATTCCTTGAGAAGATTGGAATGAAGAAGAAGCCAACATATGATGCTAAGGCTGGTATTCCATTCTTACATCCAGGCCGTCAGGCTGATGTATATTACGCTGATAAGAAGATTGGTTACATCGGAGAACTTCATCCGGATGTTGCCGATACTTACTCAATCGGTGAGAGAACATATATTGTTGTTATTGATATTCCAACAGTTACAGAAATGGCAAGCTTCGATAAGAAGTTCACAGGAATTGCAAAGTTCCCAGCTGTAACAAGAGATATCAGTATGGTAATGCCTAAGGAACTTCCAGTTGGTGAAGTTGAGAAGATTATTGAAAAGCGCGGCGGCAAGATATTAGAAAGCTACAACCTCTTCGATATCTACGAAGGAAGCCAGATTAAAGAAGGCTTCAAGTCAGTTGCTTACTCAATCGCATTCAGAGCTAAGGACAGGACACTTGAGGATAAGGATATCACACCAGTAATGGAGAAGATATTCAAGGATCTTGAGGCTGACGGAATCGAACTTAGAAAGTAATACAGACCCAGCTGTTGCAGTGGTCGGTAAAGGGGCGGCGTGTGGCGCCGCCCCTTTGCTTTGAAAGGAGTAGTACATGGATTTACATGATTTTTATTATGATCTGCCAGAGGAGCTTATTGCGCAGGATCCTTTGTCTGACAGATCAAGTTCAAGACTTATGGTGCTTGATAAAGAAACAGGAGAGATTGAACATAAGATATTCAGAGATATCGTAGATTATCTTAAGCCGGGTGATTGTCTTGTTGTTAATGACACTAAGGTAATACCAGCGAGACTTATAGGTACTAAGGCTGATACAGGAGCTACTATTGAAGTGCTTCTTCTTAAAAGACTTGAAGACAGACAGGATACATGGGAAGTTCTTGTTAAGCCGGGAAAGAAGGCTAAGGTTGGTGCTAAGATAAGTTTTGGCGAAGGCAAGCTTATAGGAGAGATTATTGATATAGTTGAAGAAGGAAACAGACTTATCCAGTTCACATATGATGGAATATTTGAAGAGATTCTTGATGAGCTTGGACAGATGCC
>ENA-OWPP01001972-OWPP01001972.1-human-gut-metagenome-genome-assembly--contig:-NODE-1972-length-15279-cov-2.740673_pt1 | contig 15279 bp, 7 predicted proteins | sample MGYA00248265_ERZ651848 | MGnify/ENA primary metagenome ERZ651848 (study PRJEB26924, sample SAMEA4378233) | human gut metagenome | biome: human gut; feature: human-associated habitat; material: faeces...
CAGATAATAAAGCACCATGTCACAGTTGAACATCTTCGGGTCACGCTCCAAGCTTTCTTCGGCAAAACAATAATTGTCATACCACGGTCGCATTTCCTCTATCATCGCATCTATGTTCGTATTGCCCGGCAACTGCCCGGCATCCTTATAGTATTGGATCATCTCGCGTACATCGGTCTCGCTGAATCCCAACATCATATTAAACTGATGATCGGTGCTGATATTCCAGCCGATATTGAATCCGCTAGTCAGGTCGTCCAGCGTTACGGGACTGACTCCGGTCATGAAGATGCGTTCGAACATGCCTTTGAACTTCTTGAAGATTTCGCGGTAGAAACCACTGGCGTGGGTTAGGGCGTGATAGACTTTGTCGCCTTGCTCGTTTAGCACCACATTCGTGAAATTATCATATTCATCCACTATCAGATAAAGCTTGGAGCCGTTGTTGCGTGCCTTGCGATCGAGGAAATTCAGTTTGTTGGTAGTGCCGTATTGGGCTTTCATTTCCTCTTCAAAGCCGGGATAATAATAGGGTTCATAGATAGAAGCAAAATCATCCAGTCCGCCGCAACAGTAATCATCAAAGTTTTCGGCAAGCGTTCTGTCAAGCCCTCCCACTCTGGAGAAATCAAGAAAGAGTATTTGGAAAGTCCCTTGCAACTGTGTAGGACGACTGCCTATCCATAAATTGCTGAAACGTTTTTCGAACTTTTCTTTTTGAGCGATGTCATAATAAGTTCGGAGCATACTCAGAAAGATGCTCTTGCCGAAACGGCGGGGGCGGATAAAGAACAAATTACTAGGTTGTTTTTCCAACAACGGCAGATACATAGTCTTATCCACGTAATATTGATTCTGTTCCACCACTTCCACAAAGTTGGAAACTCCGTAAGGGATTCTTTTTACTTCTTCCATAATTTGTTCCTTTCTTTAGTTCTCATATTTATGAGATAATGCAAAAGTAGCATATTCCCGCAGAAAGAACAAAGAAAGGGAAAGAAAGTTGGGGATGTTGACGCACCAGAGTGATGAATATAAACCCTCTTGCGTTTTTATGTCATTAGCCAAATAATGTTGATAATGGAGATGCTTTGCTAATAACCGTACCAAAAATGAATGAAACCTTATTCTTAACTATTCATTTCTAGGATTTATAGTCTAATAATTCTTTTGTAACCAGACTCCCAACAGTTTATCAGCTATTTCATAGTGATTTTGTTCCTGCGAGACTAGATTCTTTTCCAGTAATCCCTTGAGTGCAGCTTGTACGGAACTCGGAGTACTTAGCTTGTATTTTTTTATAAATTTTCCTGAAGTGACTCCGGTTGCTTTTTGTTCTTTTCCGATAGCAATCAGTACTTCTTTCTGTTTTTCCGGAAGGCGGGAGAAAATCTCCTGATATGTGAAGTCCTGCATCTGCAGGATATTGGTCAGGGCAATACTTTGGAGGGAACGATCACACACTTCCCCTTTTCCGGTCAGTATATATAATTCATTAAACATGAGTTGTACATACCAGGTATGTCCTTCAAAGAAATTATATACTTCGTCTATCAGTTCTTCTTCAATACGTTTCTTATTTTCAAGGAAAAGCCTTTCAACAAATGCCCTGTATGCCGTAAGCGGAATGCTCTTTAGTTGCATCATATTGACACTTTGATAAAAAGGTCGGGCCGGGCTGTTGAACATATTCATCATAATGTGTTTCTGGCTTCCGGCAAAGATGAAACGAGCATTTTGGCAATGCTGGACTTTAGTTCTCAATATGGCTTCTACATTCTTCTCTGTGTAATTGCCTATTTGCTGAAATTCGTCGATGGCTACGATACAAGGTTTATCAGCCTGTTCTAAATAAGCGAAGATTTCATCCAGTGTTGTTTCTGCAGTATGAATGTCTCCTAATCCAATATCGAAGGTGGGTTCTCCCGTAACAGAATCCAGTTTAAAACCTGCGCGCAGTGAGGAAATGACGGAGAAGAAACGTTCGATGAACTTCATTCCTTTGGGTTTGAGCTTCTCGAAAATCTCTTTTCCCAAAGCGAATACAAATTCCCTAAGGCTGGCTGTCGCATAAATATCAATGAAGAATGTATAGTAATGCTCTTTAATCTCATCCTGATAAAAGCAATGACGAATCAGACCTGTCTTTCCCATGCGACGCACAGAAATGATAACGACATTTCTTCCATTGGTTATGTTACGTATCAACTGTTCTGTTTCCACTTCGCGGTCACAAAAGTAATGGGGAGATAGGTATCCGCCTACGATAAAAGGGTTATTAACGATTGCCATACTGATTATTATAAATACAATTATTACAAATATAATAATTATGTTTATAATAAATCCGATTTACCTCCTCTTTTTAATAAACATTGTTTTTCTGCCTGCAATAATTTTCTCCTGAAAGCCGGAAGTTTCTGAAAGACTTTTATCTTTGCAACTATAATACATACGGCACTATGAAAAAAGTGATTCTGATTTTTGTGACAATCGTCCTTTCCGGTCTGCTTTATGCAAAAGATAATAAGAGTACCGATGCGTTACTTCGTGAGATTGATGGTATCATTAAAAACCGTCAGACCTATGGAGCGGAAAAGGAGGCGCGTATCGCTGACCTGAAGAAATTGTTGGCGGAGGCTACTTCCGATGAACAACGATATGGTTTTTGCGGACGTCTTTTCGATGAATACCGGGCTTATAATCTGGATTCGTCTTTTGTCTATGCTCAACGGAAAGAGGAACTGGCGCATCGCATGGATAAACTGGATTACCTGGATGATGCTGCCATGAATATGGCGGAAGTGATGGGAACTACCGGAATGTATAAAGAAGCGTTGGAACTATTGGGGCAGATTAATAAGAAAACGTTGCCCGATTATCTCTATGGTTACTATTATCATCTGTATCGCACTATTTACGGATTGATGGGAGATTATGCCGTTACGGAGAAAGTCAAGAAAGAGTATTATCGAATGACGGATCTGTATCGTGACTCTCTTCTGCAGGTCAACGCTTCCGACTCTTTGGGGCACGTATTGGTGATGGCGGATAAGTGTATCGTACATGCTCAATACGATGAAGCCATCCGTATGCTGATGGAATATTACAACAAACCTTCTTTGGATGACCATTCAAAAGCAATGCTTACTTATACTCTCTCCGAGGGTTACCGGTTGAAAGGCGACAAGCAGGGGCAAAAGCATTACCTGGCCCTTTCGGCTATTGCCGACCTGAAATCGGCAGTAAAGGAATATGTATCTTTGCGCAAACTCGCTTCCCTTGTCTACGATGAAGGGGATATTGACCGTGCCTACAATTACCTGAAATGCTCCTTAGAGGATGCCACTCTTTGTAATGCCCGCCTTCGTACGTTAGAAATCTCGCAAGTCTTTCCTATCATTGACCAGGCCTACCAATTGAAAACCAAACGGCAGCAGCAGGAGATGAAAGTATCATTGATTTGTATCAGTTTGCTTTCCGTATTTTTGTTGGTTGCCATTTTCTTCGTTTACAAACAGATGAAAAAGGTTGCTGCCGCACGTCGCGAAGTGGTCGATACCAATACGTTGTTGCAAGAACTGAACGAAGAACTTCACGACTCCAACTCGCAACTGAAAGAGATGAACCATACGCTTTCGGAAGCCAACTATATCAAGGAGGAATATATCGGCCGATATATGGACCAATGCTCCACTTATCTCGACAAGATGGATTTATACCGTCGTTCCCTGAATAAAATTGCCGCTGCCGGAAGAGTGGAAGAACTATATAAAGCCATTAAATCTTCTCAATTCCTTGACGAAGAACTGAAAGAGTTTTATGCAAATTTCGACATGACTTTCCTGCAACTCTTCCCCAATTTTGTGGAGGAATTTAATGCGCTGCTCACAGAACCCATGCAACCCAAACCGGGAGAACTGTTGAACACCGAACTCCGTATCTTTGCCCTTATCCGGCTGGGGATTACGGACAGTACCAAGATAGCGCAATTCCTCCGTTATTCCGTGACTACCATTTATAATTACCGGACCCGTGTCCGTAACAAAGCTTTGGGAGAAAGAGATGAATTTGAGACTAAAGTAATGCAAATAGGGAAGGTGGAAGAATAAGAAAATCACTACTTTTTTAGTCTGACTTCTATTTTATAACGTTCTTATATTTAGTGGTTTATGCTGTGAGATACTGTATAAATCACTATATTTTTGCTATCTGCTTTAAGAAGCAGTATGAAATGTGGATACTTTTGTTTCACGGTCATTTCAGCAATGACACAGAGAACGAAAACAAAAGTAACCCTAATATTAACTTTAAATTAATGTACATGAAACAGAGTATGAAGTCGAAAGGCTTTGAACGCCGCCTCTTATTAATAATGTGGGGCTTGTTCCTATCTCTTAGTGCATTCGCACAACAGATTTCAATAAAAGGACATGTAGTAGATGCCACAGGTGAACCGGTGATCGGTGCCAGTGTGGTGGAAGGACGTACAACGAATGGTACGATAACCGATGTAGACGGTAATTTCTCATTAAGCGTTCCGGCTAACAGCACGCTGACTATCTCTTTTGTCGGCTATAAAACGCAGACTGTTCCGGTGAACGGGAAAAACTCGTTGAAAGTAACCTTGCAGGAAGATACCGAAGTATTGGACGAAGTTGTTGTAGTAGGTTACGGAACGATGAAAAAGAGCGATTTGACTGGTGCCGTATCTTCTGTCGGAGTGAAGGACATCAAAGACTCTCCGGTAGCTAATATCGGTCAGGCAATGCAGGGAAAAGTATCCGGCGTGCAGATTATCGATGCCGGTAAGCCGGGTGATAATGTCACCATTAAAATCCGCGGTTTGGGTACGATCAATAACAGTAACCCGCTGATTGTCATTGACGGAATTCCTACCGACTTGGGATTGTCTTCCTTAAATATGGCTGATGTGGAACGGGTAGACGTATTGAAAGATGCTTCGGCAACAGCTATCTATGGTTCGCGTGGTGCCAACGGTGTGGTGATGATTACCAGCAAACGTGGTGCCGAAGGTGCCGGAAAAGTAACGGTAAACGCAAACTGGGCTATTCAGAACGCTACTAAAGTGCCCGATATGCTGAATGCTGCGCAATATGCCGCTTTGAGCAATGATATGCTGTCTAATAATGATGATAATACAAACCCTTATTGGGCAGACCCTTCTTTATTGGGAACAGGAACGAACTGGCTGGATGAGATGCTACGTACGGGAGTGAAACAAAGTTATTCGGTTAGCTATTCCGGTGGTACGGAAAAGGCACATTACTATGTATCCGGCGGTTTCCTCGACCAGTCCGGTATCGTGGAAAGCGTTAATTACCGTCGTTTCAACTTTCAGGCAAATAGTGATGCCCAGGTTAATAAATGGTTGAAGTTCACTACTAATCTGACATTCAGTACGGACGTGAAAGAAGGAGGAACTTACAGCATCGGAGATGCGATGAAAGCACTCCCCACCCAGCCGGTGAAGAATGAAGACGGTAGCTGGAGCGGTCCCGGACAGGAAGCGCAATGGTATGGAAGTGTCCGCAATCCGATCGGTACGTTGTACATGATGACGAACGAGACGAAAGGATATAACTTTCTGGCAAATATCACCGGAGAGATTGCCTTTACCAAATGGTTGAAGTTGAAAAGCACCTTCGGTTATGACGCCAAATTCTGGTTTGTCGACAACTTTACTCCGGCTTACGACTGGAAACCGAATCCGGTAGAAGAATCTTCCCGCTATAAGAGTGACAACAAATCATTTACCTACCTGTGGGATAATTATTTTGTATTCGACCATACTTTCGCCCAAAAACATCGTGTAGGTGTGATGGCAGGTTCTTCCGCCCAGTGGAACAACTATGATTACCTGAATGCTCAAAAGAATATCTTCATGTTTGATAATATCCATGAGATGGACAACGGAGAAAAGATGTACAGCCTTGGCGGCAGCCAGAGCGACTGGGCACTGCTTTCTCTGATGGCACGTCTCAACTATTCTTACGAAGATAAATACCTGCTTACAGCCACTGTGCGCCGTGACGGTTCTTCCCGCTTCGGTAAGAACAACCGTTGGGGAACATTCCCTTCCGTTTCTCTGGCATGGCGTATTTCGCAGGAAGAATGGTTCCCGAAAGACAACTCTCCGGTGAATGACCTCAAACTGCGTATCGGATACGGTGTGACCGGTAATCAGGAAATCGGTAACTACGGCTTTGTTGCTTCCTATAATACAGGAGTCTATCCTTTCGGCAACAACAACTCCACCGCTTTGGTATCTACCACCCTTTCCAATCCGAATATTCATTGGGAAGAGGTACGCCAAACCAACTTCGGGGTGGATATGAGCCTGTTCAATTCACGTGTCAACCTTTCGCTGGATGCCTACATCAAGAAGACGACTGACATGTTGGTGAAAGCTTCCATCCCTATCACCTCCGGTTTTGAAGATACTACTGAAACCTTTACCAATGCCGGCAAGATGCGCAACAAAGGGGTGGAGATGACCCTGCGCACCATCAACCTGAAAGGTCTTTTCTCTTGGGAATCTGCTTTAACGGCTACCTATAACAAGAATGAAATTCTGGACCTGAACAGCGAAACTCCGATGTTTATCAATCAGATGGGTAACTCATACGTGACTATGCTTAGAGCCGGTTATCCGATCAATGTATTCTACGGATACATGACCGACGGGCTTTTCCAAAACTGGGAGGAAGTAAACCGCCACGCCACCCAACCGGGAGCCGCTCCGGGGGATATCCGTTTCCGGGATTTGAATAACGATGGAGTCATCAACGATGAAGACCGTACCGTTATCGGTAACCCGAATCCGAACTGGTTCTTCTCTTTAAGCAATAATTTCTCTTATAAGGGATGGGAACTCTCCGTTTTCCTGCAAGGCGTATCGGGAAACAAGATTTATAACGCCAACAATGTTGACAACGAAGGAATGGCAGCCGCTTACAACCAGACCACAGCCGTATTGAACCGCTGGACGGGTGAAGGAACCAGCAACTCTATGCCCCGCGCCATTTGGGGAGACCCGAACCAGAACTGCCGTGTATCCGACAGATTTGTGGAAAACGGTTCCTATCTCCGTCTGAAGAATATCACGCTTTCGTATACACTGCCCAAAAAGTGGATGCAAAAGATTCAACTGGAAAATGCCCGCATCTCTTTCTCTTGCGAGAATGTGGCAACTATCACCGGATATTCCGGCTTCGACCCGGAAGTTGATATTAATGGCATCGACAGCAGCCGTTACCCGATTTCACGTACCTTCAGTATGGGCTTGAACTTTAACTTTTAAATCAGGAGAAAGAATATGAAAAAGATAATAACTTTGGTATTTATGTCTGCCATGCTGGCATTGACATCGTGCAACGATTTCTTGGATAAATATCCCAAATATGGCGTCGATCCCGAATCGGAAGTGACGAACGAGATTGCTGTGGCATTGACTACTGCCTGCTACAAGACTCTTCAGTCATCTAATATGTATAACCAGCGTATTTGGAGCCTCGACATCATCGCAGGCAACAGTGAAGTAGGAGCCGGAGGAGGTACTGACGGTTTGGAGACTGTTCAGGCTTCCAATTTCATAGCCCAGAGCGACAACGGCTTTGCTTTGTATGTATGGCGTTCTCCGTGGGTTGGGATCGGACGTTGCAACATCGTGCTTTCCAATCTGCCTTCGGCTGCCATCTCCGATGAGATAAAAGACCGTTGCATGGGTGAGGCATATTTCCTGCGTGCTCATTACTACTATATCCTCGTCCGCCTTTATGGTGGCGTACCTTTGCGGTTACAGCCCTTTGAGCCGGGACAGTCGACGGATATTGCCCGCAATACGGTAGATGAGGTATATGCGCAGATTCTATCGGACTGTAAGAATGCGGTGGATATGCTTCCCCCGAAGAGCAGTTACGGAGAAAGTGACAAGGGACGTGCCTGCAAAGAAGCGGCGATGGCTATGCTGGCAGATATTTACCTGACGCTGGCGCCCAACCATCGGGACTATTACAGTGAAGTTGTTACGTTGTGCGACCAGATTACTGCGATGGGATATGATTTGTCTCAGTGCAAGTATGCCGATAATTTCGATGCTACGATCAATAACGGTGCGGAATCCCTTTTTGAAGTACAATACTCCGGCAGTACGGAATACGACTTCTGGGGAGGGGACAACCAGTCTTCCTGGCTGTCGACCTTCATGGGACCCCGCAACTCCGGTATGGTGGCAGGCGCTTACGGATGGAATCTGCCTACGGAAGAATTTATCAAAGAGTACGAAGCGGGCGATTTGCGCAAAGATGTGACCGTGTTATATCAAGGCTGTCCTGCTTTCGACGGCATGGAATACAGACGTTCATGGTCGGGTACAGGTTACAACGTCCGGAAGTTCCTTGTGTCGAAGACCGTTTCGCCGGAATATAATACCAACCCGAATAACTTCGTGGTATACCGTTATGCGGATGTCCTGTTGAAGAAGGCGGAAGCCCTGAACGAACTGGGACATCCCGACCAGGCTGCCGCACCTCTGAATATCGTCCGTCAGCGTGCCGGACTGGCGGATGTACCGACTACCTTGAATCAGGAAACAATGCGGGAAAAGATTATTCACGAACGCCGGATGGAACTTGCTTTTGAGGGACATCGCTGGTTTGATATGATTCGCATCAATAATGGTAACTATGCGATTGAGTTCCTGAAATCCATCGGCAAGAATCAGGTGACGAAGGAACGTCTGCTGCTGCCCATCCCGCAGACAGAGATGGACTCTAACAATCTGATGACTCAGAATCCCGGTTATTAATCGCTTTTACAATCATTCATTTAGACAGATCATATGATGAAGAAATATATATATCAGATGTTGTGCTCTCTTTTCATCGGCGGAGCGATGGTTTCCTGCGCCGAGGACTATATGGAGACGGACAAGGGACATGATACGCTGACTCTTACGGTGAATCAGCAGGAGATCGTATTGAACGAAAAGAATCACAGTCAGGAGGCGTTAACGCTTTCATGGACTACGGGAACGAACTACGGAAGCGGAAACCGTATTTCTTATACACTGGAAATAGCCAAGGCGGGAACCGACTTCGCACGTGCCTATTCCGTAGATTTAGGAACGGGAACTTATCAGTGGACGAAGAAAACGGAAGAACTCAATCAGTTTCTGAACACGCAGCTAGGCGTCGGCTATGCCGAAAAAGTATCACTGGAAGCACGCATTACCGCTACTGTTGCCGGAATGGAAGAAAAGGAGCAGCGTGCCACAGTTTCGCTGGATGTGACTACTTATCAACCGGTTACTCCGACGCTTTACCTCATCGGAGAAGCTGCCCCTAACGGATGGAGCGCCGATCAAGCGACGCCTATGGAGCGCACGGACAACGGACAGTTTACGTGGACAGGAAAGCTGAATACTGGTGTATTCAAGTTTATAACGACATTGGGAGAATTTCTTCCATCCTACAACCGGGATGCCGCTGCCGGAGAAGAACTACGGCTTATCTACCGCACATCGGGCGACGAACCGGACGAACCGTTTACAGTCAGCAAGGAAGCGACCTATATAGTCAAGGTAGACCTGCTCGACCTGACAATGACCATGACCGAAACGGAAAACATCGGATGGCGCTTTGAAGAATTCTATATTGTCGGCTCCTTTACCGGCGACAATGGCTGGGGATTCGAGGCACTGTCTAAAGATGCCGTTCAGATGAATCTGTTCCATTATGGTGCCGTGATTCCGTGGAAGGCGGACGGTGATTTTAAGTTTACTTCCGTGACGGACTTCGGTCAGTCGGATGCTTTCTTCCATCCCACTGAAGGGAACGCTCCGTATACTTCCACTTCAGTTGTATTGGGAGGTGAAGACAATAAATGGCAAATGAAGGAAAGCGAATGCGGCAAGGCCTATAAAGTGCTGTTCCTCACAGCCAAGGGAAAGGAAAAGATGCTGATGCGTCCGTTTACCCCCTACGAAGGACTGTATCTGGTAGGCGATGCCACTCCGAACGGATGGAGCATCGACAACGCCACCCCGATGGCTAAAAGTGCCGACAGCCCTTACATCTTTACCTGGAGCGGTACACTGAATACAGGGGAGATGAAGATCTCCTGCGACAAGCAGTCCGACTGGAACGGAGACTGGCTGATGGCGGACAAGAGCGGAAAGGCACCGACCGGTGAAGTGGAGACAGCCTTATTTACCAGTAAAACGGATGCGGAACTGAAGAATATGTATCCGGATACAGACCTCGGCAGTCTGGACAATAAATGGAATATTCAGGAAGCTGGCTCGTATCGGATTACGATTGACCAGTTGAAAGAAACGATTTCAATTGTAAAACAATAAACAAGTATTCAAGATGAAGAAGATAATATATTTGGTGGCTGCCTTCCTGTGTCTGTCTTGCAGCGACGATCATGAATCGAACCCACAGAACGGAGGAGCATCGGGCAGTGTGACCGAAGTAACTCCGGTGACATCGGACTTATGCGTGGAACTGACAACCGACAAGGCTTTTTATAAACCGAACGAGACAGTGACTTTCACTGCCGCCGATGCCTTGCCTGCCGGAACAAAGGTACGCTATCGCCTTTCGGGAGAAATAGTCGGAGAAGAACCGGTCAGCGGTACGAACTGGACATGGAAGGCTCCTTCCACCGATTTCAAAGGATACATGGCAGAACTTTACCGGCAGGAAAACGGTACGGACGTCATCGTCGGTACGATTGCGGTAGATGTATCCAGCCATCCGGCACGTTTCCCCCGATATGGCTTCGTGGCAGATTTCGACGGAGACAAGACAGAAGAGAAAACGCTGGAAGAGATGGCCTATCTGAACCGCCATCACATCAACTGGGTACAGTTTCAGGACTGGCACAATAAACATCATTGGCCGCTGGGCGGCACACGCACGCAGTTGGACGAGGAATATCTCGACATTGCGAACCGCCCTGTCCATACAAGCTCTGTGAAGAATTATATCAAGGCACAACAACATTTTGGAATGAAGTCCATGTTCTATAATCTTTGTTTCGGGGCATTGAAGGATGCGGCTTCCGACGGGGTGAAAGAAGAATGGTATCTGTTTAAGGACGCTTCGCATACCACGAAAGACAGTCACGACCTGCCAAGCGGATGGAAGAGCAATATCTATCTGGTAGATCCTTCCGACAAGGAATGGCAGCAATATATGGCGGAACGGAATGACGACGTGTATGCGAACTTCGCCTTCGACGGCTATCAGATCGACCAGTTGGGCAAGCGGGGAACGCTTTACAACTACAACGGTACACCGGTCAACCTCCGCGAAGGATATGCTTCTTTTATCGAAGCCATGAAGCAGGCGCATCCCGACAAGAGTCTGGTGATGAATGCCGTAAGCCGCTACGGTGCCCGTCAGATCGGAGAAACCGGCAAAGTAGATTTCTTCTATAATGAGATGTGGGCGGATGAGGCGGACTTTACCCATCTGAAAGCCGTCCTGTATGAAAACGGAGTGTATGGCAATAATCAGCTGAATACGGTTTTCGCTGCCTATATGAACTATAATAAGGCGGATCATCGGGGAGAGTTCAATACAGCGGGTATCTTGCTGACGGATGCGGTGATGTTCGCTTTGGGTGGCTCGCATCTCGAACTGGGTGGTGACCATATGCTGTGCAAAGAATATTTTCCGAACGACAACCTGACGATGAGCGAGGAACTGAAAACGGCAATGGTTCATTACTACGACTTCCTCACGTCTTATCAGAACCTGCTCCGCGACGGCGGAACGGAGAACAGCATCGCTATGAACTGTACCAACGGAGAAATGAAACTCAACGTATGGCCTCCAAAGTTGGGGTCGGTCACTACCTACGCCAAGCAGGTAGACGGCAAGCAAGTAGTGCATCTGCTTAACTTCTCGCAGGCGAACAGCCTTAGCTGGCGGGACGTGGACGGCACCATGCCCGAACCTGCCCTGATCACGAAAGCGGCCTTGCAGATGAACCTGCCCGCCAAAGTGAATAAATTGTGGGTGGCATCGCCGGACGTACACGGAGGAGCTTTGCAGGAACTGGCATTTACGCAGGAGAACGGGGTAGTCTCCTTCACACTGCCTGCCTTGAAATACTGGACAATGATTGTAGCTGAATAAGGCAGTTGCAACGGAATAACTAAAAACGATAGGTATGAAGATTAGATATAAGTTTGGGGTGTGGATGTTGTGTCTGATGTTTCCGGCGTTGGTCTGGGCAGAAAACGCAAAAAGTATATGTACCTCTTTTACGCAGCAGGGTCGTCAGGTGACTTTTCACCTGGCGGACAGTGCCGCGCTGCAACTGCAACTTTGCAGTCCTTCCGTGGTAAGAATCTGGTTCTCGCCGGACGGGAAGCTGCAACGGAGAAACGCTTCCTTTGCCGTGATCAATGAAGAACTGGAAGATGTGGGAACGGTTCATGTGGACGAACAGGCCGCCTGCTATGAGATATTTACCTCGAAGCTGCGCATACGGGTGAACAAGTCGCCGATGAGCATCCAGATATTCGACAAATATCAGAAACTCCTCTTCAGTGACTATGCCGATAAAGGACACGTCAGCGAAGGCACGAAGAAGGTGGAATATAAAACGCTTCGCCGTGACGAGCATTTCTTCGGGCTTGGGGAAAAGACCGGCAAGATGGACCGCAGAGGAGAATCTTACAAGATGTGGAACAGCGATAAACCTTGTTACAGTGTGGTGGAAGACCCTCTTTACAAGAGCATCCCTTTCTTTATGAGCAGTTACCGGTATGGTATTTTCCTTGATAATACGTATAAGACAGAATTTAAGTTCGGAACGGAAAGCCGTGATTATTACAGCTTCGAGGCGCCGGACGGGGAGATGATTTACTACTTCATCTTCGGCAAGGACTATAAGGAAATCCTGAGTCAGTATGTAGGACTGACGGGCAAACCTATCATGCCTCCGAAATGGGCATTGGGCTTTGCGCAATGTCGTGGCCTGCTGACAAGCGAGAAACTGAGCCGCGAAATAGCCGAAGGCTACCGGACACGCGGCATCCCCTGTGATATTATCTATCAGGACATCGGCTGGACGGAACATCTACAGGACTTCGAATGGCGGAAGGGCAACTACGGGCATCCGAAAAAGATGCTTGCCGACCTGAAAGAAATGGGATTCAAGGTAGTCGTATCGCAAGACCCGGTCATCTCGCAAGCCAACAAGAAGCAATGGGAGGAAGCGGACCGTCTGGGATATTTTGTCAAGGACAGCACGAACGGGAAGAGTTATGACATGCCGTGGCCTTGGGGCGGAAATTGTGGGGTAGTGGATTTTACCTTACCTGCCGTAGCCGACTGGTGGGGAACCTATCAGCAGAAACCCATTGACGATGGCATCTCCGGCTTCTGGACGGATATGGGAGAACCCGCATGGAGCAACGAAGAGCAGACCGAACGCCTTGTGATGAAACATCACCTGGGTATGCACGACGAAATCCATAATGTCTACGGACTGACTTGGGATAAAGTGGTCAAAGAGCAGTTCGAGAAACGGAATCCGAACCGTCGCGTCTTTCAGATGACCCGTGCCGCTTATGCGGGATTGCAGCGTTATACGTTCGGTTGGACGGGAGATTGCGGAAATGGAGACGATGTATTGCAGGGCTGGGGGCAACTGGCTAATCAGATTCCGGTGATTCTTTCCGCAGGGCTGGGAGTGATTCCGTTTACTACCTGTGACATTACGGGGTATTGCGGAGACATCGAAGACTATCCATCCATGGCGGAACTTTATACCCGATGGATACAGTTCGGTGCATTCAATCCTTTGAGCCGTATTCATCATGAGGGGGATAATCCGGTAGAACCGTGGCTCTTCGGTCCGGAAGCGGAAAAGAACGCGAAGGAGGCCATCGAACTGAAATATCGTTTATTGCCTTATATCTATACGTATGCCCGCGAAGCTCATGATACGGGATTGCCCATCATGCGTCCGCTCTTTTTGGAATATCCGGCGGATATGGAAACGTTCTCTACAGACGGCCAGTTCTTGTTCGGACAAGAGCTGCTGGTAGCTCCGGTGGTGAAGAAGGGGGCACGTACGAAGAATGTCTATCTGCCCGAAGGCACTTGGATTGACTACAACAATAAACAAACAGTCTATACCGGAGAACAGTGGACTACCGTGGAAGCTCCGTTGTCGTGCATCCCGATGTTTGTAAAGCAGGGTTCCATCATCCCCACCATGCCGGTGATGAACTACACGCATGAGAAACCGGTCTATCCGCTGATCTTTGAAGTATTTCCGGCACCAAAAGGAGAGGAGGCCTCGTTCACTTTGTACGAAGATGAGGGAGAAGACCTCGGCTATCAACGGGATGAGTTTGCCAAAACTCCCGTTCGCTTCCGGACGGAGGAGGGTGGTTATCTTCTTTCGGTTGGTGCCCGTGAAGGAAAAGGGTATGCAGTGCCCGCTCCCCGAAACTTTATTTTCCGTATGTATCTGAAGACGGCTCCCAAAGGAATTACCGTGCAAGGCAAGAAAGTAAAGAAGGTGAAGCCGGAACGTCTGGAAGAGAATCCGGACGATGACACTGAAAGTATGGTGTGGAGTTGGGATAAGGCGACCGGTATTTGCAGCCTTCGTATGCCGGACCGAGGGGAAGAAAGTCGGATTTCCCTGCGTTTATGACTTGAACTCAACGCCTACATAAAGATATAAATTTGAAGAATTGCTGTCATCTGTCACTAAACCTGTGACAATAGTCTGATAATTAAATCATAAGACCGTGACAGCAACGTGTGATAGCAGTGTGATGGCAAGTATTGCCGTCACACTGCTGTTTCATCTTAGCTCCCTCCTGCACTTCTACTGATATCAAGTCAAGTTCGTTTCCCTATTTGAAACTATAGTTCCCATTGCTTGAAACTCTAGTTTCTATTGCTTGAAACTTTGGTTTCATACGCTCGAAACTTTTAGTTTCAAGCCTTTGGAACTATGGTTTCTTACTAATGAAACTGCAGTTTCTCACCGATGGAACTCTAGTTTCAAGCAGTGGAAACTTATCAAGCGGTTTCTTACTGATGCTGTATATAATGGATGGAACCAGTTTATACCCCTATGCCATAACTTCAGGGTGGAAGATACAGATATGTAAATAATATTATCAAAAAAGGAAGAAAATTGGGATCTGCACAAAAAAATGAAGAGAAAAGTCTCTAAAAATTAATACTCCTCTCTCCATTTATAGAAAATAAG
>ENA-OWPP01001977-OWPP01001977.1-human-gut-metagenome-genome-assembly--contig:-NODE-1977-length-15261-cov-15.838616_pt1 | contig 15261 bp, 15 predicted proteins | sample MGYA00248265_ERZ651848 | MGnify/ENA primary metagenome ERZ651848 (study PRJEB26924, sample SAMEA4378233) | human gut metagenome | biome: human gut; feature: human-associated habitat; material: faeces...
AGCGCCTGCGCGAGAAGCTGGCCGGTGCTTCCGACAAATGGGAGCTGAAGACCGTATGGGGCGTTGGCTATAAGTTCGAGGTGCGTCAGTAATGCGCAAAAGTATCTCGGTGGCGTTCTTCTCGCTGGTGTCCACCCTGATGGTGCTGGGCATCGTGCTGATGGGAGCTTCGGAGTGGGTGCTGTTCAAGAACTACTTTGCCAAGGACCGCTACGAAACACTGGATCAGGTGGTGGGTGTCACCCAGCGCACGGCCCAGTATCTGGTCCAGCAGGCGGAGCTGCCGGAAGGCGATGAGCTGGACGCACTGAGCACCAAGCTGGAGATCATCGGCGAGAGCGCAGAGGCCTATCTGTTCTTTACCGACAACGACGGCCGGGTGATGATCGCCTCCAGCCCGGACAAGCTGGAGAGCCTGACCGTGCCGGAAGAAATGATGGAGAAGATCGACGCTTCCGATGCGGACTACTACCATGTGTTCGGCACGCTGGGCGGCATGCTGGACGGGAAAAGCTACATCACGGTCAGCGAAATGCGCAATGAGAACGGCCAGCCCAGCGGTTACCTGTTCCTGTGCTCTTCCGGCGAGCAGCTGACCCAGTTCAAGCAGCAGTTCTGGTCCAACTTCCTGCTGTCGGCCTGTGTGATGCTGCTGTGTGCCAGCATCCTGACCAAGATCCTGATGCGCCAGCTCACCGACCCGCTGCAGAAGGTGACGGATGCCGCCCAGCGCTTTGGCGGCGGTGATCTTTCCGTCCGTGTGGAGGGGGTGGAAGGCGAAGGCGAGGCAGCCGACCTTGCCCGCACCTTCAACCGCATGGCAGACAACATCCAGATGAACGACAACTCCCGCGGTCAGTTCATGGGCAACATCGCCCACGAGCTGCGCACCCCCATGACCACCATCAAGGGCTTTGTGGACGGCATTCTGGACGGCACCATCCCGCCGGATATGCAGAACCACTACCTGCAGCTGGTCAGTGAGGAAACGGGCCGTCTGGCACGGCTCATCCAGAACATGCTGGATCTTTCCAAGCTGGAAAGCGGCGAATATCAGGTGAATGCCCGGATGTTCAACATCTGGGAGACGATCACCGGCGTGGCGCTCTCGGCAGAGCAGCGCATCAACGACGGCATGATCGACATCGACGGCCTGACCATGGACGAAAAGGTGCTGGTCTACGCCGACCCCGACCTGATCCATCAGGTGGTGTATAACCTGCTGGACAACGCCATCAAGTTTACGCCTGCGGGCGGCACCATCCGCTTCGGGGTGGAAAAGCTTGGCCCGGAAGCCGAGATCTCCATCTGGAATTCCGGTCAGGGCATCAGCCCGGAAGCGCTGCCCTACGTGTTCCAGCGGTTCTACAAGGAGGACCGCTCCCGCGGCCTGCACGCCCGGGGCGCTGGCCTTGGCCTGAACATCTGCAAGGTGCTGGTGAACCTTTCCGGCGGGCAGATCCGGGTGGAGAGCCAGCAGGGCGAGTGGTGCCGGTTCGTGTTCACCCTGCCCACCGTGGCCCCGAACCCCGGCGGCATGAAGCGTCTGCCGGACGAAGCCGGCGGTGAACCCACCGTGGAAGACCCTGCAAGCATGAAGCCCGTAGAATGAACTTCCAGCCAGGCTGCCCCGGACCCGGGGCGGTCTGGCTGTTTTGGCGTGGGGAAACTTTGCCGCCGATGAAACTCCCCCAGTCATCTCGCTGCGCTCAATGCCAGCCCCCTCTGGGATGGGGCCCTTGGCATGGCGGTAAAGCTTCCGGTTAAAGTGCAAATCTTCCGGGCGTGCCAGAGGCTCCCTCTCCGAGGAAGCTGGCAAAGCCGTCAGGCTTTGACTGGGGGAGTTTACTTCGCAAATGGACAGATCTTTCCAAATACGTCATTTCCGTGAAAAAGCCGTTGGCGGGTTTGATTTTTTGCTCGTTTTCATGTAAACTAAAAGATAACCATGCCCATGCTGTTTTTGCGGTTTGAAACCGCCAGCACAATGGGACAAATGGGAATAAGAATTTATAAAATAACGGAGCGTAAAGATAGAATATGGCAATCGTAAGTCCTTCGATCCTTTCCGCTGATTTTGGCAAACTGGGTGCAGACTGCCGCATGGTGCTGGATGCCGGTGCACAGATGCTGCATTACGACGTAATGGACGGCCACTTTGTGCCCAACATCAGCTTTGGCGTGCCGGTGCTCAAGAGCCTGCACAAAAATCTGCCGGATGCCTTTTATGATGTGCACCTGATGATCAGCCATCCGCTGCAGTATGCGGAAGCCTTCATCAAAGCCGGTGCCACCCTGTACAACTTCCACCTTGAGTGCGAGGACGATATCCAGGCCACCATCGATGCCGTCCGGGCGCTGGGCTGCAAGGTGGGGCTGACCATCAAGCCCGGCACCGAGCCGCAGGCGCTGGCACCGTATCTTGACCAGCTGGATCTTGTGCTGGTGATGAGCGTGGAGCCCGGCTTCGGCGGGCAGAAGTTCATGCCCTCGGCGCTGGACAAGCTGCGCTGGCTCAAGGCAGAGCGCGAAGCGCGCGGCGCACACTATCTGCTGGAAGTGGACGGCGGCGTGGACAATGCCACCGCGCCCCAGTGCGTGGAAGCGGGCGCTGATATTCTGGTGGCGGGCAGTGCAGTGTTCGGCGCAGCAGACCCTGCTGCAGCCGTGCAGCACCTCGCCAGCCTTTGAAAGGATAACCATTTATGGATGAATCTTTGATCCGGGAGCAGGAGGCACAGCTCCAGAAGACCGGCCGCTACTATAAGCATATCTGCTTTATGGCGGTGCCGGTGCTGTGCATGGCCTGTTTTCTGTACGGTGTGCGCCCACTGCTGCTGTGCGGCATTGCGGTGCTTACCGGCAACCTGTGCGACCGTCTCGTTTCGCTGCTGCGCCGCCGCGTGTATCAGGGCAGTGACTTTTCCAACGAGAGCTTTGCGCTCGTCATTGCCTTGCTGATGCCGGTGACGGTGGATATCTATGTTCTAATCGCCGCAGTGCTTGCCGGTGTGCTGATCGGCAAGGAGATCTTTGGCGGCTACGGCAGCTACCCCTTCAACCCGGCTGCTGTGGGCTATGTGGTGGCGGCAGTGTCATGGCCGGAACAGGTGTTCCGCTATCCGCAGCCCTATACGAACATCCCTTTGTGGGACGCTTCCATGGTGCCGGTCTCCAGCGCCATTGAGGACACCCTGCGCAGCGGCGGCATGCTGAACATCGGCTCGCTGGCGCTGGGTCTGGGCGAATATGCTGCTCCCATGGGCACCGGCGCTGCGCTGGTGATCCTTGCCTGCGGCCTGTTTTTGTGGACCCAGAAGGATGCCCACATGTCTGCATCGATCAGCTTTCTTGTGACCTGTGCGGTCATTGCGTTCTTCTTCCCGCGGCAGGCGGGCCTTGCCGACAGTGCCGTGCTGTCAAATATCCTGCCCCGCCTGCAGTGTGTGCGGGATGAGCTGCTGACTGGCGCGATCCTGTTCAGCGCGGTGTTCCTGATCAACGAGCCTTACACCTGCGTGCACCACCGCATGGGCCGTGTGCTGTACGGCGTGCTGGTGGGCGTTGTGAGCATGGGCTTCCGCTACTATGGCGTGTACGAGACCGGTGTGTGCTTTGCGCTGCTGGTGGTCAACAGTGTGTCGGCATGGATCGACCGCACCGAGGCAAAGCTGTATCACCTGACCCATCTGCAGGCAGATGCCGGAAAGGGGGAAGCACAATGAGACGCGCAACGGCTGAACTGATCGTAAAAGATCCCAACAAGTTTGCCCACCACGACCGTGTGTTTCTGAATAACCCGGTGGTCATGCAGGGCATGGGCCTTGCCCCGCTGGTGGTGCTTGCCACCAGCGGCCAGAATGCGGTGATGCTGGCGGTGGCGGTGGCGCTGCTGCTGGTGCCCTCCCGCGTGCTGGCCTGTCTGCTGAGCCGCCTTGTGCCCCTGCACGACGAGGACCCCGCCCCGGAAACGCTGCAGAAAAAGCTGCTGCCCCGTGCACTGGTGTACGGCTTCAGCACGGCGGTGGTGTATCTGGCGGTGTATCCCATCCTGAATATGCTGTTCAGCACCAGCCTGCTGAGCCTTGGCATCTACCTGCCCCTGCTCACGGTGGAGCCGCTGCTGACCTACCGCTTTGGCCGCGTGCAGGAGACGGTGCGCAAGGCTGTCTCCAAGGGCCTGCGCATCACGGTGGGCTATGCTTTGCTGCTGGTGCTGCTGGGCTGCATCCGTGAATGGCTGGCCGCAGGCACCATGTTCGGTGTGGTTGTCAGCCGCCCGGTGCTGCCCATGGCAAGCATGCCGGCAGGCGGCTTTATCGTGCTGGGCGTGCTGTGCGCCGTATGGCGTGCACTGGCCCAAAAGCGCAAGGCATATCTCACCAAAGAGGCACGCAACCTTGTGGATGTGCATTCCCAGAAGGAGGCGGACCGCGAACAATGAGAGATGTTGTAACAACAAGCGCAGTGTTCTTCAGCTATGCACTGCTGGCGGTGTTCGCGCAGAACGCCGTCTTTACCCGTGCACTGGGCGTTTCGCGTCTGGTGCAGCTGGTGGGCGATGACCGCACCAGCAGCTGGCTGTTCGGTATGCAGCTGTGCATCACGCAGGTGCTGGTAACGCCCTTTGCGTGGTATGCCGGCAGCCGGATCGCGCCGCTGGCAAATCGTGCCCAGCTGCGCCCGCTGGTGTATATTGCCAGTATTGCCGTGGTGTGCGTTCTGGAGCACGCCGTGCTGTGGCTGGCGAAGGGCCTGCCGCACCGCAGCGCATTGCTGCGCATCGTGCCGCTGGCGGGCCTGAACAGCTGTGTGCTTGGCACTGTACTGGTGGAGCGCACCCAGAGCTTTACGCTGGGGCAGAGCCTTGGCTTTGGCCTTGGCAGCGGCCTTGGCTATGTGCTGGCGGTGCTGCTGGTAACGGAAGCCCGCCACCGCCTGCGCAGCAAGGCCATCCCGGAAGCATTCCGCGGCCTGCCCATCACGCTGGTGTATATCGGCGTGCTGGCACTGGCGATCTATGGTTTCACCGGACATTCTGTGATCCTGTAACATTGGCAGGGAGGAGAATCGACAATGGCAAAGTATAAACGTCAGAAGGTCAAGCGCTACCGCCGCAGCTTCTACAGCCGCGGTACACGCATCAAAAAATGCATCGGCATCGTGGTGCTGGTGCTGGCGGTGCTGGGCGCAGCCTGGCTGGCAGCACCCCACGTGCTGGACTGGGCTACCCACACCTGGTATACTGTGGTGAAGAACCGTGATCTGGAAGCTGAATCGGCATCCCGCGCAGCCGCCTCGTCCGAAGCAGCTGCATCCTCGGCGGTACAGGAAGCGGCTTCGTCCCAGCCGGAGCCGGAACAGCCCAAGGAGCTGGACGGCAAGGCCATTACCGGCGGCAGCTGGGCCGCAGTGGATGTGAGCACCCTTACCGATGATGCGGCCATCCGTGCAGCGGCGCAGCAGCTCAAGGCGCAGGGAGCGGATTACGGCCTTGTGACCCTGAAAACACCGGATGGCAGCATCTGCTACGCTTCGCAGGTGCCGGCTGCCGCCCAGAGCATTGCCGACACCACCGTGGACCCGGCCCGCATCGCGGCCATCTTCCGGGAGGAGGGCGTGATCCCTGTGGCCCAGCTTGCAGCCTTCAAGGACCCCATCTCCTCCCGCACCGACCGCAGCATGGCCATCCACTACGGCGACGGCCTGTGGCTGGACGCCCAGAAGGACGGCAATGCATGGCTGAATCCCTACTCCGCTGCGGCAGTGGAATATGTAGGCGATCTGGTAGCCGAGGTGCAGGGCATGGGCTTTGAGCAGGTAGTCCTGACCAATGTCCAGTTCCCGAAGCTCAGCCGCAAACAGGACTACGGCGAGACCAGCGGCGTTTCCCGCGCGGATCAGCTCAAGGCGGATATCGCCGCCCTGCAGAGCCGCTTTGCGGGCAGCATGACCCTGTGGTTCAGCTACACGCTGGATCAGTGCAATACCAACAGCGTGTCGCTGGATGTGCCCGCTGTGACGCTGGGCATGGACAACCTGCTGGTGACGGCAGACAAGGCGATGGACGCCGACAGCCGCACCGCACTGGAGCAGTCTGCCGCCGGACAGGGCGTGCAGCATCTGGTGTTGCACAGCGCCGACATTTTCCAGTAACGTCTCTGGTTTTATAAGAGGGAGGAATCTGCTATGAATACCAAATCCTGCTTTGCACCGGCCCACATCCTTCTGCCTTCAGAGCAGATCCCACTGGAAAAGTGGGGCTGCATTGCCTGCGATCAGTTCACCAGTGACCGGGATTACTGGCAGAAAGCCGAGGCTGCCGCGGCAGGCAGCCCCAGCACCCTGAACATGATCCTGCCGGAGGTCTATCTGGAGGACGGCGATGCCGATGCACGCATTGAGAAGATCCATGCCACCATGGATGACTATGCCCGGAACGTGCTGACTCGCGCGGTGGACGGCTTTGTTTACGTGGAGCGCACCGAGCAGAGCGGCAAGGTGCGGCAGGGCCTTGTGGGCATGGTGGATCTGGAAGCCTACAGCTACCGCCGGGGCGAGAAATGCACGGTGCGCCCCAGCGAGAGCACGGTGGAAAGCCGCATCCCGCCCCGCATGAAGGTGCGCACCGGTGCCGCGCTGGAAACGCCCCACATCATGATGCTGGCGGACGACCCAGGCTGCACTCTCATCGAGCCGGTGGCGGCGCATAAAGCCGAACTGCCCAAGGTATACGAGGGCGAATTGATGCTGAACGGCGGCCACATTGCGGGCTGGGCTGTGGAAGACCCTGCCCTCATTGCGCAGATCGAAGATGCGCTGGCTGTGCTGGGCAGTCAGGAAGAATTCGACAAAAAGTATCCGGATGCCACCCGCCGCGACCCGCTGACGCTGGCCGTGGGCGACGGCAACCACTCGCTGGCCACTGCAAAGGCCTGCTGGGAGGAGCTGAAAAAGACACTCACACCGGAGCAGGCAGCAAACCATCCGGCCCGCTGGTGTCTGGCCGAGGTGTGCAATGTGCACTCGCCTGCAATCGAGATCGAGCCGATCCACCGCGTGCTGTTCAATGTGGACTGCGCAGCGGTGCTGCTGAGCCTGATCACGTGGAGCGATTCCAATATGGCCGGCTGCAGCTTTGGCGGCAGCAAGCAGCAGCCCTTCACGCTGGCCGGGCCGCACATGTCCAACGTGCTCAGCTTTGAGGACCCAACCGCACCGCTGACCGTGGGCACCATTGACGAATTTATCGAATACTATCTTGAGCACCACAAGGAAGCCCGCGTGGACTATGTGCACGACGAGCCTGCTGTGCGCGCCCTGTGCAAAAAAGGTGCTGTGGCATTCCTGATGCCGCCGTTTGCCAAGAGTGACCTGTTCAAAGGCGTTGTGATGGGCGGCGTGCTGCCGCGCAAGACCTTCAGCATGGGCCACGCAGAAGAAAAGCGGTACTATGTGGAGTGCCGGAAAATTACGGAATAATTATTGGAGAACCATGACATTTAAAGAATTGAATCTGTCCGCCCCGCTTCTGCGCGCTGTGCAGGAGGCAGGCTATGAGACCCCGTCGCCCATTCAGGCGGCGGCGATCCCGCCGGTGCTGTCCGGCCGGGATCTGATGGGCTGCGCCCAGACCGGTACCGGCAAGACGGCTGCTTTTGCGCTGCCCATGCTGGACCGGCTCACGGCCAATGCGCCCCGCAAAAAGGGTGCCATCCGCGCCCTGATCCTGACCCCTACCCGTGAGCTTGCTTTGCAGATCGGCGAAAGCTTTGATGCCTACGGCAAGTATCTCAAGCTGCGCAGCACCGTCATTTTTGGCGGCGTGGGCCAGGCACCGCAGGTGGAAGCGCTGAAAAAGGGCGTGGACATCCTGATCGCCTGCCCGGGACGGCTCAACGACCTGATCGGTCAGGGATTTATCGATCTCTCGAACCTTGAGATCTTTGTGCTGGACGAAGCCGACCGGATGCTGGATATGGGCTTTGTGCACGATGTGAAGAAGGTGATCGCAAAGCTGCCCGGGGAGCGTCAGAACCTGATGTTCAGCGCCACCATGCCCACCGAGATCGAACAGCTGGCCGCAGGCATCCTGCGCAAGCCCGCCTTCGTCAAGGTGGACCCGGTGTCCAGCACCGTGGACCGCATCCAGCAGAGCCTGTACCATGTGGAAAAGGGCAACAAGAAATTCCTGCTGCCGTGGCTCATCAAGAACCTGCAGCCCCCGGTGGTGAACGCGCTGGTGTTCAGCCGCACCAAGCACGGCGCGGATAAAATTGCAAAAGACCTCACCAAGCAGGGCATCCCGGCGGCGGCCATCCATGGCAACAAGAGCCAGACCGCCCGCGTGACCGCGCTGGAAAACTTCAAGGCCGGTAAGACCAAGGTGCTGGTAGCTACCGATATCGCCGCCCGCGGCATCGATATCAGCGAGCTGTCCCATGTGTTCAACTACGACCTGCCCGAGGTACCGGAGACTTACGTGCACCGCATCGGCCGCACGGCCCGCGCCGGTGCCGACGGTACGGCGGTCAGCTTCTGTGCACCTGAGGAGCAGGAGTATCTGGCAGGCATCGAGAAGCTGAACCGCCGCAAAATTCCCGTGGTGAGCGGCCACCCGTGGGACGGCGTGCCCGCGCCGGTGCGCCCGGAACCGCCGGTGCGCGGCAAAAAGCCCAAGGCAGCCGCCGCTGAACCGGCAGAAAAGCCTGCCGCAAAGCAGCCGAAGCCCGCAAAGGCCGAAGCAAAAAACGCAAAACCTGAAAAAAAGGCTGCACCCGCACCCAAGGTGCAGGCAAAGCCCGCAAAAACCGAAAAAGAGGAACCACTCATGGATGATACCAAGCGTACTACCGGCGGACGCAGCAATGACCGCCGTTCCAATAATAACAGCCGCCCGCGCCGGGAGCAGAACGCTCCTGCCCGCGGCAGCAATGAGCAGCCCAAGTTTGACCCGCATTTTGTGAGTGCCCCGGAGGCCACTCCGCTGCGCCCGGCCAAAAAGACTCCGGCTGCACCCGCCGCCCCGGCCATCCGTACGGCTGCACAGCCTGCACAGCAGTCCGGCGGCAGTCAGGGCCCGCGCGGCCGCCGCAATGAACGCCCGGCCCGCCAGAACAGCCAGCCTGCCGCCCAGAGCCAGAGCGCAGAGCAGGGCCGCGGTGCAAACAACGGCCAGCGCGGCCGTCAGAATGCGTCCCGCAATGCACAGCCTGCACCGGCCCGTGCCCCCAGAGCGGAGAGCAGCCGCCGCGGCCGTGCCGCTGCTGCAAGGGACGAAGACCCGGGCCTTATGCTCATCAGCCGTCGTCCGCCGCAGCAGAAGTTCACGAACTTTGAGGAGTATATGAACGCCCACGGCGGTGCAACTGCACCCATTGAGGACCACAGCGACGAAGTATGAGCAAAAATGAACCGTTTGCCCCATGGCAGTGCCCGCTGTGCGGGGAAAAACTGACCGGCGACAGCACCCTGAAATGCACAAAAGGCCACTGCTTTGACCGCGCCAAGGAGGGCTACTGGCATCTGCTGCCGGTGCAGAGCATGCGCACCAAGGCCCCCGGCGACAGCAAGGAGATGGTGGCCGCCCGCCGCGCGTTCCTGAATGCCGGATACTACGGCATCTTTGGCAAAGCGGTGGGTGAGCTGTGCGCAGAGTACGGCCAGCCTGCCAGCCCGGAGGCGGCGCTGCATCTGCTGGATGCAGGCTGCGGCGAGGGCTGGTACGACCGCTGCATCGCGCAGGCGCTTGCCGAAAAAGGCCGCCGGGTGCAGCTGGCGGGTTTTGATATCGCAAAGCCTGCGGTGCGCCTTGCGGCCAAGGCCCTGCCCACGGCACAGTATGCGGTGGCATCCAGCTTCAGCCAGCCGGTGCGCACCGGCTGGGCCGACCTGCTGCTGAACTGCTTTTCGCCCTTTGCACAGGAGGAATTCCTGCGGGTGCTGCGCCCGGGCGGACGGATGATCTATGTGGTGCCCGGTGCCGAACATCTGTACCAGATGAAGGCCGTGCTCTACGAAAAGCCCTATAAAAACCCGGTGCAGCAGATCGCCTATGACGGTTTTGCCGCCATTGGGGAACGGAAAGTGACCGGCCGCGTCACGGTGCCCCACGAACAGCTGGAAGCGCTGTTCGCCATGACACCCTATTACTGGAAAACGCCGCGCGGCGGGGCGGAGCGCCTTGCTGCGCTGTCCCAGCTGGAAACCGATATCTCGTTCCGGTTCCTTGTATTTGAAAAGCTGTAATGATAGCAGTTTGCGTTTTTAATGCACAAGCAACATCCGCAAACTGCATATCGCAAATATGCCGTTTTAATAGGCACTATTTTTGAAAATTGCGATAGAAGCAGCCAGCCGCCCTGTTACCTTGCAGGGCGGCTGGCTTGCTGTTTGCGGAATGACTGTCTGGCTCAGTGCTCTGCCGCCTCAAAGACGCTGGTCTGCTCCACGCTGGCGGCCTCCATCAGGCCGTGGTGTCGTCCAGCTCCTGCTGTACCAGCTCATCACAGAAAACGCCGTCCAGCTCCCTGGCCGTCATGGGCTTGAGGGTGCCGGGGTTCAGCAGGGGAGCGGGCTTGTTTTTCATATCGGCCCGCACATTGTACCATGCGGTGGGCAGCTTCGATTCTTCCAGATAAAAGCGGAAAGCGAAGTCGTACTACTACCTGAAACCTGTGCGAGAGGGATGAACACCAGCCGCCCCCGGGGGCTGTACGCCGCCCCTGCCATGCAGCCGTAGAGAAAAAAGAGCATCACCGCCACTGCCGCCGCCAGAAGCAGCAGCCACACCCAGCCGTAGGCCAGGGCCACGGCCAGACTCTCCAGTGCGCCCACAAACCCCCGCCAGCCAGAAGCAAAGGCCGCGCCCATGCGGCTTGCAAAACTGGTAGCCGGCTCCTCCACATTGGAGAGCTGGTACACCTCCTGGAGGGAGAGATGGACAGTGGCGTAGTCCACCAGGGCGTCATACTGCCGCAGGGTGCCGGTGAGCCGCTCGATCTCCAGCTCCGTGTCGGAGATGGCGGATTCGATGGTGATAATGTCCTCCATATTCTCCGCCTGGGCCAGCAGGTTCTGCAGCCGCTCCAGCTTGGTCCTCTGAGTGGCCAGGCGGCTCTCCGCGTCGTAGTACGCCTCGCTGACGTTCTCGCTGGTCTGCTCCTGATAGGTGACGTGGCACAGTGTCCCCACCCGGTCCAGGAAAGGCTGGAACTGATCCGCGGGGATGCGCACTTTGTAGTCGCCGGAGCGATAGCCGCTGCCGTAGTCATGGACCGCCGCCTGCTCAAAATAGCCCCCCAGGACCTCCACCAGCGTCCGCAGGTCCGCGTCGGCGGTGTCGAAGGCGGTGGTCTCCACCTCCATCCGGGCGGTGTAGATCATCTTGGCGTTTTCCAGACGGTCGGAGGCACCGTCCTCCGCCGTACCGCCGGAGTCCTCAGCCACTTCCGCCTCCGCCCAGGCGCCGTAGGAGCCGCCCGGGTCGTCCGCCCCATCCGTGGCGGCGCTGTTGGAGGCGGTGTCCGACACAGTCGTATCACCACCACCGCCGCAGCCGGACAGCAGACCCAGCAGCGCCAGCAGCGTCAGCAGCCACGCAAAGCCTCTTTTCATTCCAATACCCTCCTTTTCACGCCCCGCTTCCAAACCGGGGCCTCTGCCTATTCAGACGGAAAGGCGGGCCGTATGTTGCAGGAAAACAAAAAATTTTTCCAGCCTCTTTTTGCGCCCGGGAACTTCTCTGCCAAAGGTTGCCTTTTTCTTTTAAAGGGAGTACAATCAAGGCAGCCTTCCGCGGCGTGCCGCGGTTTTCGGAAAACAATTCGGAGGGGAAAATCTATGACATATCAGGAAGTTCTGGAACAAGCGCGGGGCGCTATGGGCCCCTACTGCAAGGCCTGTCCCGTGTGCAACGGCTTGGCCTGCAGGAACACCGTCCCCGGCCCCGGCGCCAAGGGCATCGGGACCGGCTTCATCCGTAACTATCAGAAGTGGCAGGAGCTGTGCGTCAACATGGACACCATCTGCGAGAACAAGCCGGTGGACACCTCCTTCACCTTGTTCGGCCGCACGGTGGACCTGCCGGTCTTCGCTGCCCCGGTGGGCGCCATGACGCTCCACTACGGGGACAAGTACAACGATCTGGCCTATAACGACATCCTGGTGGCCGCCTGTGCTGAAGCGGGCATCGCCGCCTTCACCGGCGACGGCACGGACCCTGCGGTCATGGAGGGCGCTGCGGCGGCCATCGCCAAGAACGGCGGCTGCGGCGTGCCCACCGTCAAGCCCTGGAACCTGGAGACCATCCGGCAGAAGATGGACCTGGTGAAGGCCGCAGATCCCTTTGCCATCGCCATGGACATCGACGCGGCGGGCCTGCCCTTCCTGAAGAACATGACGCCCCCCGCCGGCAGCAAGACTGTGGAGGAGCTGCGCGAGATCGTTGCCATGGCGGAGAAGCCCTTCATCGTCAAGGGCATCATGACCGTGGCCGGGGCCAAGAAAGCTCTGGAGGCCGGGGCCAAGGGCATCGTGGTGTCCAACCACGGCGGCCGGGTGCTGGATCAGTGCCCCTCTACCGCAGAGGTGCTGCCCGCCATCGTGGACGCTGTGGGCGGCCGGATGACCATTCTGGTGGACGGCGGCATCCGCACCGGCATGGACGTGTTCAAGGCCCTGGCCCTGGGCGCGGACGCGGTGCTGATCGGCCGGCCCTTCGTCACCATGGTGTACGGTGCCGGTGCCGAGGGCGTCAAGACCTATGTGGAAAAGCTGAAGGCCGAGCTGGCCGACACCATGGCTATGTGCGGCGCCCACTCCCTGGCGGACATCAGCCGCTCCATGCTGTACGGGTTCTGAGCTCTGCTCCCGCTTCAAATCACAGCGCCGCCCCGCGGATGCGGGGCGGCGCTTCGCTGTTCTCTTATTCCAGGTCCGCCAGGCAGGCACGCTGCCAGCGGTCCACCACCGCCAGCTGCTCCGGCGTGTGGAACCAGTGCTCTCCGGCCTCCTCCACAGTCAGGCGGCAGCCATTCCGGGCGGCAAAGGCCTCCACGGTCTCCCGGTCCGTCAGATGGTCCCGGGCGCCGTACAGGATGGCCGTGGGCGTCCGCCACCGGCGGGCAGGGTGGGTCCGGACGTATCGCAGATATTCCCAGGAGAGGGTCTGGCCGAACGTTGTGGGGATGCGCCCCTCCCGGGCCAGCCGCTCCTCACTGACACCGGCCCAGCCCATCATTTTGCGGATCAGGGCCTCCATGTCCACCACCGGAGAGAGGAACAGCGCCCCCGCCAGGGGCGCGTCCGGATATGCCAGCAGGCCGAACCAGGCCCCCAGGCTGGAGCCGAAGAGCCCCACCCGGTCCCATCTGCCCCGCAGCTCCGCCAGGGCGCACCGCAGCTCCGGCACCACCTGCCAGGGGACCAGAGCCGCGGCCTCTGACTCCCGGTCCCCGTGGCCGGGCAGATCCACGCTGACGGTCTGCCACCCGGCGTCCGCCGCCGCGGCGGCAAAGAACGCAGCCTCCGCCTTGCTTCCGCCCTGGCCGTGGAGGTAGAGGATCCCCCGCCGGCTGGGCCGCCCCCAGCGGAGGGCCGGCATCCCGCCCAGGGAAAACGGCTCCGCCCGCATCTTAAAACACGCACTGGGCGGAGAAGCAGACGCCCTCCGGGCCCAGGCCCTCCATCAGATACTCGCCGCCCTTGCGGCAGCCCACCATCCGCAGCTCCTGGCCCAGGGTGGCTTCCTTGCTGTAATTGATGAAGAACTCCCGGGGCACCTTTTCCTGCAGGTCGGCGGGCAGGTAGTCCCAGACGAAGTCACCGTAGTTGCCGCTGTACACATGGCCGTTACCGTCCAGGTCGGACCAGACCACCTTCCGGGCGCCCAGATCCTCAACCCCCTCCCGGGGCAGCAGGATCTTCCGGGGCTCCGGAGCGTCGATGGCCTTGGGGCAGGTGCCCAGCTTCTTGGCTGTGAAGGTGCCGGGCCGCATGATGCGCCGGGTCTGCGGGTCCACCAGAATCCAGTCGCTGCGGATGGACACCAGAAGTCCCTCCCTGTCCGTGATCTCATACACCCGCTGCATGTGGGCGGCCTTGACGCCGTCCTCCCAGGTGGTGACGTCCACCACCTGCAGCGCCCTGGGGCAGCGATGGATCCGCAGGGCGATGCGGGAGAGCAGGAACACCTCCCGCATCTCATAGAGCTTCTCATAGGTCAGACCCCGGGCGTCGTAGTCCGCCCCGGCCACGGCGGCGGCGATGCTCAACAGCGTGCTCACCCGGGCCCGCTGGTACCGGTCGCAGTCCGCGAAGATCAGCTGCTTCTGGCGCAGATAGCTGTTCTCCTGAAGGACTTCCCTCAAATCGCTCATACTTGCTCTTCTCCTTCCGGCGGGCCGTCCGCCCTTCCTGTAAGACATTCCAAAAAAGTATACCACGATTTTCCCTTTTTCACAAGCGCCGGTAGTTGACTTTTCTGCGGCGGATGTTATGATGAAGGTATCCAAATCGATCAAAGGAGGGTTTTCCCATGAAAACCGTGATTTCCACCCCCAACGCTCCGGGCGCCATCGGCCCTTACTCCCAGGGCTACGCCTTCGGCGACCTGGTCATCACCTCCGGCCAGATTCCCGTGGACCCCGCCACCGGCGCTATCCCCGAGGGCATCGCCGCACAGGCGGAGCAGAGCTGCAAGAACGTGGGCGCCATTCTGGAGGCCGCCGGCGTCACTCTAGAGAGCGTGGTGAAGACCACCTGTTTCCTGGCGGACATGGGCGACTTCGCCGCCTTCAACGAGGTGTACGCCAAGTATTTCACCTCCAAGCCCGCCCGCAGCTGCGTGGCCGTGCGAGAGCTGCCCAAGGGCGTGCTCTGCGAGATCGAGGCCATCGCCGTCAAGTAAATCTGATTTCCAGCAAAGAGAGCCGGTCCCCAGAGGGGCCGGCTCTTCTGTTTGATGCCAGGGCGCGGGAAGCGGGCCGCCGGGCCTGCCGCCCGCAGCGCGCACGGTCTCACGCCTTCCGCAGGAAGATCACGCCCAGGGTGCCGGGGCCGCAGTGACAGAAGATGGTGCACCCCGCCTTGGCCTCGATGATCTCCTGGAACCGCCCGTCCTGACGCAGGACCTCCCGGGCGATGGAGGCCAGGTGGTCGTCCGGGCAGGTGTCCACCAGAAAGGCCCGGTGGGTGTCCAGGTCCGCGCGGTCCCGCAGCCGGTCCCGGACGTACTCCTCCACCACCTTCTCGATGGAGCCC
>ENA-OWPP01002006-OWPP01002006.1-human-gut-metagenome-genome-assembly--contig:-NODE-2006-length-15083-cov-5.245475_pt1 | contig 15083 bp, 7 predicted proteins | sample MGYA00248265_ERZ651848 | MGnify/ENA primary metagenome ERZ651848 (study PRJEB26924, sample SAMEA4378233) | human gut metagenome | biome: human gut; feature: human-associated habitat; material: faeces...
GCGCTTCACGCCTATCTCACCGGCTTAACAAGTCCGGATTTCGCGCCCCACCCCATACTCGGGAGGATTGCTTAGTCCGGAATTTGAATACAAACACTTCTTTGCGAATTTGCAGAGAGGCTTGCGAAATTTTCCCGCAAAACGATTCCCGAGTCGCTCGTACGGTGCGAGAATGGAAGAAAAGGCAGCGTCTTTCGACGCCGATGACAACAAGGAGGTCGCATATGCGCATTCTCGTTCCGGTCGACGGCAGCGACCAAAGCCGTCACATCATTCATTATCTCGGTGCGCTCCAACGTCTCCATGAAGGCGATTCTCCCGAGATCGAACTCGTCAACGTGCAGTACGAGCCAACGCCCGGTCTAGCGCGTGTTTTCGGCGAAAGCGCCGTGAAGGCCGCGTACGAAGAAGAAGGGCAGAAGGTCTTCGAAGCGCTTCGCAACACGGTCGAAGCCGCGGAACTCACGGTGAAGACGAAGGTCGTCTTCGGCGACATGGGCCCCGCACTCGCGAAAGAAGCCGAACGGTTCGGTGCGGACCTGATCGTCATGGGCTCGCGCGGACTCAATCCCGTGAAGGGATTCTTCCTCGGATCCTTCACGAATGCCGTCCTTTCGCAGGTGAAGACTCCGGTCCTTCTCGTGCGCAAGCACACGACCGTCGAAAAGCCCGCGCTTCGCATCGGGGTTTGCGTCGACGGATCGGTCTACGGCGAGGCCGCGGTCGATCACATTCTCAAGAACCACGGTGTTGCGGGTAACGATGTTCGGTACGAGCTCATCAACGTGACGGAGCCCTTCTACATCATCACCGACTCGTCCCCCGACATCACGGACGAAATCGGCTCCACCTCGTACGCGAAGGCCTACGAGGAATTGGCCGAGAAGCGTTTCCACGAAACGGTCGACCCGATCGCCGCGAAGTTCAAGGAGGCGGGCCTTGCGGTAGACTGCGTGCATCTTACGGGGTCGGTTGCGGAAGAGCTGGTCGACTATTCGAAGAACCTCGATCTTCTGGTGATGGGCTCCCACGGGCGCGGCAACTTCACGGCAGCCGTCCTCGGCTCCGTGGCGATGCACGTGGCTGCGGAAACGGATCTTCCGATCCTCGTCGTTCGTCGTTGAGATCGAATGAGGCGGGCGGGACGAATCGGCTCGATTCCTGCGAAGTCCGATTCGTCTCTCCGAATCTCGGATCCGCGAAGCAGTTGTTGAAAAACGATCAAAAACACTTTCCTTTTTTGACGGACTTCTGCGACAATGTCGGAACCCGAGGCTTTCCTCGAATTGATCCGATCGATACGGATTTGAAATTACAAAATAAATACAAGGAGTAGTTATGAAAGTCGAACTCAGAACCGAACTTGACGAGATCCAGAAGGCTCAGCTCGAACTCAATCAGCGTAAGAATGCCGTGCGCAATGTCGGTATCGCCGAATGCCGCAAGCTCATCGCCATGCTCGACCTGACGCCGGCCGACCTTTTCGGCGACACCGTGAAGAGCAATGAAAAGGCGAAGCGCGAACGCGTCGTCTACGTCAATCCGGACGATCCCACGCAGACCTGCTCGAACTACGGCCGCAAGCCCGAATGGTTCAAGAAGCTCCAAGCTGAAGGTCGCGAAATTCCGCGTCTCCAGTAAGACGATTTGAAAGAATCGGAGCTCTAGGGCTTTGTTCCGAGACATCATCCGATTCTTTCCGGTCTTCTCCCGGCTTTTGACCGGGAATCGCATCCCGCCCTACGGACGATTCACATCGTCCGGGCGGGGGTTTTGTTTTCCGCGCACTCCGGCTCACCTCATGGGCCGAGTTAAGATCCTGAAGTACGGCAACTCAAGCCGCGCCAGACGGCAGATCTCTTTTTGCTCCGCCTCCATCTCCTCGAAGAAGCGATCGCACGCTTCGTCGTTGTCCATGTCCGCGTCGAGGAGACGGTAGTACGCCTTCGTCCATCGCTCGCATCGTTCGACAAGTTCCTGCGAAAGCGGAAGGTCTTCGTGTTCGATGAATTCGCCGATCGAATTGGTGAAGGCCGAGGTGCTGTAGTCGACGTCGACGTAGAGAAGAGGCTGACGTTTCACGGGACGGTCCTCGAGAATCCCCGCTCGTGAACGCAACCTGCGCAACCTGTGCAGTCTCTGCGGCATCGAGCGGGGAGGAAAAAGGGCTGAACGACGCGTCAACGACGCATCTTCGCCCGACCATCATAGCTTCTTCGCGGCCGATTCACCCGCTATGCGCCCGAACGTGAAGACGTCCGCGAGGGCGTTCCCGCCCACGCGGTTCGTGCCGTGGATGCCGCCCGTCACTTCGCCCGCAGCGTAGAGGCCCGGGATGACGTTTCCGCGACGGTCGACGACGCGGGCTTTGGTGTCGATCCGAACGCCGCCCATCGTGTGGTGGCGCGCCATCACAATGCGTACGGCGTAGAAGGGCGGCTCGGCAACCGTGTGAACGAGCATGTCTTCGTGGCGTCCGAAGGGATCCTTCTTCGTTTCGACGGCCTTGTTGTAGTCGTCAAGCGTCGCTTGGAGCGCGTCCGCAGGCACGCCCATGGCGCGCGCAATCTCTTCGACGGTATTCCCGACGTAGAGTGCTCCCGCTTTGCGGGCGGCCTCGTGTTGGGCTTCGGTCGAATTCTTGTCCATCGCAAAGCCCGCCCGGTCGACGAGCGTGAAGGCTTCCATCTTCGTCTGAGCGAGCACCGCGTCGCGCAGGATGTCGCGGCGCGAATCTTCGGCAACGAACCGTTTCCCTTCGTGGTTGATGAAGAGGAACCGGTCGACGTGGGAAATGAGCGAAGGCTGCGACTTCACGTCTTTGGGCATCCCCGGGATGCACTGGATGTAGTCGAGCCCCGTCGTGTCGGCACCGATGTCGACCATGGCGACGAGCACTTCGCCCGTTGCGCCCGGCTGATTGGTCGTGCCGAGCTTTTCCAAGCGCGGGTCGTGCAGGCCGCACATCGAGGCATTGGCGGAGAACCCGCCCGCAGCCGAGACGACGCCCGACTTCGCTTCGATGGCGAGTTTTTTCCCCTTGATTTCGACTTCAACGCCCGTCACGCGGCCTTCGAGCGGGGACTCGCGGAAGAAGCGCGTCACCTTGGCACCCGTACGCAGGTCGACCCCGACTCGCTTTGCCTCTTCGGCAAGCGCCTTGACGTAGCCTTCGCCCTTCGGTTCGATCGGGTTGCGGCAGCGCGGGTAGAGGCCGCCGTAGATCTGGTAGATGTGGTTGCGGAAGTTGACACCGAGTTTTTTGAGCCATGCGACCGATTCGGGGGCGCCTTTCGTGAGGACCTCGACCAGCGCCGGGTCGGCGCGGTAGTCGCCCGCGGCAAGCGTCTGTTCGGCGTGGAGTTCGGGAGAATCCTTGATCCCTGCCTTTTCGTAATCCGCTTTGACCGCGGCATTCATGCCGCCGCCCGCGATCAGGGTGTTGCCGCCCGCGAAGGCCATCTTTTCGAGGAGCAGGGTCTTCGCGCCCGCACCTCGGGCGACGATCGCCGCGGAAAGCCCCGCGCCGCCCGCACCGATCACAACGACGTCGAACGATTCGTCCCATTTGGCGGGCTTCGCGCAGAGGTCTTCGGCACGGGCCGCGCCCGCAAACGCAGCGGTGCTCGCCACGGCACCCGCGATGAAATGACGACGATTGAGCATGGTGATCCTCCTTTCAACGAAGGACGGAGCGGCATGCCGGAGGCCCGATGGACGCGGGATGAAAACCGGAAGACATCGAAAGCCGTTGGAAAACGGTCCACGAATGTTCCGGAGCTCGTACCGCAGGTCTCGGGCCGCGGTATCCGCTCGCATCCGCTGATTTCATTGTCGATCGGGCCGGGCGGGGCGAAAAGGGAGGGAACCCTTACGGGGTCGGAACGAACGGGCAAGGCCTGGCGGGAGCGCACGCAGGTCGATGCGTAACTCCCCGTCCGATCCGTCGGCTCGAGCGGGGAGGGCGATGTCCTGCCCCGGTGCGCTGCTTCGTGAAGATGCTCGCAATGGCGTTGTCGACTGCGAGTTCCCTGCCGCGGACGCCCCTGGGAGGGGGCCCCGACGTTCCGCGCGCGTTCGTGCATACTGCTTGATGTCCTGTGGCCCTGACGGACCTTGATGAAGCGGCGCACGCGGTGACAACCGGTGCCGTTACGCACAAGGCACCCGTTCGGTGCGCACTGGATGTATACAATAAGGTTCACTCAGATATGAAGCAATTTGTTCTAAAAAGAGTCATATTCGAAGAGAATTCGTGGAGGAAATTGTCAAAGATTGAAATCCCTATTGCGGCTCGATTAACCGTAATTGCCGGTCACAATGGGATCGGAAAATCGTCCGTCTTGGGTTTTATTGCAAATGCAAGCGGGGTAAGAACTGTCGATGGCTTTCCCGAAAAGAGCTACTTCGGGACGGAATTTCGATCGGTCTTTGAAGAGCAGTTTCGTCTTGCATCTGCCGACATTTCTGCTGGTTTGAAAGAAAGAGGAAAAATTCTCCTGGATTATGAATGTCAAGGGGAAATAGTTGTAAAGCAGTGCAATATTGGTACGACTAAGAAGGCCAACGGAGATGTCAGATACAGAGTAGTACCGCGAACGAAAAAAGACGGAGGTACGGCCCTCAGTTTGGGTGTTAAGGATGACGGGAAAATCCCTATGCCTACACTATTTGTCAGTGCTGCAAGGCTATGGCCTATCGGAGAAAGCGCCAAAGTCGAAGTTTGTAAATCTACCCTAGATCCGGCAGATGTGGAATTCATGATTCGCTTCCACAACCAAATCATTCCCGGAGAAGCAGCATCGGCAGAACAAGCGGGTATGTCTGCTCATGAAGTTGATATTGGGTTGTCGGAAGGTCGCACTATGCGGACTCAACACCCAAACTACCACTATGAGCCCACAACTATTTCGCTTGGTCAAGGAGCCCTTTCCTCAATTGCAACTGCATTGGCATCATTTAGGAAAATTAAACGAATTCTTGGTCGAGAGTATCCCGGTGGAATATTGGTAATAGATGAAATTGAGGCCGGACTTCATCCGCGTGCGCAGAATAAGCTACTGGATAAATTATTATCCCTTGGAAAGGAGCTTAGGCTCCAAATTATTGTGACTACTCATTCCTTGGTTTTTCTTGATTCGATTTATCAAAGAACCATTGGAAAAGAAGCAATCGATCGAATTGTTTATTTAATGGATACCAAAAAGCCGTGCCTTAAGGATCTAACGATAGATGAAATTCGCGAAGAGATGCTTTTGAGCAAGACAGCATTTGAGCGGCGCAAAAAATCAACAGTAACCATATATACGGAAGATGATGAAGGGCTAACAATTTTGCGCAGGATCATCCGGAAAACGGATCTTGCTGAGCATGAGAAAACAAAAGGTTTCTCAATAAGAAAGGTGGCCATATCTATTGGATGCAACCAAATGATAAAAATGGCGAAGAATAAGGATTTGTGGCACTTCAGTCGTTATTCTGTTTGTGTATTTGATGCTGATGTGGAAGGTAAAAGTATCGAAACATTAGAGAATTGCGTTCGTTTACCGACCGAGGCGGGATTGAAGCGAAGTCCGGAGGAAGAGATTTTTGCGTTTTTGCAAAAGGCACAACGCGATGTCGATGGAGATACCTTGGCTCGGAGAAAGTTGAGCGAAGCTTCAATATCATGGGACTGGATCGAGGCGCATCTGAACTTAATGAATATTGAAAGCGTCAAGCAAACAAAAAAGCGAGATGCCATGAAGAAATGGTTTAGAGGGATAAACAAGGAAAGGATGAATAAAATTATTGATGTGTGGATCGATGTGAATATGGATCAAGTTCGAAAATTTGCGGAGAACTATAAGCGAGCGCTTCAGTTCGTCAAGGCTCAATACGAGTGATCGTGCCGTGATGGCTGCTCACGGTAAGGCACAACATGCTTTTGCCGTTGGACGACCGGTCGCCACCTCACGCAATAGAGTTGCATTCTGTCGTTAAAAATGTTAAAATATCTACCATTTTGGCTGGAAGGGGGATTTGAGTGTTGAATCCATCACCTTTGCGTTATCCCGGCGGGAAAAATCGGTTGACAGATTTTGTCCGTTTAACAATACAAAACTTTAATATTGAGAAGTGCACGTATGTCGAACCTTTCGCAGGGGGGGCAGGGGTTGCGCTGTCGTTGTTGTTGAACAATGATGTTGATCGTATTGTCATCAACGATTACGATAAGGCCATTTATTCTTTTTGGCGAGCTGTCAAACATGAGCCTGAGGCTCTGATTGATCTCATCGAAAAAACTCCGGTTTCAATCTCTGAATGGCATCGTCAGAAAGAAATATATCTTTCTGCAAAGTATTATTCGCTCGAACTGGCCTTCGCTGCTTTGTTCCTTAACCGAACCAATCGATCAGGAATTTTGAACGCCGGACCTATCGGCGGCTACGCCCAGGCCGGAGAGTGGAAACTGGATGTTAGGTTTAACAAAGCATCACTCATCGAGAAGATAAGAGCCATTGCTGAACAAAGGAGCAGAATTTCCGTATATAACAAGGATATTGTTAGTTTCCTGGAAAATTATTCTTCGAAACTCGGCAGTGGTCTGTTTTTCTACTTTGATCCCCCTTATTTTAATAAAGGGCAAAGGCTTTATAAGAACTTCTTTACTCCGAAAGATCATCAGAAAATTCATGACGTCATTTTTCAGCAAGTGGATTCTCCTTGGTTGATTACGTATGATGATGTTCCTGAAATTGCTGAAATTTATTCCGGACACGAAATCCGCCGTTTTGATTTAACATATAGTGCTGCGAATAAGGGGACTGCCTCGGAGTTGATGATATTTTCAGACATCAGCTGCTGTCCGACTCAACGTCAGCTTCAGGAGAATAAGATCAAAATCAACTTGAGGGATTGTGACGTGTTGACCGAATGTAAATCCGGGCATATTCTTGAGGTTGGTTAAAAATGTGTTTTGCGAGAAATATAGGTGCTTCCTATCATCTGATGAGTCTTGATTTCTAGCCATGTATCGGGACTGTCCAGATGTATAGAACAGGCCAAAACGTGAAAGCTCGATAGTCGGCTGCTGCTTCAAGCTGACTGTCGAGCTTTATTTTTGCAAGCAAAGAATTTCTGTATTAAAGGATGTATTCAGTGGGTAACCTGATAGGGCGGTGCGCTGAAAATACACGATTTTTCGACGGATTCACTTTTTTGAGCGGGACGTAGTTTCTTTGGATTTAAGGTGCCGAGCGTCATTTGTCGGTAAAATCCGTTCACACCTCCGCCCGGGAACAGTCCCTTGGGCGCGCCGCAAAAGGAAAAGAAGATGGAGAACAAATTCGCCGCCGGGATGCGCGTCGTCGTCCGAGACGCCGAGTGGCTCGTCAAGCGCGTCGAGCGCGCCAAGGGGAAGGGCCCCGAAGGGCTCGTGGAACTCACCTGCATGGGGATTTCGAACATCGTGCGCGGACAGGAGCGCACGTTCCTCGTCGAGTACGAGGACGGCATCACGATCCTTCGCCCCGAGGAAACGAACCTCGTTGCGGATACGTCGCAGCGCTTCGTGAAGTCGAAGCTCTTCATCGAGTCGCTCCTGCGCCGCACGCCCCCGACCGACGCCAAGGTGCACGTCGCGCAGAAGGCTGCGATGGACGTGCTCCCGTACCAGCTCAAGCCCGCCGTCGAAGCGCTCTCCGCCACGCGCCCCCGCATCCTCATCGCGGACGCGGTCGGTATTGGGAAAACGCTCGAAGCGGGGATTCTCGTTACCGAATTGATCGCACGCGGTCGCGGGAAGCGCATTCTCGTCCTTACCGTCAAAGCGATGCTCGAGCAGTTCCAGAAGGAATTCTGGAACCGTTTCTCGATTCCCTTGACGCGTCTTGACAGCGACGGTCTGCAGCGCCTCATGACGCGCATTCCGAGCGGACACAACCCGTTCCTTTACGTTGACCGCTCGATCGTCTCGATCGATACGCTCAAGCAGGGCTCGACCTACCGCGATTATTTGGAAAACGCCTACTGGGACATCATCCTGATCGATGAAGCGCACAACGTCGCCGAGCGCGGTTCGAAAAGCCAGCGCGCGCAGTTGGCGCGCCTTCTCTCGCAGCGCTCGGACGCCCTCATCATGCTTTCGGCCACGCCGCACGACGGCCGACCCGAGAGCTTCGCGAGCCTGATCGACATGCTCGACCCGACGGTGCTTCCCGATCGGAAGAACTACGAAGCGAAGGACTTCATGGGGAAGGGCCTCGTCGTGCGACGCTTCAAAAACGACATTCGCGACGAAATCCAAAAGGAATTTCCCGAGCGCTCGATCCGAACGATCCGCGTCACCGCGAACGCCGAGGAAAACGCGGTCTACAAGAAGCTTGCAGATTTGAAATTCGAGCATATCGACGCGAAGCATAAAACGGGGAGCGAGCTCTTTCGCACGACCCTCACGAAGGCGCTCTTCTCAAGCCCCGCGGCGTGCGTCTCGACCGTCACGAACCGCCTGAAGAAGCTCGAAGCGCTCGCCGGCAACGAAAACGCAAAGCACGACGCCACGGTGCTTGCGGGGTTCCTTGCGGAGCTCGAAACGCTTCTCGACAAATCGAAATTCTCGAAGTATCAAGCACTCGTCAATCTTCTCAAGTCGGATGAGAGGGCCGGAGACGCCGCGTCCTTTGCCTGGACGAAGGCGACCGACGATCGAGTCGTCCTTTTCACGGAAAGCCGTCAGACGCTCGATTTCCTTGCCAAAAACCTTCCGAAGGACGTGGGTTTGAAGGCCGAGCAGGTGGTGGTTCTGAAGGGGGACGACAGCGACAAGGACCTCATGGACGCCGTTGAGAAATTCAACCGGGCCGAAAATCCCGTGCGTCTCATGCTCGCGACCGACGTCGCGAGCGAAGGCTTGAACCTTCACCGGCTCTGCCACCGTCTCGTTCACTTTGACATTCCGTGGTCGCTCATGACCTTCCAGCAGCGTAACGGCCGCGTGGACCGCTACGGTCAGACGAAGCAGCCTCTCATCTGCTACTTGCAGACGGTCGCGACCCAAGAGGAAAATGCGAAGCTCTTCGGCGACGCGCGCGTCTTGGAGCTCCTCGTTGAAAAGGACGAAAACGCAAGCAAGACGATTGCCGACCCGCGCGAATTCGCGGGGACGAAAGAAGAGCAGGAGGCCCACACGGCGGCCGTCATGCAGGGGGAAGAGGAAGCACTGCCGCCCCTCGACTTGAGCGACCCGCTCGCGATGCTCGCGCTCGGGGACGCAACCTATCTGAAGAGCCTGGCGGCCCTTGCCGAAGAGGGCGGATCGGAAAATCCGGCCGACGCCTTGTCGACGGGCTTCCTCGAACTCTCGGACCCCGCCTACGCCGCGACGCTTCTTGCCGCAAGTGCGTCGGACGGTCTTGCGAGCTCTCTTCCGACGCCGGCCGAATCGTCCGTTGCCGAGCGCACGCTCCTTTTTTCGTCCGACTACGAGTTCCTCAAAGCGGGTCTCGCTTTGCGCCGCACCGTCGACGAAGGGGCGGGGCGCATGAAAACCGACGTGCGCTTTGAAGACGATCGCCGCACGATCGAATTGATGCCGCCCGCTGACCTGGACGTGCGTCTTACGTACCTGCCGCGCGAAGTGCTTCCCGAAGACCGGCGCTTCCGTTTGACGGACGACTCCGCCCGCATTCAGAAGTCGATTCGCGACGCCGCGTCGAACCCCAACTCCTCCTGGCCCGAGTTGCAGCTCCTCTGGGAGATGCACCCCGTCCTTCAGTGGATGGAAGACTGGGCGATCGGGGCGTTCGGGCGTCATGCGGCGCCGATTCTCTGTTTGGAGGACCGTTTTGACGACGACGAAGTGTGGGTTCTGATGCAGGGCGGCTACCCCAATCTGCGCGGCTACACCCCGGTGCACGACTGGTCGTGCGTGCGCGTGACCGCCAAGGGTATGACGCTTCTGCCTCGTCGGAAGCTTACCGACCGGCTCGAGCTCGGGCGCCCCTTCGTCAACACGGGGGCAACGCCCGCCGTCGAACCCCTGCGGGCTCTGCTCCCCGAAGCGGTGCGACTGATGCGCGAGCACCTCGAAGAAAAGAAAAAAGCCTTCGCGACAACGCGCGGCGTGCTTTTGGAGAAAAAGATCGAAGAACTCAACGCGATGCGCGAACGTCAGCTCGAGCTCTTCGAGCTTGCCGCCGTGACCCGTGCCGAAGAGAAGCGTCGCGAGCGTTTCCACTACATCGAAAATGTCTTCAAGTCGGCCGAGGACTACGCCAAGGGCGTTCATACGCTTGACAACGAACCCTACATCCAGGTGGCGGCCGTCGTAACGGGACGCCTGACGGGCGCCCCCTTGGGGGCGCAACGCTGAGTGAAACCGCCGCAAAGAACGACACCGAAACCGGGCATCCCCCGCCGGGACACAACGTAACAAGGAGCCGACCGTGGATTGGAACGGCATTGAGAACGAACACGAGTTTTACAGCGCTTACTTCTTTTCGGAGAGTCTTGCCTCGACCCTCAAAGTGAAACTCGACGTCTGGAAGGCGGAAGAGGCGAAGGTCGACGAAGCCGCCAAAGCCGCGGGCACGAAGGAACGCCGCTTGGCGCCCGGGCACGCCTTGAGGCTTGAGGCCCGTCGACGACTCGACGAATTCGAAGAAATCCGCAGGGAAACGGATCCCGCGGCGCGCCTCGCGGCCGCGCGCGAAACGGTGCGCGGGATGATGCGCGCTCTGCGCCTGCCCGTTTTCGAGGAGCTCGCGGCCGTGCGCCCCTTGGGCGACGATCGGATGCCGCTGCCGCTTCTCGGCGCCTTCGGGACGCAAAGCGCCGACGGCACCGAGGAACCCGTTCTCTGGGTGCTCGAATCGACCGCAGGCGTCTTGGCGGGCGAGACGGGTTTCGACCCCCTGACGGTGCCCGTCGATGTGCGACAGTTCGAAGGTCTCGAATCGACCGACGACAAAGACGGCGCTCATTCCCTTCAACTTTCGAGTCGCGCGAAGGCGGACCTCGAAGACGACTGGGGGAAGCTCCTCGAGCGTCACGTCTTCGGGTGCGAACACCCCCCGCGTTGGGTGATTCTCGCTTCGCCCGAAACCTGGGTGCTTTTGGACCGCACGAAGATCGCGCGCCGCGCGGTGTTGCGTTTCCACTGGAGGGAGCTTTTCGTGCGTCGCGAGGCATCCGTCTTGGACGTGTGCGGGGCGCTCCTCTGTTCCGAGTCGATGACCTCCGTCGAAGGGTCGGTGCTCCTTGACGACGTCGACGAAAAGGCCCACCGGGAAGCCTACGGCGTTTCGGAATCCCTCAAGAAGTCGCTTCGCGAAGCGATCGAACTCCTCGGGAACGAAGCCGCGCGTCAGGTCGTCGCGCGCCGCCGCGAGCGGGGCGAAGCCATTTGGAGCGACGAAACGCTCGCCGCAAACCTCACGGTCGAGTGCCTGCGCTACATGTACCGCATTCTCTTCCTCCTTTTCGTCGAATCGCGAAAGGAGTTGAAGTACGCTCCGGTCGACAATCCCGCGTACCGAAGCGGCTACTCCTTCGAGTCGTTGCGCGATCTGGAACTCGTGCCGCTCGTGACGGACGAGGACCGTTCGGGGCGCTTCCTTCACGACTCCGTCACGAAACTCATGGAGTTCTATTCGGACGGAACGGGCCGCGCCGAAGCGAAGGCCGAAGGAAAGAGCGACCTCGGCGAAACCCGAACGGCGCAGGCCTTCGTGATCGAGCCCCTGCGCGGGACGCTCTTCGATATGAGCCGCACGCCCCTTTTGAACAACGTCGTTTTCCCGAACGAGGTTCTTCAGAAGGTGATCCGCCTCATGAGCCTTTCGCGCGGTGACAAACGCTCCCGAACGGGGCGTATTTCCTACGCGCACCTCGGTATCAACCAGTTGGGGGCGGTCTACGAAGCGCTCCTTTCCTACCGCGGGTTCTTCGCGAAGGAAGACCTCTACGAGGTGCACCCCGCGGGCGAAGCCGTGAACGAATTCGAGGCGGGGTACTTCGTGACTGCGTCCGAGCTCGATCACTACAACGACGACGAAAAGGTCTACGTGACGACCCCCGAAGGGGAAAAGAAGTTGAAGGTCTATCCGAAGGAAACCTTCATCTACCGCCTGACGGGGCGCGACCGCGAAAAGTCCGCCTCCTACTACACGCCCGAACTCCTCACGCAGTGCGTCGTCAAGTACACGATCGCCGAGTACGTGAAGACCGTGATCGAGAAGCTCCCCGACGACAAGGCGCGCGCGGAGAAGATCCTTGCGCTCAAGATCTGCGAACCGGCCATGGGGTCGGCCGCCTTCTTGAACGAAGCCGTGAACCAGTTGGCGGTTCTCTACATGGACTACGCGCAGAAGGCCGCGAACGAGCGCCTCTCGCAGGAGGTCTACTCGGCGGAACTTCAGCGCGTCAAGATGTTCATGGCGGACAACTGCGTCTTCGGCGTCGACTTGAACCCCGTGGCGGTCGAGCTCGCGGAAGTGTCTCTGTGGTTGAACGCACTCTCTTCGGACCGGTTCGTGCCCTGGTTCAACCTTCAGTTGAAGTCCGGGAACTCCCTCGTGGGCTGCCGTCGGCGCGTCTACACGAAGGAGGACGTGGCGTCGGGGAAGTGGACTTCCGTCGAACCCCTCGACATCGGGTCGAAACCCCTGCGCGGGAACCACATCTGGCAGTTCCTCCTGCCCGATCCGGGCATGGCCGCCTACGACGACAAGGACGTGAAGGCGATCTACAAGTCGAAGCTCGATACGCTCGCGAAGAAGCGACGGGCGTTCGTCTCGAAGCGCTTCAATTCGGACGATATTTCGGAGATGCTTTCGCTCTCCGACAAGGCCGAAATCCTCTGGGAGTCGCTCGCGAAGAAACTTGCCAAGTTGCGCGCCGATACGACGGATCCCTACGACATCTACGGCCACGCGGCCGACCGCAACCACAAGGTGCTCTCCTACGAAGAGAAAAACGCCCTCGTTGCAGCCGTCATGCGCGGCGACGGCACCGCGGGGAGCGGCGAAGCCCTGCGCTTGAGGCTCGCCATGGACTACTGGTGCGCGCTCTGGTTCTGGCCGATCGACAAGGCGGATCTTTTCCCGAGTCGGGAAGAGTTCCTCTTCGATATGGGGAACATCCTCACGAGCGAAGTGCTCGGCACGAACGAAGCGTCCTACGCCGAGGGCCTCTGGGCCGAAACGAAGGAGGCCGCCCAAGAGGACGTCTACGGGCGTGTGAGCATTGACAAGCTCGTCGTTCCGGGCACCGCCCTTGCCGTCGCCTGCGACGTAGCGAAACGCTACCGCTTCTTCCACTGGCCCGTGGAGTTTGCGGACATTTTTCTTCCCGCTCGGGAAAAAGACAAGAAGAACGCCGGGTTCGACCTCACGTTCGGGAATCCGCCCTGGATGCGTCCGCAATGGAATTCGGGCCTCGTCGCGGGCGACTATCTCCCTTACGTCTACTTCCGCAAGGAAAGCTCGTCAACCATTCGCTCGATGCTCCTCGAAAAAGACCTCTCGGGCCGTACGCTCCTTGAGCGGATGCCCGAATTGGAGCACCGTTGGGTCGGTGAATACGAAGAGTGCACGGGCCTGCAGAACTTCCTGGGGTCGGCGACGATCTATCCCGAAGCCAAGGGCGGTGCGGTGAATCTCTTCAAGCTTTTTCTCCCTTTGAGCTGGGCGAATGCCGCGCCCGACGGTGTGCAGGGGTTCCTGCATCCGCCGACGAACTTCACCGAAACCAACGGGAAGGCCTTGCGTAAAGCGTCGTACGGTCGTTTGCGCTTTCTGGCGCATTTTGTCAATGAACTGAAGCCTTTTGCCGATATTACCGACCGAGTTCAGTTTATTACCGCAGTCTATGGCCCGGTCACCGATCATGTCAAAGCGACGGCCATTATGAATGTTTATCATCCTAAGACCATCGAAGAGTCCTTCGAAGATAACGGGACTGGAATTGTAGAAGGGACAAGAAATCTTTCGGGGGGCTGGAATATCAAGGGCGCGAAAGGGCGTTTGCTCCATTTGGACGAAAAAGCGCTCCGCGACATCGCCCGCGTCTTTTCGGACGACCCGGAGGCGCCGGTGTTGCCGACAATTCATTGCGAGGCGATGCTGGAGATCTTGGAAAAGTTCGGGAATTTGGGGCGGCGTATTGTCTCGCTGGACGATAACTATGCCATCTCGCGCATGTGGGACGAAACCGGCGCCCGCAAGGACGGCACGATTGCCGAGTTCCCCAATCTTGAGACCCGGACGCCCGAGACAAAGCCGATCCTCAACGGTCCTCACATCCATCTCGGTAGTGCGTTTTATAAAACGCCACGGAATCCATGTACGAGCAACAACGCGTGGGAGGTTGTTGACTTGGCTGCCATGTCCTTAGACTACATTTCACGCGTGAAGTACGAACGCGCCTGCGAGGAAGACACGTATAACGAACGTCAGCAAAAGTTCTTGGGGAAACGGTTCGACGCGCATTGGCGATTGGCGTATCGGGAAATGGTGGGGACGGATACGGAACGAACTTTGACGGGGGCGATCGTACCGCCCGGCGTGGCGTGCGTGAACACGGTCAACATGCTGGCCGCGAGCGATCGAAATGACCTGCTTTCACTTGCTTCAAGCTTCGTAGCGTTGCCGATGGATGCGTATGTCCGACAGCTGGGGAAAGGACACTTGTTGCCGGCGTTGATCGGAGGGCTTCCTCTGCTTCACTATGGAGCCCTTCAGGACGAAGCTTTCGCGCGGGTTCTCGCGTTGAACTGCCTCACGACTCCGTACGCACCGCTCTGGACGGAGTGCTTCCGCGACGCGTTCACGGCACTCCACTGGACTCGGACCCGGCCGGGCGTGGAGGATGCGTTCTGGTCGAACCTGACGTCCGACTTCAAGCGCACTTCGGCGCTTCGCAACGACCTGGAGCGTCGTCAGGCATTGCTTGAGCTCGACGTGCTGACGGCTCAGGTGATGGGCTTGACGTTGGACGAGCTTCAGGATCTCTATCGTCTCCAATTTACTTTGCTTCGCAAATATGATAGCGGTGTTTGTCAATACTATTTTCCGTTTTTTTGTCAAAACGGGCATCGTTTGAGG
>ENA-OWPP01002013-OWPP01002013.1-human-gut-metagenome-genome-assembly--contig:-NODE-2013-length-15044-cov-2.974648_pt1 | contig 15044 bp, 14 predicted proteins | sample MGYA00248265_ERZ651848 | MGnify/ENA primary metagenome ERZ651848 (study PRJEB26924, sample SAMEA4378233) | human gut metagenome | biome: human gut; feature: human-associated habitat; material: faeces...
TGCAGCCTGATGTCCAAAATGGACTTTGCTGTCAGTCGGTACGCGTTGACGTAGCTGGCTCTCTATGTACAACTGAGCCGCCTGGTAATTGGCTGACTCATCTTCCACCAGATTTGTTTTTGCTGGATCGAGAATCTCGACTTTTTGCTCCAGCTTTGTCAGAAACAGCCCTTCTTTACCGCGTACCAGCTCCGAAATGCCATCACAGGTCAGCAGATTGCCACCATCTCCACTGTCATCTGCTCGGCGAATGCGCCACTCTGCATCACGAATAACCACCCGCATTCCAGGTGCATAATTTTGCTTATTCATCGGTTTTTCTGTCTGTATGAGGCAGTGGTGATAACACTATCCCGAGCGATATGTCGCTGCACACTGCGATAAAAAAGAGGGCCTTAAAGATATCATGAAGGCCCTCAGAAAAGTGACAAAATGGAAGGTAATACGCATAAATTACGCATGATTTCCAAACAAAAATTATTAAAAAGTGAGATGGGTCAACTCCCCACACTGAGTCGGTGGGGGTCTCCGTTTAGCCAGCGATGATATAACACTTCAATTCATTATCTGAGGCGATAATGAATTCCCGACATATTGCCAAGCACTCAACCTGATTCGGTATTCGTCCTGGAAAATCAAAAGACATGTCATCTATACAACGCCAGTATCTTAGTCCCATATCGAGCAACACGGAATGTTCACTGCAGTCATTGTCAGTTCACGTCCGTGGTTCACGCGGCAAGTTCTTACTGATGAAGGCCAATCATTGTTCGTGTCTCAAAGCAGTATTTTCATTAAAGATCAACAACCAGCCTCCTTAGCAAGTCTGGTCGATTTTCTTTAATTAAACAGAGATGACAAGCCCCTCACTCAACATTGCCTCGATTGATCTTCGCATAGTCAAATGGCGTTATTCCCTTCTCCCGGTTCGCATCCAGGAAATCCGCCCACCACTGCAACATCAGCTTGCGCTCATCCAGATGTTCCGCTTTATGGATATACGCCGCCCTCACCGAATTGCGTTCCATATGGCTCATCTGCCTTTCCACCGCATCCTTCGACCATAGCCCTGACTCAATTAACGAACTACAGCCATTGTGCGGAAGCCGTGCCCGCAAACCTCAACTTTAGTGTCATAACCCATCACGCGTAGGGCACTGTTTACGGTATTTTCACTCATTGGCTTACGCGGATCATGATCGCCAATAAAAATCAGCTCATGTTCGCCACAGAACTGTTTTATCTGCTTTAGGATCGCCAGCGCCTGCTTTGAAAGCGGCACCATATGCGGTGTACGCATCTTTGAGCCTCGCTGAGAATGTTTTACATCAGGAATAGGCTCTCGCTCAGGCGGGATGGTCCACGTTGACGTTTCAAAATCGATTTCTGACCAGCGAGCAAAACGCAGCTCACTGGATCGAATAAAGATAAGCAGGGTGAGTTCTGTTGCCCAGCGGGTTAGCGGCCTGCCGGTGTAGCTGTCTATTTTCTGTAGTAACTCAGGAATGCGCTTTAATTCCAGCGCCGGACGATGTTGTCGATTACCGGAAGCAACCGCCCCAGCCATCTCTTGTGCCGGGTTATAATCAATTAACCCACTTTGCACCGCATAACGCATGATGGCCGTAGTGCGCTGTTGAAGACGGGCAGCAACCTCAAGACGTCCAGACATCTCTACGGCTTTAATGGGGGCTAATAAATCGCGAGTTTTTAACTCAGCGATGTTACGCTCACCAAGCGCTGCGAAGAGATTATCTTCCAGACTTTTTAGCACACGATGGGCATGATCTTCAGACCACTTTTTATTGGTGCCATGCCACTCGATCGCTACCTCTTTAAAGGTTCGTGCTTTACTCTGTTCAACCTTATCATTTTTCTTTTTGTCTCCCGGATCGACGCCATTCGCTAGTAGCTTACGCGCTTCGTCACGACGTGCTCTGGCATCCGCCAGTGTGATTTCAGGGTAAACCCCAAGTGCCAACATCTTTTGCTTGCCGTCATAACGGTACTGCAAACGCCAGTACTTAGAACCATTTGGATGGACAAGAAGGTGCATACCGCTGCCATCGGTCAGCTTATATTGCTTATCCGTTGGCTTGGCTGTTCTGACTTTGATATCTGTTAGAGCCATGCTTATCCCCTCCCTGTTGGTACAAGCATTATCGAACCGGAAATACCATCATCTATACCAACATCTGTTGGTAGATGTACGTTGATGTCGGTTGACCTTGAGAGAGTTAATATAGCGGGAAAGGTAGATAAACACTGGATTTTAGACATAAAAAAAGACCTCAGTTGAGGTCCATTTACATGCTTTTGGTGCGAAGGCCGGACTCAAAACTCACCATAATCAATTGATACAAAAGGATTTAATATTACAAACTAAAAAATATGCCCCTTTTTGTGCCCCCAGACATTTTGTTGCCATTGTATGGATAACGAGTTGAAGCATATACCTTTTATGGATAGTTATTCTTAACCGGTTAGGTTCCGTCATACGGATCCTTACCGGAACAAAACTTAACAATCCATTAATTTGAAAGCCGCCCTGATATAACTCTCTTCAGGTTTGAATCGTGACATGTGTCGCACGCAGATAACCGGGATATTTCTACTGTTAAGATTGGCCATAAACGCGAAAGTAGTGTGGTAGCCTTTCGGCTGAGAAAATTTGAGAGTAGTTGCATCGCCAAAGTGCTTTAGCAACAAACTCGCGGCTGAGAGTGACAGGAGACTGTTGCTATATGCAACGATCACATCTGGTTCGCTCAAATGGGCTGTTACATGCTCAAAAAATGCCATTGAGTTTGCTTCGATTTCATTCATTGTAGTGTCGTGACAAGCTACCTCTCTTCTCAGGGTTGCAGCATTCTGAGAACACATCATTAATGCGTTGGTATAAATAACATCCTCCCAGCTATAACCGAGGCAAGAAGGGATTTGCTGTAGTCTTTTGGCAAGATGAGTGATCCCCCACTTTCCTTGTACCCCTTGTTGAATACCTGAAATAAAAGGATGTGCATAATCTTGAAGGATGGCCTGGCGATTAGTCATGCATGAATCAGCTAACGAGCCATTAAAGCCCATCATAATCAGCCGTTTTCTCGATGGTGTTGCAGCCAAGAGGTCAAAAGCACAGTCATAAGGTCGTCCTGGCAAATCAGCCAGGTTAAAGCGGGAGAGTCCTTCTAGAATGAAATCTCTGGTCTTGTCCACTGCTTAAATCTTCTCATGAAGTTGCATAGCAACATCATACGCAAAAAAAGTTTTTTTGCATTTAACTGTTCACACTGTTCACCTGCTTATTTTTCTTTTTAATATCATAATGATAGATGGTGATCAGTTGGTGAAGAGTGAACAGTCAACTCTTCACCTCAGCGCGTTTCTGGCCTGTTTCCGGCGACCATCACCGCAATACGATGGTGATGAGGGGGGGGTAAAAAGTTTTTTTGGGTTTAACTGTTCACACTGTTCACCTTTGGTTTTTTGTTAATATTTTCATAGTGATACAGGGTGAACATACGGTGAATGGTGAACAGTGGATTGTTCACCCTTGAGGGAGGAGCAGATACAAAAAGACCGGCAGTTGCCGGTCTGAGAGAGGTTAAGTCGCGGTGGGTTCGTCGCACTTCGGCAGCCAGTCGCCGTAGCTTTCCTCTTTCAGCGACAGGTTGGTTTGTATCCCCTGCTTTGTGTGCCGCTTCTCATAATTCATCCCGTACTCTTTCAGCATCATGGGCAGTCCCAGCCCGAACATTTTCAGGCTGAGCACATTCCTGTACCCGTTGGCCTCCATATAGGCCAGATACGCGTGATAGAGATATTTACGGTAATTACGCGGGATGATACTGGCATTACCCATGAACATCCCGTTGGTCTGTGGCAGCGCCTCCAGATAGCCGCAAAAATCAAACGTCGGGTCAGCATCGCGCTTGATGCTGAGCGCCTCATCGGAGTTCTGCTGCGACTGGAGCAGCGCGCGGGCACTCATCGGGTCGCTGAACTGCTGCATCAACTGGCGCACAATCACGGCCAGCTCGCGGGCGATTTTATCCCTGAGCTGCGGGTCGCGCTCCTCCGGGGCTATCTGCTCCGGGAAGTGGATGATTACCCGGCGACGCGACACGCCGCCGCTGCGGTCGGTAAAGCGCATCGGGTTATTGTTCACGGCCAGAATCACCGCCGGAATGTGCGTCGAGTACGGGTTCTGGTATTTCGGGTCGACCGATACCGCATCGCCGCCGGTGATGGCCTTGAGTCCGGCACCGTCACCACTCCATTTCTCCTGGTCAGGCAGGCGTATCAGCGAGAAACCAATCAGGGAGGCGCGCTTGCGCGGGTCTTCCAGCGTGTCGATATCCGCCGACGTGGCGTTATCCTCTCCGGCCAGCATCGTGGCGATTTCGGCCAGAATACTTTTCCCGCTGCCGCCGGGGCCGGTGACTTCGAGAAAGAGCTGCCAGTCGTAGCGGTTCGCCAGCACCATAAACAGCGCGGCCAGAATTACGTTACGTTTTGTCGGGTTGCCACTGGCCGCCCGGTCGAGCCAGCGCCAGAAGTTCGGCGCGTGGGTTTCCAGTGTTTCCCCTTCCACCGGCGGGGTGAAATCCACATCGCACAGCGTGCGCAGCCAGTGCGATTTGCTGTGCGGGCTGAACAGGCCGCTTTGGGTATCGAGTACCCCGTTGCGAAAACCAATCAGACGGCGTGCCGGTGCCTCCTGCTGGGGAATAATCAGTTTCAGGGTTTCCACCACCGACGCAATTCTCCCCGATGAGAACGGGGCGCGCAGCCGCTGGAACAGTCCGGCCACATCGCGGGCAAAGTCAGACGGCGGAATTACCTTCCAGATGCCGTTTTCATAGCGGGACAGGAGCTGGCCGTTGGCATCCACGGCCAGCGCTTCGCCGTAATGCTCATGCACCCGCATCGCCTTATCACTGGCGCTCATGGCGGTAAATTCCGCCTCGCTCATGGTGTCGAAGGGGCTTTGGGCCGCTGGCCGGATGGCGGCATAAATGGCTTTCCGCGTGGCGTCCTCACCTTTCAGCATCATCGCATCATTCCAGTCACCAAATACCGGCGGCAGGGCGACAATGCCCTCACAGGCTTCTGCGGCCGCGGCGGCTTTAGTCTGGCCGGTGCCGTTCAGGTCACGGTCGGCGGCGAGGATAATCTGACAGGCCGGGTGCTTGCTGCGGGCCAGGCTCGCCAGAGAAAGAAGGTTCACGGACGACAGCGCCACCATGACGGTTTCGCCGGTCAGGTGATGCACGGTGAGCGCGGTCGCATAGCCCTCCGCTATCCACAGGCGTTTTCCCGCCTGTTTCTGCCCGTCGATGAGATGGCATGCCCCTTTGACCTGCCCGCCTTTCAGGGTGCGCTTGAGCCCCTCAGCGTTAATAAGCTGGAGGTTAACCAGCGTGCCGGACTCGTCATACAGCGGCACCACCACATCACCGGCGCGGTAGGCCACGCCGCCGGTTTTGTGAGACGCGGTCAGCGTCAGACATTCCAGAGCGGCAAAGCCCTTGCGGGTCAGGTAGGCGTTACCGGTTCCGGGACAGGTTTTCTCCAGCAGCCTGACGGCCAGCGCGGCCGCCGCTTTGCGGTCGGCCTCCGTTCCGGCTTCTGCGGCTGCCATCACCTCCGGGGCCACCGGCGGCATATTGCCGGTGACGGCGCTCACCTTCCCGGCGGCCTCGGGTGCCGATATGCCGAACACCTTCTCAACCAGTTTCAGACCGTCACCGGCGCCGCACCGGTTGCAGTACCATGTGCCGCGCCCTTCCAGGTCATCAAAGCGAAAGCGGTCGCTACGGGCATCACCGCCACAAATCGGGCACGCCTGAGGCCGGTTTTTTATCACTTTCATGCCCAGCGCCGGGAGAATGCGCGGCCAGTGGCCGCACGCCTGTTTTACCGTGTCCGTTACGTTCATTTTCATGGTTTTTCTCTCCCTCAGTGCAGTACAGGCGATGTCAGGTGGCGGGCGCAGAGCTCATCCATCACGGCGAGCCCAAGGAAGGACAGCGCCGGGGCGGCTTTCAGCGGCCCGGCCTGCATCAAATCTTCCAGTAATGCACAGGCAATCAGACGGCCTTTTTCCTCGCCATGCTGGCGCAGGTAGAAGCCCTCCAGCTCGGCGGCTATGGCACTTTCCAGCGCGTCGAGGGTGAGGTGAGGATAGCGGTGCTGGCGTTCGCACAGGGTCAGCCAGGCACAGGCCACGGCGCGGCGATACAGGGCGGCACGCAATACGGGCGGCAGAGGCGTTTTCATACGTTGCCCTCCCCGGTGAACCAGCGGTGGTTGCAGCGCTCGACCACGCCGTCGAGCTGGGCGGTCATCAGGTAAATCACGGAGGTGAGCTGTAACTGCTGAGTCGGGTCACGACGCAGGGAAGTACAGTCCTGCACCTGCATCAGCTCGCCGACGAACTGGCCGACGTTACGCAGGTGCTCCAGGCATTCGAGGTCTTTGACGGTGATGGCGGGCTGTTTCATGCGCGCACCTCCGCCACCGGCAGACGCCCGGCAAATGAGAGGACGTAATCGCGAACGAGGGAAAGGCGTGCGGCGTGCTCGTCACCGGCGACGGCGCGGAGCATACAGATACGGGGCTGACGGTCTGCGCGGCGAACAGCGGCAAACACAAAGACAAACTGCGGGTGTGACGGGGTGAGGGTCGTAGCCATAGGGGCAACCTCCTTTGTTAGCTGAATACAGCCACCACCGGAGTTCCTACGCTCATGGGTGGTAGCCCGGACGGGGGTAGGAATACCGGCAACAAAGGAAACCGGCCAGCCCGGAGGCTGCCCCGCCCGGGCCACCATTATAAAGATGCTGCAATGGCTAAAAAACCAGTGCGCAAATAATGGGTGCACGAGAGCACAGACACAAAAAAAGACGCATGGCGCGTCTGGTGTCGCCTTTGTTTCGCTCGGGTTCCTACGCCCGGCTGCCGATTTTGCGACAGCGATAAAACTATACCTGGAAACGGCGAAGGGAAGCAAGCCAGAAAAAGGGGCTTTTTGCGGAACGGGCATCATCATGCGTCATAACCCCGGTTGCGTTCGGCGATACGGTCAGCCATCCACCCGGTGATTTCCGACTGCGCCCACGCCACGTTTTTCCCGCCGAGGGAGATTTGTTTCGGGAAAGCCTCCCGGCTGATGAGGTCGTAAATCGTGGAGCGGGACAGCCCGCACAGATGCATCACTTCGGGCAGGCGGATAAAGCGCTCGTGAACGGCGTCAGAGACCGGCATCAGCGGCGCGGCAGGGGCAGAAGACGGGGAAGAAAAAGCGGTTTGCATCGGGCTACCTCATAAAGTCCATACAGTGCCGGTCGTGTCCGTCCGGCTTCGGGTAGCTCTCTATTTTGTGAATATTTTCCCCGAGGGCAACAAGTCATTTTGTAGTAGTCCACGACACAACAGGCTAATTTTTAAGCAAAAAAAGATGCTGGCCTATATTGGCCCTTATTGGCCTTTATTGGCCATTGTTGGCAAAGGCATTAATTGCTTAATGGAATTTTAAATTAACTTTTTATTCCAAATAATTCTAAAAACTCAAAAACAGTCAGCGGTTAATAAACAGTCAGGGTGAACAGTGGTGAACAGTGGGTGAACAGTCACCCCCTCAACTGCTCACCCTTTATCTTACTGTATTACTTATATTTTTTCTTATGGTGAACAGTGGTGAATAGTTAATAGTAAAAAAACAAACGGTGAGTATGCTTTTCCTGAGACCTTTCTCTGGCAAGCCGGGTTTTGACGTCCTGTTTGTGCCAGCACTGCCACAACCGTAACAGGTCGTGTTGTTGTGTGTGCCCCGGCAGAATCACCTCATGTTGAAATCACGAGGAAACCTGCCATGACCGACACCCCCTTTATCCCTGATTACCTGAAACCGGCGCTGGAGCGACTGGCCGCAGCCAGAGAGGCCCATCTTGAACAGGCCCGCCGGATGGAGGACACCCTGACGGCCATCACCCGCGCAGAGGAGCAGAAAGCGGCGCTGGAGCAGGACAACGGCAGCGACACCCGCACCTGGCGCGCTGCTTTCCGTGCCGGGGGTGCCATGCTGACCGATGAGCTGAAAAGCGGCCATATCGAGCGAGTGGCCCGCCGGGAGCTGGCGCAGGAATGTGACAACCTGACCGAAGTGCTGGCCTTTGAACGTGACCTGCTGAAAGTCGCCTGCAACAGCACCGCGCGTGCATTCCGCCAGGCGCATCATGCCGTACTGTCTGAATACGCTAAGGAAGAGCTCGACCGCGCGCTGAACGACACCCTCGGGCCACTGGTCCGGGCGATGGTGCTGAAAGCGGATGTGATGGCAAACCCGCTCGCCAACACCATCGGCCATCAGGGCTACACCGAGCCGGAGAAGGAGGTCATGCATCAGGTGGTGACCTTCCTGACCAGGAAAGTGAGCGCCTTCTCCGTCACACCAGCCGATGAGCCGGTGCTCTCCCTGACCGGCTTCCCGGCCGTTGCGCTTCCGCATATGGACCACGACGCCGCCAGCACGCCCGGCGAACGTAAGGTCTGGCAGGAGAAAATCCGTCAGCGCGAGGCTGACCTGAAAGCGCGGGGGCTGCTGCCATGATGCACTGTCCGTTCTGCAAAAAGTCGGCGCATGCCCGCACCTCCCGCTATCTGTCGGAGAACGTCAAACAGCGCTATCACCAGTGCACCAATATTGAGTGCTCGGCGACGTTCCGCACCACTGAAGCCATCGACGAGGTTATCCGGCCCCCGGCGGAGAAAGCGCCGCCTGTCGCGGAGCCGGTCACACCCCCGGCACCCCGTAAAGTGCAGGGCTGCTACAGCTCGCCATACCGTCATTAATCAGGGGAGAACTGACCATGACCACCCTTACGCTACAGCAGGCCTTTGAAGCCTGTCAGAAGAACGAAACCGCCTGGCTGAACCGTAAAGCCGAACTGGCGGCCGCAGAGCAGGAATATCAGGAACAGGTGCTGGCCGGGGATGACCGTATACCGGGCAGAATGCAGACACTGCGCGATATTATCGATGTCAAAAAATGGGAGATAAATCAGGCCGCCGGGCGCTATATCCGCTCTCATGAAGCGGTGCAGCGCATCAGTATCCGCAACCGGCTGAATGACTTTATGCAGGCGCACGGGACAGAGCTCGCCGCCACGCTCGCCCCGGAGCTGATGGGACTCAGCCAGCAGCCCGCACTCCTGACCGGCCACGCGCTCGACCGTTCGGCGCATTACCTGCGCGAAGCGCTGTCCGTGTGGCTGAGTACCGGTGAAGAAATTAATTATTCCGCAGAAGACAGTGATATTTTAACGGCCATCGGATTCAGGCCTGACGCGGCTTCGCGGGTGGATAATCAGGAAAAATACACCCCCGCACAGAGCCTGATTTATGCCCGCCGGCGCACGGAACTGGCCGACCGGTAGCCCCCGCAAACAATCCCCGAAAATACCGCTATTTTTCCCGAATTAAGCCATGCATCCACAGGGTGCATGGTTTTGCATGCGCTTTCCCGTCCCGTCACTCCCTTCGCAGCCCTGTCCCGGCGCGGCCTGAGCCCCCGGATGCACCTGCATGAAAACCAACCCACGAAGCGGGCAGGCGAGGCGGGGAAAGCACTGCGCGCCAGCGGTAAAGAATTTATTTAATGATATTTAATTTGGCGGCCTGAGCGCGTTGCTGCGCTGTGCGGGTTCGCGGGAGTGTCGGTGGATGGTGCGGCGCTGTTCGGGGGCGTGACGGGCTTTTGAGGTGGTAAGTCGAGGGGTAAGAAAAAGCCCCCACCGGAGAAGGCGAAAACCAGTTATCCCTGCATTCGTTGAATCTATTCTTAAGTTGCTATTTCCCTGACTTATTCAGGTCTGCGACAACCTGATCCTCGCCATGCACCTGGATGAAAATAGACCCATGAAGCGGGCAGGCGAGGAGGAGAAAGCATTGCGCCCCAAAGTGGGGCCTACAAGTCGAACTCTTTGGCGTTAAAGGCAGATGCACCGTAATAATTAAACCCAAGATTATAGAAAATTTTTGTGTCTATCCTTATTTTTTCCCATAAAAGCGAGTCAGTTATATTTCTTTTTAACAGAAAGGCGACTTCACCGGATGCGAAATCACGTAAGAAACAATAACTATCATCTTTCCTAATAACCGCCCCGCCAAATTTTAATAAACAAGTATCTTTATCAAAAACAGGCCCACGTATTTTATTTTTAACTTCGGGTGCAACGTTTTTACTTTTTGTTATTGAAAAGTAACGCCTAGAGTCTTCATATTTTTTGTTTACATATAACTGACGAGCATACCAAAATTGGTTTTCAATATTTACATCACCCTCAGTAAAAGATCTCCTCCAATAGTATTCTGCAAGTTCATTTTCTTGAGGATAAAAGTCAGTTAGTATTTTTGCGAGTCGACCATTACATTCTTTATCAGCAGGATAATACCCCAAGACTGTTTCCATAATATTTCTAGCCTTAGAAACATCTCCATTCTTTATATATGCTTTTGATAACGCAATTGATATGAAGGTACTAGCACTATTTTTACTAAATGCTTTTTCCAACGAAGCTATTGCCCCTTTATTATCATTTAATAAAGAACTCAATTTAGATTCTGACTCCAAAAGAAACTCTGAATCTGGATGTTTTTGCAAGCCAATATGTAAGGTCGATACAAATTCTTTGATTAATTCTTTTAAAGTCTTGTCGTCAATTATTTGAGAATTGATAATCGTTGATATTTTTTCCAGATGAATTTTACACAAAGTATGATAACTATGTACATTATTATTATCATGACCACTCCGGATATTATTCAACGCATATTCACGAGCACGAGAAAGAAATCGTTCTCGCTCTAAATCATTTCCACCTTTCGCTCTTTGAAGTTCAAGCTCGGAGCGAGTGTGATTTATTGTTGGGTTGTATGGCGCAATCTCTGCTGCAATATCTAAATGTTGTTCAGCAAGTCTAAAGTTGGGATTTTTACGTTTCATTTCGAAAATAGCAATCTGCTGATGATAATAGTCATCAAACTCCCCAATTTGCCTTGCTGAATCATAGATTCTTCTAATGATTAATGGATCATTAAATAACTCCATTAGATTCCTAGCTTTGATAATTTCTCTATATGCCTTTTTATCAGATGAATAACCAACATCCAAAGAATCAATCAAATCAAAATATAAATCCTCTCTATCTGCTTCATTTAGCATTGTACGTTCAAAAACAAACTCTGCAATTAAAGGATGCCTAGCCTGATAAGAATAGTCATCATTGGCAGATGAATTTATAACCTGAACAATATTTTCAAGAGGACTAAAAAACCTCTGCTTAAATATTTCGAAAGGAACACCAAATATCCTATGTATTATACCTGTACGAACCGGCACACCTAAACGATTGAGAGCACATATAGTTCTGTAAATTAACCTTGCCTGCTCAGGCTCAATATTGTTATATTCATCAAAAACAATATCCTCAAAAGATTTCCCCATAGTGACTTCATAAAGCGCGACCAATATTTGCCTATTCGCTTTATTTCTAAATGCTTCCTCTTGTTTTTCACGAGCCAAATCTTTAATAAGACCCATGCACTGAAACTTCTCTAATTTATCCAAAAGATCTTTAATTTCTTTTTCTTTCAAATAGGGTAAATTATATTCCCTTGAAACATAAGAGTGCAATGGTTCACATTCCATATTCCACTCATTCCCCCTCTCTGAGGAAATTATAGTAAGCTTGGTATTAGAAGATATCCCTCTCTTTATAATTGTTATTATTTCAGAAATATGAAAGGATGGTTTATCAATGAATAAAAATATTCTATCACTTGCTCTCTCACATATTTCAAAGATAGCATTAACATCTATTTTTATTGAGGATTCCCAGTATAATGCGATGCGATCATATTCTATTGCAGAATCCCATGCAATACGCTTTAGGGTTATGGTTTTTCCAGAACCTCCATGCCCTTTAATTAAAAAGAAATCTACAATTGCATTTCTCTCAATTTCCTCAAGTAAAACAACCTCACTAATTATTGTATCTGTGAGAGCTCTGCGACAATCATAAGACTCTTTAATTGACTCCCACCCATATGAATTCCCTTTATAAAAATCTGACGGATCAATTCTATTAGTAGGCATGTCTGAACGGATAAAAATGAGTTCACTGGAGAGTAACTCTAAAGTTTTAGATGAGAGTTCTAAATTGTTACTATTTAAAACACGCTCTATCTCATGCTGCTTTTTAACTCTCGGAATATTCCGCAAAGCGATATCAGCAGTTTGATCTAAGGAGTTTATGAAATCCTCAAAGGTTCCTTTAAGAGGTGTTATTCTTTTCTTCTCCCACATACGTACTTCAGCATCAGACAATGACGGGGTAACAGTATAGAACCTTGGTCTTTCGTCTAAGTTTTCGCTCAAGGATAAAAGTGTTTGTCTAAGATCCGAATCATCCAAGCTATACCCTATAAAAACAATAGTATACTGATGTCCATGTTCATCCAAACGATTAAACAAACGATCTCGATTACGTTTATGCGTCACATATTGGTCAGGAGTTAATATTAATGGGATCGTTAAATCATCAATTTTAGTAATGCAACCATGAAGTTTTACATAACAAATGGAGTCAGTTGTTCTGAGTACTTCATCAACCCTATCACTATTTTTATATATACATTTAATATTTTGAGTTTTATTTAACTGCTTTTGGTAAGCTCTCTCGATCACTAAATCATAGTTTGTAGTATAAATCGCAACCCATCTAAATGTCGGTATCTTTAGATGAAATTCAGCTGGCTCAAATTCTTCAAAATAGTCTCTAACAAACTGTTGCACAGTATGAATGTCAGTTTCTGAAATGGCTAACTCCGCTACCGAGGATAATGTCTTAGTTGTTTTTTCTTCCCCAAAATACTCTTTCGAAAGAATATTTGCCAAATCATTTCCTTTAGGAGCTTCTTTCCCGCTTTGCGCTATAGCCCCAATAGTGGCACCGGAACCTAAAAAAAGAACAACACGACCTGAGTTGATGTTTTGACTTAAAATATGAGGAATATCCATAGTAACTATAACTCCAACAATTATTGTTAATCATAGTTGCTACACTACTGCTGAAAAAAAGTCCAGAAGCCAATCCCAAGGTTATGATCTATATGATATTATAGTAATTAATTTGCTATTGAACATCCATCTTTAGCATAGTCATAGGGCGATACGCTGCTTTGACGGTTTACATCTAGGAAATCAGCCCACCACTGTACCATCAATCGGCGTTCATCTATGTGCTCTGATGTATGAATATACGCTGCACGTACATTATTACGCTCCGAATGGCTCAACTGCCGTTCTATCGCGTCATCGCTCCATAACCCTGACTCACCGAGCGCACCTCGCGCCATCGTCCTGAATCCATGCCCGCAAACCTCGGTTTTCGTGTCATACCCCATGGCACGCAACGCACTATTCACCGTGTTTTCACTCATAACTTTGGCCGCGTCGTGATCCCCTGGGAACAGCAGCTCTTTATCACCACTAATCTGCTTAAGCTGCTCTAACAAAATCATCGCCTGTCGACTGAGAGGAACAATATGCTCCTCTTTCATCTTCATGCCACGATACGAGTAACGCACACCTTTAATTTCTTCTCGTTTTGCAGGTACTCGCCATAGAGATTTATCGAAGTCGAACTCATCCCAACGCGCAAAGCGTAACTCGCTGGAACGTACAAAAGTTAGCAGAGAAAGCTCAACCGCGATCCGCGTCATTACACGGCCACGATATGCAGCAAGACGAGCAAGAAACTCAGGGAATCGGCTAGAGGGTAAAGCAGGATAGTGTCGTGCTTTGGTTGTTGATAAAGCACCGGCCATATCGCTAGCGGGATTAGAGTCGATGTAATCGTTCTGAACAGCATAACGCATAATGGCCGTGACACGCTGCTGAAGACGCTGGGCAACGTCATGCTTGCCACTGGCATCAACCTTTTTAATCGGGGCTAACAGGTGGCTGGTTTTGAGCTGGCGAATGTCGGACGAACCGATATGAGGGAAGATATAAAGCTCAAGATAGCGAAGAACACGCGATCGATGGTCTTCACTCCAGCGCTTGTTACTGGCGTGCCATTCACGAGCAATGGTTTCAAAAGTATATGCACCCGAATTCTCGGCCTGAGCTTCTTTCTGTTCGGCTTTTGGGTCAATGCCCTGTACTAACAGCTTTTTAGCTTCGTCGCGCTTGGCTCTTGCCTGAGCAAGCGTCACAGTAGGCCAAACACCAAAAGCAAGGCGATCCTCTTTTTTGTCAGAGGGGCGTCTGTATTTCATGCGCCAGTATTTAGATCCCTTAGCCGAAACTTCGAGATACAAACCGCCGCCATCGGCCATTTTGTAGGTTTTGTCTTTGGGCTTCGCGGTCTCTACCTGCCTGGCGTTGAGCTTCATTTTGGGGGCACATTTCTAATCGAAGTTAAGATGCCCCCAATTATGCCCCCAATGACATCCGGATTTCAACGGACAACCTCGGACGACTCAGGACATAAAAATCTCTGCAAGCATTGATTTTTAAGGGAAAATTGGACTTTCTCGGATGGTCTTGGAAGTACTAATGGTGCCGAAGGCCGGACTCGAACCGGCACGTATTTCTACGGTTGATTTTGAATCAACTGCGTCTACCGATTTCGCCACTTCGGCACTGAAGGGGATGCGGAAACGTTCTGGATTATACCTGTCGGCGGCGGTCATGCAAGCGACAGCGTGTCGTCATCGCGCTAAGTGTTGAAAAAAACAGCGCTATCCTGCGCGACGTCACCTTTTACGACCGTTCCGGAGCGCCAATGCCACCAGCAACCCTCCTCTCACCACCCCGCGACCCCAACTCCACCTACCAGCCATCCCCCTTCTCCCCCAGTACTCCCAAACCCCACTCAAGCTTATCTCAAATTTTTCTCATTTCATTCTCACCTGCATCCCTATCACAATCCATCTCTCCCCAAACAAATCCCCTCACCAATCGCCAAATATCT
>ENA-OWPP01002014-OWPP01002014.1-human-gut-metagenome-genome-assembly--contig:-NODE-2014-length-15042-cov-3.018816_pt1 | contig 15042 bp, 7 predicted proteins | sample MGYA00248265_ERZ651848 | MGnify/ENA primary metagenome ERZ651848 (study PRJEB26924, sample SAMEA4378233) | human gut metagenome | biome: human gut; feature: human-associated habitat; material: faeces...
TGTAGACCTTTTTCAGGATTTCCTTGGTTTCGTCGGAGAAGCGCACTTCGCCGAGAGAGGACAGGGCCAGCTTTTCCGAATCAAGGTCGTCCTTGACCCAGTTGCACTGCCATTCCGGGTAGGCGTAGATCATGGCCCGGCCGCCAGCCAGGCTGCCTACGATGGGGTTGCCGTCAAGATAGATTTTCTTGTTGTTCAGCACCTTTTCAAACAGCTTGGCGCGGGTGATGAAAACGCTCTCGCCCTTGCACTCGTCGTAGGTTTCAACCAGAAACTTCAGGCGTTCCGGGTCCATGTTCTGCGAAGTGTCAAGCAGGGCCGCCTTCTGATCCTGAATGCGCTGTTCCAGATCGCTCCAATCAATTGCGTATCCCATATAACGTCTCCTTTTCTTTTTTGCTTTTCATTACATGCCTTGAATCCGGCGTATCTTGGCTTTGGTAGATGCAAATTGTTTGCCATATCCAGAAAGGAGAGGGTTTAGAGGAAAGTTGTTTTATTTTAATAAAGTTATAAAAATCACAATATAGATGTTTCCCATCGTGGGCGCCCCTGTACCGGGTTGCTGTCCATGTCGATACAATCTGTACCCAATCTGGTACGCTTTGCGTTTATTATTGTTATACGGATGCCTCCAGTTTTACCTTTCGCCAGCCAAGCTGGCATGATCCGTTGCGGTAGGAAAATGTGTCGCATTGGAGCGTAGACGACCATTTTTTGAGTCAGGAGCGACTGAAAGCTGTTTTATATTGTTATTATAATATGTTGTATGCACTTCCCGTGAAGGGGTATGCGGACGGCTGGGAGGGGCTTTCCGATTCACCCGGAACAGGCATCAAAAATGCAAAAGGACAAGTATAAGGGCAAACGGTTCCTGCATACAGATATGCCTACCCCGCAATAAGGAGACGAAGGAAATGGACGGCATCGTGTACAACATCCAGAGGATGTCCACCAAGGATGGCCCCGGTCTGCGGACTACGGTCTTTCTCAAAGGCTGCCCGCTGCACTGCCCGTGGTGCAGCAACCCCGAATCCCAGAATTTCAAGCCGCAGCTCATGTTTTTTTCCAATCTATGCGTGGGGTGCGGCGTTTGCGAACGGGTTTGCCCGAACGGTGCCGTGGTCAAGATCGGCGATGTGTACAACCGGGATCGTTCGATCTGCACGGATTGCGGCCTCTGCGTGGAAAGCTGCCCCTCCAAGGCGCGGGAAATGTCCGGAAAACGTATGACCGTGGAAGAAGTCATGCGCGTCGTGGACAGCGACAGCTTGTTTTATGGCAATTCCGGCGGCGGCGTGACCTTTGGCGGCGGCGAGCCCACAGCGGCGGGAGCGTTTCTGTTGGGGTTGCTCGACGCGTCCATACGCCGGGGCTACCACATCTGTCTGGATACCTGTGGTGTTTGCGAACCCGAGCGCTTCAGGAAGATCATGAATCAAGTCGAGCTGTTCCTCTTCGACTGTAAACATATGGATCCGGATGAACATAAACGTTTGACCGGGCTCGACAATGTGCTCATCCTCCAGAATCTGCATGCTCTCTTTGAGGCAAAGAAGGCGTTGCGCATTCGCGTGCCCCTTATGCCCGGCATCAATGATACGGAAAAGAACATCGCGCAGATGGCCGCGTTTCTTCATAAGCACGGGCACAACGAGGTCGACGTGCTGCCGTGTCATACGTTCGGGCACAGCAAGTACGCCGCCTTGAACCTTGCCGATCCGGTCATGGTTCCCTACCAGCCGGAGGAACTCGCCGCTGCGCTGGAGCGTTTTGCCAAATATGACCTTAAGGTCACTATAGTGTGAGTCTTTCCGGGAGATTCCCGCGCCTGAACTTGCGGCAAGGAGGATGCCTTGTACCGGTGGACTGAAGGGCGCGGGGAATCACATAACCTGTCTCCTCACTCGGTGGGGTTCCGCTTGTAGAGGGAAGGTGGGGGCTGAGCGTTCGTTCCCGTGGCCGTCGGACTGTTGCGATATGGGCGCTGGCCATTTTTTATTCTGCCAGCACCAACGAGCATCCGGCGACGACGAGAAAGACCTTCCGGGCGCTGGCTGCGATGAGCTGGTTGGCAGGCCGTCGCAGTAATTACGGCTGATCCGGTCGGAGGCGATGCCGCCGAGCCCGGTTTCTCCTGATACCAGAATCCATCGGCAGTTTGAGCGTTCCATCAGGGCGAGCAGCGCGTTTACTTCCGTGCGTACGGCGGTTTCGAAGGCCGTCAGATCCTCCGGTTCCGGCAGGGCGAACAGTATGTTCGACACCCACAGCGTTACGCAGTCGATCAGGATTGTCGGCCTTTCCTGGGCGGCTTCCCCGGCATCCTTGGGAGAGCTGCCCACGCCGGATTCTGGAGGTTGCTCCGGAGAAACGGAGGCAGCGGCTTCGAGAAAAAAGGCCGGGAACATGACGGAGATCCGCTTCGCAAGATGCAGAGGGCACTCCAATGTGCTCCAGTGCGGCGGGCGGCGGTCCCGGTGCCGCCGGATCCTTTCATGCATAGACGGATCGTCGGGCCTGACTTCGGCCGTGGCGACGTAGAGCACGGGGCCGCCCGTCCGTAGCGCCTGCGCTTCCGCCCGTGCACTCTTACCGCTTCGCGTGCCGCCGAGATAGAGCGTCAACTCCGTTTTTTCCATCATCTTTTTCCTTTCCGACGCCGAGAATGGGAAGCTGTCGGCGGAATGTGTTTCAAGCCCTGCTTCAGAAAACGGACGTTGATATCCAGAGTACTGGATTATCGATGCTCTCAGAAGCAGGGCTCCAACCCGTTGGTTGAACGGAACCAGTTGGAAAGCCGCCTTCCGTGTGCCTTACCGCAGGCAGCAGGCAACCAGAACGGCACTCTCCGTCAGCTCGATGAGGCAGCCGAAAACGTCGCCGGTGACACCGCCCAGCCGTTTTCTGGCGGCGGACAACAACAGCCAAGCCACGAGCAGAGCGGCGATGAGTGCGGTGACCCCGCGCCCGCCATTGAGTGCGCAGATGCCGAGGCCGATGCCTAAAGCGAGCATGTCATGCCGTTTGGTCACGCCATTATGCAGCGCCGCGCCAAGGCCCCCCGGTCGGGCTGAGGGGACGTGCATCGCCGGAAAGACCATGCTTCGCGCCAGTGCTCCGGCCATGCAGCAGGCTCCCGCAAGGGTGAGGAGGCCGCTCCAGCTTCCGTCGAACGACGCCGCCAGTGTGCACAGTGCCGCGGCCTTGAGCGCCAGCACGAAGAACAGTGCGGCTCCGCCGAAGGTGCCAAGCCGGGAGTCCTTCATGATTTCCAGCCGCCGTTCCGGAGGGGCTTCCACGAGGAGGCCGTCGCCGCAGTCCGCCACGCCGTCGAGATGCAACCCGCCGGTTATGAAGACCCAGACGAGGCACCCGATGACCCCGCCGAGCTGGGCGGGCAGGAGCAGGGTCGCTAGGGCCACAGCCAGCGCCGCGAGCAGCCCGACGATAAGTCCAATGGCAGGCAGCCATACGATCACGCCCTGGAAGGTAGGGGGCAGCGGGGCGGAGCCGACGGGCAGCCGGGTGAAGAAGCCGAGGGCGGCGCGGAACTTCATCGGTTGATATCCAGTTCTTTGAGCGTTCGCATTTCGGTGAGAATACGCACGGAAGCATCAATAAGAGGGTAGAGGAGCACCGCGCCCGTGCCTTCGCCGAGACGCAGCCCCAGATCCAAGTAAGTGGGGATATTGAGGTGATTCATGAGGATGCGGTGGCCCGGTTCAAAGGACGAATGCGAACCCACAAGCATGTCGCGCACGCCGGGCCGGATGCCGATGGCAATGGCCGCAGCTGCTCCGGCGATGAAGCCGTCCACCACCACGGGGATGCGCAGTGACGCGCCACCGAGCATCAAGCCCGCCATCGCGCCGAGCTCAGGCCCGCCGACTTTGGCCAGTACGTCCACCGCGTCTGCGGGATTGGGGCGGTTGCGTTCAATGCCCTGCCGGATGAGTTCGGCCTTATGCCGGACACGTTCGGATGGGATGCCGGAGCCGATGCCCGTGACCCCTTCAACTGGTGCTCCGGTCAGCACAGCGGCAACCGCAGAGGAAGGCGAGGTGTTGCCGATGCCCATTTCTCCGGCGGACAACAGGGTGACACCTTTTTTCGCTTCTTCACGGGCCATGTCGATGCCCACCTGCACGCAGGCCAGCGCTTCTTCTCGAGTCATGGCGGGGCCTTCACTGAAGTCGCGTGCCGCGTGGACGACCTTGCGCCGGACAAGCCCCTCGGCACCTCCGACATCGCCCTTTATGCCCACATCCACTACGGTCAGGCTAGCCCCAGCATTGCGGCAGAAGGCGTTGATCGTACCTCCGCCCTTGAGGAAGTTGCGGACCTGAATTTCGGTCACTTCCTGCCCGGTGGCGCTCACGCCCTTGAGGGTGATGTCGTGGTCGGCGGCGAACAGAACCACGGATTTTTTGGGGAAGGATGGGCATGTCCGCCCGGTTATCCCGGCAAGGCGGATGGCGAGTTCCTCAAGCTTGCCGAGGCTTCCGGGGACTTTCGCAAGGCTGTCGAGCCGTTCTTTCACGGCCTGCGCGGCCTGTTCCGAATAGGCGGGAATCGTCAGGTTGTTCATCATGCCTTCCTTTGTGTTTGAGGTTTTCTCCGGCGGCAGACGCTACCGCTTTCCCAAGAGGCTGCCGGGGGTTAGCCCTACAGCAGTGCCAGGCCTATGCCGATCATGCCGATGTTTAAGGCTTCAAAAAGAGTAAAGACGACCCCGTGCCAGACCAAGACGTATGGCGAGAAAAATGTGTCCGGGAAGGTGCCGTGGTTCCGTCCCCTAGCCATAGATGATTGACGATCCGCCCGCCGTATGCGGCGAGGCCGCCGGGTTTCCCCTGCGCTCCGGCCGAGAACATCCGCGTGTTGGGGGTGCGCCGGAGTAGGGGGGCGAGACGGGTGGCCAGTGTCCCTTCAGGCAGACGGGATGGATCCTATTCTGCGGTTCCCCGAACAGGCAGTCCATTGGGAGCGCGGCAGGCAGTAGTGCGAGTCCGAAGGGGTTCATTTCAGCCCCATGCTTCGATAAATCGTTTCCATGTCCGAATTGGCACGGACAACGTCCGCCAGTCTGTCCAGAGCTTTTTCCAGATCGTAGCTCGCAAGGCAGCGCCTTTGTGGTGTCAGGCCCAGATCGGTGCGCACATGGTCGATCCACGTCCGGCGGAAAGTATCGTCGTCAAAGACGCCATGCAGGTAGGTGGCCCAGCGCCGCCCCGAGACATAGCCGCAGATGCGCTCCGCTTCGGAAGGATAGGCGCGGTCGGCCCGCAGGAACAGCGGCAGGGCCGAAGGGCCGTGATCGGTGAGGCCGTGGTGGATTTCATAGCCGCCGGACGGCACGCCGAGCGGGGTTTCAGCGCGGGCCACGCGCACGAGCGTCTTGTCGGCTGCGAAGGTCGAGCGCAGATCCATAAGCCCGAGCCCCGGCACTTCCGGCGCGGCGGACTCGATGCCGTGGGGATCGAGGATGGCCCGGCCCAGAATCTGCAACCCGCCGCAGATGCCGAAGATCCATTTGCCGCGTTCGGCGTGCCCGAGGATATTGTCCGCCAGCCCGCTGCGGCGCAGGTCGTCGAGGTCGGGGACCACGCTTTTCGAGCCCGGAAGCATCACCACATCGGGGTCGCCCCATTCCTCCGCACGGCGCACCGGACGCAGGCGGACGTCGGGTTCGGCGGCGAGCGGCGCAAAGTCGGTGTAATTGGATACGTGCCGCAGCATGACCACGGCGATGTCCAGTGTCCCCGCCTTTTTTTCCCCGCAGTCGGTGTGTCCCCATGAGAAGCCCGCCATGTCTTCTTCGGGAATGTTGAGGTCGCGTATATAAGGAATGGTGCCGAGCACGGGAGTTCCCGTATGGTCGAGCATGTATTCGTGGGCCGGGCCGAGCAGGGAGGCGTCCCCCCGGAACCGGTTGACGATATAGCCGGTGAGCAGGCGGCGTTCGGCGTCGGTGAAGGTCATCCACGTTCCGAGGAAGGAGGCGTAGACCCCGCCCCGGTCGATGTCTCCGACGAGCAGCACGGAAGCCCGCGCATGTTCGGCCATGCGCATGTTGACAACATCGTGCTCCTTGAGGTTGATTTCGCCGGGGCTGCCCGCGCCTTCAAGAACGACGATGTCGCATTCGGCCGCGAGGCTGTCATAAGAGTCGGTGACGGCGGACCAGAGTTCCCTCTTTTTCCCGAAATATTCGAGGACGTCCATATGTCCCAAGGGCTGCCCGAGGATGACGACTTGCGATCCCGTATCCGAGTGCGGCTTGAGCAGAATGGGATTCATGCGCGCATCGGGGTCTGCGCGGGCCGCCTGCGCTTGCACGATCTGTGCCCGGCTCATCTCGTCGCCATTGGCCGTGACGCCCGAATTCAGAGACATGTTCTGAGCCTTGAACGGGGCCACATTGTAGCCGTCTTGCCGGAAGATGCGGCAGTAGGCCGCTGCGAGGATGCTCTTGCCCGCGTTTGAAGAGGTTCCCTGCAGCATGAGGGCTGGAGTGCGGCGGGAGGAGCGCCCGGCGGGGAAGACGGAAGAGGAGCCGGAGATGGGGAAGTCCGCGGGGGAAGGGGAAATCTTTTTCAAAGAAAGGTCCCCTTCGTCTTTTTCCCGGTTTTTCATCCTTCCGTAAGCGAGCAGGGGAGTATCCGCCGCGCTTTTCTTTGGGACATCGCCTTCCTCCATTACTTCCCGCAGTGCGCCGGCGAGCCTGTGGTGTTCCTCGGGGAAACGGACGGCGGCGCGGAACCATGTTCCGTCGTCGAGTCCGTAGTAGTTGGAACAGTCGCGCACGGCGATCCCGAAACTCCGCAGCAGGATGCCGTACAGGTCTTTGGGGGCGCCTCTCCAGCGGAACAGCACGTAGTTGGCAGAGGAAGGGAACACCTCCACGCCGGGGAGGCCGGATAGGACGGCTGCGAGATCGGCGCGGCGTTCGGCATTTTCCGCACGGGCCCGTTCCGCGAAGTCTGATGTGTCGCCGAGCGCGGCCACGGCTGCGGACAGCGCAAACACGTTGACGTTCCACGCGGGCAGATCGGCGCGGACGGCTTCAGCCAGTTCGGCCGAGGCCGCCAGATAGCCGATGCGCACCCCCGGCAAGGCATGGAATTTGGTCAGCGAACGCAGTACTACGCCGTTGGAGGGCATCCGGCGCAGGATCGACACATCGGCTTCCGGCCCGGCGTATTCGATGAAGGCCTCGTCGATGATCCAGAGCAGGTCGGGCCGCGCCGCCAGCAGGGACAGGCATTCGTCGGGCGTGCGGAACAGCCCCGAAGGGTTGCAGGGATTGGCCAGAAACACCGCCGAACCCGAGGGCGTTTCGGCAAGCCCGGCCAGCAGATCGCCGGAAGGCTGCCCGTCCGCACCGGAACCGATGCCGCCCCAGAGCGGGTTGCTTTCCAGCCCGGCAAGGCGGCAGGCCAGCGCGTATTCGCTGAACGCCGGTTCGACGATGGAAACGCAGGGTGCGCCGCGCCTTTTGAGTACGCGGGCGAGGGCGTGGATGAGCTCGTTGCTTCCGTTGCCGAAGGCGAAGCGGCCGGCGGGCAGGCCGTATCGGCGTGCCGCAGCGGCAAGGGCCTCCTCGGCGTTGGGCGAAGGGTAGGCCGCGAGGCCCGTATTCGCCCTGACCAGCGCGGCACGGAGGAACTCCGGCGCGCCTTCGGGGCGGACGTTTACGCTGAAATCAAGCAGGGACGCGGGATCGCGCTTGGACACCGACGCCATGGCGAGAAGGTCGCCGCCGTGTGCATCGAGCTTCATAAGGAACCTCGTTCTGTTGTGGAAATGGGTGCGCCCCCGCCGGGACGGATGGGGATACCGTTTTTTTCGGCGGACAGTGCGGCGAGGATACAGGCGGCGCAGTCTTCGGGGCTGGTCCGGGTCGTGTCCACCACCATCTGGTTGGGCAGGGGGAGGTGAATGTGCCGGGCCTGCCGCTGGGCGTGCGGCCAGTCAGGGGAACGGTCGGAACGTCCGGACTCGCGCTTCCGCAGTTCCTCGTCGTCGCAGAGCACCTGGACGGACAGCAGGGGGATGGCTTCCAGCCTCCCAAGCAGATCCTCGATCCATCTGGGATCCTCGCCGATGACATGGTCGACGATGGTCCATGCTCCGGCTTTCGCCGCCGCCGCGACTCCCGCGTGAAACGTTTCGATGAAGGGCAGGCCGGTCCGTTCGAGGCCGTCGAGGACCGATTCATGGCCGCCTGTGGCCGAACGCAGCAGCTGGTCGATGGACAGCATGAGGCTGCATATGCCGTGCATGGCGTACAGCCTATCCCGCAGGACTTTGGCCAGCGTCGTTTTCCCGGCGCTTGACGGCCCGTTGAGCAGGATAACCTGTCCGATGTTTTCGCATGTTGCTTTGGCCTCGCCCGGGCGGGCGGCTCGGTGTTCGGGACGGCAGGCGGTGAAGTCCGAGGGCGCGGGTCGTCCGGCGTAATTCGCCTCGCCGGTGTTGCCCCAGTACAGATGGACATAGCTGGCGCGCACATTCCCGGCGGCGATGCCGGAATCGGCGTGCCCGGATGCTGTGCGTACGGCGTACAGCGGCGCGTAGCTGCGGTGCAGCTCAATGTCCGACCAGTGGAATTCGTGGCCGCGGAAGACGTCGCCCCCGAGCCCGAACGGAGCGTCTCCAAGCATGGTTACCTCTCGGTAGCCCAATGATTGGATACGTCCGCCCATGCGGGCCGTGGCGTCGATGACCCCGCACATGGGCCAGCTTGCCGTCCTTCCTCCCTTGCCGCCCTTCCCCTCTGAGGCTTCGAGCCGGGTGCACAGGTACATGTATCCGCCGCATTCGGCATAGATTTCTCCACCCTGCTCGGCAAAAGAGCGGATGGCCTCACGCATGGCCGCGTTGCCGGAAAGCTCGCGGGCAAAGACTTCGGGATAGCCGCCCCCGAGATACAACGCGTCGATGCCGGGCGGCAGGGCCGTATCCTCAAGCGGCGAGAACGGCAGCAGTTCCCATCCCCGGGCGGCGAGTGCCCGTTCGTTTTCCTCGTAATAGAAGCAGAACGCCCTGTCCTTGGCGATGCCCATGCGCCGGGGCCGGATGCCGCGCGGAGGAAGGACGGCCCGGGCTTCCGGACGGCGGGCTTCGGTGAGGCTCAGGAGCCTGTCCATATGGACGGAGGATTCCGCAACATCCGCAAGGGCGTCGAGCCACGCCTCCGTGGTACCGGCTTCCTCGGAGGGGAGCAGGCCCAACTGGCGTTCGGGAATCCGCCACGCCTCGTTCCGGGGCAAGGCCCCGAGCAGAGGGGGGAGGCGTTCGCTTTCGAGCGCGCGGCGGAGGATGTCGGCGTGGCGTGGGCTTCCCACGTTGTTGGCAATGACTCCGGCAAGCTGGACGCCCATCCGGGAAGCGTGAAGCCGGAACCCCGCAACGAGTGCGGCGGCGGAGCACGCCATGCCCCGGGCGTTGAACACGAGCACGACGGGGATGCCGAGGGCGCGGGCGCAGTCGGCGGTGCCTCCCGCCGGATCGCCGGGATCGCGGCTGTCGAACAGCCCCATGACCCCTTCGCAGACGCATGCGTCGGCATCGTGGGCGCGGTTGTCCCACAGCGCGCGGACGCCTTCGCGGCCCATCATCCATGTATCGAGGTTGCAGGCGGGGCGCCCGGTGGCCTGAGCGTGGAAGGTCGGGTCGATATAGTCCGGTCCGCACTTGAAGCTCTGCACCTTCAGCCCGCGTCGGGCGAGCGCATGCATCAGCGCGATCCCCGTCGTCGTCTTCCCCTCCCCGGATCGGGGGGCGGCAAGGCAAAATGCGTGAAATGTCGTGTTCATGGCATCCTTCCCAAGTTCTGGGGGAGGGGGAAACTTCCGGAAAAAGGGCCTTCACCCGTTCTCGCCGTTCCCTTGTTTGGGCCTTCGGCGTCATCGGCTCGGCGTTTGTCAGCTTTTTGCATTGCCCCAATATGTGATTATGCACAGCAGGTTGGTGAGCGTTTTCGCTTTTCTTAAGCCGGGAAGAGCCCCTGCGGGAACCGGAGGGCGGAATGCTCGGGAGGGGAACGGCTTCCCTTCCGAAAGGCGCTGTCCCCGTTCCTCCGGTTCCCGCTTCCCCCTATTCCATATACTTCTCCACATAGCCGCGCGGCTCGTACAGGACGCCGGAATCAAGGCGGGTCCGGGGGCCGCCGATAATGATGAGCGTGGACATGTCGACCTCGGCGGCGGGGAACTCGGACAGCTTGCCCAACCATTTGGTTTCCTGCTCCCTGCCCGCGTTTTTGACGTAGGCGCACAGGACGTCTTCGCCCCGATGTTCCCGGAAAACCGCAAGCGTTTCCTCCAGCAGATCCCGCCGCTTGCGCCCGGCGGGGTTGTACAGCGCCACCGGCAGCAGGGATTGGGCTACGGAACGGATGTTGCGGCGCACCTCGTCCGCCGAGACCAGCAGATCGGACAGGCTCACCAGAGAGAAGCCGTTCTGGAGCGGCGCGCCAAGCGAGGACGCAGCGATAGTTGCCGCGGTGATCCCCGGCAGGACCCGGATCGGGATGTCCCTGAAGCGCGGCTCACGGGTGCGCAGTTCGTACAGGAGGCCGGCCATCGCCAGAATCCCGGGGTCGCCCGAGCACACCATGCACACGTTCTGCCCGGCGAGGGCCGCTTCCAGAGCGGACAGGCAGCGCTCCACCTCGCCCTTCATGCCGTTTTGGATCACGGGCTTTCCGGCGATGCGGTCCCGGATGAAGTCGACGTAATGGCTGTAGCCGGCGACGGTGTCACACCGCCTGATCGCCGTGTCGACATCCGGCGTGATGTGGCCGGGGGCGCCCGATCCGAGCCCGGCCACGACGATTTCCCCTTGTCCGCTTTTGGGGACGGGAAGATGCGGCAGACGGGCCAGTGCCAGCGTGACGTCTCCAAAGGCGGATTTCGGGGCGTACAGTGCGGGCTGGGGGATTGAGCCGTATCCGGCGGACAGCAGGCACGCGGCCTCGCACACCGAAGCGGTGCCGACTTTTTCGCGCACTTTTTCCGAGGGTGCGGACACCGGCACGGCATCCAGCTCCTCCGCGCTGTGGAAAGCCACGGGAACCTGCCATGCCTCGCCCAATCCGAGGATAGCCGGTTCGTCCTCCTTCACGGTGCAGGTGGCGATGCCGGCGATGTTTTCCGCGTTCAGGCCGAACTCGGAAAGATACCGTTCCGCGACGAGGCGCAGCTCCTGCGGCTTGACGCCGCGGCGGCAGCCCACGCCGAGGACGAAGGCACGGCTGGAGACATCAAGGTACAGCACCTCTTCCGGAAGCGTGTTTTCGCTATCCCAGAGGACGGCATGGCCGCATGTGACATCCTGCGGGTTCTCGAAGAAGGCAACTTGCCCGGTGGAGGCGAAATGGCGCTCGAAGACTGCACGTGTTCCGCAGAAGGCTATGGGGCTTCCGTCGAGCAGGGCGGCGTTGAGGGCGCGGACGGCTTCCGGGTTGAGGATGCGTGCGTGTTCCTGTGCGGCGGCTTCGTCAAAGGCGGGGAGGCTGTTGACGTCCGCGGGGGAGCCGATTACGGCCTGTCCGCCGGTGATGCGGGCTATGCGCCGGGCCAGCCGGTTGGTGCCTCCGAAATGCCCGGAGGTAAGGGCAATCACATGGCTGCCGCTTTCCGGACAGGCAAGCACGGCCGGGTCAATGTTCTTGTCGCGCAGCAGTGGGGCGGCTTTGCGGAAGGGGATCCCCGTCGCGCCGATGAAGATATGCGCGTCGAACTGCGCCCAGTTGGCGGCGAGGCGGCTGTCGAAGTCTTGGGCCGGTATATGCACGATGCCTTCCGCACCGGAAGGATGCGTACTGTGGAGCACCGTGGGCAGGCCCAGCCCGGCGGCGATCTCCCGGGCTCGCGTCAGCCCCTTGTCCGTGAAGGCGTACAGGGCGCAGCGTCCGTCGAAATCCTCCGAAACCAGACGGTTCCTGTAGCCATGCGAGAAGTCGGCGTCGTAGAGCCGCGAGGCTGTGCCGTTGGCTCCCAAGGCCCGGCCCACGATGACGAGCGCCTGCCGTCCGAGCCCGGCTTCCTCGGCCTGCCGGGCGATGTCGCCCACCGTACCGCGCAGGATGCGCTCATCAGGCCATGAGGCGCGGTAGACGATCGCCGCCGGGGTGCCCTCGGCCAGCCCACCTTGTTCCATCAGATGGCGCATCAGCTCGCCGACCTTTCCGGTGCTCAGGAAAAAGACCAGCATCGCCCCGGTCCTGGCGAAGGCCGCGGCGTCTTCGCCTTGAGGCATGGGCGTTCTTCCGGGCGTCCGCGTGAGGACGACGCTTTGGCTCACATCGGGGCTGGTGAGTTCGCAGCCAAGCGCCGCTGCTGCCGCGAACACGCTGCTGACGCCCGGGATGATGGATGCGGCCACGCCTTTTTGGGCCAGCCCCCGGATCTGCTCGTTGATCGCGCCGTACATGGCGGGATCGCCGGTGTGCAGGCGCACGACACGTTTCCCGGTAAGGGCGGCATCGCTCATGGCTTCGATCTGTTCCCCCAGATTCATGGAGGCGCTGTCGAGGCAGGTGCAATCGGCTTTGCAGGCCTTGAGGTGGGCGGGGTTGACCAGCGAACCCGCGTAGACCACGAGATCCGCCTGTTCCAGAGCGCGCAGACCGCGCACGGTGATGAGATCCTCCGCGCCCGGTCCGGCGCCGACGAATTCGACGAGTGCTTTCATGAAATTGCCTCATTATGGAATGTGAACACGTAAATGGTGTTCTGCGGAGTAAGGTGGTGGCTCGTTTTGGCGAGAGGGCGTTCGTTGGCGATGTCGATGCGGCAGAAGCCGGCCCTGTGGTCGGGGGCCCATGAGAGGAGGGTGCCAAAGCTTTCCAGCGTGACCGCGCTCACGACGATGAGGCCGTTGGGCCGCAGGCGGTCCCGGCACGCCGTCAGCAGCGCGGGCAGATCCTTTCCTCCGCCGCCGATGAAAACGCGGTCCGGATCGGGGAGGATGCCCCCGCATGCGCTAGGGGCGGGGGACTCGGGGCAGGACGCACGGATTACGGAGAGGGCGTCGCCGGGATGCAGCGTGTAGTTGGCGATGCCCATGCTGAGGCGGTTGCGTTCGATCATCGCGCAGCGTTCGGGGTTGCGCTCAATGCCGTGTATGCTGAGGGTCGGGCGCAGGGCGGCCGCTTCCAGACCCACGGAGCCGCTTCCGGCCCCGACGTCCCAGAGCGTCCCCCAAGCCGGGAGGCGCAGCCGTGACAGGATGACGGCACGCACGTCCGATGCCGTGATCAGGTTGTTTTCGCGCTCGAAGGCTTCTTCCGGAAGCCCCAGTGCCAGTATCGGGGCCTGAATGGAGGCGCTGCCCCGCGTTGTGGCGGCCGCTTCCTGAACATGGCAATCGGCATGGGCGGCCGGAAAGATGACGAGGATGGACGTCGGGCCGCAAGCGGCGTCGGCCAGCTCGCCCAGAGTCCCGGACAGGATGCGTTCGTCGTCCGAGCCAATGCGTTCGGCGATGATCGCTGCGCGTCGGGCCGATGCGGGATGCGCGCCGAGCACGGCGCGGGCGATGGCATGCGCCGGGTAGCGGCTCCCCGCATAGGTTACGGACAGCGGCGCTTCGGCTATGCCGCGGGAGGGCAGCCCCTCGCCGGAATGCACGCAGAACAGGCGGGCATCCTGCCACGGAAGGCCGAGGCGGCAGAACAGGGCTTGAAACGCGGTGATTCCCGGATGGTACGCAAGGTTGTCGCCGGGCGTGCGGAGTGCTGCGAGCGTGCCGCCGAATCCATGGTAGAGGGCGTCGCCCGAGGCCAGCACCACGATGCGTTTCCCCTCCCGGCCCAGCGCGAGGACTTCTTCCGCGTCCTTTCGGGCGCCGCTCCCAATGATCCGGGCGTTTTTCACCGGGACGGGGCACAACGCCATAAGGGAGCGCGAGCCGTACACCGCGTCCGCCTCCTCCAGCAGAGTAAGAACGCCCGTGTCGGAGGGGAATCCTGTTCCGCACGAAACGATGTCGATGTGCCCCGCGGCGTCTCGCGTTCTGCCGTTCGTCATATGGAATGCCCCTGTATGAAGTAGGATGGCCCCACGATTTCGCCGGGGTCGGCAATCGCCGGGTCCGGTTGATCCCCGTTCATGTGTTCGTCCGGTTCCGCCGCGATGGCTGTGGACTGCCGGGGAGAGGCCTCTTTGGGCCTTCCCCGCGCTTCTTCAAAGAGGAACCCTCCTTCAAAATCGAACACGAGCAGGCGGAGGGCCGGGTTACCTGTGCAGCGGCGCGAGAATTGCCGGAGGGCGGTCCGCGCAAGGCGGCGGAGGAGGCCGTCCCGGGCGTCCGGGGGGATGGACAAAAGCGCCTCGCGCACGGAAGCGCTGTACTTGAGTGCTCCATGCAGGAACGCCTCGGCGGGGAGCGTCCTGCGGACTTCGGCGCGGAGCAGATCCATATCTTGGCTGACCTTGTGCGCGTGCGTGTTTTCGAATCCGGCAGCGTACTTGCAGAGCTTCCCGGGCATGCAGGCCACGGCGATCTCGCGCATGCCGTAGCGGCAGGCTGCGGCGAGGCTTTCGGCGATGAAGTCGCCGATACTGACGAAAGCGGTTGCGGGCAGTTGAGGCAGGTGGAGCTCCGCGCCGGATTTGGTGCGCCCGCCAGTGCAGAAGACCATTGTAGAACCGCCGGAAAGAAAGTGCGATTTCACGCAGATGCGGACGGTATGGATGTAGGCTTCATGGCTGTAGGGACGGACCAGGCCGGTGGTGCCTAAAAGCGAGATGCCGCCCATGATGCCGAGATGGGAGTTGAGGGTATGCTTTGCAAGCTCCTCGCCGTTTTCCACCCCGATTTCAAGAAGCCAGCATCCTGAGCTGAACCCGGCCCGGCGAAGATTTTCGGAGATCATATTGCGGGGGCCGGTGTTGATGGCCCAGCGGCCCAGCTCGCAGTCGAGCCCCCGGCGGGCCGCTTCGGCTTTCCACTCGTCGGAATAGCCGTTGCCGTCGAAGCGGATAGGCTTGCAGGTCTTGATATCCTCGCGTACAATATCTATAATAG
>ENA-OWPP01002020-OWPP01002020.1-human-gut-metagenome-genome-assembly--contig:-NODE-2020-length-15008-cov-3.239283_pt1 | contig 15008 bp, 10 predicted proteins | sample MGYA00248265_ERZ651848 | MGnify/ENA primary metagenome ERZ651848 (study PRJEB26924, sample SAMEA4378233) | human gut metagenome | biome: human gut; feature: human-associated habitat; material: faeces...
TTGCGCGGTCGCTCCCATACCAAGGTCTCGCCGGGAATCAGCAGACCGGCGGCGACGACCTGCTTGATGGTGACACGCTGTGAACCGCGCGTCTGCCGGGAGCCTGCGTCGCCGGAAAGCTGCTCCGGGGGTTTGCTCGTCAGATCGGCATGGCTCTCGTCATAACGGATGTCCCAGTATTCGGCAAGCAGGCGAATCGTCTCCTTTTGCCGGTATTCCAGCATCGCCGGTGTGCATTCGTTGAAGTCGGCAATCTGCTTGGTCAGCGGGAAACGGCGGGAGTCGGCACGCAGCAGCACGCGGTCGCGACGGCGCCCGTACTCCGTGAGCCGGTCGATCTGCCCCTCCTTGCCTTGCATCAGCACCATATTGCCCAGACGATACATCCAATAGTCATGCAGGTCCGCCGTCCAGGAAGAGAACGACGCCACCGACGCGATATCCAGAGGCATGATCGGTACGACCGCCAGCGCACGCGGGCGCGGAATGCGAGCCCCGGCACGCTGCTCGTTGGCCCGAACCAACAGCAGACGCACCAGATCAGGGTCTCCCTGCACCTCGCCGTGCAGCCTGATCAGGGCACCTGCCCGGTCGGCGGCGCTGACGGACAGTCCGCGTACCAAGCGAACAGGGAATCCCTTATCCAGATCGCGGATCGCAGCTGCGGTGTGCCCACGACGGTCAATGGCACTCCGACGATTCAGCGTATCGACACCGGCCACCTGTTCCAAAGCGCACAGAATCTCGCCCAAGCGCTGTCGGTCATGCGACCCCAACGGGTCGGCCGTCCTGCCGCCGTCCCGTGCCGAATGCGAACCACGTTGGGCGAAGAACGAGACCTCGGGGTCGCCGAGGTTCCTGAACGAATGCGTCAGCGCCCACATCGCCACGGCTTTCCACTCATGATGCCGATAGTCGTTCAGCGCCTCCAGCCTGCCTCGAACATCATCCGGCAGCACGGTATCCGACGGGCGCTCAAGAATGCGCCACGCCATGGCATACGGGGCGAGAACACCGTCGATGAACGCCTCAATGGAATGACCGGCGAGATACTGGTTCAGCACGTCGGAAAGGAAGTCCTCGATCAGTTTGCCCGTCGCGGGCTTGTGCGTGAGGATGAGATGCAGATACCGGAAGAACTCCTCCACGCGGGCGGCGTCATCGCCCAGCGGATCCATGATGTCATCCCAACGGGAGGCGTACGTGTCCACCGCGGCGGCGGGCAGTCCTGACATCGCCCGGGCCTTGAACACATCCGATGGCGTCAGGGGGAGGCCGCGCATGTTCATGACGTCGAAAATACGATGCGCTCCATCAAGGTCATCGGTGGTGACGATGACCAAGGTCACCGAATTGACCAGATAGGATGCGAACCGGTGGCGTTCCTCCTCGTCAAGCTGTGCCAATGCATCGTATGCCTGCTTTGTGTTGGCGATGATGTTGCGCTGCGCGTTCGAGGAGCAGTCCTCATCGTTCATGTCGAACAGCGCCTCCAGATTGCCTTCCTGAACGTATTCGCGGAAAAATGCGGCGTCGCGTTCACGGAGTGTCAGCCGGGGTTGCGAGGTGATGCCGCGCAGCTTGTCTCCGGGCTCGACGATCAGAGCGTCCAGCAGACGCATCCATTCCTCGTCATGTTCGAGGTCGCGCAGCGCGGCGATGATGATTGACAGCGAGACCAGACGCTGCTGGCCGTCGATGACCGAGAAGCTGGTGTCGCCTTCCCGCACGAGAATCAGAGAACCGAGGAAATACGGCGTCTCCGGTGATTTGCACGCCTCCTCAAGGTCGCTGATGAGCTGCAGGATGTTCTCCGGTTTCCAGATATAGGCGCGCTGGAAGGATGGGATGGACAACTGATAGTCCGGAGTGAACACCTTGCCCAGGTTTTTCCGTCGCGTTGATTGCCATGACGCCCCCTCATCGGTAGCTGCTGAGCATCAGCGTACCAGCGGGTCGGTATGGATGCGCTGGCGGCGACTTGCGTGACGGCGCCGTTACAGGTCCGCTCGTTCGACAAGCCGTGCCATCTGCACGCGCCCCATGTCGAGTTTGTCCGCGGCACTGGAGAGATGCGCTTTCGCGGTGCGTTCCGATATGAACATGCGTCCTGCGATCTCGGCGTTGGTGCAGCCTTCGGCGGCGAGCAGCACGGCTTCGCGCTCCCGGGAGGGCAGCGTGTCCAGCAGGGCCCGAGCCTCGTCACGCCTGGACTGGGGCCGCTGCATGCTCAGATCATTGATGAGCTGTCTCTGGCTGGCCGGATTGAACTGCGGGGTCCCCTCGCATATGCCGACTATGCGGCGGATGATGTCCTCCGGCGCGTCGGTCTTGGATACGAATCCCTCGGCGCCGGCCTCCACGGAGCGTTCCACCGTGTTGGACGGGTTCAAGGATGTGAGGATCAGCACGTGAGGAGGATTGCGAAGCGCGCGAAGACGACGGGTGGTCTCGATGCCGTCGATGCCGGGCATTGCCACATCCATGAGAACGACGTCCGGGTGTTCGCTGTCGGCGTTTCGCACGGCGGTGGCTCCGTCGGTTGATGTGGAGACGACAGAGACACGCCCCTGCGAGTAATCGCGGAGAATCATACTCATCGCCTGGCACACCAGCGGATCGTCGTCTATGACGCTCACGGTGATGACGTGCTGTTCGGAATCGTTCACGGCTTCATTCTATCGGCTTGACAGGCGATCCACGGCATTGCCACGTCGAGATGGAAGACATGGTGGTCGTCGTGCCCGTATCGGCATGTCCCGCCGGCCGTCTGCACCCGTGCCGTCAGGCCGGCAAGTCCGTTGCCGTCCGTTGCGGATGGGATCTCGCGCTCGTTCGGGGCGGAGAGACCGCGCTTCATGGGATTGCTGATGTGGATATGGATGCCGTTGTCGGGGTTCATCGTGACTTCCACAGACACCGGCTCACCCTCGGCGTGTCTGCGGGCATTGGTCAGCCCCTCTTGGATGGCTCGGTATGCGATTTTCCCTGTGCCCTCATCGAGGTCGGAGAGCTGCTGGATGTCTATCCAGGTGTTGATGCGCATGCCGGCGGAGCGCGCATCGTTGATCAGGGCGTCCAATGACGGGCGTGTCATTGACGTTTGCGGGGCGGGAGCGAGCTGCTGACGTGCCTGTTGGGGGTGACGGAGCATGCCGATGATGGAATGCGCCTCATCCAAGGCTCCTGCGGATTGCCGTCGAATCTCCTCGGATTTCTCCTCGATAAGCGAAGCCTGATTCCGCAATTCGGGGGTCAGCATCTGCCCCGTCTCATGTGGGTTCGTCGCATCGGCAAGCTGGATGAACGCCCGTGCCTCGCCCTGCAGGGCACTGGCGTTCAAGGCGATGAGGGACAAGGAATGAGCGAGCGTGTCGTGGGCTTCGGCTGCGATGGCGTCGGCCAGCTGCTGATCGGTGAGATTGCGATGCAGGCTCACCGCATAATCGCTGATGGCCTGGGTCTTGGTAGCGGCCTCGTCCAATTGCACTCGTGACCGGATATACAGTCCCGCCAGAATGGCGATGAGGACGGCTATCAGCTCCACCACAACGGCTGTGGCTATGATGGTCGGCCTCCCCTCAAGCATCGCGGCATGGCCCGAGGCGACATCCGAATCCGGCTTGATGAAGATGGCCGATTGCCACATCGAGGAGTTGAACGGGCGCAACGTGTCGCGCATCTGCCCCCAGACCCCGACCAGCGTCGCCGCGACGATGGCGCGGATGATGCGCTGCCTGCCGCGGCGTCTTGCGATCAGCGATGTGAGCGCCATCAGCATCAGCATCGGATCATAGGGAAAGATCAATATGACGGCGCAGCAGATCCAGAACACCGGTTCCGGGTGCTTGTCGCGTGCAAGCAGCAGGAACGGGAACGCGAAGGCCAGTAGGGAACTCGCGATGAACCAGACGTACATGGCGTTGACCGGATTATTGATGTACCGGGTGGCTGCGAATGAAGTCTGCACCAGGCACATGAACGCGGAAACGGTGATCATCACTGCGGTGCACCATACGCGCGTGCGCACGGCGACGGTGTCCTCGTCGGACGTCGTCGCCGGGAGCGGTCTTCCCGCGCGGGGGTGGGGCGAGAAATCATTCATGGCATCCACTCTACGGGGTCAGGTCTTTCCGCGCCATCGAACGCGGGTTCATTCTTATCTGCCCGAAAGGGCAATCGGAAATGAACGTTCGTCCACTGATGCAAACGTGCGAACTCCGATAGCGTGGATGGTGCATAACTCACCGAGATCAAGAAGGAGAATGCTATGTCGCACGGTATCAAGGGGGAGACGTCCGCACAGGGTACCCCCAAAGGAACCACGATCTGCGGTATCGTAGGCGTCGTCTTTGGCGCTTTGGGGCTGGTCCTCAGCTTTATCCCGATCGTGAACAATATAGCGGCCATCCTAGGCGCCATCGGCGTGGTGCTGGCGATCATCGCCATGGTGGGGACGTTCCGCGGCAAGAAGGCGGGCAAGATACTTTCCATCGTCGCGGCGGTGCTGTCGGTGCTCGCCATCGTCATCACTCTGGCCATGCAGTCCGCAGCCAGCAAGGCCATTGATGAGGCCATTAACGGTTCCGGCACGTCACAGAGCAAGTCGTCCGACGCGAAAAAGAGCGGCGACGATTCCTCCAACGACGGTTCCGCGAACAACGATCCGACGAACAATGACTCCACCGATACGACCAAGGCATCGGGGGAGCAGGACCAGGAGGGTGATCTCAAGAACCTCCATGTCACGATCGTCTCCGCGGCGAAATCGGGCAACGACTATGAAGACAAGCCTACGGTGATGGTCACGTACGAATGGAAGAACAATTCAGGCAAGAACAACTCCTTCGCCGCGCTGGCGCATCCCCAGGTGTTCCAGAACGGACAGGCCCTGGACACCGCCGTCTATCTTGACCAGCCGACCGGATATGACATGAATTCATATACGGCGGAGATCCAGCCCGGAGCGACAGGAAAGGTGACCCTGGGATACGTGTTGAAGGACGAGTCGACCATCACCGTCGACGTGACCGACCTGTTCTCCATCGATGACTCCCGGAAGGTCGTGCACACGTTCGACCTGAAATAGACGAATAGGCAGGCGTTGCTGGTGTGATGCTCAAGGCTGAACATTAATGATTTGTTCAGCCTTCTCCGTTACGATGAAGCGTACGCAAACAAAGGAGCCAGCATGACATTTGGACAGCAGCCAGGCAACGGCGATCCCTATTACGGCGGCAATCAGCAGCAGCCCGCATATGGGCAGCAGCAATACGGACAATCACAGTATTCATACGCGCCCAACGGCACTGCGGCGATCAACGCCCAGACCATCTACAGCCGTGAGCAGGTGCAGGCGGCCCAACGGGCATCCGTCACCAGGGCATACGGCGAGATGACGCTCGGCCTTATCATCACGGCCGTCGTCGCGGTCGTCGCGCAGATGACCGGCGCATACGTCTCCTTCATCGAGTCAACCGGCCTGATCGGCTTCTTCGGATTCGCGATCGTACAGGTTGTGCTGGCCGTGGCGCTGGGCGCCCGCATCATGAAGATCAAGGCATCGACCGCCCGTGTCATGTTCTACGTGTACGCGGCGCTGATGGGATTCACTCTCAGCTCCATCTTCCTGGTGTACAGCATCTCCGACATCGGCGTGGCCCTGGTCCTGTGCGCGGCGTTCTTCTTCGTGCTCACCATGTTCTCGTTGACCACGAAATTCGACATGCTCAAGGCCGGCCCCATCCTCATGGTGGGCCTGGTGGTGCTGATCATCTCCCAGATCGTGCTCATGTTCGTTCCGGGCAGCACGACCGGGATGCGTATCATCTGCGCCTTCGGCCTGATACTGTTCGCCGGCATGACCCTGTACGACGCTCAGCAGACCCGTGCGCTGTTCAGCGCCTATGAGGCTCAGGGGCCGGAGATGATCAAGAAGATCTCCATCATCTGCGCGCTGAACCTGTATCTCGACTTCGTGAACATGTTCCTGTACATCCTTCAACTGTTCGGCAGCCGAGACTGATATCACTGGAACGGTACCGTCATAGCCGATTCCGCCAATACGGATATTGTCACGACGGCAGATGCGATGGCCCATCCCGCAGCCGCGGGATGGGCCATCATCGTTCAGATGCCCATCGCGCGAATCAGCGAGACCATTCCATCATCGTTCGGGACCGGTCACGGCGATACGCTAGCGTGAATGCTCATGAAGCAGCAGGAAATGGCCGGTATGGCATGTCTTGTATTGACCTCGCTGATTTGGGGATTCGCGTTCGTCTCCCAGGTGCAGGGCATGGCATCGATGTCGCCGTTGTTCTTCAACGCCACGCGGTTCACCTTGGGGGCGATTTCGCTGATCCCGTTGCTGCTGTGGAAGCGTTTGCGACGATGCCGGGAATCGGGGAAGACGGTTGGCGCGGGGAACCGTGAGGCCGGCGATGACGAACATGACATGATCGTCGGCAGCGCACTGTCGAACCCGCTCATCGTCGGAATGATATGCGGTGTGTTTCTGTTCGCGGCGAGCACGCTGCAGCAGTACGGCATCATGTTCGGCTGTTCGGCCGGCCGCGCCGGATTCATCACCGCGCTCTACATCGTCATGGTGCCGTTGCTGGCGTATCTCGTCCTTCGCCGCGCAGTGCGCATGATGACTTGGATGGCGGTGGGCGTGGCCGTGGCCGGATTCTACCTGCTGTGCATCACGGACGGCTTCGGTTCCCTGACGCTGGCCGACTGCCTGCTGCTGTTCACCGCGGTCCTGTTCGCCGCTCATATCCTGTCGATTGATACGCTGGGAGCGTGCGTCGACGCGCTGACACTGTCATTCATCCAATTCGTGACGACCGCGGCACTCAGCTGGGCCGGCACGCTGATCGAAGGCTCCATGGACTGGAACGGGGCAGGGCAGGCGTGGATCGCCGTGCTGTATGCGGGAATCGGGTCAATCGGCGTCGCCTACACGTTGCAGGCTGTAGGCCAACAGTGGGTGCCGCCGACCCGCGCATCGCTCATCATGTCGCTGGAATCGGTGTTCTCGGTCATCGGCGGCGCATTGCTGTTGGGCGAGACGATGACGGTACGCGGATACCTCGGCTGTGCGCTGATCTTCGCGGGTATCGTGCTCGCGCAGACGCCCGGTGTCGGCCGCAGACGATTGGCGGTGAACAAGACCGGAAAACGGGATCAGTGAACGCGATCGGGGAATGCGACCGGAAAACAAGAAAGACAGAATCCCGCTGATCGGCCGTCAGACGGATCCGTTCCCGTCAGCGAGGGCGGAGGATGCGTGACGGGGGCCGATTCGACCAGCTTAGTCGGCTTTCGGTGTCTCCTCGACCTGCGGCGCGCCGTTGATGTCGCGGTGGATGTTCTGCATCTGGGTCTCGATGTTCTGCAGGCTCCGCGCGCAATCAAGCAGCGTCTGCGAGTGCTCGGCGAGCTTTGCGTCCGGCAGATCGGTCTTGTAGCGCAGGGCGTGCTCCAGACTCGCCCAGTAATCCATCGCGATGGTGCGGAACTGGACCTCCACCGGGGTGTAGTGGGCGCCGGATGAGAGGAACACGGGCACCGCATAGATGACGTGCAGCGACCGATAGCCGTTCTGTTTGGGGTTCTTGATGTAGTCCTTGACCCGCAGCACGGAGATGTCGTTCTGCGCCGACAGATAGTTCGACACGGAGTACACGTCGTCGCGGTAGCTGCAGATCACGCGGATGCCTGCCACATCGAACAGGTTGTCCTTGATCGACGACACGGTCACCGGCAGCGTCTTGCGCTTGAGCTTGCCGAGGATCGAGTTCACCGACTTGAGACGGCGTTCCATGTGATGGATGGGATCATGCGAGAACCGCACCTGGAACTCCGAATCAAGGATCTCCAGTTTGGTGCTTATCTCATACATCGCGCCTTCGTAGACTTGCATGAGATTCACGAATTCGGTGAGTTCTTCCGGTGAAAAAGACCCCCGGTCCATGCCCACGGCATCGAGTCGGGTTTTCAGGTCATTCGTGTTGATGCGGCTTTGTCGGTCAAGTATCACGGTTCACTATCATAGCCGAACTCTTGCGGAGGAACTGAAAAATCGCAGCACGCTGGTGCTGGCTTGGGCAATCGTTACGATGGTTGACTATGAACGAAGACATGATGACCGAGTCGGAGCGCACCTCCACATTGACGGACCCGACCCTTGGCGCCACAACGGGGCGCGGCAAGGGCGTATTTTACGTGCACACGCTGGGATGCCAGATGAACGTGCATGATTCCGAGCGAATCGCCGGTGTGCTCGAAGATGACGGATACATCCCGGCGACCGAGGAACAGGCGGCGGACAAGGACGTCGACCTGATCGTCATGAACACGTGCGCGGTGCGGGAGAACGCCGCGGAACGCATGTACGGCACCATCGGCCTGTGGGCGGACCTCAAGCGCACGCATCCGAACATGCAGATCGCGATCGGCGGATGCATGGCCCAGCTTGACCGCAAGAGGATCGCACAGAAGGCGCCGTGGGTGGATGCGGTGTTCGGCACGAAGAACATCGGCTCGCTGCCGCGCCTGCTGGATCAGGCCCGCATGGCGGGGACCTGCCAGGTCGAAGTGGCCGACAAGCTGGACTATTTCCCCAGTCAGCTGCCGGTCGCCCGTGCTTCGAAGGTGTCGAGCTGGGTATCCATCTCGATCGGCTGCAACAACACGTGCACGTTCTGCATCGTGCCCACCACGCGTGGCAAGGAGCATGACCGCCGTCCCGGCGACATCCTTGCGGAGATTCGCCGATGCGTGGATGAAGGCGCCAAGGAGGTCACGCTGCTCGGCCAGAACGTCAACTCGTTCGGTTACGGCATCGGCGACCGGTATGCGTTCTCCAAGCTGCTGCGGGCCTGCGGAGACATCGAGGGATTGGAGCGTGTGCGTTTCACGTCGCCTCATCCGGCGGCGTTCACCGACGACGTGATCGCGGCGATGGCCGAGACGCCGAACGTCATGCACCAGCTGCACATGCCGTTGCAATCGGGCTCCGACAAGATCCTGCGTGCGATGCGTCGCTCCTACCGTTCCGCCAAGTTCCTGGATATCCTGCGCAAGGTGCGCGAGGCGATGCCGGACGCGCAGATCAGCACCGATATCATCGTCGGATTCCCTGGCGAGACGGACGAGGATTTCGAGGCGACGATGGATGTGGTGCGTCAGGCGAGGTTCCAGTCGGCGTTCACATTCGAATACTCGCCGCGTCCCGGAACCCCCGCGGCCGAAATGGAGCAGGTCCCGCATGAGGTCGTGCAGGAACGGTTCGACCGGCTGGTGAAGCTTCAGGAGCAGATCACGGAAGAGGAGCTCGCCAAGTTCGAGGGCCGTGACGTCGAAGTGATGATTACCGGGGCCCAAGGCAAGAAGGATTCCGCGACACATCGCGTCACCGGTCGTGAACGGACCGGCGTGCTGGTGCATATCGGCGTGCCGGACGGCGAGCCGATGCCGCAGATCGGTGATTTCGTGACCGCGACCGTCACCCATGCCGGTCGCCACAACCTCATCGCCGACCCGGATGTCAACGCCGGCCAGACGTATGCGGTCCGCCGGTGAGCGGGACAGACACCGCGATATAAGCGAGACGACATCATGAGTGAGACCGTGAACGAGACCATGAACGATGTGACCATGACCGATAAATTGACGAATAATGACATGGCGTCGAACGTGACCGGCCCGGCCTCGTCAGGCTCCGAAGGCCGGTCAGCAAACCCGTCCGTGGCGATGCCGAGGGTCGTCAGCATCGTCGGGCCGACCGCGTCCGGCAAGACCGGCCTCGGCATCGCCGTCGCCCGGGCGCTGGCGGAACGGGGGGAGCGGGCCGAGATAGTGAACGCGGACGCCTACCAGATGTACCGCGGCATGGACATCGGCACGGCCAAACCGACCGCGGACGAGCAGGCGGCGGTTCCGCATCATCTGCTCGACATCATCGATCCGGACGAGGCCATGTCGGTCGCCAGATTCCAGCAGGTAGCGCGAGCCACCATCCATGACCTGCAATCACGCGGAATCCGCCCCATTCTCGTCGGCGGGTCCGGCCTGTATGCGCGGGCCGCCATCGACGACATCTCGTTCCCCGGCACCGATCCTGATGTGCGCAGGCGACTGGAGGAACGTGAGCGCAGCGAGGGGGCCGGAGCGCTGTTCGACGAGTTGCGGGCGAAGGACCCTCAGGCCGCGTCGCGCATGGACCCCCACAACCCGCGTCGTACCATCCGCGCGTTGGAGGTCATCGAAGTGACCGGGCGTCCGTATTCCGCCAGTCTGCCCCGCTACCGGTACGTCATCGCCTCAGTGCAGATCGGGCTGGACCTGCCCCGCGAGGAGCTGGACCAGCGCATCGACATCCGCACCAAGCAGATGCTGGAGGGTGGTTTCATCGAAGAGGTGGAGCGGATCCGCCCCCATCTGGGAGCGACCGCCGGGCGGGCGCTGGGCTATCAGCAAGTCATCGATTACCTGGACGGGCTGTGCGATCTGGATGACACGTTCCGAGACATCGCGCAGAAGACCAAACGGCTCGCCCGCAAGCAGATGGGATGGTTCGGGCGTGACCCGCGCATCCATTGGCTCCATGCGCTCAATCCGCGACTGGTGGATAACGCGATGGCCGTTATCGACCATGCCGACGCGGGCGATTACGACCCGATCGATGCGCAGGCGGACGAGTATACGCAACATCATCTGGGCGACCTGCAGTAATGGCAGAGCGGCCCGTGGCGACCGGTACCCCGTGGTGACCGGCAACAGAGTCGCCGCGGCTTCGGTCAGTGGGCGGGCCCCTGCTCCCAGCCGGCGATCAGGAAGACCCGCGTGGGGTTCGCGGGGCGCACGATGTCGGCGAACATCTGGCTGAAGGCGTTGATGTCACCTCGATATGCGGCGTGTTTCGCCTGCTTGTATGACTCGCGCGTCACGCCTCCCCAGTCGAGATCCCACCCGGCGTCATGCGCGAGACGGGACGCGAAGATGCGAAGCGTCATGGCGTTGCCTCCCTTGAACGGGTGCAGGTAGCCCAGTTCGTCGTAGACGTGGGCGAGCTCCCGGACGAACACGCCCCGGTCGAGGTTGTCCAGGTTGCGTTTGTCGGCAAGCTCGGTCGAGATGTTCAAGGCGCCGGTCTCGATCAATTGCGCGGGAAAGAACGCCTCGGGGTTCTTGGCCTGATGCCGCTTGTCGGTGACCTCGCGGGTGACGTTCGAGGTGCGCAGCTGTCCGGCGTCGGAGAACACGCCGTCGAACAGTCCCCGGTGGATGGCGATGAGCTCGGCAATGTCGCCGCTCGGATTCCAACGGCGTTCAGCCAACAGCACCGTTCGGGCGAACACGCTGCTGGCGTGGTCGGTGGCATGATCGTCAAGGCTCCCGTCGGCGAGCCTGCCGCTGACGATCCCGGAGGTCTCCCGGTCCGCGGTGTCGATCAGAGCGGATACGTCGTTGTCGCCCCGCTCGTATCCCGCCGCGGCGCGCATCGTCGCATCGCCCGGCGTCATCGCTTCCAATGCGCAGTTTTTGAGTGCAAATGCGACTGCGCTCGCACGTTCTGCTGGAGTCATAGTTAGATGGTACATGCGCCGATGCCCCTCGCGCGGGTTTTGACGCGAATTGATCGGGAAAATAACGGGTGATGGGTAGAATCTGAAGACGCTATGGCACGAACAACATCCTCATCAGGCAATGGTCCTTCCAACGACTCGCCGCGTGGCGCCCGCACGCAGCGTGCTTCGTCGCGCGGCGGCGAGACCGGGAAGAGAGCTTCCGGCGGGCGTGGCGGCATGGGGGACGATGCCCGCACCCCGGTCGAGGAGCCGCTGTGGAAGCGGATCATTCTCGCGGTTCCGCGCGGCTTCGGCTCACTGGTTCGGTCGGTTGCCGGAGTGGGTGAATTCGACCCCGTGTATCGCCGGGATGGCCTGTGCTTCCTGCTGATCGTGCTCGCCGTATTCTTCTGCGCTTCCGAATGGTTCCGCGTGAACGGGATCATCGGCCGGGTGCTGCATGCGTTCTCGGCCGGCGTGCTGGGCGTGATGAGCGTCGTGTTGCCGGTGCTGCTGGTGATCGTGGCCATCCGTCTGATGCGCAACAGCGGCAAGAATTCCGACAACCCCCGCGTGGTGAGCGGCTGGGCGATACTGTTGTGGTCCGTCTGCTCGATCATCGACGTGGTCGTGGCCGCCGACGCGCGTTCGTTCGACATCGGCCTGCTGCAAAGGGCCGGCGGACTGCTTGGTTTCGTGCTGGGCTCGCCTTTGGCATGGGGATTGTCGAAGGTGTTCGCCGTCATCGTCTTCGTAGTAGTCGGCTTGTTCTCGCTGCTGATGATCACCCGCACCCACGTCACTCAGGTGCCGGATCGCGTCCGCACCATCGCTGCCATGATCTCGCAGCGTTCCCTGCATCCTCGGCAGGAGCCGGATTCGGCCGCGCAACAGGATCAGTTCCCCAACGAGGTGCGTGTGGGTGACGGCGATGAGACTCTGGCGTTCGCCGAGGGCGTCCCCGCCCATGACGGTACGGACGAAACTGAGTCGGACTCCGTGGGCGCGAAGGGCGGATGGTTCTCCCGTCTGTTCCGGCGCAAGTCCGCGGAGAAGACGGATGACGCGTCACTTGACCGGTATGCGGGGGATGACCCGTTCTCCCACGCGGCGAGTCGGCATGGGCAGGCCGCCGAGACATCACTGGACGCACGCGGCAATGTCATGCCCCGCACGGTGTCCTCCACCATGGGCGCGATGGCCGGAGCAGCTGCCGGCGCCATGTCCGGCGCCATGTCCGGGGGCGTGGCGGCGGCCCACGCCGCCGATGCCGTCGCGACGATGACATCCGGCATGGCCGCCGCACACCCCGGTGCCGCATCTTCCGGTACCTCAGGCGTTCCGGCGTATGCGACGGATCCCGACGGGGCGGCCGGGAGTGCGAGGTTGGTCTCATCGACGGTTGCCGGTACGTCCGATCCGTGGGCGGCGATGCCCGCCGCGGGCGCTGCCGGTGCGATTTCCCCCATGTCCCCGGATGCCTCCTCGGGCGCATCGGCCGGTGCGGGCGAGAACATGAATCCCAATGTGGACGACCCTGCGCTTGCGGCGCCGGACGCCCCGTACCAACTGCCCGACCTGAACATGCTGTCGCACGGCCAGCCTCATGCCGTACGCACGCCGGCCAATGACCGCGTGATCCGCGCGTTGACCTCCACGTTCCAGCAGTTCAACGTCGACGCGAAAGTCGTCGGCTTCCTGCGCGGCCCGTCCGTCACCCAGTACGAGGTCGAGCTCGGCGCGGGCGTCAAGGTCGAGAAGGTCACGAACCTGCAGCGCAACATCGCCTACGCGGTGGCCAGCTCCGATGTGCGCATCCTCTCGCCGATCCCCGGAAAATCGGCGATCGGCATCGAAATCCCGAACGATGACCGCGAGATTGTCCACCTCGGCGACGTGCTGCGCTCCGACAAGGCGATGAACGACCCGAACCCCATGCTCGCCGGCGTCGGCAAGGACGTGGAGGGCCATTTCGTCACCGCCGACCTGACCAAGATGCCGCACCTGCTGGTGGCGGGCGCCACCGGCTCCGGAAAGTCGAGCTTCATCAATTCGATGCTCATGTCGATCATCATGCGTTCCACGCCCGAGCAGGTGCGCCTGATCATGGTCGATCCCAAGCGCGTGGAGTTGAGCGCGTATGCGGGCATCCCGCACCTGCTCACACCGATCATCACCGATCCGAAGAAGGCCGCACAGGCGCTCGAATGGGTGGTCAAGGAGATGGACGCACGCTACGACGACCTGCAGTTCTTCGGATTCCGCCACGTCAAGGACTTCAACGAAGCCGTGCGCGCGGGCAAGGTGCATGCGCCAGCCGGTTCGAACCGCAAGGTCGCCCCGTACCCGTACCTGCTCGTCGTCGTAGACGAGATGGCCGACCTGATGATGGTCGCCAAGAACGACGTCGAAAGCTCGATCCAGCGCATCACACAGCTGGCGCGTGCCGCGGGCGTGCACCTGGTGCTCGCCACGCAGCGCCCGTCGGTCGACGTGGTCACCGGCCTGATCAAGGCGAACATCCCGTCCCGACTGGCATTCGCCACATCCTCCGCCACCGATTCGCGAGTCATCCTCGATTCGGTGGGCGCCGAGACGCTGATCGGCCAGGGCGACGCCCTGTTCCTGCCTATGGGCTCGATGAAACCCATCCGCGTGCAGGGATCGTGGGTGAACGAGTCCGAGATCCGCAAGGCCGTCGAGTTCGTGCGCACACAGCGCAAGCCGCACTACCGCGAGGATATCGAGCAGATGGCGCAGGAGGCCGAGAAGAAGGCCGTCGAGCCGGATGAGGACATCGGCGACGATATGGACGTGTTGCTGCAGGCGGCCGAGCTGGTGGTCACCACGCAGTTCGGTTCCACATCGATGCTGCAGCGCAAGCTGCGCGTCGGCTTCGCCAAGGCCGGCCGACTCATGGATTTGCTGGAGTCGCGTGGCGTTGTCGGCCCGTCCGAAGGCTCGAAGGCCCGTCAGGTGCTCGTCCAGCCCCAGGATCTGCCTGCGGTGCTCGCGTTCATTCGTGGCGAGACCGATGCGATGCAGGCCTCTGCGCCCGCCGCGGCCGCGCAGCAGGGCGAATTGGCGTAGTGGGTGCCAAGTCGGCCTGACCGGCAGGCCTGACCCGGCCATGATGCAGCCATATCTGACGGGATTCCCAGAGAACTCGAACCGCATATTCATCCAAGGTAGGAGTGTGGGGGTATCGTGAACACTATGGAAAACGATATGCAAAACGATACAACGGAACGCTCGGCGACCGCCAAGAAGTCGCTGCTGGACGGCTGGAACGCACCGCCGAACCTCGTCACGTATTCGCGCATCGTGCTGGTCGTGATATTCCTCGGCCTGTACATCGCCGCAGGCTCGTGGGGAGAGAACAACATCCCCATGCGATGGGCCGCGGCCGTGCTGTTCATCGTCGCCGCG